>Ga0196962_10000368_pt1 | contig 19454 bp, 4 predicted proteins | sample S3v_20metaG_FD_183186 | JGI IMG/M metagenome (GOLD analysis project Ga0196962, IMG submission 183186) | Soil microbial communities from Anza Borrego desert, Southern California, United States - S3+v_20 | ecosystem: Environmental > Terrestrial > Soil > Desert | place: USA: California | collected...
GAACTTCGTCGTCCCCCCGTCGGCCTCCACCGGCTCCATCCTCAGCCCCGGCAGCGCCGCCGCCCCGCGCGGCGTGTTGTTGAAGGCGAACATCACCTGAAACAGCGGCGCGTGCGACAGGCTCCGCTCCGGCCCCACTTCTTCGACCACGCGCTCGAAGGGCACCTCTTGGTGCGCGTACGCGCCGAGGCACGCCTCCCTCACCCGGGCCAGCAGCCCGCCGAAGGACTCTCCGCCCTCGACCCGCGTCCTCAGCACCAGCGTGTTGACGAAGCAGCCGATCAGTCGCTCGGTCTCCGAGCGCGTGCGCCCGGCCACCGGCGTCCCCACCAGCAGGTCTGACTGATTCGTGTAGCGGTAGAGGAGCGTCTTGAAGGCCGCGAGCAAGACCATGAAGGTGGTCGCGCCCTCGGCCCGCGCGAACTTGCGCAGCCCGCGGCTGAACTCCCTGCTGAGCGCGAAGCGGAAGCGCGCCCCGCGGTAGCTCTGGACGGCGGGGCGCGGCCGGTCGGTCGGGAGTTCCAAAACGGGAGGCGCTCCGGCTAACCGCCCGCGCCAGTAGGCGAGCTCTTCGCCGAGGAGTTCGTCCGTCAGGTAGCGCCGCTGCCACGCGGCGTAGTCGGCGTACTGCACGGGCAGCTCGGGCAGCGGCGAAGCCTCGCCCCGCGAGAGCGCCGCGTAGAGCGTCGAGAGTTCGCCGACGAGGACGCCGATTGACCAGCCGTCGGAGACGATGTGGTGCGTCGTCAGCAAAAGGATGTGCTCGTCGTCCGAGAGCTTGACGAGCGAGGAGCGGAACAGCGGGCCGGCCGCGAGGTCGAAGGGGCGCTGCGCTTCTTCGACCGTCAGCCGCCGCGCCTCGCTCTCGCGCGCTTCGACCGGCAACTGCGAGAGGTCGACCGCGTCGAGCGTGACGGGCGCGGGCGGGTGGATGAGCTGCACCGGGCGGCCGTCGTCCGAAGGGAAAGTCGTCCGCAAGGACTCGTGGCGGCGCACGACCTCGCCGAGCGCGCCTTCGAGCGCAGTCACGTCGAGCCGGCCCGAGAGGCGCACGGCCGACGGCAGGTGATAGGCGGCGGCGGCAGGCTCCAACTGGCCGAGGAACCAGAGTCGCTGCTGCGCGAACGAGAGCGGGCCGTCGCGCGGCGCGCGCTCAATCGGCGGCAGCGCGGGCGCCGCACCCGCGCGCAACTGCCTCTCGGCGGCCGCGGCCAGCCCGGCCACGGTCGGCGTCTCGAACAACTGCCGCAGCGGCAGCTCGACGCCGAGCGCCGAGCGCACCCGCGAGAGCAGCCGCGTGGCGAGCAAAGAGTGGCCGCCCAGCTCGAAGAAGTCTTCGCCCCTGCCCACGCGTGCGGCCCCGAGCACCTCGGCCCAGACGCCGGCCAGTACCTCCTCGACGGCCCCGACCGGCGGCTCGTATTTACCGCCGGCGTCCCCGGCCGGCCCCGGCTCCGGCAGGGCCTTCCGGTCAACCTTCCCGTTCGGCGTCAGCGGCAATCTCTCCAGCCCGACGAACTGCGAAGGCACCATGTAAGCCGGCAGACGCTCCCGCAGATGTTCGCGCAGCGCCTCGAAGTCCGCCACGCCCTCCCCGACCACGTAGGCCACCAGCCGCGCCCCGCCCGCGCTCGCGCGCGCCGCCACGGCGCACTCGCGCACCGAGGCGTGGCCGAGCAGCGCCGCCTCGATCTCGCCCACCTCGACGCGGAAGCCGCGCACCTTGACCTGCCCGTCGCGCCTCCCCGTGTAGGCCAGCCGGCCGTCGTCGAGGTAGCGCGCGAGGTCGCCGGTGCGGTAGAGGCGCGCGCCCGGCTCGCCCGAGAACGGGTCGGGCACGAACCGCTCGGCCGTGAGCGCGGGGCGGTTCAGGTAACCGCGCGCCAGCCCGTCGCCGCCGACGTGGAGTTCGCCCACGACGCCGACGGGGGCGGGCCGGAAATTCTGACTAAGGACGTAGGCGCGCAGATTTTCTACCGGCCTGCCGATGGGGATGTCGCCCGCTTCGTCGTCGTCGGCCGCCCCCGTCAACTCTTCTTTGGTGGTGACGACGGTCGCCTCCGAAGGGCCGTAGGTGTTGACGAGCCGCACCCGCGGGCCGACGTACCTGCGCCACGACGCGAGCGGCCCGGCCAGCGCCTTCTCGCCGCCGATGATGACGAGGCGCACCGTGCCGGGCAGCCCTTCGACCTCCGGGCTCATCGCCAGCTCGTGCCAGAAGGCGGTCGGCAGGCTCATCGCCGTCACCTTCCACTCCTCGCACCGGCGCACGAACTCCGCGACGGAGTCGGACATCGACTTCGTGCGCAGCACCAGCGTCGCGCCGCGCGTCAGGGTGAGGAAGACTTCTTCGGCGCTCGTGTCGAAGCTGGCCGAGGCGAACTGAAGGAAGCGGTCGTCGCCGCCTATCGAGTAGTCCGCGCCCGCGCCGGCGAGGTAGTTGACCAAAGACCTGTGTTGGATCGCCACCCCTTTCGGGAGGCCGGTCGAGCCGGAGGTGTAGATGACGTAGGCGAGGTTGTCGGCCGTCGAAACGGGGCCGGGGTTCTCGCCGCCCCGCCCCGCGAAAGCCTCCCGGTCGCGGTCGAGACAGACGACGCGCCAGTCGCCGCGGGGCGCGGACGCCAGCAGGCTCTCCTCCGTCAGCAGCACGCGCGCGCGGCTGTCCGAGAGCATGCGCAGGACGCGCCCGGCCGGGTAATCGGGGTCAATCGGCACGTACGCGCCGCCGGCCTTGAGCGCCGCGAGCATGCCGACGACCATCTCGACCGAGCGGTTCAGCATCACGGCCACGAACACTTCCGGGCCGACGCCCAGAGACCGCAGGTGATGCGCGAGGCGGTTGGCGCGCCGGTTCAGCTCCGAGTAGGTGACGCGCTCCTCTTCGAGGAGGATGGCCGGCGCGTCGGGCGTGCGCTCGGCCTGCGCCTCGAAGAGTTGGTGGAGGCAGGCGTCGCGCGGGTACTCGGCCCGCGTCCGGTTCCAGTCGAGGAGCAGCCGCCGCTCCTCGTCCTCGCCGAGCAGAGGCAGTTGGCCGACCCTCTCCGTCGGCTCGGCGACGACGGCTTCGAGCAGGCGCCGGAAGTGGCCGGCCATGCGCCCGGCCGTCGCCTCGTCGAAGAGGTCTGTGTTGTACTCAAGGCGGGCCGCGATGCCGCCGCCGGTTTCGGACGCCACGAGGCTGAGGTCGAACTGCGCCGTCGCGTTCTCGGCCTCGACGGCTTCGATGCTCAGCCCCTCGGCCCGCGCCGCCGTGCGCGGCGTGTTGTTGAAGGCGAACATCACTTGGAACAGCGGCGCGTGCGACAGGCTCCGCTCCGGCCCCACTTCTTCGACCACGCGCTCGAAGGGCACCTCTTGGTGCGCGTAGGCGCCCAGACACGCCTCCCTCACCCGCCTCAACAACTCGCGGAACGGTTCCCCGCCGCGCACCTCGGCCCGCACCACCAGCGTGTTGACGAAGCAGCCGATCAGCCGCTCGGTCTCGGCCCGCGTGCGCCCCGCCACCGGCGTCCCGACGAGGATGTCGGTCTGGTTCGTGTACCGGTAGAGCAGCGCGTCGAAGGCCGCCAAGAGCACCATGAAGAGCGTCGCCCCCTCGCCGCGGGCCAGTTCGCGCAGCCCGCGCGCGAGTTCGGGGTCGAGGTCGAAGCTGACGCGCGAGCCGCGGTAACTCTGGAGGGCCGGGCGCGGCCGGTCGGTCGGAAGCTCTAGGACGGGCGGCGCGCCGGCTAACCGCTCGCGCCAGTAAGCGAGTTGCGCGTCGAGGGCTTCGCCGGAGAGCCACTCGCGCTGCCACGCGGCGTAGTCGGCGTACTGGATGGGCAGCTCCGCGAGCGGCGACTCCTCGCCGCGCGTGAAGGCCGAGTAGAGCGTGACCATCTCCTGAATCAACACCCCCACCGACCAGCCGTCGGAGATGATGTGGTGCATCGTCAGCAGCAGGATGTGGTGCGTGTCGCTCAGGCGCAGCAGCTTGGCGCGCAGCAGCGGCCCCTGCGCGAGGTTGAAGGGCTGGTGCGCCTCCGCGCCGACGAGGGCGCGCGCCTCGGCTTCGCGCGCGCCCTCGTCCGCCCCGCCCAGCTCGACGACCGGGATGGTGACGGGCGCGGGCGGCCGGACGAGTTGCACGACGTGGCCGCCGATGGAGGGGAAGGTGGTGCGCAGCGTCTCGTGGCGCGCGACGACCTCGCCGAGGCTGCGCTCCAGAGCGCGCGCGTCGAGGGTTCCGGTGATCCTCGTCGCCGACGAGATGTTGTAGAAGGGGCTGCCCGGCTCCAACTGGGTGAGGAACCAGAGCCGCTCCTGCGAGAAGGAGAGCGGGAAGGTGTCGAAGTCCTCCCCCTCCTCCGCGATCAGCAGCTCGAAGAGTTCGCGCTTGTCGGCCGAGAGGTCAACCGTTGGTGACTGTGAATCCGTCCCCGCCATGTTTTGTCTCCGTCAAAGACCTTTTCTCGCGGAGCAGGCTCCTGACCTCGCTGTCGGTCAGTTGCCCCAGAGTGGTCAGCAGGCGCTCGAACTTGTCCTTGCCGCGCCGCGCCTTCGGGATGCCGGCGACGGGCTGCCCCGCCGAGGCCGACTGCATTTCCTCGACGGCCGCCGCCAGCCCGGCCACCGTCGGCTTCTCGAAGAGCTGCCGCAAGGGCAACTCGACGCCGAGCGCCTCGCCCATCCGCGAGACGACCTGCGTGGCGAGCAGCGAGTGGCCGCCGAGGTCGAAGAAGTTGTCGTGGACGCCGACGCGCTCCAGCCCGAGCACCTCCTTCCAGACGCCCGCGATGAGCCGCTCCGTCTCGTTGCGCGGCTCGGCGTAATCGGCCTCGACGGCCGGCCGCTCGCCCCCCGGCTCGGGCAGGGCCTTCCGGTCGACCTTGCCGCTCGGCGTCAGCGGCAACGCTTCCAGCGCGACGAACTGCGAAGGCACCATGTAGGCCGGCAGGCGCTCGCGCAGGTGCTCGCGCAGCGCCACGAAGTCGGCCGCGCCCTCGCCCACCACGTACCCGACGAGGTGCCGGGCCGCGCCCTCGCCGCGCGCGACGACCGCGCACCCGCGCACCGAGGCGTGGCCGAGCAGCGCCGCCTCGATCTCACCCGGCTCGACCCGGTAGCCCCTGACCTTCACCTGCTGGTCGGCGCGCCCGAGGAACTCGATGGGGCCGTCGGGTAGGTGGCGCGCGAGGTCGCCCGTCCGGTAGAGCCGCGCGCCCGGTTCGCGAGAGAACGGGTCGGGGATGAACTTCTCCGCCGTCAGCGACGGGCGGCCCAGATAGCCGCGGGCGAGGCTATCGCCGCCCACGTAAAGCTCGCCGGGGAGGCCGGGCGGCGCGGGCCCCAGTCCGGCGCCGAGGACGTAAGCGCGGGTGTTGCTGATCGGCCGCCCGATGGGCACGACGGCCGCGCGCCCCTCGGGCCGGCACCTCCACGCGGTCACGTCCACGCAGGTCTCCGTCGGCCCGTACTGGTTGCGCAGCGACGCCTTCAGGCGTCCGAAGAACTCCTGCTGCAACTCGACGGGCAGGGTCTCGCCGCCGCAGAAGACGAGCCTCAGCGAGTCGCACTCCCCGATCCTCTTCTCGCGCAGGACGGCCTGAAGCATGGCCGGGCCGAAGTGCGCGACCGTCACGCCGCGCTCGGCGATCAACCCGGCGAGGTAATCGCTCTGACGGTGACCGCCCGGCCGCGCGAGAACCACGCTCGCGCCCGCCGAAAGCGGCCCGAAAATCTCCCACACCGAAATGTCGAAACTGATCGAAGCCTTGTGGAGGAAGCGATCCGACTCGGCGAGCGGCTCGAAGCTCTGCCGCCAGAGCAGGTGGTTACAGATCGCGCGGTGCGTGACCATCACGCCCTTCGGCTCTCCCGTCGAGCCGGAGGTGTAGATGACGTAGGCGAGGTTGTCGGCCGCCACGCCGCCCGGCGGCAAGTCATCGCCGTCGCCCGCGGCCTGCGCGCATTCGCCGTCGAGGCAGACCACCTCGGCCGCGCCTTCCGGCACGAGTTCCAGTAGAGCCTTCCGCGTCAGCAGGAGCCGCGCGCCGCTGTCGGCGAGCATGTAGCCGACCCTCCGCGCGGGGTACTCCGTGTCAATCGGCACGTAGGCCCCGCCCGCCTTCAGGACGCCGAGCAGCGCCACGACCATCTCGGGCGAACGCTCCAGAAGCACGCCGACCGTCACGTCGGGGCCGACCCCCAAGCCCCTGAGCCGGCGCGCCAGCCGGTCGGCGCGGCCGTCCAGCTCCGAGTAGGTCAACTGCCCCGCCTCGGAGACGACGGCGACGGCCTCGGGCGTCAGCGCCGCCTGACGCTCGACCAACTCGTGCAGGCAGACCGGCTCGTAAGGGGCGGCCGTGTCGTTCCACGCTTCGAGCAGCCGCTCGTCCTCCTCGCCGAGCAGCGGCAACTCACCCACGCTCTCCGCCGGGTCGCCGACGACGGCTTCGATGAGGCGTCGGAAATGGCCGACCATCCGCTCGACGGTCGCGGCGTCGAAGAGGTCAACGCTGTAGCCGAGCGAGCCGCTCAGCTCGTCGCCCCTGTCGTCGAGCCGGAGGATGAGGTCGAACTTCGACGTTTGACTGTCGGCCTCGATGGCCGCCAGCCGCAGCCCCGGCAACTCGGCGGCCGCGCTCGGCGTGTTGTCGAAGGCGAACATCACCTGAAACAGCGGCGCGTGCGACAGGCTCCGCTCGGGCCGCACCTCCTCGACCACCTGCTCGAACGGCACCTCCTGATGCGCGTACGCCCCGAGGCACGTCTCCCGCACCCGCTTGAGCAGCCCGCGGAACGGCTCGTCGCCCCGCACCCCGACGCGTAGCACCAGCGTGTTGACGAAGCAGCCGACGAGGCCCTCGATCTCGGCCCGCGTGCGCCCCGCCACGGGCGTCCCGACGAGGATGTCGGTCTGGTTCGTGTACCGGTAGAGCAGCGCGTCGAAGGCCGCCAGCAAGACCATGAAGAGCGTCGCCCCCTCGCCGCGGGCCAGAGTCCGCAGGCGGCCGCTGACTTCGGGGCCTAAAGAGAAGGTGACGCGCGAGCCGCGGTAGCTCTGGACGGCGGGGCGCGGCCGGTCGGTCGGAAGCTCTAGGACGGGCGGCGCGCCCGACAGCCGCCCGCGCCAGTAGGCGAGCTGCTCGCCGAGGAGTTCGTCCGTCAGGTAGCGCCGCTGCCACGCGGCGTAGTCGGCGTACTGAATCTCAAACTCGGGCAGGGGCGACGGCTCGCCCCGCGAGAAGGACGAGTAGAGCGTGGAGAGTTCGCCGACGAGGATCGAGATTGACCACCCGTCCGAGACGATGTGGTGCATCGTCACGAGCAGGACGTGCTCGTCAACGGAGAGCTTGAGGAGAGAGACGCGCCAGAGCGGCCCGGCCGCGAGGTCGAAGGGGCGCTGCGCCTCCTCGGCCGCGAGGCGGCGGGCCACTTGCTCGCGCTCCTCGACGGGCAACTGCGAGAGGTCGGCCGCGTCGAGCGTGACGGGCGCGGGCGGGCTGATGACCTGCACCGGGCGGCCTCCCTTCGACGGGAAGCTTGTCCGCAACGTCTCGTGGCGGCGCACGACCTCGCCGAGCGCGCCTTCGAGCGCCGCGATGTCGAGACGCCCGGTGAGCCGCACGGCCGAGGGGATGTTGTAGGCCGCGTTGCCGGGTTCGAGCTGGCCGAGGAACCAGAGTCGCTGCTGCGCGAACGAGAGCGGGCCGTCGCGCGGCGCGCGCTCAATCGGCGGCAGCGCGGGCGCCGCACCCGCGCGCAACTGCCTCTCGGCGGCCACGGCCACCCCGGCCACGGTCGGTGTCTCGAACAACTGCCGCAAAGGCAGCTCGACGCCCAGCGCCGAGCGCAGGCGCGAGAGCAGACGCGTGGCGAGCAGGGAGTGGCCGCCCAGCTCGAAGAAGTTGTCGGCCGCCCCGACCCGTTCGAGGCCGAGGACTTCGGCCCAGACGCCGGCCACCAGCTCCTCGGTCGGCGTCCGCGGCTCGACGTAGTCGGCTTCGAGCGCGGCCCGCTCGCCGCTCGGCTCGGGCAGGGCCTTGCGGTCGACCTTCCCGTTGGGGGTCAGCGGCAGCCTCTCCATCAGCACGAAGGCCGAGGGTAGCATGTAGGCCGGCAGACGGTTCCCCAGATGCTCGCGCAACTGCGTCGCCTCGACCGTCGCGCCCTCCTCCGCGACGAGGTAGGCCACGAGCCGCCTCACGCCGCCCGCGCCCTCGCGCGCCTCCACCACGCATTCCCTGACGCCGGGGTGCGCCGCGAGCGCCGCCTCGACCTCGCCCAGCTCGACGCGGAAGCCGCGCACCTTCACCTGCCCGTCGCGCCTGCCGAAGAATTCGATGGTGCCGTCAGGCAAATAGCGCACGAGGTCGCCGGTGCGGTAGAGGCGCGAGCCCGCCTCGCCCGAGAACGGGTCGGGGACGAAGCGCTCGGCCGTCAGGGCGGGGCGGCCGAGGTAGCCGCGCGCGAGGCCGTCGCCAGCCACGTAGAGTTCGCCCATGACGCCGACGGGGGCGGGGCGCAGCCTCGGCCCGAGGACGTAGGCCCGCGTGTTGCCGATGGGCCTCCCGATCGGCACGGTGTTGGTGAGCCGCGTCTCCGCCGTCATGGGGTGGCAGCAGGCGAAGGTGGTGCTCTCGGTCGGCCCGTAGCCGTTGACGAGTCGCCGGCCCGGCGAGAGCGTCTGAAGATATTTGTTGACGTGGCGGACGGACAGGGCGTCGCCGCCGACGAGGAATTGGCTCACGCCCCCCAAGTCGTCGAGCCGCTCGTCCACCATCTGGTTAAAGAGCCCCGTCACGAGCAAGACCGTCGTGACGCCGGACTCGCGGATGAGCCGCCCCAGCTCTTCGAGCGAAGGGGTGTAGGGGGGCGTCATGACGAGGCGTCCGCCGTTGAGCAGGCAGCCCCAGACCTCGAAGGTCGAGGCGTCGAAGGAGACGGGCGCGAACTGGAGGAAGACCTGAGTCGCGTCAAGCTCCGCGTAGTCGCCCCCTTTCACCAGCCTGACGACGTTGCGGTGCGTGACGGCCACGCCCTTCGGCCGACCCGTCGAGCCCGAGGTGTACATCACGTAGGCGAGGTGGTCGCCCGCCGGCTCGCCGGGCAGGTCGCTCTCGTCCCTCCGGGCCACAGCCTCGCGCTCGTCTTCGAGGCTCAGGACGCGTGCGGCCGACGGCGGCAGCGAGGCCGAGAGGGAGCGCTGGGTGAGGACGACTCGCGGGGCGGCGTCTTCGAGCATGAAGGCGAGGCGCTCGCGCGGGTACGCGGCTTCGAGCGGGAGGTAAGCGCCGCCGGCCTTGAGCACGCCGAGCAGCGCGACGACGAGGTCGGCCGAGCGCTCCAGCATGACGCCGACCAGCGACTCCGGCCCGACGCCGTGCGCGCGGAGGTGGCGCGCCAGCCGGTTCGCGCGCCGGTTCAGCTCGCCGTAGCTCGTCCGCCCGCCGCCGCAGTCGAGGGCGACGGCCTCGGGCGTCGCCGCGGCCTGCCGCTCGAAGAGCCGGTGGACGGGCAGGTCTCGCGGGTAGGGGCGCGCGGTCTGGTTCCACTCGACGAGCGCGCGGCGGCGCTCGCCCTCGCCGAGCAGGTCGTAGTCCGAGACGGGGAGCGCCGGTTGCTCGACGACCTCGGCCAGCAGGCGCTCGTACCGCTCCAGAAACGTCTCGACGGTGGCGTCCTCGAAGAGGTCGGTGTCGTATTCGAGCAGGACGGTGATGTCCTCGGAGACTTCGCCCCCGCCCATCCCGACGCGCTGCTCCGAGTGGGGGATGACGACCATGTTGAGGTCGAACTTCGCGGAGTGGTTGTGCGCGGCGAGCACTTCGAGTTCGACCCCCGGCAGCGCCAGCTCCGGGATCGGCGTGTCGAGGAAGCTGAACATCACTTGGAAGAGCGGCGTGTAGCTGAGGCTGCGCTGGGGCTTCAGCTCCTCGACCAGCTTGTCGAGCGGCACGTCCTGATACTCGTAAGCCTCAAGGCAGACGCGGCGCACGCGCGCGAGCAGCTCCGCGAAGGTCGGGTCGCCCGACACGTCCGTGCGCAGCACCACCGTGTTGATGATCATGCCGATGAGGCCCTCGGCCTCGCGCAGCCGGCGGTTGGCTATCCCCGAGCCGACGCAGATGTCCGCCTGCCCGCTGTAGCGCGAGAGCAGCAGCTTGAAGGCCGCCAGCATCGTCATAAAAAGCGTCGCGCCCTGACGCCGGCTCAGCTCCCTGAGCGAGCGGGCCAGCGCCCCCGTGAGCACGAGCTCGCGCTCGGCCCCGCGGACGGCGCGGACGGCCGGGCGCGGGCGGTCGGTCGGCAGTTCGAGCAACTCGGGCGCGCCGGCCAGTTGCGCGCGCCAGTAGGCGAGCTGGCTTTCGAGCGCCTCCGAGCGCAGCCAGCGCCGCTGCCACCACGCGAAGTCGGCGTACTGCACGGGCAGCTCCGGCAGCGGCGAAGCCTCGCCCCGGCCGAAGGCCTCGTAAATCTCTAAGAACTCGCGCACCAGCACGCCCTGCGTCCAGCCGTCGTGAATCAGGTGGTGCTCGACCAGAATCAGCACGTGCTCCTGCTCGCCGAGGCGCATCAGCGACAGGCGCAGCAGCGGCCCGCGTTCGAGGTCGAACAGGCGGCGGCCCTCCTCGTCGATCCTCCGGCGCACCTCCGCCTCGCGCTCCGCCTCGGGCAGCCCGCGCAGGTCGGTGACCGGGATGCGGAAGGGCTCGGGCGGGTGGACGCGCTGGACGGGCACGCCGCCGACGGAAGGGAAGGTCGTGCGCAGGATTTCGTGGCGGCGGATGACCTCGGTGAAAGTCTTTTCGAGCAGGCCGGCGTCGAGCGGCCCGCGGAAGCGCAGCGCGCGCGGCACGTAGTAGGAAACGTCGTTCGGGTCGAGCTGGCAGAGGAACCAGAGCCGCTCCTGCGAGAACGAGAGCGGGATGTCTTCGTCCCTCGGCGCGGGCACGAGCGGCGGCAGCTCGGCGACGCCTTCGACCTTGCGCGCCGACTCGACGTGCTCGGCCAGCTGCGCGACCGTCGGCGACTCGAAGATGGTGTGCAGCGGCAGCTCGGCGTGGAACGTCTCGCGCAGCCGCGCGACGATGCGCGTGGCGAGCAGCGAGTGGCAGCCGAGGTCGAAGAGGTCGTCGCGCGCGCCGACGCGCGTCAGCCCCAGCACCTCGCCGCAGACGCCCGCGATGACCTCTTCGACCGGCGTCCGCGGCTCGACGAAAGCCTCCTCCAGCTCCGGCCGGCTCTGGTCGGGCGCGGGCAGGGCCTTGCGGTCGACCTTGCCGCTCGGCGTCAGCGGCAGGGACTCCAAAGTCATAAAGGCGGAGGGCACCATGTAGTCGGGCAGCTTCCCTTTCAGGAAGCCGCGCAGCTCGCCGACCGTGGGCGACTCGCCGGGGCGGCCGACGACGTAGGCGACGAGCCGGCGCGCGCCCGCCGCCGTCTCGCGCGCCGCCACGACGGCCTCGCGCACGGACGGGTGCGACGACAGCGCCGCCTCGATCTCGCCCAGCTCGATGCGGTAGCCCCTGACCTTCACCTGATGGTCGAGCCGGCCGAGGAACTCGATCTCGCCGCCCGGCAGGTAACGCACGAGGTCGCCCGTGCGGTAGAGGCGCGCGCCCGGCTCCGACGCGAACGGGTGGGGCACGAAGCGCTCGGCCGTCAGCCCCGCGCGGTTGAGGTAGCCCGAGGCGAGGCCGACGCCGCCGACGTGGAGTTCGCCCGCCACGCCGACGGGCGCGGGCTGCCCCGCGCGGTCGAGCACGTACAGCTCGTTGTTGGCCGTCACGCGCCCGATGGGGATGGTCGCGGCCGCCACGTCGCGGCGCTCGCGCCGGGTGCCGAGTCTGAAGATCGAGCAGTTGACCGTGGCCTCGGTCGGGCCGTAGCCGTTGTAGACGACGCAGCCGGGGCCGACCGCCTCGAAGATGTAATCGGCGGTGGCCGGCGTGAGGGGCTCGCCGCCGAGGTGGAGGATTTCGAGCGCGCCGAGGTCGGCCCCGAGCGCGATCAGCTCGCGCACGTACGAAGGCGTGGTGTGAATCGTGTTGATGCCTTCCTCGCCGACGCGGGCCGCGCCGCCCGCCAGCCCCCGCGCGCCGCCTTCGCCGGTGAAGTGGAGCGTCCCGCCGCAGACGACGGTGGTGAGGATTTCGAAGACGCCGAAGTCGAAACAGTAGGAGAGGTTTTGCAACGCCTTCGTCCGCTCGCCGAGGCCGAAGTATTCGACGCCCCAGCGCAGCATCGGGACGAGGTTGCGGTGCGTGATGGGGACGCCCTTCGGCCGGCCCGTCGAGCCCGAGGTGTAGATGACGTAGGCCAACCCGTCGAGGTCGGCCGCGCCGCCCGGCCCGGCCGCGGCCCCGCGGCCCGACCACCCGCGGCCGTCGTGGACGCGGACGGCGTCGCCGCCGGCGTCGCCCTCGTCTTCGCCCCCCGCCCCGTCGAGACAGACGACGTGCCGGAGCGACGGGTTGAGGCGCGCGACCTCGCGCGCGCGGGCGAGGTGGCGGCGCTCGGTGACGAGGACTTCGAGGCGGCAGTCGGTGACGACGAAGCTGATGCGCTCGACCGGGTAGGCCGGGTCGAGCGGGACGAAGCCGGCGCCCGACTTGAGAATCCCCAGCAGGCCGACCAGCAGGTTGTGACCCGGGTCGGTCATGACCCCGATCAGTTGGTGAGTGCCGTCGCTCATGTTTGCGTGCCCCCTCGGGTTACAGCGCTGACAGGGAGCCCTCGGGTTCGAGTGTGAGGTCGGCGGCGCGCGCGGGCGCGGCCGAAAGCCGGGGCATGACTTCCGACGCGGGCTGGGGTCTGTGGGTCGCGAGTGGGCGCGAGATGCTTTCGAGGCTGAGGCCCTGTTTGAGCGCGAGGATGACGCCGGCCGCCTCGGCGTAGTTGCGAACCTCGACGACCTCTTCGGCCCCGAGCCGCGACTTCGTCACGTCGTAGATGGTGCGGTTCTGCTCGACGGCGATGACGGGGATGCGGTGCCGCAGGGCGTAGATGACGGGCACGCCCCCGAGGCAGCCGGCCGGCGCGACGACAGCCATGACGTTGCGCCAGCCGAGCACGTCGGCCACGCCGGCCGCGGCGCCCGGGTCGAGCTGCGGCGCGCGCCGCAGCCCGACGAGGACGCAGGCCAGCCCGCTCGCCGAGGCGTGCTCGCCGGCCCCGCGCGCGTCCACGACGTTGTGCCGCAGGTCGAGGTCTTCGAGGTTGAGGATCGGGGCGTGCGCCGAGGGGAGGCGGAAGCGCGTCGTCGTCAGGTAGGAGATGACCGCCTCGACGCCGCCGACCGGGTTCGGGTACTCGCCGTCGAAGTGCTTGACGTAGGAGTCGAGCGGCAGCTCGCGGATGCGGCTCGTGATGGCGACGGCGTTGACGCCGTTGCGGATCAGCTTCTCGCAGGCCTCGAAGAGCACGCGCGGGTTGTCCACCGTCCCGACGAACGCGCCCGACTGGTTCTCGACGCAGCGCCCGCCGATGGGCCCCTCCGTCACCACGATGTCGGTGAGGTTGACGCCGTGGACGGCGCGGACGGCGTTGACGACGTTGTAGACGATGTCGAGCGTCGGCGCGTCCGCCTGCTCGATGACGAGGCCGACGCGGTTGCGGTGCGGGAGGTGGAGGTCGGCCGCCCCGCGCGCGAAGAGGTCGAGGCTGCACCCGTCGGTGTAGACGATGTTCGGGCTGTTGAGGCCGACGAAGTTCGAGGCGTTGACCGAGTTGGGGTTCGTGATGAGGTAGTCGGCGGTCGCGGCGAGGAGGTTGGTGACCGGGGCGGCGTCGCCCGCGTAGCCGCCGAGGTGGCAGCCGACGCCGGTCGGGATGATGCTGACCACGGCGCTGCGGCCGGGGCGGAGTTGCCCGCCGGCGGGCGGGGCCGCGCCGCCCACCGCCTCGGCGCAGGTGGTCGCCTCGCAGACGATCTCGTCGCGCGTGACCTCGCAGACGTACCAGCGGAGCACGGGCCTGCCCGCCGCCGCGGCCACCGCCTCGGGCAGCGCGTCCAGACCCGCCAGCCCCGACCTGCTGATCCGGTATTGCCTGTTGTCAATCATTTGCGTAGCTCCGTAAGTAGGTGTGCCAGCGCGTCGGCGCGCTCGTTCAACTCGCGGAAGGTCACCGGCCCGCCGGGGCCGACCGAGGCCGCCTTGTCCGGCGTGCGCGCGGCCTGCTCCTCGAACAGGGCGTGGACGCTGACCTCGCGCGAGTAATCCGCGTGCGTGCGGCTCCATTCGGATAACAACCGGCCGCGCTCGGCCTCCGGCAGCAGCGGCAGCCGCGAGAGGCGCTGGTCGGGGTCGGCGGCGACGGCTTCGAGCAGCGTCCGGAGGTGGCCGGCCATGCGCGCCGCGTCCCCTTCGTCGAAGAGGTCGGCGCTGTAGTGCAGCCAAGCCGGCAGCCGCGCGCCGGCGTCGACGACCTCCAGCTCCAAATCCTGCCGCGCCGAGCGCCGCCCGAGCGGGAGGAATTCGAACGTCAGCCCGCGCGCCCGCGCGGCCGGCCGCGGCGCGGCGCCGAGCGCCTCGGCGGCGGCGGCGCGGTGCGGCTGCTGCATAATGAGGGTGACCTGAAAGAGTTGGCCGCGGCCGGGCGGGCGGTTCGGCTGGAGGCGCTGCGCGAGGAGGTGGGCCGGGTAGTCCTGATGTTCGAGGGCGCCCCTGACGGTCGCCCGCGTCCGGCGGAGGAACTCGCGGAAGGTGAAGTCGGAGGGGAAGGCGGCCCGCAGCACCAGCGCGTTGAAGAAGCAGCCGACGACGCCCTCGAACTCGGCGCGGCCGCGCCCCGAGACGGGCGAGCCGATGAGGAAATCGTCTTGGCCCGAGTAGCGGTGCAGGACGGTCTGGAAGGCCGCGACCAGAAGCGTGTAGAGCGTCGTCGCCTCCGACTCGGCCAGCGCCCTCAGCCTCGCGGTCAAAGCCTCTTCGAGCACGAACGGGTGTGACGCGCCGCGGAAGGAGGGCGCGCGCGGGGCCGGGCGGCAGGTCGGCAGGTCGAGCGCCGGCAGGTCGCCGCGCAGCTCCCCGCGCCAGAACTCCCAGAGCCGCTCACCCTCGGCGCCGGCGAGCAGCTCCCTCTGCGCGCGGACGTAATCGCGGTAGGTCGCGCGCGGCGGCGCGAGCGCGGCCGGCCTGCGGTCGAGTTCCGCGGCGTAGAGTTCGCGCAGCTCGTCGAGGAGCACCCACAGCGACCAGCCGTCGATGACGAGGTGGTGCGCCGCGAGCAGCAGCACGTGCTCGCGCGGCGCGCGGGTGAAGAGGCGGGCGCGGAAAACCCGCCCGCGTTCCACGTCGAAGGGCGCGTGCGCCGCCTCTTCGGCGCGGGCGCGCAGCGCGTCGAGGTCGGCCGAGGTGTCGGCGGCGTGCTCGAAGTCCACTTCCGCCTCGGCCCGCGCCCTTTGCAGCGGCTCGCCGCCGCGCTCGCCGAACTCGGCGCGCAGCGCCGGGTGCCGCGCGACGAGGGCTTGCAGGGCGCGCCGCAGCGGCACGGCCTCGACCTCGGAGCGGACGACGGAGGCGAAGGCCACGTTGTACGCCGCGGCCTCGGGCGAGAGCTGGTTCAGGAACCAGATCGACTCCTGCACGTGCGAGAGCGGGTAGGGCGAGCTTTCGTCTTCGCGCCCCTCGCGCCGAGCCGCGCCGCGGGCGGCGGGCGCGGGCGCGGCCAACTCTTCGAGCAGCGCGTCGGCGAGCTGGCCGATGCTCTCGCCGTGGAGGAAGGCCGTCAGCGGCACGCCCACTTCGAGGTCGGCCTCGACGGCGTTCTTCAGCTCGACCGCCGTCAGCGAGTCGAGGCCGAAGGCGGTGAGCGGGCGCGTCGGGCGCAGGCGCGACGCCGGAACCCGGAGGGCGCGCGAGACCTGTTCGAGCAGGTAGGATTCGAGGAGCGGCTTGCGCCTCCCCGCCTCGACCGCGAGCAACGCGCGGCGGATGAAACTCTCTTCCCCTTCCGCGCCGCCAGCGCCCCCCGCGTCTTCGGACAGGAGGCTGCGCCCGACCTCTTCCAGCTCGCCCCTGAGGAAGCCGTCGCGGCACGCCCGGCGCTGAATCTTGCCGCTCGAAGTCTTCGGCACGCTGCCGGGCTTGAGCAGCGCCACGCCGTAGACTTGCAGCTCGTGGGCTTCGGCGACGGCCCGGCGGATGGCGTCGAAGACCTCTTCCGGGTCGGCCGGCAGGCGCGCCGGGTCAACCTCCTGCACGACGACGAGGCGCTCCTCGCCTTCGGCCTCGACGGCGAAGGCCGCGCCGCAGCCCTTGCGCAGGGCCGGGTGGCTCTGCTCGGCCGCCCACTCGATGTCCTGCGGGTAGTGGTTGTGCCCGCGGATGATGATGAGGTCTTTGTGCCGCCCGGTGACGCAGAGCTCGCCGTCGCGCACGAACCCCAGATCGCCCGTCCGCAGGAACGGCCCCTCGCCCGTGCCGGCGACGCGCGCCCTGAAGACCGGCTCGGACTCTTCGGGCCGGTTCCAGTAGCCCTGCCCCACGCTCGGCCCCGACACCCAGACCTCTCCGACCTCGCCGTCCGCGCACCGCGCCAGCGTGTCCGGCCTGACGATGGCGACCTCCTGCTCGCACAGCGCCCGCCCCGAAGAGACCAGCGCGCGCACCTCGACGCCTTCGGCCTCCGGCGCCTCGACGACCCGGTGGTCTTCGAGCGCGCGCGCGTCAACTTTCCGCACGACGTAACCGCCCGACCTGCGCCCGCCGCTGACGATGAGCGTCGCCTCCGCGAGGCCGTAACACGGGTAGAGCGCCTCGCGGCGGAAGCCGCACGGCGCGAACACCTCGGCGAAGCGTTCGAGCGTTTCGTGCCGCACCGGCTCCGCGCCGTTGAAGGCCACGGCCCAACTGCTCAGGTCGAGCGAGGCGCGCTCGGCCGGGGTGATCTTTCTCAGGCACAGGTCGTAGGCGAAGTTGGGCCCGCCGCTCGTGGTGCCGCGGTGGCGCGTGATGGCTTGCAGCCAGCGGAGCGGCTTCTGGAGGAACGCGAGCGGGGACATCAGCACCGCGGGCAGGTCGCCGTAGAGCGGCTGCAGGACGCCGGCCATCAGCCCCATGTCGTGGAAGGTCGGGAGCCACGAGATGTACTTGTCGTCGGGCGTGTGCGCGAAGGCGCGGTAGACCACCGAGGCGTTGTGCAGGAGGTTGCCGTGCGTGAGCATGACGCCTTTGGGCGCGCCCGTCGAGCCGGAGGTGTACTGGAGGAAGGCGAGGCTCTCGCGCGTCAGCTCGGGCATCCGCCACGCGGCGGCGTCGGCCTCGCCGGCCGCCGCGTCGCTCGCCAGCCAGCGCAGGGACTTCAGGTGCGGCGATTGTTCGAGGACGCCGCCGAAGCGGCGCAGGATGGGCGAGGTCGTCATCGCGACCTCCGCCCGCGCGTCGGCGATGACGGCCTGAAGGCGCTTGAGGGTGCGGGCGGGCTGGGCAGGGTCGGGCGGGTAGACCGGGACGGCGACGGCCCCGGCGTACAGGCAGCCGAAGAAGCCGACGATGAAGTCCAGCCCCGGCGGGTAGAGCAGCAGCGCCCGCTCGCCCTCCGCCCCCGACGCGCGGAGCGCCGCGGCGACGGCCCGCACGCGCCGCTCCAGCTCGCCGTAGGTCAGGCTCTCTTCCTCGTCCTCGCCGGCGGCGAGGAAGGTGTAAGCCCTCTTGTCGGGCGTCCGGTCGGCCCTGTGCCGAAGCAACTCGACGAGCGTCCGAGGCTCGTCGCCGCGTTCGCGCTCGCGGGCGGGTTTATCCTTCTCAACCATAACTCGTGGCCCCCAACGCCGGGACTCTCGGGGCCGGCCGGCCCCTCAGCTCACCTTCGCCAGATAGTCGCGCTCGATCTCGATGCGCGCCTGATAGGAGACGGTCACCATCAGAATCATCACGCGGTCGGCCTCGCTCGTCTCGCGCTCGAAAATCCCGACCAAGTCCTTCAGCGGCCCGTCCTTGACCTGCACCTTGTCGCCGGGGGCGAAGGTCTCGCCGCGCTTGACGAAACCGTCCACGTCCACCCTCGACTGGATGACTTCGATGACTTCGTCGGCCACCGGCGTCGGCCGGTCGCCGAAACTGACGACGCCGTGGACGCCCCGCGTGAAGCGAATCTTGTGCAGGTGCCGCGGGTCGAAGCGGGCGAAGATGTACCTCGGGAACAGGGGCTTCGAGACGAAGGACGAAGCCCCGGTGAGGCGGTTCAGCCGCCGCTCCCTGATGCGCGGCGAGAAGCTCTCGACGTGCCACGCGGTCAGGTTGTTATGCGCGCGCTCTTCCTGTTTCGGGTTGGTATGGATGACGTACCACGAAAGTGAGTCGGGTCTCGTGCTCATGAATTTTCCCCTGAGCCCGAACGTTGCCGCACGGGCGCGCCACGAGACGCTCGTGACGTGATGAGAGATTGGGGCCGGGCGCATGAGGGCGCAGAGAGACGAATAGCTTCTAAAGCTACGACCTACCGTCGGCGATGCTAGGACTGGCGCTGATGCTGGGGCTGAAGTTCTGTGGGACTAGAGGTGCCTTAGAGGCGTTCTGGGAGTTGCCAAGAAAGCACTGAGGAGAGAGCCGCTTTCGGGTAGGCTACCGCCATTCACATCGGCAGTCGCATTCGCCGCCGGACGTGTCGGGAAACAGCCTGATTGACGGAAAGCCGCGGCCGCGCCCGAACCCTACCGAGGATTCTCGACGCCGGGGCTTACGAGCGGGCGACAAGGCCCGCCGGCCGCCATGAAATATTTTGGATCAGTAACTGGTAAAACCCGGGCTGCTTGCGCTGAGGGGGGCAAGAGGTAGCCGCAGACGTGGCGTCGTCAAATGATGCAGAAAGCAACCCAGACAGTTACCCGAAACTACTCACGCGAGATCGCTGAATGTCAGTCGGAAGAAAACTAACCCGATTATTTCGCTTGACGCGGAAGACTCCCGAAAGAAATTCTGGCAGCTCGGTGTCTGGGGAAGGTCACCTTAAAGCAGGATAAATATTTTGTCAAGGGGGTCAGAGTTGAAATATGTTACATTCGCCCTGCGGCTGCCGGCGGCACATATTGTCTTGGTTTTTCAGCCATTTACCCATACTTTTCGCCATTTCGCCCCTTTTCCACCGCCCCCGCGGGCGGGCCTCGCGGCCGGCTCTGAAGGGCCGGCCGCGAGGGCGAGCCGCCGCAGGAGTCTGGAGGTAAACGAAGGTGTCTTTGACGACGGCGGGCACGCCGACAGGCCCGTGGCTTTCCTGCCCGAGGCGGAACCCGCAGGCGCACGTGAGGCTCTTCTGCTTCCCTTACGCGGGGGGCAACGCGCAGATTTATCGCGCGTGGCCGTCGAGCCTGCCGCCGGTGGCTGAAGTCCACATGGTTCACCTGCCGGGGCGCGGGACGCGCGTGCTGGAGACGCCCTTCACGCGGCTCGCGCCGCTGGTCGAGGAGGCCGCGGAGGCGCTCCTGCCGCTGCTCGACAAGCCTTTCGCCTTCTTCGGCCACAGCA
>Ga0196962_10000369_pt1 | contig 19374 bp, 14 predicted proteins | sample S3v_20metaG_FD_183186 | JGI IMG/M metagenome (GOLD analysis project Ga0196962, IMG submission 183186) | Soil microbial communities from Anza Borrego desert, Southern California, United States - S3+v_20 | ecosystem: Environmental > Terrestrial > Soil > Desert | place: USA: California | collected...
GAGCCGCGCGTCGAGCCGCGCCGGCCGGAGCTTGCGCGCCCACACGGCGCGCACCTCGTCGGCGCTCACCGCCTCGCGGCCGACGCCGAGCGTGTGGCTGGAGCCTTCGGCGGAGAGCCGCGCGGCCAGACGCAACTCTTCGGGGAAGAGGTCGGTGTCGAGGCGCACGGGGCGCGCGCCGCGCCGCGCGAGCGCTTCGGCGACGCGCTCGACGGTGAAGTGGTCGCCGCTGTGCGTGAGCAGCAGGACGGTGTCCCGGGGCGTCGCGTGGCTCATCGGGGAGTAAGGGCCGTGAATCGTGAATCGAAAAGCAGTCGTCAGCCGTCAGTCGTCTGTTCTTTAGTCTTTAACTGAAAACTGACGACTTCTCTTCACGGTTCACGACTCACGGCTTTGGTCTTCTTCAGACCGCCCAGTCGTTGTCCTCGTCGCGGTCGGAGGGGTACTTGAGCGTCATGTTGGTGGTGTTCGGGTCGTCGCCCTCGCGCTGGATTTCGAGGAAGCGCGCGAAGAAGGGGGTGACGAGCTGTTCGGCGGAGTCCTCGCCCGTGGCGGGGGTGTTGTTCGGGTCGCTCTTCATGCGGGGGTTCTCCTTACAAGGAAGAGTTGGAACTGCTTGCAGACGTTGACGCTCGGATCGCCCGCGCGGGATGTCCCCGACGTTTGTAAAAAAAATTCGAGGCCCGGCGGCCGGGCTCAGCCGGCGGCGGGCGGCGGCGTCCCGGCCGCCCCGGGGGCGACGGCCTGCGCCGCGCGCTTGATGGTCGCGCGCTGCTTCCAGCGGCGGTACATTTCGAGCGAGAGGGCGAGCCAGAGGCCGCTCAGGAGGTAGGCGCCGGCCACGTCGCTCGGCCAGTGGGCGCGCAGCGTGACGCGCGAGAAGCCGACGAGCAGGACGGGCAGCGCGGCCAGCACGAGCGCCGCGCGCCTCTGCCAACTCCCGCGCGGCAGGATGGCGAAGGCGACGAAGAAGAGGAAGCCGAAGTAGCAGACGTAGAACGAGACGTGGCCCGACGGGAAGCTCTCGCCGCCGCCGGTGTAGGAGAAGCCGACCAACTCGGCGGCCGGGCGCGGGCGGCCGATGAGCACCTTGAACGCCTTGTTGACGAGCGCGCCGCCGCCCGCGCTCAGAGCCAGCGCCGCGCCCTCGCTGAAGCGGCGCCGGCCGAAGAAGCCGGCGGCGGTCACGGCCGCCAGCAGGTGCGGCGTCAGGCCGTCGCCGAACCACGAGACCGCGACCATGAACTCGAACCAGCCCGGCACGCCCACGGCCTGAACGGCCCGCGCGGCGCGCAAGTCCCAGCCGAAGTAGGCGTAGCGGTAGGCGAGCAGGGCGAGCACGGCGTAGGCCGCGAGCCCCGCGAAGTAGAACGTCTCGGCCCGCAGCAGCCGGCGCGCCGCGACCCTCCGCCGCAAAGCCGCCGGCGGCGACTCGACCGGGCGCGGCGTCGAATTGACCTCGTCCTGACTCATCTCTAAACCCGCGGCCGCCCGGCGGCGGGCCGGAGCCCGGTGGCTTGCCGTTAACAAGCCTCGGGCCTCAAGCCTCCGGCCTCCCTCACGGTCGGGCTTCCGCCCCTGAGACTGGTATAATCATCACGGTTGCTCCCGAAAATAAATGAGGCGAAGCGCGCGCGGCAAGCCGCGGCGGGCGAGGGGGGAGTTTGCTGAGAGTCGAATACCGCGAAGGGCTGTATCTGCCCGACCTCGATCTGTGGTTCGACGCCGCCGGCCCGCGCGACCGCTGCGTCATCTCGCACGCGCACTCCGACCACATCGCCGAGCACCGCGCCATCGTGGCCACGCCCGAGACGGCGCGCATCTTCCGCCACCGCCGCGGCGAGGCCGAGGTCGAGACCCTGCCTTACGGCGCGCGCCGCGACTACGGCCGCTACGCGCTGACGATGTTCCCGGCCGGCCACTGCCTCGGCTCCGCGCAAATCCTCGTCGAGGCCGACGGCGAACGTCTCGTCTACACGGGCGACGTGAAGCTGCGGCCCAACGTCTCGTGCGAGCAGGCGGTCGTCGTGCCCTGCGACACGCTGGTGATGGAGTCCACCTTCGGCGACCCGCAGTACCGCTTCCCGCCCGACGTGGCGACCTTCGACCGCCTCTACGCCGCCTGCGACCGCGCGCTCTCGGACGACCGCGTCCCCGTCGTCTTAGCCTACGCGCTCGGCAAGAGTCAGGAGGCTCTGGAGCTCCTGCTGCGGCGCGGCTACATCGTCGCGCTGCACGGCTCGGTCTGGAACGTGACGGAGATTTACCGCGAGCTGGGCGTGCGCTTCTCCGGCCCCTACGAGCGCTACGAGCGCGACCGCCTGCGCGGCCGCGTGCTCATCGCCCCGCCCGGCTGCCGCCGCCAGCCGATGGTCACCAACATCGCCCGCCGCACCACCATCATGCTCACGGGCTGGGCCGCGGGCAGAAGCGCCCCCTACATGTACCGCGACGTAGACCTCGTCCTCCCGCTCTCCGACCACGCCGACTTCGACGACCTCGTCCGCCTCGCCCGCGAGTCCGGCGCGCGGAGGATCGTCACCATGCACGGCCCGCGCAAGTTCGCCGCGCTCCTGCGCGACCTCGGCCTCGACGCCGAACACCTCGCCCAGCACCCCGGCGCGCAGAAGACCAAAACCGCCGCGACCAAAAAAGCCGCGACGGCCGTCGAGCAAAAACTCTTCGACTAAAAGCCCAGAGCCCCGCGCTTTGAACTCTCTACTGCTTGAACTTCTCCTCGCAGATCATCTCGACGGCGCGCTCAAGGTTCTCGTCGAGGCCGGTGAGGCATTTGATGATGCGCGTGGGGAGGCGGAGGTTGACGACCTGATACTCCTCGGTGACGGTCTTCGGGTCGGCGAGGGCGCGGCGCAGGGCGCCGATGATCTCGCGGTAGTCGGCCGGCTTGGTGAAGTAGTCCTGCACGCCGAGGCGCTCGCACTGGCGGCGCGTCTCGTCGTTGGTCTCGCCGGTGACGATGACGACGGGGACGTTGGTGTTCAGCCCGCGCAGGGCCTGCAAGGTCTGGAGGCCGTGCATCTCGGGCAGCGTCATGTCGAGCAGGACGGCGTCGGCCCCCCGATCCTCGAAGAGCGCCACGCCCTCCTCGCCCGTGTAAGCCTTCGTCACGCGGAAGCCGCCCTCCGACAGCGCGCTCTCGTAGAGCGCGGCCAAATCTTCCTGATCCTCGATCACCAGAACTCTTTGCTCGCCCATCAGTGCCCCCTCGAAGGATTTTCGATTTCAGGTTGTCGACGCGCGGCCGGCGCGGCCCCGGCGGAAACAAAGTTTTGCTTTTTGCGGCCCGCGCCCTTATCCTTTGCGGGCAATCGCAAATCAACAAACTAAAATCAAAAATCACTGAATCTTTGCGGCTCAGTATAGCAGAAGCCTCCCATGACACCGGCCATCGCCATCGTCCTCGTGCTGCTCCTCGTCGCCGTCGTGCTCTTCGCGACCGAGAGGATTCCTATCGACGTGGTGACGATCATGCTCGTCATCGGGCTGGTGCTGACGAGGACTCTGACGGCGGCCGAGGCGTTCGCCGGCTTCGGCAACGACATCGTCATCACCATCGGCGGCCTCTTCATCCTGACCGGGGGCTTGGTCAAGACCGGCGTCGTCGACCTCGTCGGCCGCCGCCTGCACCGCATCGCCGGCGGCAACGAGTTCAAGCTCACCGCGCTCATCATGTTCACGGCCGCGGCCTGCGCCTCGGTGATGAAGAACACGACGACGACGGCGATGTTCGTCCCCGTCGTCTTAGGCATCGCGCAGCGGGCGCGCGTGCAGCCGTCGAAGCTCCTCATGCCTCTGGCCTTCGGGGCCATCCTCGGCGGCACCTGCACGCTCATCGGCACCTCGACGAACCTCGCGGTCTCGGGCGCGCTGGCGCGCCTCGGCCAGAGTCAGGAGGTGGTGGCGCGCGCGGGCGGCGAGGCGGGCCTGCTCGCGCCGTTCTCGATGTTCGAGCTGACGCCGGTCGGCATCGCCATCGTCGCCGCCGGGATGCTCTACATGCTGCTCGTCGGGCTGCGCCTGCTGCCCGCGCGCGGCGAGGCCGGCAGCCTCATGGAGCAGTACCGGATGCGCGAGTACGTCTCCGAGGTGCTCGTGCTGCCGGACTCGCCGCTCGTCGGCCGGACGCTGGCCGAGGGGAACCTCTCGGAGATGCTCGACCTCACCGTCATCGGCATCATCCGCGGCAAGCAGGGGCGCATCGCGCCCCGCGGCGACGAGGTCATCCACGCCGAAGACCTCCTGCTCGTGCAGGGGCGGATGGAGGACATCCTGCGCGTCAAGCAGGAGGCCGGCATCGAGATCAAGGCCGACTTCGAGCTCAAGCGCGACGACCTCGAAACCGGCGACATCGAGCTGTTCGAGGTGCTCATCCTGCGCGGCTCGGAGTTCAACGGCCGCTCCTTGCGCAGCCTCGACTTCCGCGACCGCTACGACCTGACGGTGCTCGCCATCAACCGCCACGGCATGGCCCTGCTGACCAAGCTCTCGACCGTCATCCTCCGCTTCGGCGACGTGCTGCTCGTGCAGGGGCGCAAGGAGGTGGTCGAGCGGCTGGCGACCGAGGGGCAGGTGCTCCTGCTCGACGAGGGCTTGGAGAACCGCGAGCGCGTCAACAAGAGGGTCTGGGCGCTGGCCGCCTTCGCCCTCTTCCTGCTGCTCTCGATGTCGAAGTATTTCTCGCCCGTCGAGATCCCGCTCTCGGTCGCCGTGCTCCTCGGCGTGCTCACGCTGCTGGCCTCGCGCGCCGTGCTCGTGCAGGAGATTTACGACTTCATAGACTTCCGCCTGCTCGTCCTCATCGCCGGCATGATCAGCTTCGGCACGGCGATGGAGAAGACGCACGCCGACCAGTACCTCGCCGACCTCATCGTCAACAACTTCCAGCAGTACGGCGGCCTCGCCGTCCTCGCCGGCTTCTTCGCGCTGACGGTGGCGCTGACGCAGCCGATGTCGAATCAGGCGGCGGCCCTCGTCGTCCTCCCCATCGCCGTCAAGACGGCGCTGGCGCTGGGCCTCAACCCGCGCTCGTTCGCCGTCGCCGTCACCTACGCCGCCTCGTGCTCGTTCCTCACGCCTCTGGAGCCGGCCTGCGTGCTCATCTACACGCCCGGCCGCTACCGCTTCCTCGACTTCGTCAAGGTCGGCTCGATCCTCACGCTCGCCGTCTTCGCCATCGTCATCCTGCTCGTCCCCGTCTTCTGGCCGCTGTGAGGGGGCGGGAGATTGCGGTTCGGTTCTATTTCGGGGGCGGGCGCCGGGGCGCGGCCGTTTGCCTTGCGCTCGCTTTGCCTTTTGCGGCCCACATTCATATAATGCGCGGGCCGTCCGGGCGGGTCGCGGGTTCGAAGGGTTTGAGCCGCCTCGGGGGCGTTTCCGCAGCTTCCGCTAAAATAAACGAAAAGTGATGACCGGACTCAACAGTTGGAGGCAGCGGCGGCGTGTCGATGCGCGACGCCCGGCCCCCTTGCGCACGCTCGCCGCCGGGCTGGTGCAGCTGGCCCGCGCCGCCTTCGCCGAGCCTTACCAGCTCGCCGTCGAGCGCCACGACATCCGTCTGGCGCGCCTCCCGCGCGGGCTGGACGGGCTGAAGGTCGTCCACCTCTCCGACATCCACCACAGCCCTTTCACGGGCCGCGAGCAGGTCGAGCGCGCCGTCGGGGTCGCCAACTCGCTCCAGCCCGACATCGTCGCCCTGACCGGCGACTACGTCTCGCACGAGCGCGAGTTCATCCAGCCCTGCGCCGAAATCCTCGGCCGCCTGCGCGCGCGCCGCGGCGTCTACGCCGTCCTCGGCAACCACGACAACTGGGTGGACGCCGAACTCATCACCGACTGCTTCCGCCTCGCCGGCATACAGGTCTTGAACAACGAGGGGATGCGCTTCGAGGATCGGGGGGCCTCGTTCTGGCTGGCCGGCGTCAACGACACGATGGTCGGGCTGGAGGATTTGCCGCTCGCGCTGGCCGGCTCGCGCGCCGACGAGATGAAGCTGCTTCTGGCGCACAACCCCGTCATCCTGCGCCGCGCCGCGCGCGCCGGCGTAGACCTCGTGCTCTCGGGCCACACGCACGGCGGCCAAGTCGCTTGGCGCTCGGAGCGCTCGGCCTCGGGCCGCGTCCGCCGGCGCATCCTGCGCGGCCTCGCCCGCCGCGGCGGGACGCAGATTTACGTCACGCGCGGCCTCGGCACCGTCGTCCTGCCCGTCCGCTACGGCTGCCTCCCCGAAGTCTCGCTGCTCACGCTCCGCGCCGCGGGGTAGTTCAAAGTTCAAAGTCCAAGGTTCAAAGTTAGGGGCCTGCTTTTTGACTTTGGACCTTGAACCTTGGACTTTGAACTTTTTGTATGGCTTCCAAAGTCGTCACGCTGCCGAACGCGCTGACCGTCGTCCGCATGGTGCTGATCCCGGTCTTCGTCGGGGCGCTCTACTACCAGCGCTTCGGCTGGGCGCTGGCCATCTTCGTGCTGGCCGGGGCCACCGACGGCCTTGACGGCCTCTTCGCCCGCCGCTTCAACCAGTACTCCCCGCTCGGCCAAATCCTCGACCCCATCGCCGACAAACTCCTGCTCGTGACCTCCTTCGTCACGCTCTCGATGCCCTCGATCATGGAGCCCTCGGCGCTCGTCCAGCCCCACCCGCGCCACCTCCCCGTGCCCTTCTGGGTGACGGCCGCCGTCATCAGCCGCGACATCTTCATCGTCGTCGGCGCGGCCGCCATCAACGTCGTCACCGGCTTCCGGCGCTTCCGCCCCTCTTGGCTCGGCAAGGCCAACACGGCCGTGCAGATCGCGGCCGTCGTCCTCGTCCTCGTCGCCGCCAACTTCCCGCCCCTGCGCGGCTACCTCCCCACCGTCTACACCACCGTCTTCGCCTTCGCCCTCATCTCCGGCGCGCACTACGTCTTCTGGGCCAACAAGCTCATCGGCGAAGACCGCCAGCAGCGCGAGGCGGCCAACCGGCCCGGTTAAGTTACTGCGAATTAAGAGATTAGCCGCGGGCAACCGGGCGCGGGCGGGCTGCTACTAAAAGTTGACAAGAACGGACTCAGGTATTATATTAACGTCACGTTCAAGTCGCCGGCCCCGCCCGCGGGCGAGATTTTCGCGGGGCGGGGGCGGCCGGAGCGGGCAACGAACCGCGGCGTCGGGCGGCTCGGTCGGAGGGCCGCCGCGCCCATTAAATTCTGGAGAAGAGAGAAGCGATGAGCAAGATTATCGGCATTGACTTAGGGACGACGAACTCCGTCGTCGCCGTCATGGAGGGCGGCGAGCCGACGGTGATTACCAACTCGGAAGGCGGCCGGACGACGCCTTCGGTCGTTGCCTTCGCGAAGGACGGGAACCGCCTCGTCGGCCAAGTCGCCAAGCGGCAGGCCGTGACCAACCCGGAAAACACCGTCTACTCGATCAAGCGCTTCATGGGCCGGCGCTTCGACGAGGTCTCGGAGGAGAAGAAGCAGGTGCCCTACGGCGTGAAGTCGGCCGGCAACGACGTGCGCATCGAGGCGGGCGGCAAGGACTGGTCGCCGCCCGAGATTTCGGCGATGGTGCTCCAGAAGCTGAAGCAGGCGGCCGAAGACTACCTCGGGCAGAAGGTCGAAAAGGCGGTCATCACCGTCCCGGCCTACTTCAACGACTCGCAGCGGCAGGCCACCAAAGACGCCGGCCGCATCGCCGGCCTCGAAGTGATGCGCATCGTCAACGAGCCGACGGCCGCGGCGCTGGCCTACGGCCTCGACAAGAAGAAGGACGAGACCATCGCGGTCTTCGACTTCGGCGGCGGCACCTTCGACATCTCCATCCTCGAAGTCGGCGAGGGCGTCGTCGAGGTCAAGTCGACGAACGGCGACACGCACCTCGGCGGCGACGACATCGACGAGGCGCTCATCAAGTGGATCATCGAGGAGTTCAGGAAGGATCAGGGCATCGACCTCTCCGGCGACAAGATGGCCCTCCAGCGCCTCAAGGAGGCGGCCGAGAAGGCCAAGATCGAACTCTCCTCGACGATGGAGACCGAGATCAACCTGCCCTTCATCACGGCCGACGCCTCGGGGCCCAAGCACCTCGTGATGAAGCTCACGCGGTCGCGCTTCGAGCAGCTGATCGACCCCATCCTCAAGCGCCTGATGCCGCCCGTCGAGCAGGCCATCAAGGACGCGGGCGTCGACGCCAACAAGATTGACGAGGTCGTCCTCGTCGGCGGCTCGACCCGCATCCCGAAGGTGCAGGAGATCGTCAAGGGCTTCTTCGGCAAGGAGCCGAACAAGTCGGTCAACCCGGACGAGGTCGTCGCCGTGGGCGCGGCCGTGCAGGCCGGCGTGCTCTCGGGCGAGAAGACGGACATCCTGCTGCTCGACGTGACGCCGCTCTCTCTGGGCATCGAGACGCTGGGCGGGGTCAACACGATCCTCATCCCGCGCAACACGACCATCCCGACGCGCAAGTCGGAAATCTTCTCGACCGCCTCGGACAACCAGACGAGCGTCGAGGTGCACGTCCTGCAGGGCGAGCGGCCGATGGCCTCGGACAACCGGACGCTCGGCAAGTTCCACCTCGTCGGCATCCCGCCGGCGCCGCGCGGCATGCCGCAGGTCGAGGTGACGTTCGACATCGACGCCAACGGCATCGTCAACGTCTCGGCCAAGGACATGGGCACGGGGCGCGAGCAGAAGATCACGATCACGGCCTCGTCGGGCCTCTCGAAGGACGAGATCGACAAGATGATGCGTGACGCCGAGTCGCACTCGGCCGAGGACGCGCGCAAGCGCGAAGAGGTCGAGGCGCGCAACCGGCTCGACGGCCTCGTCTTCCAGATCGAGAAGACCTTCGGCGAGAACAAGGAGAAGCTCGACGGCGCGACCGTCTCGCAGGTCGAGACGGCGGTGGCCGACGCCAAGAAGGCGCTCGAAGAGGGCGGCACCGACCGCCTCAACAACGCCTTCACGAACCTACAAACCGCCTCGCACAAGCTGGCCGAGTCGCTCTATCAGGGGCAGGCTCAGGGCGGCGGCGGCGGCGAGCAGGCTTCGGCGGCGGGCGCGGCCTCGGGCGCGGCCGGCGGCGGCCAGAGCGCGGGCGGTGAGGACAACGTCATCGACGCCGAGTACGTGGACGTGGACGAGAACAAGTAAAAGCCGTCAATCGTGGATCGTGAATCGTAAACGGAGGTTGACGGCGGCCGGGGCTTGGGCGACGAAGTTCAAGCCCCGGCCGCCCCTCGGCCGCGATTCACGGTTTACGATTCACGATTCACGACGAAATGGCTAAAGAAGATTTCTATCAGGTTCTGGGCGTCAAGCGCGACGCGAAGCCGGACGAGATCAAGAAGGCTTACAGGCGGCTGGCGCGCAAGCACCACCCGGACGTGAACCCGGGCGACAAGGCGGCCGAGGAGCGCTTCAAGAAGATCACCGAGGCGCACGACGTGCTCTCCGACCCGAAGAAGCGCGCCGTCTACGACCGCTTCGGCCAGTACAGCGACAACCTCGCCGACATGGCCGCGAAGGGCCACGCGCCGGGCGGGGCGGGGCCGCGCGCGGGCGGCGCGCCCTTCGACTTCACGGGCTTCGACTGGGGGCCGGCCGGCGCGCCCGGCTCCGCTTCCGCGGGCGGCGGCTCGTCCTCCTTCCGCGACCTCTTCGCCGAGCTGTTCGGCGGCGGCAAGGGCGAGAAGGAGCCGCCCCGGCCGATGCCGCAGAAGGGCGCGGACATCGAGATGCCGCTCGCCCTCTCGTTCGAGGAGGCGGTCAAAGGGCTGACGACCAACATCACGGTCAACCGCTCCGAGCAGTGCTCGCGCTGCAACGGCGCGGGCGACGCGGGCGGGCCGCTCGTCGTCTGCCCGACCTGCCACGGCTCGGGGCAGGTGCAGCGCGCGGGCGGTCGCCTCAGGTTCCAGCAGGAGTGCCCGGACTGCGGCGGGGCGGGCAAGCGCCGCAGCCCCTGCGCGCTCTGCAACGGCAAGGGCACGGTGCCGAAGACCGAGCAGGTGAAGGTGAGAATCCCGGCGGGCGTGGACACGGGCTCGCGCGTGCGCGTGCCGGGCAAGGGCGAGGGCGGGCGGATGGGCGCGCCGGCCGGCGACCTCTACATCATCACCAACGTCGGCAAGCACCCGCACTTCACGCGCAAGGGCGACAACATCTACGTGACCGTGCCGATCACGGTCTCGGAGGCGGCGCTCGGCGCGAGGATCGAGGTGCCGACGGTCGAGGGCAAGGCGCAACTGCGCATCCCCCCTTCGACGCAGTCGGGCCAGCGCTTCCGCCTGCGCGAGCGCGGCATCCCCAGCCTCCGCAACCCGCAGGCCCGCGGCGACCAGTTCGTCGAGGTGCAGGTCACGCTCCCGAAGGTCATCTCGGAGGAGACCAAAGAACTCCTCAAGCGCTACGCGCAGCTCAACCCCGAGAACCCGCGCGTGGCGATGGGGCTGGAATAAGAGGAGTAGACGGTAGCCGGTAGGCAGCGGGCGCCGCGGGCGCCGACGCCGACTCGCCGGCGGTTCGAGAGCGAAGGTTTTTTCTGCCGACTACCGACTACCGTCTGCCGTCTACTATTTTATGAAGCGTCGTAAAGGCGGGACGTACACGATCAGCGCCGTGGCGGCGCAGTATGAGATTCACCCGCAGACCCTGCGGCTCTACGAGCGCGAGGGGCTTTTGAAGCCGTCGCGGTCGGAGGGGAACACGCGCCTCTACACGGACGAAGACTTGGCGCGGCTCGAAGTGATTCTCTCTTTGACGCGCGACCTCGGCGTGAATCTGGCGGGCGTCGAGATCATCCTCAACATGCGCGAGAAGATGGACGCCATGCAGCGCGAGTTCGAGCGCTTCTTCTCGTTCCTCCAGTCGCACGCCGACGACTTCTCGTACCTGACCGAGCCGCCGCCGCCCGAGGCCGGCGCGCTCGTCCCGGCCTCGCGCGCCGCCGCCCTGCGTCGCCGCGGGGGGCGCGAACACTGAACAAGGGTGCCGGGCGTCGGGAAAGACAAGTTGCTTTCGCCAATCACCTGCACCCGACACCTGTCTTTAAAAGGGGAGAGGGGCGCGACCACGGGCAGTTAGTCGCGCCCCTTTTTTCGTTGGGCGGGTTCGTGAGGGGGGGTGAGGGCCTTTTCCTCCTCTCCCGGCGCGGGCGGTGAAGGGAACCGCCTTTTGCCGGTGCCGCTCTTCTGCGGCCTCACCCATATACGCGGGCCCGCGCGCGCCGAACCACCACGCCCCCGAAAATTTTTTTCCGGCGCGCGGGGCCGCGCCCGCCTCCGGCCCGCTCTGATGTTACAATGCGCCCGCGCACCCGCCGGGCGTCCCGCTTCGGCCGGGCGGGGCCGGACAAAAGGAGTCGGATGCCTACCGCCGAGCCGCAACGGCTGACCCAACTGCTCGTCGCATGGAGCGACGGCGACCAGCAGGCGCTCAACGAACTTTTCCCGCTCGTCTACGACGAACTCCGCCAGCTCGCGCGCCGCCACATGCGGCGGGAGCGGCGCGGGCACACGCTGCGCACCACGGCGCTCGTCAACGACGCCTACCTGCGGCTCGTCGACCAGCGGCAGGTGCGCTGGCAGAACCGCGCCCACTTCTTCGCCATCGCCGCGCAGATGATGCGCCGCATCCTCGTCGATCACGCCCGCGCCAAGCACTACGAGAAGCGCGGCGGCGGGGCCGCCCACGTCCCGCTCGAAGAGGCGGCCGTCGTCGCCGAGGGCAAGGCGGGCGAGATTCTCGCGCTCGACGAGGCGCTCAAGTCTTTGGCCGAGATCGACCCGCGCCGCGCCCGCGTCGTCGAGCTGCGCTACTTCGGCGGCCTCTCGAACGAGGAGATCGCCGAGGTCTTGAAGGTCTCGACCAACACCGTCACCCGCGACTGGAACATGGCGCGCGCGTGGCTCTACCACGAGCTGAGCGGCGGGGGCGGCGACACCCCCGACGAGCCGGACGCCGGCTGAAGGGCGCGCGGCCCCGGCGGCGTGCGGCCCCGGACAGTCGCGTGGTCTATAATCGCCCGGCGGCGGACGCGAAGTCGCGGCGGGCGTCACGCCCGGGCCGCCCCCGGCCGCCTAATTCCCGACGCGCGGTGAGCAGATGAACGCCGAACGCTGGCGCAGGATCAGCATCCTCTTCAGGCACGCGCTGGAGCGCGACTCGGCCGAGCGCTCGGCGTTCCTCGCCGAGGCGTGCCCGGAGGACGAGGGGCTGCGCGTGGCGGTCGAGTCGCTCCTCGCCTCGCACGATCAGGCGGCGCGTGGCCGGTTCATCGAGTCCGGCCCGCTGCGCGCCGTCTCGGGGCCGGAGACGGCCGAGATGCGGGCCGCCGACGAGGCCGAGGCCGAGGTCATGCCGACCGACACGCAGCTCGGCCCCTACCGCATCCTCGACAAACTCGGCGCGGGCGGGATGGGCGCCGTCTACCTCGCGCGCGACACGCGGCTCGGCCGCCGCGTCGCCCTCAAAGTCCTGCCCGCGCACCTCGCGCGCGACGAGGAGTTCGTCCGCCGCTTCGAACAGGAGGCCCGCGCCGCCTCGGCCCTGAACCACCCGAACATCCTCACCGTCCACGAGATCGGCGAGGCCGAGGGCCGCCGCTTCATCGCCACCGAGTACGTCGAGGGGCTGACGCTGCGCGCGGCGCTGGCGGCCGGCCGCGTGGACGTGCCGACGGCGCTCGACGTCTGCGCGCAGGTGGCCGGCGCGCTCGCCAAGGCGCACACGCACGGCATCGTCCACCGCGACGTGAAGCCGGAGAACGTCATGGTGGACGAGGAGGGGCACGTCAAAATCCTCGACTTCGGCATCGCCAAGCAGTTCGCGCCCGGCCCCGCCCACGACACCGGCGCGCACACGCCGGGGCAGATCGACACGGCCTCGGGCGTCGTCCTCGGAACCTCGACCTACATGTCGCCCGAGCAGTTGCGCGGGCAGGTGCTCGACGGGCGCGCCGACGTTTGGGGCCTCGGCGTCGTCCTCTACGAGCTGGTCGCCGGCCGCGTCCCCTTCGACGCGCCGACCTACGGCGACCTCGTCGTCTCCATCCTTCAGGAAGAGCCGCCGCCGCTGGCGCGCTCCGCGCCCGACGCGCCGCCCGAGCTCGACGCCATCCTGCGCCGCGCGCTCGCCAAGAAGCGCGGCGACCGCTACCAGTCGGCGAAGGACTTGCAGAACGACCTGCGGCGGCTGCGCCGACGCTACGACGACGCGCGCGACTCCGTCCACGCGCCGCCGCCGCTGGCCGCCCCGCCGCGCCCCTCCGGCGCGCAGCAGCAGCACACGACCGTCACCACGGGGCCGCGCGTGACCACCGAGCAGCGCAAGCAGGTGACCGTCCTCTTCGCCGACCTGACGGGGCTGACGGCGCTCGCGGCCGGCCGCGACGCCGAGGAGCTGAGCGAGCTGACGAAGGAGCTTCTGGGGGTCGTTGACGAAGTCGTGGGCGAGCACGCCGGGGCCGTCGAGAAGCACGTCGGCGACACGGTGGTGGCGCTGTGGGGCGCGCGCGAGGCGCACGAGGACGACCCCGAGAGGGCCGTCCGCGCGGCCCTCGCCGTGCAGGAGGCGGTCGGCGAGTTCGTCGCCCGGCACGCGCCGCCGGGCGCCGTCCCCGCAGAGACTTCGCGCCCGTGGGTGCGGGCCGGCGTGAGCACGGGGCTGGTGCTCGTCGGCGACGCGGGGCCGGCCGGCGAGTTCACGGCCACGGGCGAGGCCGTGCGCCTCGCCGCGCGCCTCCAGCAGTCGGCCCCGCCCGGCGGCGTCCTCATCTCGCACGACACCTACCGCCACGTCCGCGGCGTCTTCAACGTGCAGCCGCCCGAGTCGCTCGCCTTCGAGGGGCGGCCCGAAGCCGTCGAGGTCTACCGCGTGATGAGCGCCAAGCCGCGCGCCTTCCGCGTGCGGACGCGCGGCGTCGAGGGCGTCGAGACGCGGATGGTCGGCCGGCAGGGCGAGCTGCGCCACCTGATGGACGCGCTCGAAACCGCCTCGGAAGACCGCGAGCTTCAGATCGTCACCGTCTTCGGCGACGCCGGCCTCGGGAAGTCGCGCCTGCTCTACGAGTTCAGCAACTGGCAGGAGCTCCTGCCGGAGATGTGGTACGTCTTCAACGGGCGCGCGGGCGAGACGACGCAGGGGCTGCCTTACGCGCTCGTGCGCGACGTGTTCTCCTTCCGCTTCCAGATTCAGGACAGCGACTCGCAGGAGGTGGCGCGCGAGAAGCTGGAGCGCGGCCTCGTCGCGATGAGCGGCCCGCAGACGCCCGCCGACGCCGAGACGGCGCAGATGCGCGCGCACTTCATCGGCCAGCTCATCGGCTTTGACTTCTCCGAGAGCAAGCACCTGACGGGCGTCATGGACGACGTGCGCCAACTGCGCGACCGCGCCTTCCGCTACGCCGCCGAGTTCTTCGCCGACGCCTCGCGCCGCCACCCGATCCTCCTCTACCTCGACGACATCCACTGGGCCGACGACGGCTCGCTCGACTTCGTGGACTACCTCGCGCGCCACTGCGCCTCGGTGCCGATGTTCGTGCTCTGCCTCGCGCGGCCCGCGCTGCTCGAACGCCGCCCGGCGTGGGGCGAGGGGCAGGAGCGCCACACGCGGCTGACGCTGCGGCCGCTGACGAAGAAGGAGAGCCGGCAACTGTTCGAGGAGATTCTGCGGCAGGCGCGCGACGTGCCGCCGAACCTGCGCGAGATGGTCGTCGGCGGGGCCGAGGGCAACCCGTTCTACGTCGAGGAGCTCATCAAGATGCTCATCGACCAGCGCGTCATCGTCCCCGGCGCGGAGGTCTGGAGCGTGGACTCGACCCGCCTCGTCGAGGTGCAGGTGCCGCCGACCCTGACCGGCGTGCTTCAGGCGCGCCTCGACAAGCTCAGCCCGGCCGAGAAGACCGCCCTCCAGCGCGCCTCCGTGGTCGGCCGCGTCTTCTGGGACGGCGCGGTCGCGCACCTCGGCGCGAAGCTGACGGGGGCGATCCGGCGCGAGACGAAGGTCGAGACGGGCGGCGGCGCGTTCGCCGAGGCCACCGGCGGCGCGGTCGCCGGCGTGCTCGAACGGCTCCGCCGCAAGGAGCTGACCTACCGGCGCGAGGCGTCGAGCTTCGCGGGCGCGCGCGAGTACACCTTCAAGCACGCGCTGCTGCGCGACGTGACCTACGAGAGCGTGCTGCGGCGCGAGCGGCGCGAGTACCACCGGCGGGCCGCCGAGTGGCTCGCGCGCCAGAGCGGGGGCCGGGCCGGCGAGTTCGCCGGCCTCGTGGCCGAGCACTACGAGCGCGCCGGCGAGACGGCCGAGGCGGCCGAGTGGTACGGCCGCGCCGGCCGGCAGGCCCGCGAGACTTACGCGCCCGAGGCGGCCATCAACTTCTACCGCAAGGCCATCGAGTTCGCCACGACCCCGCCGAAGCCCGCGGCGGGCGCGCGCGCCGTCGCGCCGGCCGCCGAGGCGGGCGCGGCGGGCGAGGGCGTGCGGGCGCGGCTCGTCGAGTGGCACGAGGGCTTGGGCGAAACTTTGCGCGTGCAGTCGCGCCCGGCCGAGGCGGTCGCCGCCTTCAGGGCGATGCGCGAGGCGGCCGAGGGCTTGGGCGACCGCGTCGCCGAGGCGCGGGCGTGGAACGGGCTGGCGCTCGTCGAGGCGGCGCGCGGCGACAACCGCGCGATGCTTGAGAGCACGCGGCGGGCGGCCGAGCTGGCCGAGTCGGCCGGCGAAGGCGCGGCCGCGCGGCGCGTGCTGGCGCGCGCCCTCAACCTTCAGAGTCAGGCCCTGACGCGCCTCGGCGACGCGCGCTCCGCCATGCTGCTCGGCGATCAGGCGCTCGCCCTAGCCACCGGCCTCGGCGAAGAGGGGCGGCACGAGCGGGCCGACTCTTTGAAGTCTCTGGGCATGGCCTACCACGCGCTCGCGCGCTTCGAGCAGGCCGAGCAGTGCAAGGAGCAGGCCCTCGCCCTCTACCGCGAGCTGGGCGACCGCGTGCTGGTCGGCAACATGCTCAACAGCCTCGGCGAGACGGCGCGCGCGCGCGGCGACTTCGCGCGGGCCTTCGAGCGCTACCGCGAGGCGCTCGCCGTGGCGCGCGAGATCGGCAACCGCCCCGGCGAGATGTTCTACCTCGGCAACCTCGGCGCGGCCCGCCTCGGCATGGGCGACTTCGCCGGGGCCGAGATAGACCTGCGGCAGTCGATCACTCTGGCCGAGGCGGCCGGCTACAACGGCGTCTCGGAGAACTACCGCTTCTTGGCCGAGGCGCTGCTCGGGCAGGGCAAGCACGGCGAGGCGCTCGACGCGGCCCGCCGCGCGCTGGCCCTCGGGCGCGAGTTCGAGAATCAGGAGCACCTCGGTCAGGCGTGGCGCGTGCTCGGCCTCGTCGCGGCGAGCACCAGCAAGCCGGTCGGCCTCGGCGACGCCGCCTACGACGCCCCGGCCTGCTTCGCCGAGAGCATCAGCGTCTTCTCGCGCATCCCGCTGGAGGCCGAGAGCGCGCGCACCCTGCGCGACTGGGCGCGCTACGAGTCCGAGCAGGGCGACGCGGCCGACGGCCGCAAGATGCTCCAGAAGGCCCGCGACACCTTCCGCCGCCTCGGCATGACCTCCGAGGCCGAGCGCGTGCCGGAAGAGTAAACGTCAGCAGCGCGCCCGCCGGAGCCTCAGTCACGCCCCATCAGACCCTAAGCGCGGCCGCTCACGTCGTAGGACGCCGGGAGTAGAATCTGCGACGGCGAGCGTAAGGCGTAGGACGGCGCGCTGATAATCTAAGCGCGCCGCCCTACGCCTTACGCACCCCGCCTGACGTTCTACGCCCGCCGTCTTACGCCTCTAACTGAATCGCTAATCAAAAATCTAAAACCGAAAACGCCTTCACGCCACCGCCGTGGCCTCGATCTCGACGAGCAGCTCGGGGAAGGCGAGGCGCGTGACGCCGAGCAGCGTCGAGGCGGGGCGGCACCCGTGCTCGGCGAGCCGCGCGGCCGCCGCCTCCTGCTCTCTGAGGAAGAGGTCAACGTCGGTCGTGTAGTAGTTCAGGCGGACGACGTTGGAGAGGGCGAGGCCGGCCCCCTTCAAGACCTCTTCGAGGTTGTCGAGCGCGAGCGCGAGCTGCGCGCGCATGTCGCCCGCGTGCTGCGGCTCGCCCACGGCGTTGACCGCCGTCTGGCCCGAGCAGACGAGCACGCGCCGGAAGCCGCTGACCTCGTTCGCCTGAACGAACCCCAGCGAATCCTGCCACGACCACGGGTTGATGATCTTACGTTCCATCGTCCGACTCCTTCCGGTGACATGATTAACGCTCGGCCGCGCGCGCGAGGCCCGAACACCACGGCCGGAATTATATCTCGCCCGCGGCGCCGCCCCCCGCTCGAAACTACCCGTGCCCGCCGCCGCCGAAATTCGTCTTGCCATGCGGGCGCGCAGGCGCTATAGTGCGCGCCCTACCCGTTCAAGCGGCTGCGCCACCCACCCACCACGCCCGAGGCGTCAGGCAAACCCACCACTGAAGAATGAGTCGCGTCGCGGCCGGCCGCGCGTCGCCTTCGCGCCCGTCTGCCCCGGCGCGCCCGCATAAACTTCGGAGGGAAGGTTACAGATGAGTCACCTCACTTCGCACGCGCCCGCGCGCGCCGTCGTCGCGCGCCGCGCCGGCCGCCGCGTCGCCGGCTTCGCGGCCCTGCTCCTCCTGCTGGCCCCTCCGGCGCGCGCGCAAGACCTCGACGACGTGAGCCTCTCCGGCGCGGTCACGGACGAGCGCGGGGCGCTCCTGCCGGGCGCGACCGTCGCGGCCGTGTTCACGCGGACGCAGGCCGCGCGCTCCGTCGTGACTGACGAAGAGGGGCGCTACCGCATCGTCGAGCTTGAGCCGGGCGAATACGCCCTGCGCGTCTCGCGCGCGGGCTTCGCCGCCGAGGAGAGAACCGGCCTCGTGACGCTCGCGGGGCAGAACGTCCGGCTCGACTTCGTGCTGCGCGCGGCCGGCCCCGAGGCCGGGGAGACGGTGGTGAGCGCGGGCGACGCCCCGCCCGTGGACACGACGCGGACGGTCGCGGGCGGGACGGTGGCGCGCGAGGAGTTGGAGCGCCTGCCGCTGGCTTCGCGCTCGGCGCTCGATCTGGTCTTCACGCTGGGCGGCGTCACCGAGGAGCCTCTGACGACGCGCGACGCGGCCGAAGACCGCGACCCGGCGGGCGGCGCGTCGCGCGCGGCGACGACGCCCGAAGAGGCCGGCGTCTTCGCCCTCGCGGGCGGCCCCGCCTACTCGAACAACGTGACCGTGGACGGCCTCGACAACAACGACGACCGGGCCGCGCGCGAGCGCTTCGTGCCGCCGCTCGACGCGGTCGAGGAGGTGCAGGTCGTCACCAGCCAGTTCTCGGCCGAGTACGGGCGCGCCTCGGGCGGGCGCGTCAACCTGCGCACGCGCGGCGGCTCGCGGAGCTTGCGCGGCCGCGTCTTTTACCACTTCGAAGACGAGTCGCTGAACGCCAACACGTGGAACAACAACCGCCGCGGCCTCAAGCGGCTGCCGCTTCAGGAGCACAACCCCGGCTTCAGCCTCGGCGGCCCCCTCCGCTTCGACTCGAAGTACCTCGACCCGCTCGGCTACGACGGCCGCGGCCGCACCTTCTTCTTCGTCGCCTACGAACAGACCTCGCAGCTCGACTCGGCCCTGATCGACGCGCTCGTCCCCGTCGAACAGAACCCGGCTTTCGCCCTGCCCGCGCCGACCACGCTCGCCGGCCGCCGCTTCGAGCCGAACGCCACGCCGCCGCACGCGCCCGCCGAACTCGCCCCCTTCGTCGAGCGCGTCTCCACGCCCTCGCGCGCCCACGCCTTCACCGCGCGCCTCGACCACGCTTACGACGAGCGGCACAACGGAACCTTCCTCCTGCAACTCGGGCGCTCGCGCAACCTGCGGCAGTTCGGCGGCGGGCTCCGCCTCGCCGACTCCCTGCAAGGCCGCGCGCGACGAACGGACGCGCTCGCCTACACGCACAACTTCGTCATCACGCCGCGCCTCGTCAACCAACTGCGCGCGCAACTCTCGACGCTCCGGCCCTCGCTGCGCGCCGCGGGCGCGCGGCCCGTCGTGCTCATCAACGTCAACGACCCGCTCGACGCCGGGGACGCGGCCGACCGCTCCGGCACGCTCGTCGCCGGCTCCTCCGACGCGGGGGCGAGCGCGCGGCGCGAGACGCGGTTTCAACTTCAGGAGACCGCGACCCTCGTCTCCGGCGCGCACACCCTCAAACTTGGGGCCGACACTCAACTCGTCCGCTCCGCCTTCGCAGACCTCTCCGACGCGGCCGGCACCTACACCTTCGCGAGCGCGGGCGACTTCCTCGCCTCCGCGCCCGCGCGCTTCCGCCAACGCTTCCAC
>Ga0196962_10000370_pt1 | contig 19358 bp, 17 predicted proteins | sample S3v_20metaG_FD_183186 | JGI IMG/M metagenome (GOLD analysis project Ga0196962, IMG submission 183186) | Soil microbial communities from Anza Borrego desert, Southern California, United States - S3+v_20 | ecosystem: Environmental > Terrestrial > Soil > Desert | place: USA: California | collected...
CTCCCTTGCGCCGATCTTGGCCTCCGCCCGCTCTATCTGTAGAACGTAGGCTAGCTCAGCACTCACGTACTTCGCTACGATCTGCCACTCGACGAACGTGCCATCTCTACGTAACGATGCAGCATGCTCTATGCTCTTTGAGACCTTCTCCCACCCACGCACGGGAGGGCCATAGGGGTTAGCGAGGGTCACGTCATCTCTGTGGGAGAAGAGGTCCTTCACAGGCTCTGGGTTTCCTCTCAAGAACTCCCTCTGCGCTCGGAAATATCGCTCGATCAGTTCGTCAACATCATCTACTGTAGACATTCTCTGGAGATCACTTCCATGGTTTACACATCCTCCTTTGTCTCATCAACCTGGCGATCGTCCTATGCTATTCATGGGAGTACGTGGAAGTTGCATATGCGCCTTAAGAAAGGGCGGAGGTTAAGCTCTCCGGCCAACATAATAAATGAACTCTCTGTGCGCACGCGCCGCTCTAGCCGTCCTTCTGGGACGCTTGCTCGGTTACCGGGGTCACTTTGCCCAAGTCCTCAGGGGTCATCACGGGATGGACCTGTATGGCCGCTCCTAACCCAAGGAAGATGTTTTCCGCTATAGCGGCGATCTGGGAGGCGTCTTCCATGTTGACTACGATGTATCCGACTCTTCCACCCTCTATATCTGAGAAGTAGGCAGCCTCGGGTACAAGTTCTTCCATTATGGAGTGGATGGTTGAATCGAAGCTACCGGCCTTTGCCAACTCATTTTCCTTCTCAACGGGGATGAGACAGGTAATCATGAAGCGCATAAGCCCTCCTTCTTTTTCCTACCTACAGGCCGAACTTCCCACAATGCACCTTCTAGGCACTCGCTTGAAGAGGACTCAACCTGATGGCTCCCCAGGATCTTCGTCGTCTCCTAGCCATCTACCTACCAACCCATCGAGTTCCTCAGCCAGGAGGGAATCGTCCTTGCCCGCATGGACCCCCTTTGCTGGCGACGTAGTATGCCAGGTGGATGTTGACTTCGTATGCCACACCCAAGCTGACGAGCACCACCATTGCGACCAACAACGCTATGAACTCCTTGACTGTGTGTGCCCGATCCACCCCTCTTTGGTGGGAGCCTCCCGGTCCTTTTCCCTAGACTCCAAAGCAATGACAAAACCGACCATCCTCTCTGTTAGGAGATAGCCGGTTGCGCTACTGGCTCTGCCCGTCTCTCTCAAGCGCCCATCTTTATGGAGGCGGGCTTCAAAGCTTCTACATATTGGGTTGTATCGTTTCTCCTAAACTACTGAATGAGTATCCCAAAGGTGCTAAGTGGTTACAATAGCCCACGCTTGGCGGAGCGTGCCAGAATAGTTCGCCTGAGAGATGTCCTCGTATATACGGGTAGCTAGCCCTTCAGGGCTCGGGAAAGAAAGCGATTGTTGGAACAATTGCCGAACCCTGAAAAGGGACGTTTTGCGGAATCGCATGGGTAGCGAAAGGCCGTCCGTCGGGCGAGTGGGCGAGGGCGCACTCAAACGCTCACTTCGTTTGGCGACGCCTGACTGGAGGTCTCCTTTGGTACAGGCTCGAACCGGTAGCCGACGCCCCTGATGCTGTGGATGTAGGTGTAGTCAGAAGGCATCTCTACGCAAGTCCTGATGCGGCTGATGTGCATGTCCACCGTGCGGCTGGAGGCGCCACGCCAGGTCGCCCCGGCACGCCGGATCAGCTCTCGGCGACTCACGGGCACCCCCGAGGACCGTGCCAAGGCCACAAGCAGGCGAAACTCCTGCGGTCGCAGGTCTACCCAATCGCCCTTCACCCGGGTTGCGAAGTTCTTCGCATCCAGCCAGAGGTCTCCAAGCTGTAGGATTCGCTGGTTGCCGGCGGCCCGGCGGCTACGCAGGTGTGCCCGCACTCGGGCCAGCAGCACCTCAGGGGAGAAGCGCTTTGCGACGTAATCGTCGGCACCAGCCTCCAGGCTTTGGACCTCGTCCTCTTCAGATTCGTCGCCCAGCACGAGGATCACGGCCGCCCGATTCTTGGCCCGGACCTGTTTGTAGACCGAGAACCCATCCACTCCCGGTAGCGTTAGATCAAGTAGAACGACATCAGGTTGCCAGGAGGAGCTCGCAATCTGCAACGCTTCCTTTCCATCAGTGGCGGTTAGTACGTCGAATCCCTCGCGCTCTAGTCGAACCGCGAGGGAGAAGCCCTCAGCTACGCTTTTCGCCGCAAGGAGCACCCTGTGCGACTCTCCGATCGAGTGCTTTTCTGCCATATCGAACAAAGTTTGCACGCCTTGCGCCTGTAGTCTCAAGGCCCATCGATACATGAAACGAAGAGTTAACGCGATTCTTACCCGCGTGTAACGCAAGACAGTGATCCTTGCCCTACTATCGAAGCGGGCCAAGGGTAGCCCGCAAGATAAGTGTCTCACTAACGGAGGGAGTGTACGGGTTGAGTAGAACCGGGCGTTCGAAATCGTTTGTGGTGGCCGGCCTCATTGTGGCGCTATCGCTCGTCTTGGCGGGTTGCGGGGGCGGTGCCAGCGGGCAACAGAATGGTGGTGGCGAGCCCGTCTCAGGTGAGATCAGCATCGAGGGGTCGAGTACCGTGCAGCCGATTACCCAGGCTGCTGCGGAGCTTTTCCGGCAAGAGAACCCCGACGCGCGCATCGAGATCGGCGGCGCGGGGACCAGCGATGGCTTCGAGGCTTTCTGCCAGGGCGACACCCAGATCTCCGACGCTTCCAGGCCCATAGACGTGGCCGAGGAGGTGCCCGTGTGCGAGGAGAACGGGGTAGAGTTTATCGAGATTCCGGTAGCCTACGACGGCATATCGGTCGTCGCCAACAAGCAGAACGACTGGGCTACCGATGTCACCAGCGAGGAGCTCAAGACGATGTGGGAACCGGCCGCCGAGGGCGAGATCACGCGCTGGAGCCAGGTGCGCTCGGAATGGCCTGACAGAAAGCTGAGTCTCTATGGTCCCGGCACCGAGTCGGGTACCTACGAGTTCTTCAATGAGGTCATCGTTGGGAATGAGGAGGAGGTCAACCGCTCGGACTACGAGGCCAGCGAGGACGACAACGTGCTCGTGCAGGGCGTCTCTGGCGACCAGAACGCGCTCGGCTACTTCGGCTATTCCTACTACGTGAACAACCGCGACTCGCTCGAGCTGCTCGCGGTGGACGGCGTCAAGCCCACCACGGACACCATACGCTCCGGCGAGTACCTGCTCTCCCGCCCGTTGTTCATCTACGTGAGCACGGACGCGTTGAAGAGGAACAAAACCGTGGAGCCCTTTGTGGACTTCTACCTCTCGGAGCAGAACCTCGACCGGCTCGTTGAGGCTGCTAAGTACGTGACGTTGCCAGCCGGCCTGGCGCAGGAGTCGCGGGCGCAGTACGAGAACCGTACCACAGGCACCGTGTTCACCGCGGAAGGAAAGCCCAATGGCGACGACCTGGAGACGGCGCTCAAGCAGTCGCAGTAACCGTTTGCACGTGGACGGGTCTGCTCGTAACAGAGGGAGCGCCGGCTAGAGAGCCGGTCCCCAACTTACTGAACACGGGGTAGCGGAGGAACTTCATTGGCAGTTAAGGCGGAAGGCACTAGGTCAGGGGCGGACGCCTGGAAGCGCGATAGCCACACCAGGGAGGCCCGCGAGCGCGTCATAAAGGGTTTTCTCATGGCTTGCGCGTACATGTCGATCTTCACCACGTTCGGGATCATCATCGTGCTCTTCGAGGAGACTCTGCGATTCTTCTTCGAGGTCTCGCCGGTCGAGTTTCTGACCTCGACGCGTTGGGCTCCATCGCAGGGTGATTTCGGTGTCCTGCCGCTTGTCTACGGCACGCTGGTGGCGACCGTTATCGCCATAGCCGTGGCGCTCCCGGTAGGCCTGCTCACGGCCATCTACCTCAGCGAGTACGCCCCGAGGAGCTTGCGGCGGTGGCTCAAGCCGGCGCTCGAGATCCTGGCCGGCGTACCCACGGTGGTCTACGGGTACTTCGCCCTGACGTTCATCACCCCACTCTTCAGAGACAGCGTCTTTCCGAGCATAGGGTCTTTCAATGCGATCTCGGCCGGACTCATCATGGGCGTTATGATCATCCCGACGGTGGCTTCGGTCAGCGAGGACGCCATCTTCGCTGTGCCGAGATCCTTGCGGGAAGGCGCCTACGCGCTCGGCGCTACCAGGCGCGAGACGGCGACGAAGGTCGTCGTGCCAGCGGCGCTCTCCGGGATCGTGGCGGCCGTGATCCTGGGTATCTCGCGCGCCATAGGGGAGACGATGATCGTGACCATCGCGATGGGGGCCCAGGCGAACTGGTTCGGGAGTCCTTTGGAGGGTATGCAGGCGATGACGGCTTATATTGTCCAGGTTGTCGGCGGGGAGACGCCGCGCGGTTCGGTAACCTACAAGTCCATATTCGCGGTGGGGTCGGCGTTGTTCCTGATGACCCTGACCCTCAACCTCGCAAGCTACTGGTTCGTCCGGCGGTATAGGGAGACCTACTAATGACCCAGAGCGGCGCGAAAGCAGAGCGGCAGGCGGACGCCGGAGGGTCGAATTTCAAGGCGTCCGCGTCTGGTCGCTATGGTCTCGATAAGGCTTTCACCGTGCTGGTCACAGGAGCGGCATTGGTCGGCATCGTCGTTCTGATGGTGCTCCTGGTCGATGTGATCAGGGACGGTTCTACGATGCTCAGCCTGAAGTTCTTGACGAGCTTCCCTTCGCAGATCTTCCCCGAAGACGGGGGCATCTACCCTGCGCTGATAGGGTCGCTGTGGCTGCTCGGGTTGACGGCCCTGATAAGCGTGCCTCTGGGGCTCGGGGCCGCGGTGTACCTCGAAGAGTATGCCGAGGATACGCGCATCAACCGGATGATCGAGGTCAACATCTCCAACCTAGCCGGGGTCCCTTCGGTGATCTACGGTCTGCTCGGCCTCGGCATATTCGTGCAGGTCCTGGCGCCGGTGACCGGCGGTACGAGCGTGCTCACCGGCGCGCTAACCTTGAGTTTGCTCATACTGCCGGTCATCATCGTCGCCACCAGGGAGGCGCTCAGGGCCATCCCGGGCTCGATCCGCGAGGGCGGCTACGCACTCGGGGCGACGCGGTGGGAGGTGATCTGGAGCCACCTGTTACCGATGGCGTTACCTGGTGCCCTTACTGGCATCATCCTGGCGCTCTCGCGGGCTATCGGGGAGGCTGCGCCTATCCTGGTCGTCGGAGTCTCTCTGTACCAGACGTACGCCACGACGGGTCCGTTCGACGGCTACATGGCGCTGCCCACCCAGATCTACGACTGGATCAGCCGTCCGCAGCAGATCTTCCAGGACTCCGCCGCTGCCGGCATAGTGGTAGCCATGGCGGTGCTGCTCGTGGCGAACTCGTTCGCGATCTGGCTGCGAAACAGGTACCAGCAGCGTTTGTAGCGGCGGCTTACGTTAAAGAAAGGTGCTAGCCCAATGGAGACTCAGAAAATGGGGAGGGAACGAAAGGTGTCCGAGGTGTCGAGGAGGCAGCGCGGCGTGAGGCAGAAAGGCGACGGTGCATCCCCGGGCGACGGTCTGACCCTGGGCATGAAGATCCAGGACCTCTCGGCGTTCTACGGCTCCTTCAAGGCCCTCACAGACGTGAGCATAGATATCCAGGCCAACAAGGTGACGGCGCTCATCGGGCCTTCGGGGTGTGGCAAGAGCACCTTCATACGTTGTCTGAACCGGATGCATGAGGTGATCCCCGGCGCGCGCGCCGAAGGGCACGTGATGCTCGGCGAGCAGGACATCTACGCCAAGAGTGCGGACCCGGTAAACATCCGGCGCCGCGTCGGGATGGTCTTCCAGAAGCCTAACCCGTTCTCCAAGTCCATCTACGAGAACGTGGCGTGGGGGGCTAGGATCAACGGCTACCGCGGCAATATGGACGAGTTGGTCGAGCGTTCTCTGAAACATGCTGCCCTATGGGAAGAGGTGAAAGACCGCCTCAAGGAGAGCGGGCACGGACTCTCCGGCGGCCAGCAGCAGCGTCTTTGCATCGCGCGCACCCTGGCGGTAGAGCCCGAGGTTATTCTGATGGACGAGCCCGCGAGCTCGCTCGACCCGGTCTCGACCCAGAAGATCGAGGACACCATGGACCAGTTGAAGCAGAGCTACACTGTGGTCATCGTGACGCACAACATGCAGCAGGCGGCGCGCATCTCGGACTACACAGGCTTCTTCTACATCGAGAACATGGGCGACCCCGGCCGGCTCTGGGAGTTCGACGAGACGGAGAAGATGTTCTCGAACCCCGATCGCAAGGAGACGGAGGACTACGTGACGGGACGGTTCGGCTAGAAGATGCCCCGGGAGACGTTTCAGCAAGAGCTCGACGGCCTGACTTCGGACCTCCTCGACCTCGGGAGGGAGGTCGAGGTCTCTCTGGAGAATATGGTAAGGGCGATGGAGGGCCGCGACGCTGGTGTGGCGCGCCAGGAGTTGGGGGTGGACATCCGCTACAAGACGCGGGGGATGGACATCGAGAGGGAGTGCATGATCCTGCAGGCCCGCCAGGCCCCCGTGGCCGGAGATCTCAGGCTGCTCTACACCGTGCAGTCCGTAACGAATCACCTCGTGCGGTCGGGCACCCTATGCGAGCACATCTGCCACGCGATCGTGGACACGGAAGGGTGCGAGCGCGACGAGGATCTGGAGACCGCGCTCGTGGAGATGGCCAGGACCGCGCGCAACGTCTTCAACGAGGGTCTTGACGTTTTCGAGAACCGCGACATCGATAGGGCCCGTAACCTCCAGGCGAAGGACGACAAGGTGGACCTCCTCTACTCGGAGGCCATGAACCTGATAGCCAACCCGTCCGGGGACGGCGGCGCGCCCGAGTGGCGGATGCGGGCGGCCCTGATGGTCCACTACCTGGAGCGCATCTCCGACCATGGCGTCGACATCGGCGGTAGCGCCGTCTTCCTGGTTACCGGACAGCGGATCGAGGATGCCATGCAACAGTACCTCGACAGAAACGTGGATTACGACGGTGACGGCACGTAACCGAGAGGATCCTTTGCGCCACGTGCAGTAGTAATCTAGACTACAAACCGAAGTGAGGAATGGCGACCAGGCAGAGGAGGAAAGCCAGGACAGCTCTAGGGCAAGACCGGGGAATCGCAAGGTGGGGCGAGATGGACTGACGGAGAAGGGGAAAGGAGCGCTCAATGAGCGACAACCCGATGTTCCTGTACGCCGGCGAGTACGATAACGTCGATGACGCCAAGGCCGACCTCGAGGTATTGAAGGAGATGCACCGGGAGCACATCGTAGGTACCTACGACGCGGCCGTGGTCACCAAAAACGAAGAAGGCAAGGTCAAGATCGTCGACAAGATCGAGAAGCCGACCCAGCACGGTGGTTGGGCCGGGATGGCGGTGGGCGCGGCTATGGGCTTGATCTTCCCGCCCGGGCTCCTTGTCGGCGGCCTGTTGGGGGCTGGGGCAGGCGCCCTGATCGGCCACCTGGAGGGAGGCATGTCGCGCTCGGACGTCAAGGAAGTCGGGGAGATGCTCGACAACAGCGAGGCTGCCCTGATCGTGGTCGGGGAAGCTACGGTCGAGCGGGCGGTCGACGAGGCGACCGAGCGGGCCAAGCGCGATCTCAAGAAAGAGATCAGGGCCGACGCCAGGGCGATGGAAAGGGCCGTCGACGAAGCGTAGCCTCTAGGATTCGAAAGCCCCCGGACGGCGCGCCGTCCGGGGGTCGTTACTTGCGTATCTCTGCTACAATCTCTTCTGGTGGTACGCTTCTGTTGGTCGGGTGGTTATCTCTTGAGGCTTACTCAGAAGAGCAAATACGCTGTACGTGCGTTGATGGAGTTGGCGCTCGACGAGCGCGATTGTCCGTTGGGGGTAGCCGAGCTGGCACGCCGCCAACACATCCCGGAGAGGTTCCTCGAGCAGATCTTCGGCGAGCTGCGACGGGCCAATATCATAGAGAGCCGCCGCGGGGCGCATGGAGGATACCGCTTCGCGATGCCGACGGAGGAGGTCTCCGTCCTCGACATCGTCGAGATCCTGGACGGTGAGATACGGCCAGCCCGCTGCTCGGCGGGCGGGGTTTGCTACATAGCCGACGCCCCCCTGTGCGCCACGAGCAAGGTGTGGGACGAGGCCCGCGAGGCGCTGGAGGACGTCTTCGGACGCTACAGCATAGCGGCCCTCGCCGCCGCCGAGCGCAAAGAACGCGCTTCCCACCAGGCCGCATCAGCAGGCCGCTGACGAACCCTGGATAGGCTCCGAGCCCATCTGCGCGGCCTTACCGGGCTGGCCGAATCCGCGATCGCCGTCGGGGACAGGACCTACCGAATCACCCATCCCGTCTCGGCGGATGACCTGATCTGCGAGGAAGACTTCGACCGCGACGAACGGCTCCCTTACTGGGCAGAACTATGGCCCAGCGCCGTCGCGCTGGCACGCTACCTGGCTATAAGAGATCTCGGGAGTAAGCGCGTTATCGAGCTGGGGTGCGGCGTCGGGTTGCCCACCATACTCGCGCTCGCCAGTGGCGCCGATGTCTTCGCTACGGACCACTACGAGGCCGCCCTCGACTTCACGATACACAACGCCCGCACTAACCTGGACCTCGAGCCTGAGGTCTCTATCCTCGACTGGCGCGAACCTGACATAGGGGGTATGGGGGCCTTCGACCTGGTCCTTGCAGCGGACGTCCTCTACGAGCGCAAGAACGCAGCCGCCCTCGCCGGCCTCGTACCACAGCTGCTCGCGCCGGCCGGCGGGGCGATCTTCGCCGATCCCCGACGCGACGAAGCGCCCATCTTCTTCCGGGAGATGAAGGAGCAGGGTTTCGAAGATTGGACCGAAGAGATAACCATCGAGCATGGTGCGAGGGATGTGAAGGTGCTCCTGCACCGGCTGCGGCGGTAGGATCCGGCGCGGGAATGGACCATACCTGCTGTTATACTCTCATGCAGTGCTTCTGGATTCGTTAAACCCGACCCAGCTTGACGCTGTAGAACACACTGAAGGACCGCTCCTTATTCTCGCCGGGGCGGGGAGCGGGAAGACCCGCGTGCTCACACATCGCGTCGCCTACCTACTGGATCAGGGCCTGGCCGCGCCCGAAGAGGTACTCGCCATAACCTTCACGAACAAGGCGGCCCGCGAGATGAAGGACAGGGTGGCCCTGCTCGTTGGCCCCGACTCGAGGAGGATGTGGGTCTCCACCTTTCACGCCTTCTGCGCGCGTATACTCAGGGTTCACGCGGAGAAGCTGGGCTATAAACGCGAGTTCACGATCTACGACGGCGCCGACCAGGTCCGTCTCGTCAAGCGCTGCATCGTGGAGCTAGGCAAGGATCCCAAGCGCTTCAACCCGCGCTCTTTCCAGGCCCAGATCAGCTCTGCCAAGAACGTCCTTATGGCCCCAGATGACTTCCTGCGCAACACGGAAGGCTACATCGCGGAGAACGTCGCCGAGGTCTACGACCTCTACCAGAAGCGCCTCTACGAGAACAACGCCATGGACTTCGACGACCTGATCATGCAGGCCGTCGCCCTCCTCGAACTCTTCCCCGAGGTCCGCGAACGCTACCAGACCCGCTTCAAGTACATCCACGTGGACGAGTACCAGGATACCAACCACGCCCAGTACCGCCTCGTTAACATCCTGGCTGCAGGACATCGTAACTTATGTGTCGTTGGTGATGACGATCAGTCAGTCTATAGCTGGCGCGGGGCTGACATACGGAATATTCTGGATTTCGAGCGGGACTATCCCGAGGCCAAGGTCGTCAAGCTGGAGCAGAACTACCGTTCGACGCAGACCATTCTCGATGCGGCGAACGCGGTGGTTGCGAACAATGCCTCGCGCAAGGCGAAGGCGCTCTGGACCGCCGGGGGCGAAGGGGAGCGGATCAGGGTCTTCGCTGCCTCGGACGAGTACGCGGAGGCCAGGTTTGTCGTCTCCGAGGTGGAACGGCTGATCGAAAGTGGGGCTTCTCCGCGGGAGATCTCGGTCTTCTACAGGACGAACGCCCAGAGCAGGGCGCTGGAGGACGTGCTCGTGCGCGAGGGTGTCCCTTACCAGGTCGTCGGCGGGGTCAGGTTCTACGAGCGGGCAGAGATCAAAGACGCCATGGCCTACTTGTCTGTGATCTCCAACCCCGACGACTCGGTCTCTTTGGAGCGGATCATCAACGTGCCCAAGCGGGGCCTCGGCAACACGTCGGTCGCGAAGCTCCAGGACTACGCCCGCAGGAACGGCATCTCGCTGTACGCAGCGCTCTCGGAGGCCGACGCGGCCGGCCTTACGGGCGCCGCAAAGAAGGCCTGTCGAGGAGTCCGTGATCTCTTCGAGGGATTGAGGGTGGCCGCGAAGGAGGTGCCGCCGGCGGAGTCAGTCGGGGCCGTCCTCGACGAGTCTGGCTACAGGAGGGAACTGGAGGCTGAGGACACCGTCGAGGCCGAGTCGCGCCTGGAGAACCTCGAGGAGCTCATAAACGCCGCCAGGGAGTACGAACGCGTCGGGCCCGAGCCGACGCTCGAAGGCTTCTTGCAGGAGCAGGCCCTTTATTCTGACCAGGACTCTCTGACCTCGGAAGGCGGTCGCGTGACGCTGATGACGCTCCACAACGCGAAGGGGCTCGAGTTCGGGCACGTCTTCGTCGTCGGGATGGAGGAGGGGACCTTCCCACACGCCCGTTCGCTCGACGAACACAATCTCGAAGAGGAGCGGAGACTAGCCTACGTCGGCATCACACGCGCCAGGGAGACGCTCACCCTCACCCACGCCAAGCTGCGCTCCAGCTGGGGCGAGCGCGAGTACAGGATGCCATCTCGTTTCCTTTCGGAGATCCCGGAGCAGTACAAGTCAGGAACGATGCCAGGTCTTTCAAACGCCTCGGGCCGCGGAGGATGGGGCGTCGCTCTGTCCGGGCGGGGAGGTGTAGAGAGAGCAGCTTCAGGAGGGAGAGCATTCAAGACTGGTGAAAGGGTCAGGCACACGAAATTCGGGGTCGGGGAGGTCGTGGAGGCCGGCGTCGGGAAGGTCGTCATCAGGTTCGGGACCGAGGAGAGGACCTTCGTACCCGAGATAGCCCCGTTGAGCAGGATCACGTAAGGAAGGGCCAGACACTGTGAGCCAGGGGGTATAGGGCACGTTGGCCCTCCTCTTCGTGGCTGGGGTCTTCTCGTATCGACAAATACAGATTCTGGTACCCTCTAGGGAGTACAACTGAGGACCGACTTCTCGTGGGCAGGTATCGGGTAGGAATCGAACCGGATCCTATGTGCCACGATGAGGCTTAGGTAAGGGGCAAAAGGAGTACAATGCCACACGTCTATGTAACGGGTCACAAGAACCCTGATACGGATACCATCGCCTCGGCTATCGGGTACGCCGAGTACAAGAACCTCGTCGATCCCGAGAACCACTATGAGGCGGCCAGGCTCGGCGAGGTAAACGCACAGACCGCGTGGGCCTTGAAGAGGAGTGGGGCACAACAGCCTCAGCTGCTGGAGCACATCATGCTGCGCGTAAGGGACGTCATGGCCGGGGACGTGGCCGTCGCCCGCAAGAACGACCCGTTGCGAAACGTCGGCCTTACTATGGCCCAGCGGAACGTAAGCCAGCTGCCGATAGTGGAAGACGACGGCTCTCTCACCGGGATCATCACGGAGCGGAACCTGGCGCGCATGTACGTGCGGGAGTCGCGCGGTGCTTCCACTTTCGCCGAGAGCCCCGTCTCGGTGGGAGCGATGCTCGAAGTCCTCGAGGGCGAGCTTCTGGTCGGGGAGGAAGAGCGTGAATCCTCGGGCCAGTTGTGGGTGATCTCGATGAGCGTGGCCTCGATGGGCCAATCTATGGAGCCCGGGGACATCGTGGTGATCGGGGACCGCCCGAAGGGCCAGCGGAGGGCAATAGAGCTCGGCGCCGGGGTACTCGTCGTCTCCAACGGGGTGCGTCCCGGGGATGAGGTCCTGGAGCTGGCCAGGGAGAGGGGGACGGCCGTACTGCTCTCTCCCCTCGACTCTTACGTGACGAGCCGCCTGGTACAGCTCTCCGTCCCCTGCTGGGAGGTCATGAGCGAGAATCCCTTGACCGTCAGACCCGATGACCTCGTAACGGACATAACCGAGCAGGTGATGGAGGTCCACTACAGGGCGGCGATCGCCGTGGACGAGAAGAACGTGCCCATAGGGGTGGTCACGAGGACAGATCTCCTCAACCCCAATCCGAGACGCGTGCTCCTCGTCGACCACGCCGAGATCGGGCAGAGCGTAGCGGGCGTCGAGAAGGCCGAGGTCGTCGAGATCCTGGACCACCATCACATCGGGGACATCGAGACGACCTCTCCCATCCCTGCCACCTTCGACCCCGTCGGCTCGACGGCCACCCTGATCATGGAACGCTTCAAAGCGAGCGGTCTGAAACCCGAGGAGTCGACCGCAAAGATGTTGCTTGCCGCCCTCCTCTCGGACACGGTGATCCTGAACTCCCCGACCACCACGGACCGCGACCGCGAGGTCGCCGGGTATCTCGAGGAGATGCTCGACCTCGACGCCAACGAGTTCGGTACGGAGATGTTCGAAGCCTCCTCGGACGTCTCTTCGCTCTCCGCACAGGAGATCGTCGGCCGCGACGCGAAGGAGTACGGGACGAGTTCGGGTAACAAGGTGAGCGTCTCCCAGGTGGAGATCGTCGGTACCGGACTCCTGGAGCGCAAAGACGAGCTTATCGACGCCCTGGAGGATTTGCAAGGTGAGAACGAGTACCTGTTCTCTGCGCTTATGGTCACGGACATCATAGAGGGCGGCACCCAACTCCTGTGCGTCGGGGACTGCACCCCCGTGCACCAGGCATTCGACTGCCAAGCCCAGAACGGCGTTATAGACCTGCCGGGCGTGATGAGTCGCAAAAAGCAGGTGGCCCCCTTGCTGCTCTCGGTCCTTTAGGAGACGCGTGGCTAAGATACTGGACGGCAAAGCGGCGGCGGCCGAGGTCCGCTCGGAGGTTGCCGAGGAGGTCGCAGGGATCAGAGAATACGGCGTGCCCGTGCGGCTCGATGTGATTCTGGCCGGCGATGACCCCGCCTCCATCACCTACGTGGCCTCCAAGGAGCGTGACAGCGAGGAAGTCGGGATAGAGTCGAAGGTCCACCGCTTCTCCACCGACGTCTCCCAGGGAGAGCTTTCGGACCTCGTGGAGCGGTTGAACGAGGATTCGGCCGTTTCGGGCTTCTTTATGCAACTCCCTTTGCCCGAAGGACTCGACTCTATGCCCCTGATCTCGAGCATTAGTCCGGCGAAGGACGTGGACGGCCTCAGCCCCGAGAGCGTAGGGAGGCTCGTCCTCGGCCTCCCGAGCCTTCTGCCGTGCACTCCGCACGGCGTGATCCAACTCCTCAAACGTAACGGCATAGAGCTCTCAGGAAGCGAGGCTGTCGTCGTGGGGCGTTCGAACCTCGTCGGCAAGCCGCTCGCTCAGCTACTCCTGCGCGAGAACGCGACCGTCACGCTCTGCCACTCGCGTACGCGGGACCTTCCCGAGGTCACCCGGAGGGCTGACATCCTCGTCGTCGCCGCCGGCAAGCGGGAGATGGTCGGGGCCGAGCACGTCGGGGAGGGCGCGGTCGTCGTCGATGTCGGCATACACCGCAAAGAGGAAGGGGGGCTCGTCGGTGACGTGCGCTTCGATGAGGTGGAGCCAAAGGCGGCCTGGATCTCCCCCGTCCCAGGGGGTGTCGGCCCGATGACCCGGGCGATGCTGCTCCACAACACGGTCACGGCCGCACAGATGGGCCTGTAGGGGCGGTTCACGTTCGGGCGGGTTTGAAGCCCGCCCCTACAGGCCTCTGCGGGGGACCGAACGCCCGACTCTACACCGCGGCTCTTTGAGGGTACTCTACGCTCGAGAAGAGGGTGTTCAGCGATTCGGCGAGCGTGGGGTGGGCGAAGACGGCGTCGCGGAGGGCCGTGTACGGCATCTCGCCCAACATGGCTATCTGGATCATCGCCATGATCTCCCCTCCTTCTATACCGAGCACCGAGCAGCCCAGAATCTGGGCGCTCTCGGCGTCCACGACGGCCTTCATTAGTCCGCGCGTCTCGCCCAATTCTACGGCCCGCGAAACGTAGGACATCGGGATCTTCGCTACGAGCACGTCGCGGCCCTGGTCCCTGGCTTCCTGCTCGGTCAATCCGACCCGGCCCAGTTGTGGATCTATGAACATGGTGTAGGGGACCTGGCGATTCGTGATTGTGGCGTCGCCGCCTTCGAGCAAATTGGTTCGGATGATGCGGAAGTCGTCGTAGGAGATGTGGGTGAAGGCCGGTCCCCCCTTCACGTCTCCGAGTGCGTAGACGCCGGGCGCGCTGGTCTCCAGGCGCTCGTTGGCCACGATAAAGCCGCGTTTGTCTGTCTCTATGCCGGCCGCGCCGAGGTTCAGGGTCTCGGTGTTGGGCGGCCTTCCGGCCGCCACGAGGAGGTGAGAACCCGAAATCGTGCGCTCCCCCTCGGACGTGTCTACCGTCAGAACGATCTTTCCGGCGCCGTCCTGCTCGGCGCGGTGGGTCTGGGTTCCCAGCAGAATCTCGATACCGTCCTCGCGCAGGATCTCGGCGACCGCTTCGGCTATGTCGGCGTCCTCGCGGCCCATCAGCTGTCCGCTTCGTTGCACGACCGTGACCTCGCTGCCGAAACGCCTGAACATCTGGGCGAACTCCAGTCCCACGTAGCTGCCGCCCAGCACTAGGAGGTGCTCCGGCAACTCGCCGAGCTCCATGACGGAGGTCGAGTTCAGGACAGGCACTTCGTCCAGACCCTCGATCGGGGGGTTGGCCGGCCTGGCCCCGGCGTTGATAAACACGTTCTCCGCGACGAGTTCGAGGGCTTCGCCCTCGTTCGTGCGCACCGCGAGCGTTCTCGGGCCCGTAAAGCTGGCTTCGCCGGAGATCAGGTCGAGCCCCTCTGCGGCTTCGATGCGTCTCAGGTTACTGGCTCTGAAGCTGTCGACCATCGCCCGCTTTCGGCCTCGCACCTCGCGCATGTCTACGGAGACCGGGCCGTTGTGGACGCCGTATTCGGCCGAACGCCGGTCGATGTAGGCCGTCTTCGCGCTGGCGACCATCGTCTTGGTGGGAGTACAGCCCACGTTGATGCAGGTGCCGCCTACGTGCTCGCGTTCGATCAGGGCCGTGCTACGCCCCGACCCGGCGAGCGCCTGGGAGAGCGGGACCCCCGCCTGGCCCGCCCCGATCACCACGGCGTCGTAATGCTTTGCTGCCATAGAGGGAGACTCCTTCCTAACGGTGCTAACCCCTGCTGCCGAGCGCCCTATCGAGGTTGTAGGCCGCGCTGATGAGGGTGAGGTGCGTGAAAGCCTGCGGGAAGTTGCCCAGCGCTTCGCCGTGGTGCCCGATCTCCTCGGCGTAGAGCCCGAGGTGGTTCGCGTAGCCGAGCATGTGCTCGAAGATGAGGCGAGATTCCTCGAGCCGGCCCGCCCGCGTGAGCGCCTCGACGAGCCAGAAGGTGCAGAGGCTGAAGGTGCCCTCCTCGCCCGTCAGGCCGTCAGCGGATTTCTTCACGTCGTAGCGGTAGACGAGGCTATTGGAGACGAGGCCCCCGTCTTTCGGGGGGCGGTTGATGGCATCGAGCGTCTTGAGCATCCTGGGATCGCTGGGCGAAAGGAAGAAGACGAGGGGCATGATCAGGTTCGAGGCGTCCAGGGTGTCGTCGCCGTAGGACTGCACGAAAGCCTCCCGCTCCGGACTCCAACCCTTCTCCATGATCTCCTCGTAGATCTCGTCCCGGACCTTCAGCCACTTGTCGCGCTCGGCGGGGAACGAGCGCTTGTCGGCGAGCCTCAAACCCCTGTCGATGGCGACCCAGCACATGAGCCTGGAGTACACGAAGTTCCTGCGGCCGCCCCTGGTCTCCCAGATCCCTTCGTCCTCGTTCTGCCAGTTGTCGCAGACCCAGTTGATCAGGGTCCTGAGATGGGTCCACAGGTCGTAGGAGATGGGGGAGCCGTGCTTGTTGTAGAGATAGACGGCGTCCATGAGCTCGCCGTAGATATCGAGTTGCAGCTGGTCGTAGGCGCCGTTCCCGAGCCTGACGGGACGTGAGCCGCGGTAGCCGTCGAGGTGATCCAGGATCTCCTCTCTCAGGTCCTGGCGTCCGTCTATCCCGTACATGAGTTGCAACGACCCGTCGGGGTTGGATCCCTGGCAGCGCGATCCTAGCCAGTTTATGAACCCCTTTGCTTCTTCTGTGAACCCGATGCGCAGGAGCCCGTATAGGGTGAATGCTGCGTCCCTTATCCAGGTGTAGCGGTAATCCCAATTGCGCTCTCCGCCGATGCCTTCGGGCAGACCCATGGTGGGTGCCGCCACTATCGCGCCTGTAGGCTCGAAAGTTAGCAACTTCAGGATCAGGGCCGAGCGGCGGACCATCTCGCGCCAGCGGCCCGTGTAGGTGCACCTGGAGAGCCAGCGGCGCCAGTACTCGACGGTCTGCATGAAGATCTCTTCTTCCTCCGTAGTGGAGAGACATACCCCGCAGTCTTCTCCGGCTTCGATCTCCCTGAGCACGAATACCGTGGACTGTTCCTCTTGAAGCGTGAACTCGGCGCAGGACCCGTCGCCCTCTTGCTGTAAGGGGATGAGCGACGCCAGTCCCAGGCTGAGATCGGAGGAGGCGAAGGTCACCCCGCCGGGGACGATCCTGGTTTCATGCTCCTGGCGGGCGTAATCGAAGGCCGGAGTACACTCCATCCGGAAGGTCATGGCGCCGCGTACCACCTCGACGCGACGGATGATCCGGTGTCGACCCTCCGCGGATGTACCGATCGGCATGTAGTCTGTGACCTCACCGACCCCGTCGGGCGTGAAGAAGCGCGTGACGAGCACGTTGGTGTCGGGCCAATAGAGCTGTTTGGTGGTGGCCTCGCCCCCTACAGGTGAGATCTTGAACCTTCCGCCTATCGCGTCGTCGAGGATGGCCGCGAAGACGCTTGGGGAGTCGTGGTGCGGCAGGCACAGCCAGTCTATGGAACCGTCCATCCCCACCAGGGCCGTGGTGTGCAGGTCGCCGATGATCCCGTAGTTCTCGATAGGTTGGTAGCCCCTTGGACCGGTCCTATCGAATTCGCTCGCTGCCTCGTGGATCTCCATCTCCTGGCTTCCTCCTCCGGGACGGGGTTCGGCGGCCGCGTTCCTGTCGCCTCTTGCCATCAGGCTACCTCATGAGGCCTCTTACCGATACAGAGCCTCTGACGGGCTATCCTCTTACCTCCTTCATTGACTACGGACGCTGCGTTAAGATAAGTTCTCGTTCTACAAGCGATGGACCGGAGACCGGACATGATATCCGAAGAGCAGGTGCGCCACGTAGCCAATCTGGCGCGGTTGGGACTCACAGACGATGAGATAGAGAAGATGGGCGGGCAGCTCGACGCTATCCTGGACAGCATAGAGAAGATCCAGGAGCTGGACCTCTCAGGCGTGCCGCCTACGGCGAACCCGCTCGACCTCTCGAACGTCCTGCGCCCCGACGAGCCGCGCCCCGAGTTCTCGCAGGAACAGGCGCTCTCCCCGGCCCCCGAGCGTGTCGACGATCTGTTCGCCGTCCCCAGGATCGACTGAGATGCCGGATAGCCTGCTGGATCTCACCGCCTACGAGCTCGCAAAGGAGATAGAAGCTGGCGAGGTCTCGGCCCGCGAGGCCGCCGAGGTCGCCAACACGCGTGTCGACGAGGTAGAAGACGGCGTCAACGCCTTCGTGACGCCAACCCCTGAGCTGGCGCTCGAACGGGCCGAGGCCGTCGATGCCAAAGACGGAGACCGCGCCCTCTGGGAGGGGGTCCCGCTCGCCGTCAAGGACGTGCTCTCTACGCGTGGCGTGAGGACGACGTGCGGGTCGAGGATCCTGGAGAACTTCGAACCCCTCTACGACGCCTCGGCGCTCCTGAATTTCGGCGAGGACCTCATCATGGTCGGCAAGGCCAACTGCGACGAGTTCGCGATGGGCTCATCGACGGAGAACTCGGCCTGGGGTCCCAGTCGCAACCCCTGGGACCTGGACCGCGTACCCGGCGGGTCCTCGGGCGGATCTGCCGCGGCCGTCGCGGCGGGCGAGAGCTGGTGGGCGCTCGGGACGGACACGGGCGGCTCCGTGCGCCAGCCAGCGGCGCTCTGCGGCATCGTCGGGCTCAAGCCCACCTACGGGCGGGTCTCGCGCCACGGCCTGATCGCCTTCGCCTCCTCGCTCGACGTGGTCGGGCCGATGACCCGCGACGTGCGAGACGCAGCGCTCCTCTTGCAGGCTATCGCAGGACACGATCCGCGCGACTCGACGAGCGCCAACGTCGAAGTCCCCGACTACCTGGCGAACCTGGAAGACGGTCTGGAGGGCCTGCGGATCGGGGTGGTGCCCGAGCTGATGGGCGAGGGGATAGAGCCGGGCGTGCGCGAGGTCGTCGAGGGGGTGGCCCGAGAACTCGAAAGCGCGGGCGCCGAGGTGGGGGAGGCGAGCCTGCCGCATTCCGGGTACGGGCTTCCCGCCTACTACATCATCGCCCCCGCCGAGGTCTCATCCAACCTCGCCCGCTTCGACGGTGTGCGATACGGCCTTAGAGTCCCCGAAGACGGTGTGCACGAGATGTACCGCACGACGCGCGAGGAAGGCTTCGGAGACGAGGCGAAGCGGAGGATCATGCTCGGCACTTACGCCCTGTCTTCGGGCTACTACGACGCCTACTACGCCCAGGCGCAGAAGGTCCGAACCAGGATTATCCAGGACTTTCGCACGGCCTTCGCCCGCTACGACGTGCTGCTCTCTCCGACGGCGCCCTCGGCGGCGTTCAGGATAGGGGAGAAGGTGGACGACCCCCTCGCCATGTACGCCAACGACATCTGCGCCGTCCCCGCTAACCTCGCCGGCATCCCGGCCATAAGCGTTCCGGGAGGCCTCTCGGGGGGGCTCCCCGTCGGCGTCCAGCTCATGGGCGACCACTTCACCGAGCCCATGCTCCTGCGGGCGGCCCGGGCCACCGAACAGGTGGCCGACTTCCCTTTCCAGATGAAACCATGATGCGAGTTGCTGAAGGTCAATCCTTCAGCAACTCGCGCTGTCAGCTCTCAGCCGTCAGCTTTCAGCTTTTTGTTCTTCAGCGCCTTTCATAGTTGCTGCGCCGGGGAGCGGTATCCGCAGTGAGCAAAGTACCCTTTCGCGTCTTCGGCACTCACGGCCGCCAATGCTAGACCCATCGCCTCGATGAGGACATCCTTGGTGCGGGCCCCGATCTTCCTCAGGATGTGCTTTATCTTCGAGAGCGCTTCTTCTATGGGGTTGAGCTCCGGCGAGTAGG
>Ga0196962_10000371_pt1 | contig 19319 bp, 12 predicted proteins | sample S3v_20metaG_FD_183186 | JGI IMG/M metagenome (GOLD analysis project Ga0196962, IMG submission 183186) | Soil microbial communities from Anza Borrego desert, Southern California, United States - S3+v_20 | ecosystem: Environmental > Terrestrial > Soil > Desert | place: USA: California | collected...
CAGGAGGCAAGTCGGTGTTTATGTCCTTGACGAGCGTGGTGCCTTTCTCGGTCCCGTCGGTTTTCCACAGCTCCTCGCCGTGCTTCTTGTCCCACGCCCTGAAGAAAGTCGTTCTCGGGCCTGTGGACACGATGTCTTCGGGACCTGAATCGCCCTGGCCTGGGACGATGTCCTTGACAACCTTGGTGCCCCACTCGGTTCCGTCGCTCTTCCACAGCTCCTCGCCGTACTTGACTGTGTTGGCCTGGAAGTAGATCCACTTTTTAGTGCGCAATACACTGTCAGGCGCCGACGAACCAGTCTCCGTGTTCTCCATCTTCTTTATTACCAGGGGACCGGGGTCTATGTCCTTGACGAGCCTCGTACCTGGCTTCGTACCGTTGCTCCTCCACAGTTCCTCTGCGAACCTCGGATGATTGGCTGCGAACAACAGCGTCCCCTTGAAGTCCATCAGCCAATTGGGCTCCGAGCCGGTCTCGCCGGGGTAGATGTCCTCGACCAAAAAGGGCTGAAGGTCGGGCTGGACCTTCTTCTTCTTGGCGGACTGCGCGAAGGCCAGGTTCGCCAGAATAAGCAGCAGGGCAGCAAGCACGATGCTGCCAGCCAGCACCGCGCCGATACGTCGCAGCCCCCGCCGGGAGGCCGGTGCTCCGCCGGGCGAGTCGTGGTGCGTGCCGGTAGTGATGTGACTCAACTAGAAGCTCCTTGTGTCGGTGTGGTGAGACGGGGCACTATTTCGTACGATCATGGGAAGACTTCCTCTTTGCTGATCAGCTCGATGGGGCGGCCTTCCATACCTGCGGGCGCAGGGACGCCCATCAACTCCAGGACAGTCGGGGCTACGTCCAGGATACCCGCCCCCTCCACGCTGCTGTGAGCGCATCGCCGCTCCGGGTCGTAGAGGACGAAGATGCCGTCCATCGCGTGTACCGAGTCGTCAGGACCGGTGTCGTTCTCGGAGAGGTAGAAGCCATCGTGTCCGACGGTCCCCGCCGAGCGCCAATCAAGATCGTCGAAGTAGACCATCAGGTCGGGAGGGTTGCCCAATGCAGCGCCGTAGATCTCCTCGGGCCGGAATACTTCTACGCGCATCCGCGCCCCGTCCGGGCGCGTTATCGTGCGAAGCTCCTCGGCCAGCTCCTCGCGCTCCTCCTCGTAGCGGCCGGCGGGGATCACACCCTGCCCCTCACGCCCCTCCACGTTGAGGAAGATGCGAGCGTAGTAGCCGCCCCAGCCCCAGGCCCTCGTCGCGCCCCAATCCACGGCGGCTTTGTCGAGCGCGACGATGCTCTCGGGTCTTTCCTCGAGCTTCAGGTAGCCTCGCTCGATAAGCCACTCATTGATGCAGAAGGCACCGTGCATCGCCTTCGAGCCATGGTCAGAGACGATAAGGAAAACGGCGTCTTCAAGCGTCTCCAGGAGCTCCCCTAGCCGGCGGTCTATAAGCCTGTAGTACTCGTCGGCTACGCCCTCGTAGGGATTGCCGGGCTCGTAGCGCGGGTGCTCGGGGTCGAAGAACTTCCAGAAGGCGTGACCCAGGCGGTCCACCCCGATCTCCACCATCATGAAGAAGTCCCAAGGCTTTGTGGCGGCCAGATGATGTACGACATCGAAACGCTTCTCGGTCATCTCGAAGAGTTGTTCGCGGAGGATCTCGCGGTCCTCAATGCGGAACTTTACGTCGAAGAGGTAAGTGCCAACCAACTTTTCGATCTCGCCTCTCAACTGGGCGGGGTAGGTGTACTGCTCGGCATTTGGCGGCGTGAGGAAGCACGAGACGCTCCAGCCGTTAATCGGTTTGGGAGGATAGCCTGGCGGCACGCCGACCAGACACGACCGCTTGCCGTGACGAGCCAGCACATCCCAGATTCTGGGCAGGCGGACGGAGTAGGAGTTGGGGGTCCACCCCTCGGTGTAGGAATACCCTCTGCGGTGGCGAAAGCCGTAGAGCCCCAACCGGCCGGGACTCGCGCTCGTGGACATCACCTGCCAGGCGGGGACCGTGATAGGAGGATCGCAGCTGCGCAACGGGCCGTGGACGCCGCCCTCGACCATCCCGGCGAGGTTGGGCATCTGCTCCAGCATCCTCCCAAAGAGCAAGCTGGGCGGGGCGGAGTCCAGTCCTATGACGATTACCCGGCGAGACATGCCAGCCTTCTCATTCGACATAGCCCATGAGGCGGAGCTGCTCCATCGTCTCCGGATCGACGTCCACACTGCCGGTACTCTCTTGTACCTGCCCCAGGAGCGACTGGGTCCAGAGAGCGAGCATCTCCTCCAGCTCCTGGGCGATGTCCGGCCGTTCATCCACGATATCCCGGGTCTCGGCGGGGTCGCTCGTAACGTCGTAGAGTTCTGTGTGCACGTCTATAAAATCTCCCGTGAGCACCCGATTCACAGGACTGACCGTTATCTCCTCTCGATTTTCGTCCTTCATGGCCCGAATCTTCGTGTTGCTGTCGATCAAGACATCCATCCCGAGCACCGTTACGGATCGCAGCCCGCCTTCTAGGGCCTGCACCCGCTCGATTCGTCCCTCGATCTTGGATTTTCCTCCTGGCGGCTTCCGCTTGATCGTGGTGGCTACACGCCGACCATTGGACTCAGCGGTGAAGTTCAGCGTGACCCGATCGCCAACCGCCAGCCCGTCAAAGGTCAAGGGCCCACTGTCCTCCTTACCTATGAACCTGGTGTCTTCGTTGACCTGGCAGGTAATGCCCATCAGCGAAACCGAGTTGCTTGCAGTATCTACCCGCTCCACCATCCCGCTCAGCGTCGGTCGCTCTTCCCCCTGTATGAATATTTTGGTCGGTATGAAGCGCCCCCCCTGGATCCGTTGTCCCTTGGCCGCCACGGAAAGACCGGGTAGCAGATCCGCCGGGGAGCCCGGGCGGGAATCTTCAAGCCGATAACTTTGGATAAGCTGGTGCGTGCGGGTCGTCACCGACTGGCTGTATCGGTCCGGTTTCACGTGCTCGCTGAAGGCGGCGGCTCTCTCCGCCTCCTCACCCCTGATCAAAGTCAGAAGACTCCGTCCCGGCACGTCTATGGGCGGGCACTGCAGATAGTCGAGGATGGTGGGCATGAAGTCTATCAACTGAACCGGTTGGTCGATCCTCTCGCGGGCGAAAGCCTGTCCGGGCAACCGCATGACAAGCGGTACGTGCAAGAGTTCCCTGTAGAGGGTACGTCCGTGGGAGAGCATTCCGCCGTGCTCCCCCAACTCCTCGCCATGGTCGGCGCTGAGGATGATCAGGGTGTCCTCTAGCATTCCCTCACTCTCCAGGGCGCGAATAACCCCCCCGATATACTGATCTACCCGTCGGACGGCGGCCGCGTAGTAGCTCATGAGTTCGTTCTTGCTCTCTTTGACTAGATCGAGGTCCAGACCGGTGTCCAGCCGGGCGGGGATCGTCTCCATCGGCAAGGGTTTGTGTACGTCCATGAAGTGCATGTAGCAGAAGGAGCTTTCTGGGCGCTCGGTCTGTATCCACTGCTCGAAGTCCTCGACGATGACGGCGCCGTCGTTGGCGATGGAGCGCCACAGATTGTGGGTGAAGCCTCGGGTGACGCCGAACAGAGGCTTCAGGACTGCGCTGCCGCCCATAAAGGCGGTGGTGTGCCCGTTGGCGGTCAGGATCTCGGCCAGCGTGGGGATGGAAGGATCGAGGGTGCGGGCGGAGAGCCTCCCTTCGCTCGTCTTGCTCCAGCGAGTACCGACCCCGTTCTGGCTGGGGTAGAGACCCGTCATCATGGATGCAGTCGATGGCCTGGTCCAAGACCCCTGACTGATCGCGTTCTCGAATACGACGCCCTGCCGCGCCAGCCGGTCCATGTTGGGGGTGCCCAGGTCCTCGCCAGCGTAGCAGCCGAGGTGATCTGCCCGTAGTGCGTCTACCAGGATCAATATTGCGTGAGGCATCTCTTAAAACCCTCCTGTAATCATCCAACGTCCTGACCGGGGATCGACTGCAGGCGGAACGCGCGCTCGTACGCTCCTCCGCGCGCCGTCAGTTCCTCGTGCGTCCCCTCCTCCGCGATCTCCCCGCCTTCGAGGACGTAGATCCTGTCCGCCCGCCTCACGGTCGAGAGCTTGTGGGCGATCATCAGCGTCGTCCGTCCCTTCATCAGCCGCTCCAGCGCCCGCATTACGATCTCCTCGGACTCGGCGTCGAGCCCGGTCGTCGGCTCATCCAGGATGAGTATCGGGACGTCCCGGATCACGGCGCGGGCGATGGCGATACGCTGCCGCTGTCCCCCCGACAGCGTGCTCCCCCGCTCCCCGACCACGGTGTCGAACCCTTTCGGCAGGTTTCGGATGAAGTCCTCGCAGTAGGCGAGGCGGGCGGCCTCCTGAATCTCCTCGAAGGTCGCTTTGGGATTGCCGTACGCGATGTTCTCCCGGATGGTCGTTTGGAAGAGTAGTGACTCCTGGAGGACCACCCCGATCTGCTCGACCAGCGAATCTGGCTTGTAGTCGCGAACGTCGCGCCCGTCTATGAGCACGGAGCCCTTCACGGGGTCGTAGAGGCGTAGGATCAGGCTCGACAGGGTGCTCTTTCCTGCGCCGGTGGCCCCCACGACCGCCGCCACTTCGCCCGGCTGGATCTCCAACTCGATGTTCCGCAGCACCGGCTGATCCGGGTCGTAACCGAAGGAGACGCCCTCGAAGCGCACCTCCCCCCGGAAGCGGGGCGCGGTCTTCGCGCCGGGTCGCTCTTCGACTGCCGGGCGCTCGTCGAACACCTCCATGATGCGCTCCGCCCGCACCGCGACTTTCGCGAGCTTGGCCCAGAGCCTCGAAAGCGTGTTCAGCGGGCTCTGAAGGTCTTTCATGTACTGGGCGAAGACGACGAGCGTGCCCACGGAGAGCGCCCCGGCGAGGACCTGGTTCGCGCCGAAGGCGACGACCGTGGCCAGCCCGCCCCCCGTCAGGATGGTCATAACCCAGGCGAAACGGGCCTCCAGGCGTGCCACGCTCACGTTGCCCTCCGCCATCTCCCCCGTCTGCTCCGCGAATCTCTCTTCTGCGAAGCGTTCCCGGGCGAACGCTTTGACGACCCGGATCGAAGAGATCGTCTCCTGCGTCAAGGAAGTAAAGTCTCCCTCTCGCACCCGCACGTGCTGCTCCTCGTCCCTGATACGCCGCCGGAAGTACGTGGAGGCGATCACGACGAGTGGTGCCCACGCCGAGGCGATCAGACCGATTCTCCAGTCGATAACGAACATGACGGTAAGCATGCCGACGAACTGCAGCACGCTGCTTATCCCGTCCACGAGTAGCTTGTCCGTAACCAGCTCCTGCACTTTCGTAACGTCGCTGGTGACGCGCGTGATCATGTCTCCGGTGCGCTGCCTATCGTGAAAGGTGAGCGAGAGGCGCTGCATGTGCGCGAAGAGTGCGCGACGTACACTGAAGGCCACCCGCTGGCTCGTGGCCGAGAGGAAGAACTCCTTGAGATAGTTGAACAGCCCCTGAAGCGCGGCGATGCCCACTATCGCTCCCGCGACGGCGATAATAATCACGGTGGGCGAAGCCGGCCTGGAGGTGTCCGACTGCCCGTTCTGCAGAACGCTGTTGATGAGGAATCCCAACGGCCAGGGCTTTAGCAGGGCTACGAGGCTGACCGCGATGACCCCGATCAGCGCCGGGACGAACCCGCGCCAGTGGGGCCGCACGAAAGGCAAAAAGGCTTGCAGGGTCACGAGCGCGGACCGCTCGCCCTGACCTCCCGAAGAGGCGAACCGTCGGAAGATACCTCTCAGCACTTACTCTCCCCGTTACCACACAACAGCACACCGCCTCTGAGATGCACGGCGCCTGTTCTCTTGCCTATCTCGTGGAGTGCTGCCCTGTGCTCCTGGAGGAGCTGCTGGCACGAGTCTTCGTCCGTGTCGCCGCAGGAGATCAGGAGGTGAAAATGAGAGGCCTCTGCCCGCACGCGGACGTTCATCCCGTGTCCTGCCTCCGGCCTGGCCGGTTCCGTCCAGCCGGTCTGTTCGTCGCCGGCCAGCCCCAACCAGACGGCGACATCTCCGTTCCGAAATCCGCGCCGGCTCTCGCCGGTACACGGGCTCAAACCACGGCGCCCTTCGCGTAACAGGCGGTAGTAGTCAGGTCCGAGGCACGCCTCCGTGGCGAGGTCGCCGGACCCCTCGGGCATCCGGTAGCAGACCGCGAGGGCGGGGTTGCCGGGCGCCAGGAGCACGCTCTTGCGGGCCCCGAACAGGCGGCTGCCCTCCTCGACGTTGGTCATCTCCACCCAGGCGTGAGTGCCGTCGCTGAGGGCGGAAACAAGGTAGCTGTCGTGCTCGAAACCCGCATCGGCCAGGGCGCCGGGATGGTTGGGCGGATGGTCCATGTACCGGTTGAGCTCCTCCTGGAAGTTCCAGTCGTCGGTGGGATTGCCGACGACCAGGGCGCCGCCCTCCGGCGTCAGGGTGAAGAGGTAGACGAGCCTCCCGCCGTCCTCGGGCGCCAAGACGGCGTAGAGGCACTCGCCCTTCAGGATCACCTCGTCCTCGCCGTCTTCGTCTATGTCCGCGACCTCCGCGGAGGGAGGCCGCTCCGTTCTGGCGAACCACCGGGCGGCGTCTACCATTACCAGGCAGGCGCGGGCGTGGCTGGCCACCGCCTTGGCCCAGGGAGCGGCGACGGAGCCGTCCTCGACGGGGTCGTACCAGGCGGTCTCGTAGGCGGAGGCGAGGAGGTGTTTCCAGGCGAGATCCAGCAGCCGCCGGTCCACACCCTCCCTTTGGGCTTGGCGCAGCGCTCTCTGGGCCCGGACCAATTTCTCTTTGTAGGGCGCCCACGCGACGCTATCCCACCATCCGCGGTAGTCTTCGCCCGCCTCCCATTGCTGCGCCACCTCGAAGAAGGTACCGGGCTCGAGCCTGCGCTCTCCTTGCGGCGGGTGTTCGGCCAACCACTCGGGCATCGAGACGGGAGCCACGTCCTCTCGGGACGCTACCCAGCGCAGAAAGGCGTCGTAGCGTCCGAGGGCGCTGGCGTCCCAACCGCCGACGCCCGCTGTTATCTCCAGGTCGTCGGCGTAGACGAGCAGGGTATCGTCCGCGCCATTCTGGCTGAGTGATTCGACCGTCTTCTCCAGGCTCCGCCAATGCTCGGGGAAGCTGGGCGGTACCCAGTAGCGCAGGTTGGCCGAGATGGGCACCATCACCAGGCCGCTCGCCCCGGCGATGCGGTAGGCCCTGTGGGTTTCAGCCAAAGCGGGCTCATCATACGAATGGGACCCGCCGGCGCTCGAGCCAAACGGTCCGATCGAGTCGAATCGTGCGCGCTGGCTGCCCGCATAGGAACCATTGGTGGGATAGAGCAGCCGGTCGTCCAGCAGGACATAGCGGTAGCCACCGTTTGCCAGTTCGCTGCTGGTCAAGGTGGGCGCCAGCTTCTCGGTGTCCCAGACGCGTTCCGGCACCCAGCAGACCTCGACCTCTTCCGGCGGGCGGCCCAGGTGGCGGTGATAGAGCCAAAGGAACTCGTCGAGCTGCCGCGAGTTGAAAGAAGGCTCGAACAGAGGCATCACGTTCTCGGAGTACGTTCCGCCTATCAGGGAGATGAGTCCCTTCTCCCGCAAGTCCCTCACCAGCTCCAGGAACCACGGGTAGTGCCAGGCGAGCGTCTCGATCAGGGTTCCGCTCAGATGGAGGCTCGCGGGGATACCGTACTTCCCGTGTAGCCTGAGCGCCGCCGCGTAGCCCTCCACTATCTCCGTGATCCCCTCGCGGTTGTCGTAGCCGTCGGTGATGAGGTACTGGTTGGCGTGGTGCACCAGGAACAGGGGCACGGCCCGTTTGGACCGAGCCGTGCGCTGCTTACCCATGTGGGATTCCGGGCGAGCTTTGGTTCTGGCGATGGCAGTCGTCCGGCGTCCGGCGAGAGTCCGCGCGTAGATCCGCTCGTACGCCCTGCCAGCGTCCTCCCACGAGAAGTTGGCGCCCATGGCCCTCCCTTGCAGGGACTGCCACTCGCTCTTGCGGCTATATGTCTTGAGGGCTCTGCTCACCGCTTTCACGAGGGACCCCGGAGAGCGGCGGCCGAATGTGAAGCCCAGGCCGGATTCCGGGTACCGGGCGTGATCCCTGATAGTCTCGGCCAGGCCGCCGGTGCGCCGGGCGATGGGGATGGAGCCGTAGCGCAGCGCGATCAGGGGCCCAAGGCCGCAAGGCTCGAAAGTAGAGGGTGCCAGGAAGAAGTCCGACCCGGCGTATACCTGCCTCGCCAGCGCTTCCTCGCTGGTGGCGTGGTAGGCGACGACGCCGGGGTGACGGGACACCGCATCCTCCAGCGACCGCTCGTAATGCTCATCTCCCCGGCCCATTATCACGACCTGAGCGTCCAGGGCGGTCATCTCGTCCAGGCTGCCACACAGAAGGTCCACGCCTTTCTGATCCACGAGGCGGGCCACCATGCCGAGCAGGGGCGCGTCCGGATCGGGCTCCAGACCGCTCAACTTTTGGAGAACGGTCTTGTTCTTCCGCTTGCCTTCGACGAACGACCCGTCGTAACGCGCGGCGATGTAGGGGTCTGTCTCGGGGGCGAACTCCTCGTAGTCAACACCGTTGAGGATGCCGTAAAGGTCGTCCATCCTGGAGCGCAACAAGCCGTCCATGCCCATCCCGTGTTCGACGGTGAGGATCTCCTCCAGGTAGCTTCGGCTGACGGTGTTCACGGCATCGGCGAAGGCTATCCCCCGCGCCAGCATGCTGCCCTCGCTGTCTTCCAGCCCGGCGAGCGCCTCCGTCTCCGGTCCCAGGTGCCCCTGATAGGCGAGGTTGTGGATGGTGAACACCGTCCGCGTCCGACCCAACGCCGCCCGGTCCGGGCCGTAACGAACGTACTGCGGGACCAGCCCCAAGTGCCAATCGTTGCAGTGAATGACATCGGGCTTCCACTCCGTGCGAGCGGCAAACGCCACTACGGCCTTGGAGAACAACACGAAGGGAGCGACGTCGTCATCCTCGTAGCCGCCGTACACCGCCTCCCTGTCGAAGTAGCTCTCGTTGCCCAACGCGTAGACGCTTACGCCCCCGTGCACGCCGTGATGATTAACGCGGACCAATTCCGTCTCCGACCCCATCGGGGTCTCCAACGATACGGTTGGTCTCCCCGCCCCCACGCACGAGTACCCCGGCAGCACCAGCCTCACGTCGTGGCCGAGCCGGGCCAGCGCCTTCGGCAGAGAAGCTCCCACGTCGGCGAGTCCACCGACCTTGATGAAAGGATAGGCTTCGGCGATGGCGAATAGGATTCTCAAGGGTTTATTGCCCATCGCTAACCACTACCTCCTTCATCCATGGGTTCGCAAGGCGGGAAGCACAGGCGCGCTAGCATCGCGGATCGCATAGCTGACAGCAAAGCCCCGCAGGCAGCTCCGGGCGCAGCTAGCTGGCCAAAAAGCCACTGAGCGCCGACCCGCGGCTTCGAAACGGACCGGCCTGGACCCCATGTTCGAGCATTCTCTACACCCTCAATCGTACGCTTCTCCCCCCGAGGCGTTCTCCTGCGCGCACTTTCAAGCTAATCTTACAATTGTCTCATACTAGTCCTTAAATTGTACCTGTAAACTCCATATACGTATAGAGTTTCCTCAACCTTCATATTTTGTAGAATTTTCTCAAAGATTCCAGAGTTGTCAAACTAGCCCCTGAGTTGTATCTGTCAGATGGCACCTCTTCTGACTAAGCGCGAATGATCTGAACCCTCCTGCACGTGAAGCTTGCACGAATTCACTCACAGGCAAAGTTCGTAGAAGGCCACCTCGGTGAACTATCCTTACTGGAGCGCCATCAGGGAAAGGTCGTGGCTACTTTCTCAGCAAGTTTTCAGAGTTAAGACGCATACTAGCCGAGGAAGCTTGTAATGGTGTTGGAGGGATCTCGAAAGCTAACACATCGGGGAAGGCTACGTTGTGGCACAACGGGAATTGCCGGGCACTCTCGCCTTACTCGGCGGCTGTATCTCGGGGACCTCTAGTTCCAGGTCATTTGGGGAACAAGGGTGAGAGGAAAGGCGGGACCTACTCTGGGGTCCGCAGCATATCATGGAAAGAGGCTTGGCGTAAGCCTATCCCTATGTTGCTATGAGCCACGAGACGATCCCGGCGATCACGACGAGAATCGAGCATTGGGCCACTAGCTTTCTAGCCACCAGCTGTGAGATCTCCGCATCGGACAACTGCTCGTCCAGCTTCTTGCTGGTCGTCCCGTGTGAGACGATTCCGAGTTCCACGATCCAGCTCCCCGCTCTTCCGGCCTGGCGTACGCCACGCGCGGTTGGCTGGCCTGCGGGGTCGCCTCCCCAATCCCGAACAAATCGATTGCGCATACCTCGGTTTGGATAACTCCCGAGACGGTGTGGTCGCCCCGGTATCTCCTTGAGTTGGACTTGTTCCACTGACCTCATATACTTCTCCTGTGAGTAGGTGGGATCGGAGAGTAAAGTGGTGTGCTAGCCGCTCCCGGGCATGCTCATCTAGTTCACTCTGTACCGGCCCTGTATGTTCCCCTTCCTATCCGGTCGAGCTCTCATGACCAGAATATTTAACTGCGCAGTATGAGAAAGTATTGAGAATCGGCTAAGAATCGGCTGAGATTCAGAGGAGTAGATGAGCCGACGCACTTATTTACGCCCTCCTCACTCCGTCGCATCGCAAGGTTCGGTCTGCGTGGAAGCCTGCCCGCTCCCTGAACACGTCCCAAGGCCGAGAGCTCCTAGGGAATCTCTTCGGCGGGACAGAGTAGGAGCCTTGACCGATCTCTATACGGCGGACTTCGCCGGGGCGGTGAGTATCCGCGCGCAGGCGAGCGCGACGGCTAGGACGCGCCCGTCGGGGTCGAAGGTGGGATCGTAGGAGGCGATGCCGGCCGCAACGACGGCGAAGCGCTCTCGGATCAAACCGAGGGCCATCTTTAGATCTTCGGCGCTCAGGCCGCCTGCAGGGGCGAACTCGTTGGCCTTGCCGGCTTTCTCTGGGTCGAGGACGTCGAGATCTAGATGCACATAGACCCTGCCGATCTCGCTCTTCAGGCCGTCGAGCGCGACATCCGAAGCGGCGAGACGTTGCTCCTCAGCAGGCTCTACCGTCCTGACCCCCGCCAGCACCACGTCTCGCTCGGCCACCGCGGAGAAGCCGGACACGCCCCTGGCCATCTCTTTCCAGCAATGCCCTACGGCTACGGCGAGGCCCATTCCGTCCGTGAAGCCGGTAGTGGTCGTCTCCGGGGTGTTAAAGTCCGCGTGGGCGTCCAACCACACCACGCCCAAGTCCGACGCGCCGAGACCCGAGATCGTCCCCACTGCAGTATTGCAGTTTCCGGAGAGCACCAGGGGGAACTCGCCACCTTCTAAGGCCTCCCCCACCTGCGCGGCGACCAGGCGGTCTAGCTCGAAGGCAACTGCCACCTCGGCCGGCGGGTCGACCTCGGGGAGCACGCGCACGAATGATAAAGAGGGCCGTTCGGTGGAGCGAAGCATCTCCGGGAGCCCGCCTTCCATGAGGCAGTCTGGTCCGGCGCCCATCCTGAGGCCGCGGAACCCGGAGTCGTAGGGCGCGACGATGATGCGAACGGCCGGATATTCTGTCATGTTTCGCATTCTACGGCATGGCCCGTCGGCCGATAGCGTTCTTGCCGTCCCCAGCTCCGCGCAGGCGTTAGAGTATTTTGCGCGAACTCTTACACTCGAAAACTCGGCCCGAAGCGTATGGGGGGCCATATAACTTCGGGTCGAGTCTTCAGCCATTATCAAGCTTGCCAGATGGAGTGTCATGGGCCGAAGTGTGTAACGTACGCGATCTGGTAGATCGCTACCGATCGGAGGAGCGTAGCGTCTGGTGCGGTGGATTTCCGCTCCCCGCATTCGCGGGGACAGGCCTCGCGGGAATGACGGCTGGCTCGAGTAGTCCCGGACCTCTTGACGATGTTCTACCTCTCCGCAAGGAGTAGGGTGGCGGAAGTGACAAACATGATGCCGAATACTGAAACATAAGAGAGATTGATGGGCAAGTTCGCAAGGATGTTCCACAGGTTGGCCAGCATTACCCCGAAGCCGTAAACCGCTATTACGCCCAGCATCACCCTCGCTATATCGGCGTAGCGCAGGGCGTACACGGCGCCCAAGGCGATGGTCAAGAGCATCACCGCTATGAGCCGGCTAGTGAGAAGGTCACCCGGCCACACCCAGATCAAACCCGAAGGCCCATCGTCGGTAACGAAAAGCGCCAATCCCCACAAGGCGCACACGGCCGCCACGAGACCGAGCCAGTTACTGACGAGCGCCCTGGGAGCGAGCGAATCGGCCGGCTCATCGGAAACGACAACGGGCTGTTTGACCAGATACCAAGTTGCGGCAACGGTCATAGTAAGAACCAGCGCGAAGAACGCGTAGGTGATGGGCGCAGCAGGGTCGAAGCGGTCGAGGTGGAACAGGGGAGCGGTGAGAAGCAATGGCACAAGGTACGCGGCCAGCATGAGCATCACCAACCGCATACGGTGGGGAACGGGCCGTTGCAGGGCCGCAATCGTGGCAACGCCGAACGCCCAGCCCGCGGAAGCCAGCATGCGACTGGCGACGGGCGGCAAGTCCCACGAGAAGGCTCTCGGGTCGTCGATCCACCATCCTGTGCTGCCGAGCAAACCGCCTACGAGAGTCACGACGCATAGCAGCAGCATCCCTTTGCCCTGGATGCCAACCCGGCGGGGGCTGATCCAGCGCCGGTAGCCCCACCCAACGAGGCCCAACAGCGCGACCAGACCCAGAAACTGGACCAGCAACCCACCCATCACCTACCTCCAGACATCGGAGCCGACTGAGCCATTGTAGCGATGCAACGCCGGGCGCATCCTCCCTGTTCAGGCACACACCGATTCTAGCGGCTGAGCCCCGTCGCCAAGTCCTCGCCGACTCCAACCGCTCGCCGCCATACGCCGATAGCACGGCGCGGAACCGTACATCCGAACAAGATCCATGAACGGAGGTGCGGGCTGGCTTCGCTACGGCGCCGAAGCCGGCTACCGGGCCCCTTCGACGTCCCACGCTCGGGCGTCGATCCGATCCAGGAAAACGAGCACCCTCTCCCACATCTCCTCCGAAGAAGGGCGGTCGTAGACGGGTACCCCAGGCTCGAAGAACAGGTGGCCCGAGCCGGGGTAGCTGTGCGCCTCGAAGGCGGCCCCGGCTCCTCTGACGGCCTCGCCTAGGGGTACAACCTCCTCCTTGACCTCTACCCAGGGGTCATCTGCGGCGTAGTGTACCTGTACCGCCACCCCTTCGGGCCAGCGATCTATGCCGAAGTACTCCTCGAGTGCCTCTACGGGGACGGCGCCGGCCATGAGTACCGCCCCGAGGGCGCCTGGCCTGGAGGCGGCCAGCGCTTCGGCGTGCACGGCCCCGAGGGAGAACCCGCAGAAGACCAGCCCCTCCGGCAAACCGGCGACAGAATCCCTAGCCCTCCTTGCGATCTCTTGGAAGCCTAGGGCCTCCTCCTTGCGCATGCCCTCCTCGAGGTCGTCGAAAACTTCCCCGTCGAAGAAGTCTGGGGTGTGGAGGGTGTGCCCCGCGGCGCCTAGCCTTTCGGCAGCAGAGAACACCCCCGGGCTGAGTCCCAGTACGGAATGGAACAGAACCACCTCGGCCATCAAACCCCTCCCCAGAAGACGACATCCAAGACTATCCGCCTCCCTTCCGGGAGCGGATCTCAAGTCTACGGGTTCCGTCGCGTCGTCCCAAGGAGGAAGTGAAACCTGACTTCTAGCTCCGCCTCCGCTTTCTCCACCACATGGCGGCTACTACCACCGCTCCGATGGCCAGTGCAAAGAGGGCAACCATTTTCGTGCCCGCGTCCAGGCCCTGCGCTGCGAGCACAGGTTGTGGCAGCGACTGCCCGGCGTCCGTAGCGCCGGGTACATCCAGAAGCGTTACCGTGCCCGCATCCCCATCGACCCGAACACTCTGGCCCGAGCGGATGCGCCTGGTGGCAACGCCGGTACCCAGTACGGCGGGGATGGCGTACTCGCGGGCTACTATAGAGCTGTGACTCAATGGGCCGCCGACGTCGGTGACTACGGCGGAGGCCATGGCGAAGAGTGACGTCCACGCCGGGGTGGTGATGCCTGCCACCAGCACGTCTCCCGGCTGCATCTGGCCGAAGTCCTCCGGTCCAGAGAGGACGCGGGCCGGGGCTGTGACCTGGCCCCCGCTGGCCGCAACACCCTTGATGGTGTCGCCGGTCTGCTCCTCGGATGCCGCCGGCATAAGACGTTGGAAGACCTCGAGCCAGGTTCCCCTCGGCAGCAGCTGCGGTGGCGTGACCCGTCTCTGTCCCCGCCAGAGCATCTTGCGCTGCTCGACGGGCTTGGCCAGGCTTGCGAGTTGCGCCTCGCCCGCGTCCAATGACCCGGCCCTGTCCTCCAGCTCGTCCCAGCTCAGCCAGAACACGTCGGCGGGAATTTCTACGGCTCCGGCCTCTACCAGGCGGCGGCCCAGCTCGAGGAGCATCCGGCGCATAACGGGCCAGGCCAGGCCAACGTCGGCGAGGGCGTCCTCGCGGACCGGCGCAACACTCTGCGCCCAATAGAGCAATCTGCTAAAGAGGTTTCCTCGCGGGGCGTCCAGCCGCTCCAGAACCGCCCTCGAAGCGTCCTCACGGCGTGTAGCTGTCCCCCTCTGGCGCTCGTGGGGGTTCCGTCCTTCACCCCGGAGGTAGAACCTGAGCGTGTCGAAGAGGGGCGTGGGGTCGTCGGCGGGGACCGGGTTCACGAAGTCCAGGTTGTAGACGGCATGCCCGTAGCGATCCAGGTGAGACTGGAAGCGGGACCGCCACTCGCCCCACTCTTCTGTGTCCACGCCGGGGGGCGCCCCTTCGGTCCCGAGCAGATCGAGGATCCTTTCTGAGGGTGTGCGGGCCAGCGCCAGGGCGAGGTCGGGATGCTCGCGAGACCAAGTGGCGAGATCGTAGAGCGACTTCTCGGCCCGGATGGGCATGCTGTCGAAGCCCAGCAGGAAGGTCTGTGCCGGGGGATCTCCATCACGCCTGACGAGCCGGTCGTAATACATGGTGAGCAGCGCCTCGCTAATGGAGGCGAGCGGGATGATGGTCTGCACCGAAGTGTAGTACTCGGTCCCTGCATCCAGGAGTTTCCGCGCGCCAGCAAGGAGTTCTTCCGCCTGCAGATCTTCGGGCGGCTTCGCTTCCCACTCTGCCACCGTCCTCGCGTAGCGCGGTCGGGCGTACTCGCGCCAGCGCACTACTGCGCCACCATCCCCACTTTCCATCAAGAGCCGGAATGCCGTGGGGGTTTTCGCGAGGAGGCGCCAGAACGCGTCGAGTGAATAGTAGTAGTAGGCGTAGCCATTGACCGTGGGGAATGCGAGGTCACCCTCCCGGAAGACGCTGGAGCCGAATAACTCCTCCATGAGCTTGTCCAGTGAGCGGGGGACCGCTCCGGAGGCAAGATCGGCGAACAGCGGCGAGAGCGGGTCAGGCATCTGTTCGACGATGCTGGCGCGCCAGTACGTGCCCTTCGGGATAGGCACGCTCCAGTCAGTCGGTGGATCGGCCATCGGATCGGGCAGGGCGGTTATCGGGCGGGACTGCACGATAAAGAACTCACCGCCCGCGAACGCCCACTCGATGTCCTGCGGAAATCCGTAATTATGCTCGATCGTTGCCCCGTAGCGGGTCAGTGCGACCGTCGCCTCGTCGTCGAGAACCGGCTGCCTGCGCAACGCCTCCGGCACAGGCCTCTCTGCGGTGCCACCCTCGGTATAGACGGTCATGACCTCTTTGTCGGCGGTCTCGCGCGAAAGCACGAGCCCGCTCCCCTTATCCACGACGATCGAATCCGGCGTCACCGAGCCGCTCACCACCGATTCCCCCAGTCCCCACGCGGCGCTTATCGTCGCCTGATCCCGGCGGCCATTCGAGGGGTTGGCGGTGAACATCACGCCCGCGGCCTCCGACTCGACCATCCTCTGGACCACCACCGCGAGGCTCACGATCGCCGGGTCTACGCCCTGGCGCTTCCTGTAGGCCATCGCTCGCGCCGTCCACAGAGAAGCCCAGCTGTTCTTGACCCCATCGAGCAGCGCCTCCGCTCCGCGAACGTTCAGGTAGGTCTCCTGCTGGCCGGCGAAGCTCATCCCGGGCAGGTCCTCGGCGGTGGCCGAGGAACGGACGGCGACGGGCGTCTCTCCACTTTCGCCCAACTCCTGGTAGGCGACGTGTATCTCGTCCGCCAGCTCCTCGGGAACCTTGCCGCCGGAAAATAAGGCGCGGATCGCCTCCGCGGCCTCCTCGAACCCGACCGGGTCGTCCGCCCGGGTCGTCAAGGCGCGCCCGACTATCGCGTCTCCGATCCCGTTTGCCTCGACGAAGGTGTCGTAGGCCGTGGTGGTTACGACGAAGCCAGGTGGTACGGGAAGCCCCGCGTGGCTCAGTTCGCCCAGGTTGGCACCCTTGCCGCCTGCCAGCGCGATGTCGTCTTTGCGTATCTCATCGAACCATGCAGTGTAGGTCATGTCCTGCATCTCGCCCGCGCCCGCCTCTTCCAGCCGTCGTTCACACCTTACACAGATTCTATACCGCGGTCGTAGCGGTTCGCCGCTCATCGCCGCTGAAACTGGAGGTAGTGCGCCTTATCATGAATGCCGTAAATCCCAAGTCCATACGGGAGCTACTGGGATGTGTAACGAACAGAGATCGGAGGGACCTCATGCGAGTGAGCTTCCTTTACTACGAAGAGTGTCCGTCTCACGAGCAGGCACTCGAGCGCCTAAGCGAGGTAATGGCCGAAGAAGGTATCTTCACAGATGTGGAGGTCTTCGAGGTCGAGACCGAAGAGCAAGCGCGCGAGTTACGGTTCGTCGGTTCCCCGACCATCCGCGTCGACGGGCAAGATATAGACCCACCGGGCGAGGCTCGCTACGTGCTGGCATGCCGCGCCTACCGTCTCGAAGATAACCGCATATCCCCACTACCTTCCAGGGAAATGATCAGGCGTGCTTTGAGGTCCGCGGCAAAGAGTCCCCCTGGCTGACCGTCGACCGGATCGAAGGATGGTAAAACGTCTCTAAGGGACGTTACCCGTTCTGTGAAGTCGCTCGAGAAAGGGAAGATTACATGCCCAAACTAAGCCCTGGCGATAATGCAGTACCCTTCGAACTGCCTGGAGTGGACGATAACAACCACGCCCTGGCCGACTACGCGAACAAAGAAGCCATTGGGGTGGTCTTCACCTGTAACCACTGCCCTTACGCCCGAGCCTGGGAAGACCGCTTGATCGAGATACAAGCCGACTTCGCCGGCCGCGGCGTCCAACTCGTCGCCATCAGCGCCAATGACGCGAAGAAGTACCCCGACGATAGCTTCCCCAGGATGAAAGAGCGCTCCGAGGAGAAGGGGTTCAATTTCCCTTACCTGTACGACGAGTCCCAGGAGGTCGCCCGGGCTTACGGGGCCGAGCGTACTCCCGAGGTCTTCCTCCTCGACAAGGGCGGCGCTTTACGCTACCACGGCGCCGTAGACGACAATTACGACGATCCGGCAGCCGTGAAGAGCCACTACTTGATCGACGCCCTCGAGGCGGTCCTCGGGGGTCGCGAGCCGGCCACCAAGGAGACCGCTCCCGTAGGGTGCACCATCAAGTGGAAGTAACTTCCGCGTAGGTGCCGTTGTCTCTTCACGCGCCACCTGAGTCTATACTGCGGGAGCGTTGTGATCTTTGTGAGACGCGGGGATCAGGATAAAGAGCAGCCCACGGAATGATGAAGAGACCAAAAGAAGCGAGACGACTCGAGAACCGCATCTTCACGGTGCCCAACGCCCTCTCCCTCGCGCGGCTCTTTATGGTGCCGGGCGTGGTCGCGTTGCTGCTCGCCCGGGCGGATGGCCTGGCGGCCGCACTCTTCGTGCTGGCGGCTGTGACCGACTTCCTGGACGGCAGGCTCGCGCGGCGAGCCGGGCCGACCCGACTCGGTCAGATCCTGGACCCGGTGGCGGACCGGCTCATGCTCTCCAGCGTGGCGGTCGTACTGGCCGTGCGCGGGATCTTGCCTGCCTGGGCGGTCGCCATACTCGTCGGGCGCGATCTGTCGACGCTCATCGGGAGTCTCGTGGTGGGCAGTAAGGTCAGGGTCAATCGGGTAGGCAAGGCGGCGACTGCGTTGCTGATGGGGGCGATCGCGATCGTGGTGCTAAGACCGGGGACGGTGGTAGGAGAGATCATGTTCTACGCGGGTTTCGGGCTCTCCATCGTCGCGGGTCTGATGTACCTGAGAAGTTTACGGCGTGTCCTGGGCAGAGGTGAGGTTCGATGAAGACGATCCTCGCACCCGGAGGAAAGTAAACCGCCGGCCCACAAGCGAACCAACACGGGGCTACGGTCCCTCACGAGCTAGAGAGCTGGCTGAAGATGCAGATTTTGCGAGTACTTGGGCTGGGAGATACTGCTAAAGTGCGCACCAGCCATGGGACGACCGAGGAGATCTTACAAGCGCGCCGGGAGGAATCGGGCGCCTCGGTACGCGAGGAACCAGAGGCGCCGGCAACGACGACGCAGAGGTTGGCTGCTGCTTATATTCGGCCTTCTGTTATGCCTGTTGGTAGCCAACTATTTTCGGTGGGATTCTGAGCGATCGGCCAGGGCTACGGCGATTGCGAGCGTGCATCGCCCGACTTCCGCGAGTCCACCGCAACCTCCAGCACCCGCACGAACCCAAGCCGTAGAGGAGCTGCGATCCAAGCTCCCGGACATCTCCCAGTCTCATACAGGGATCCATGGGGTGTTAGTCTTCGATCCCTATTCGGGCAAGACGGTCTCACTCAACGCCGATCGGCGCTTCGTGGCTGCAAGCCTTAGCAAGCTCTACGCTCTGCTTACGCTCTACAGGGCCGTTTCCCAAGGTGAGATGAGCCTGGACGACGAGATCACCATGCGCCCCTCGGATATCTGGGCCTACGGCACCGGGGTGCTCTCGAAAAACCCTGGCAAGTACCCTGCCGGCTACACCATGACCCTGCGCGAGTGCGCAGAGTTCATGATCAAAGAGAGCGACAATACCGCAGAGCTGATGCTGAACCGCTATCTGGAGGAGGAGAGGATAGAGGCCGAGCTCCACCGTATAGGCGCGGACTCCACGCGCTACTGGAATCCCATCAACACCACGACCCCGCACGATATCTTGCTCGTGCTGAAGAAGATCGCCGATCCCTCCTACACCAGCCCACGGCTCTCGGCCGACATGCTCGAGCTAATGACGAACACATCCTTCGAGGATCGCCTGCCCCAGCCGCCCCCCG
>Ga0196962_10000372_pt1 | contig 19272 bp, 16 predicted proteins | sample S3v_20metaG_FD_183186 | JGI IMG/M metagenome (GOLD analysis project Ga0196962, IMG submission 183186) | Soil microbial communities from Anza Borrego desert, Southern California, United States - S3+v_20 | ecosystem: Environmental > Terrestrial > Soil > Desert | place: USA: California | collected...
ACTTCCACGTCATGGACCGCCCGTCGCCGCTCGCGGCGAACGGGCGCCCGTACGTCCTCGCGGCCTTCCGCGTGGACGGGCACCCGCGCGGCTTCGAGCGCGGCGCGCGGCGCGTCGTGCCGGCGCGCCCGCCGCTCGGCCGCAGGCGCGAGCTGCCGCTCGGCGGCGACATCGTCCGCTCCCCTGACGCGCCCCGGGGTCGTCGGAGGGCGCGGTCCGCGCGCGCCCGCGGCGACTTGACACGCGCCGGAAACCGCGCAACTGTGTCCTGCGCAAAGGAGCAGCGGGGCGCTCATCTGAGCGAAAAGCGCTTCCGTGCGCCGTCCGACCGAGGGGAGAGAGATGGCGGAGATCGGGCTCCAGCAGGTGACCAAGCGGTACCCCGACGGCACCGAAGGGGTGAAGCGGCTGGACCTGGAGATCGCGGACGGCGAGTTCATGATCCTCGTCGGCCCGTCGGGCTGCGGGAAATCCACCGCCCTGCGGATGGTCGCCGGCCTGGAGGACATCACCGAGGGCGAGCTGCTGATCGGCGGCAAGCGCGTCAACGACGTCGCGCCGAAGGACCGCGACATCGCGATGGTCTTCCAGAACTACGCGCTGTACCCGCACATGACGGTGCGCGAGAACATGGGCTACGCGCTGAAGAAGCGCAAGACGCCGAAGGAGGAGATCGACCGCAAGGTCACGGAGACCGCGGAGATCCTCGATCTCACGGAGCACCTCGACCGCAAGCCGGGGCACATGTCCGGCGGCCAGCGGCAGCGCGTCGCGATGGGGCGCGCGATCGTCCGCGAGCCGCAGGCGTTTCTGATGGACGAGCCGCTCTCCAACCTCGACGCGAAGCTCCGCGTGCAGATGCGCGGTGAGGTCGCCCGCCTGCAGAAGCGCCTGGGCACCACGACGCTCTACGTCACGCACGACCAGACGGAGGCGATGACGCTCGGCGACCGCGTCGCGGTGATGCGCGGCGGCCTCCTCCAGCAGGTCGGCCCGCCCAAGGAGCTCTACGCGGATCCGGTCAACCTGTTCGTCGCCGGCTTCATCGGCTCGCCGGCGATGAACTTCGTCAGCGCCCGGATCGAGGACGACACGCTGCGCCTGCCGATCGGCGACGTGCCGCTCGAGGGGCGCCTGCGCGAGCGGCTGCAGCGCGACGGCAAGGAACGCGACGTGATCGCGGGCATGCGCCCCGAGCACTTCGAGGACGCGCGCTTCGCCCGCGACGTCGAGCGGCCGCTGCAGTTCCGCACCCGGATCGACGTCGTCGAGGAGATGGGCTCGGAGCACTACGCGTTCTTCGCGATGCACGCCCACGCCGTGCATTCGCAGGACCTCGAGGAGCTCGAGCAGGACGCCGGGGCGTCCGCGCTCGGCGCCGGCGGAGACGAGACGGTCGCCGTCGCGCGCCTCAACGCGGACAGCGACGCGCACGCCGGCGCGGAAGCCGACCTCGTGCTCGACACGGACAAGATCACCGTCTTCGCCACGGACGGGCGCAACCTGATGCGGGCCGGCCGATGACCGGGCTCACGCGCCGCGAGGTGATGGTCCGGGCGGGGGCGGGCGCCGCCGCGCTCGCGCTGCCGGGCGCGCTGTCGGCGTGCGGCGGCTCCGACGAGGGGCCGACGCCGGTTCCCGGCGACGAGTGGCGGCAGTTCGCCGGGACGACGCTCAACTTCATCTCCGAGAACACCGCGCCGACGTCGGCCATCGCCGCCAACGTCAAGCCGTTCACCGACCTCACGGGGATCGAGATCAAGTTCTCCCAGCTCGAGCTGTCGGCGCTCGTGCAGAAGGTGGCGCTCGACTTCGCCTCGGGCATCGGCTCCTACGACGTCATCTACGCCGACCCCTACCAGGTGCTCGCGCCGTATCACGCGGCGCTGGCCGAGCTGACCGCGTTCAACGAGGACCCGAACCTCCCGAAGATCCAGGACCTCGGCGACTTCATCCCGACGCAGCTCGACGCGGCGGGCCGCTTCGTGGATCGCGAGCGGCTCTACGCGCTGCCCTACGACGCCCCGACGCTGATCTGGATGTACCGGAAGGACATCTTCGAGAAGCACCGTGGCCGGATGCAGGACGACCTGGGGTTCGATCCCATGCCGAACGACCGGTCGACGTGGCAGCAGTTCTACGAGATCTCCGACTGGATCCGCAAGAACGCGAAGGACGACGTGCCCTACGGCTCCGGCCATCAGGCCAAGCAGCACGACTCGCTGATGAACGACTTCTCGAACGTGCTGTGGGCCTACGGCGGCGACTACTTCGACAACGGGACGGACGTCGGCCGGTACGGGTCGGACGCGCCGGGCGAGCCGCTGCTCGACCGCCCCGAGTCGATCGAGGGCGCCGAGATGTACCGCAGGCTCGTCTCGATCGCCCATCCGGCGAGCACGGGCTGGGACTGGACCGGCCTGGCCGAGGCGTTCATGGCCGGCCAGCTCGCGATGGCGGCGGAATGGCACGAGTTCGCCGCCGGCATCGAGTCGTCGAAGATCGCCGGCAAGGTCGGCTACGCGCGCCTCCCGCGCGGGCCGAAGCGCAGCGCGAACATGTACGGCGGCACCGGCATCGGGATCAACGGGGTCGCGCCGGAGAACCAGCAGAAGGCGGCGTGGCTGTTCGTCAACTGGGCCACCTCGCCCGAGACGCAGCTCTCGAACCTCAAGAGCGAGGTCGGCGGCGGGACGCCCACGCGCGAGTCGATCTACGAGCTGCCCGAGGTCAAGGCGGCGCGCAAGCCGCCGTCGGACATGCCGAACGTGCTCACCACGGACGCCGTGTTCGAGGCCTGGCAGCCCGAGAACATCGGGCTGCGGCCGAAGATCGCCGCGTGGAACGAGTGCGACACGGTCATCTTCACCGAGCTCTCGAAGATGCTCGCCGGGTCGCAGTCGCCCGAGTCGTGCATGCGCAACGCCAAGGACGGCTTCGAGAGCGCCATCGAGCGGGCCGAGGCCCTGAGGAAGCAGTGATGGCCGTCACGACGCAGAAGGCCCCGCCCGCCACGGAGGCCCGCCACCGGCGGCCGCTCCGGCAGCGCGGGCTCTCCTTCGAGGGCAAGATGCTCGCCCCGGCGCTCGGCGTGCTCGCCGCGGTGTCGATCTTCCCCTTCATCTACATCATCGCCATGAGCCTCTCGCTCGTGGGGCTCATCGGCGGCATCTCGTTCGACTGGGTCGGGCTGGACAACTGGACGCGGCTGTTCTCGGACGGCGCCGTGTGGGCGAGCTGGCTTCGCTCCGTGGTGTTCTTCGTCCTCACCGTCGGGCTGGAGATGCTGTTCGGCATCGGGATCGCCCTCGCGATCTACGAGACGCGGCGCGGGCGCAACGTCGTCACGTCGCTGGTGCTCATGCCGATGTTCATGGCCCCGGTCATCGTGGGGCTGCTCGGCCGCTTCCTCACCGACTCGACGTACGGCCTCTACGCCTGGGCGCTCGACGAGATCGGGATCTACAACGGCGACATCCTCGGCAACACGACGTCGGCGTTCCTCGCGGTGACGCTGATGGACGTGTGGGAGTGGACGCCGCTCGTCGCGCTCATCGTGCTCGCCGGGCTGACGTCGATGCCGCGGCAGGTGCTCGAGGCGGCCGAGATGGACGGCGCGAGCTACTGGTCGCGATTGCGCGACATCGTGCTGCCGATGATCTCCGGCGTGATCATCGTGGCCCTGCTGATCCGCTCGATGGACGCGATCCGCTACTTCGACATCATCACCAACACGACGAACGGCGGGCCGGCGGACGCGACGAAGATCGTCCCGATCCGCCTCTACGAGACGGCCTTCCGCTTCTTCGACCTCGGCTACGCGGCCGCCATCGGGCTCTCGATGCTCGCGGTCACGATCATCATGGCCAACCTGTTCCTGCGCATCCTCAAGCAGAGGGGGCTCGCACGATGACACCCTCGCGCGGTGGCGTGGGAAGCCGGATCGGGCTTCCCGTCGTCCTCGGCGTCGTCCTGCTGTGGACCGTCGTCCCGCTGGCGTGGATGGTGCTGTCCTCCTTCAAGCCGGCGGACGAGCTGACGGCGACGACGCCGACGCTCTCGTTCACCCCGACGCTCGATCACTACGACGCGCTGTTCTCGGGCGGCAACAACATCGGGCCGTACATCCGCAACTCGCTCGTCGCCGCCGGCGTGTCGACGGTGATCGCGGTGACGCTCGGCTGCCTCGCCGGCTACGGCCTCGCGCGCAGCCGGTTCCGCGGGAAGGACCACGTGGCGTTCTGGATCATCTCCCAGCGCATGGCGCCGATCGCGGCGGTGATCCTGCCGCTGTTCGTGATCTTCCGCTTCACCGGCCTGCTCGGGTCGACATGGGGGCTGATCGTGGCGTACCTGACGTTCAACCTGCCGTTCGCGATCTGGATCATGAACGCGTTCTTCGCCGAGCTGAACCCGTCGCTGGAGGAGGCGGCGATGATCGACGGGGCGTCGCGCTGGTCGGCGTTCCGCGACGTCGCGCTGCCGCTCGTGCTGCCCGGCATCGCCACGACGGCGATCCTGTGCCTCGTCTTCTCCTGGAACGACTACGCGTTCGCGGTCACCTTCTCCGGGCCCGACAGCCAGACGCTGCCGATCGCGGCCTCACAGCTCGTGACGCAGACGTCGATCGACTGGGGGCAGCTGACCGCGATCGGGACGATCGTGGTCGCGCCGATGATCCTCGTCGGGCTGATCGTGCGGAAGTGGCTGGTGACCGGCCTCACGCTCGGGGCGGTCACGGGCGAATGACGCTCAGGGGCGCTCGAGCAGCGCGCGCGCCATCGGCGCGTGCGTGACGAGGCTGGTGACGAAGCCGCCGCGGAGCGCGGCCTGCACCGCGGCGGCCTTCGCCGGCCCGTAGACGATCGCGATGACCTCGGGGACGGCGCGCAGCCGGTCGGCGTCGATGGCGATCAGCCGCTCGGTGACCGACGTGGTCACGGGCGTGCCGCGCTCGTCGAGCTGGATCCCGGAAAGCTCGCTGCGCACCCCGCGGTCGTACATCGCGCGGCGCTCCTCCGCGGTGACGGCGTCGGCGACGGTCGACAGGCCCGCCTGCCACGCGCCGACGCCGACCACGGCCTTCGTCACCTCCGGGAACCGCCGCGTCGCGCGGACGACCTCCGGCTGCGTGCGGAGCGCCCGCGCGGTCGCCGCGTCGGGGAGGAACATCGGCGCGTAGTAGACGTAGGCTGCGCCGCCGGAGACGCGCGCGATGTCGCGCACGAGCTCGACCGGGCTCTCGAGGTCCGGCACCGGCATCGCGCCCGTGAGCTGGACCACGTCGCAGCGGGCGAGCCGCGTGATCGCTCCCCGCAGCGCCATCACCGACCGCGCCCACGCCATGCCGAGGACGTCCCCGGGCTCGACGACCTCCGCCAGGAGGTCCGCCGCGGCGCGCCCGAGGGTCCGGCGCAGGAGCGGCTCGTCGTCCTCCGGGCCGTCGACGACGACGCAGTGGCGCAGGGCGTACGCCGTGCTGAGACGCACGGAGAGGTCGAGGTCGATCTGCCCGGGGGATTCGATCTCGATGCGCACGATGCCGGCGGCCCGCGCCTGCTCGAGCAGCCGGGCGACCTTGAAGCGGCTCAGCCCGAGCTCCGCGGCGATGTCGCTCTTCGTCGCCTCGTCGACGTAGTAGCGGCGGGCGACGGTGGCCATCAGGACGAGCGCGGCCGGGCCCGCGGCGGCGTCCTGCCTCATTCCGCTGACTCCGTGCGCTGAACCATCCGTTTCCAAGTGCCGCGAGCGGCGAGTCGTGCCGTGGAGCGGTCCCCGCTCGGACGAGTGGCTGCGCTCTCAGATGAGCAGTGTGCCGCATGCGCGCGCGCTTCGCAGCGAACCACGCGCCGACGCTGCCGCGCCAGGTTCCCGCAGTCGCCTCGCGGAGCGGTCGGGTCCCGGTAGCCGTGTGACGTCACGACGGGTCCGCGGTGCGCGCCTCGGAGGAGGACCCGCCGTACCTCGTCCCGTGCGAGCAGGGCGGCGGCGAGGCGGTCAGCGGTCAAGCGCCGCTGAGCCGGCCGTTCAGCCGCGCGCGGGCATGACCGCGCGCAGCCGGGCGGCCACGGCGGGCAGCGCGTCCTCCGGCTCGCCGTGCAGGCGGCACTCGAGCGCAAGGTCGCCGTCGTAGCCGACGCCGGCGAGCGTCGCCAGGACGGCGCCCCAGTCGACGTGCCCGGCGAACGGCTGGCCCCGGTTGGAGTCGGAGAGGTGGACGTGGGCGAGCCGGCGGGCGCCGTCGCGCAGGGCCTGCAGGGGGTCGGCCTCCTCGATGTTCATGTGGTACAGGTCCGCCATCACTCGCACGGAGTCCAGGCCGACCGCCTCCGCGAGCTCGACGGCCTGCTCCACGCGGTTGAGCATGTGGTCCTCGTAGCGGTTGAGCGGCTCGAGCAGGACGAGCGTGCCCTCGCGCGCCGCGTGCTCGCCGAGCTCCGCCAGCGCGGCGACGAGGACCTCGCGATCCTCCTCGGGCGAGCGAGGGCGCTCGTACGGCGGCAGGGAGGTGGTGTGGACGCCGTAGGACGCGGGCGTGATCGCGCCGGTCCCGCCGACCTCAGAGATGCCGGAGAGCAGCTCCTTCATGCTCGCGATCGCGCGCGCCCGCCGCTCCGGGTCGACGTCGCCGATGAACGGGCCGCCCTGGATGCAGACGGTGCCCATCGGCACGCCGGCCCGGTGCGCGTCGCGCAGCTCCCGGGCGCGCGCCCGGAAGGCGCCGTCCCCGGTCCCGAGGAGCTCGATGCCGTCCCAGCCGGCGCCCTCGAGGAAGCGCCACTTGTCGAGCAGCGTCTCGCCCGGCGGGTGGCGTTCCTGGCAGGTGAGCCTCACGCGGCGCTTTCGCCCGTGAAGTCGAGCACGACCTGCACGGCGCTCGCCGGCTCCTCGTCGAGCAGGCGGAACGCCTCGGCGGCGCGCTCGTAGGGCAGCACGTGCGACACGAGCGCGCCGAGGTCGACGCGGCGGGCGGCAGCCAGGCCCATCACCGTCCGCTCGAGTCGCGCGAGGTCCCAGCGGTGCGCCAGGTCCGGGCGCACGCCGGAGATCTGGGAGCAGACGATGCCGATGCGGTTGTGGTGGAACTCCTCCCCGAGGTACAGGCCCCGCGCCTCGCCCTGGAAGAAGCCGCACGCCACGACGCGCGAGTTGTAAGCCGTGGCGCGGATCGCCTGGTGCAGCGCGGCGTGGCTGCCGCTGATCTCGATCGAGACGTCGGCCCCGCGGCCGGCGGTGATCGCCTTCACCGCCTCGCCGGCGTCCTCGCGGGTGACGTCCACGACATGCTCGGCGCCGAGCCGCCGTGCCAGCTCGAGTCGCGCGGGGATGGCGTCCACGGCGATGACGGACGCGCCGTTGAGCCGCGCGAGCTGGGTGGCGATCAGCCCGGGCACGCCCTGCCCGAAGACGGCGACGTGCTCGCCGACGTGGATGTCGGCGTCCAGGACGCCGTTGAGCGCGATCGCCCCGATGCGCGAGAAGACGCCCGCGATCGGCTCCAAGCCGTCGGGCATGCGCCCCCGGGCGCGATCCTCGGGCAGCACCGCGCGCGAGCGGTGACCCCAGGTGCCGTAGACGAGGTCGCCGACGGCCGCGGCGCGGACGTCGGGACCGACCTCGACCACCCGGCCGCATTCCTCGTAGCCCCAGCCCTCGACCGGATAGCTGAGCGTCGGACCGGTGCCGTCCACGAACAGCCGGCGGCCGCCCTCCCAGCGCTTGGCCATGTACGGGTTGGACCCGCGGTAGGCGGTGAGCTCCGTGCCCGCCGAGATGCCGGAGTAGAGCGTCTCCACGCGCACCTCGCGCGGCCCGAGGGGCGGATCCGGCCCGTCCGCGAGGGCGACCTCGCGCGGGCCGGTGAACTGGACGACCGACGCCACTGCTCAGCCCTTGACGGCGCCGCTCGTGAGGCCGCGGACAAAGTTCTTCTGGAAGATCAGGAACAGGACGACGACCGGCGCGCTCATGATCAGCGCGGCGGACGCGGCCAGCTCCGTCTCCTGCGTGCGCCCGCTGGTGAACTGGTAGAGGCCCGTCGCCAGCGTCGAGTTCTCCTCGCCCGGGAGGTAGATGAGCGGCACGATGAAGGTGTTCCAAGCGCGCAGGAACGCGAGGATCGCCAGCACCGCCGCGCCCGGCAGCGCGAGCGGCAGCATCACGCTCCGGAACACCCGCCACTCGCCGGCCCCGTCGACGCGCGCCGCGTTGCCCAGGTCCTTCGGGAGGTCCTGGAAGAACGAGCGCATCAGGAAGATGCCGATCGGAAGGCCCGCCTCCGCCGCGCCGGCGATGCTGGGGAGGATCACCGCGGAGAAGTTCCCGAGCATCCCGAACGTGCGCAGCTCGTAGTAGAGCGGGACCATGTACGAGAAGAACGGGATCATCAGCCCCAGCGTGAACAGGTAGAACAGGAGGTTCTTGAACGGGAAGTCGAGCATCGCGAAGGCGTAGCCGGCGATGGTCGACAGCGCCACGACGCCGATCACGGTCGGCACGGTGATGTAGACCGTGTTCAGGAAGTAGTCGCCGAACTGCCCGAGCGTCCACGCGTCGGCGATGTTCTGGAAGCGGAAGTCGGTGAACAGCCCGTACGGGTTCTGCGCCAGCTCGAACGGGTCCTTGAGGGCCGTCGAGAGGATCAGCAGCACGGGGTAGATGACGATCGCGGCGGCGATCACGAGGACCGCCGACCGCAGCGTCGTGGGGAGCACCCGGCGGCGGAAGCGGCCGCGCGGCGCGCGCCCGCTCGGCCGGCGGGCGGTGACGGTGGCGCTAGTCATTCGCGTACCTCCGCTCCCGCAGGCGGATGAAGACGACCGCGGTGACGAGCGTCAGCAGGGTCATGATCATCGACAGGGCGGCGCCGTAACCGACCCGGTTCTGCTCGAAGGCCTGGTTGTACGTGTAGGTGCCCAGCAGCTCGGACGAGATCCCGGGCCCGCCCTGGGTCATGATGAACACGATGTCGAACACGCTGAACGCGCCGATCAGCGTGACGGCGGTGACCATCGTGAGCACCGGCGCGATGCCCGGGAGGATCACGTACCACGCGCGCTGGCGCCAGTTGGCGCCGTCGATCTTCGCGGCGTCCACCTGGCTCATGTCCAGGTTCTGCAGCCCGGCCAGCAGCACGACCACGACGAAGCCGACCGTGCCCCAGATGGCCACGGCCAGCACGGCGATCAGCGCCGTGTCGGGATCGCCGAGCCACGCCTTGGTCAGCGACTCGAGCCCGAACGTCTCCAGCCCGGAGTTGAGCACCCCGTTCACCGGGTTGTAGATCCACTGCCACACGGTCGCGCTGACGACGGTGGGGAGGATGAACGGGATGAAGAACAGCGTCCGGAAGAACAGGATGAAGCGCGAGTTCTCCCACAGCAGGACGGCGAGGACGAACCCGATGACGATCGGCGCGATGGTCCCCAGGACGGCCCAGATCGCGTTGTGCTCCAGCGACTCCCACATACGGGAGTCGCCCAGCGCCTCGATGTAGTTGCCGAGGCCCACCCATTCCTTCGCCCCCGAGGCGCCGTCCCACTCGGTGAGGCTGTAGTAGATCGACCCGAAGAACGGATAGATCATGAAGACGGCGTAGAGGAGCAGCGGCGGCAGGACGAACATCGCCGCGAGCCGCTGCTGGTCCTTGCGGAACGTCGTCACGGACGGGGCCCGTGACGCGCGCCGCGCGCGCGCACGGGCCCTCCTGCCCGCGAGGGTGCCGCCGGTGCCGGTGGCCATGGCTCAGCCCCTTGTCGCCCGGGCCGCGCCCGTCAGCGCTGGAGGATGTCGCCGGCCTTCTTGGCCTCCGCCCACGCCGCCTGGAGCCGCTGCGCCTGCTCCTCCGGCGAGCGGCTGCCGTTGAGCACCTCCTGGAAGCCGGTGAACATCACCTCGTTGAAGTTCGCCGGCGTGAGGACGTCGACGTTGTAGCCGAAGGACTCGGCGTCCTCGGAGTCCTCCAGGTCGGTGAGGACCTGCCGGAACAGGGGCGTGACGTCGAGAGCGCTCGTGTCGACCGGGAACGCGGGGATGCTGTTGAAGGTCTCGATCTGCCGCTTGGCCGTCTCCTCGGAGAGCAGCCAGTCCAGGAACTCGTACGCCGCCTGCTTGTTCTTCGACTTCGCGCTGACGAACAGGCCGTTGCCGACGCCCGCCGGAGGCGCGATGCGCGAGCCGTCGATCGACGGGAACGGGAAGAAGCCGACCTCGAACGGCGCCTTCTGCGCGATGTCGGAGATGAGCCACGTCCCCGTCGGGACCATGGCGGCCTTCTGCTGGTAGAAGAGCGCGTTGCCGGAGTCGTAGTCGAGGCCGTTCACGCCGCGCGGGAAGTACCCCCTGTCCTCGAACTGGCGGAAGTAGACGTCGATGCCCTTGACCACGTCGGGGGAGTCCCACGCGCCGTTGCCGTAGAGGATGCGGTCCAGCCCCTCGCGGCCGAGCAGGTTGCTCACCATCATCGAGAACTGATGACCCGCCGGCCACTGCTCCTTGTTGGCGAAGGCCAGCGGCGTGATCCCGCGCTGCTTCAGCTGGTCGGCGATCCGCTCGAACTCCTCGAGCGTCTCCGGCGGCTGGACGCCCATCTCGTCGAAGAGCTGCTTGTTGTAGAAGATCCCGACTTCCTCGACCTGCTCCGGGATGCCGTACGTCTTGCCCCCGTAGGTCGCCCGTGCCCGGGCCCAGTCGTAGATGCTCCACCCGTACTTGTCATAGGCGCCGTCGAGCGGCTCGACCAGTCCCGCCTTCGCGAGGACGCCGCCGAACCCGGGACCCGTGTCGTAGCTGAAGACGTCGGGTGGCTTGTTGGAGTTGAGGCGGGTCTTGATGACCGTGCGGATCTGCTCCACCGGCATCGACTCGCGATTCACCTCGACCGTGTCGCTCTGCTCGTTGAAGGAGTCGACGAGGTCGCGCGCCGCCGCCTCCAGCCGCGTGCTCTCCTGCTGACCGACGAGGTACGTGATCTGCGTCTTCTCACCGCCGCCGCTGCCGCCGCCGCCGTCGTCCCCGCCGCAGCCGACGACGACCATCGCGGCGACGACCGCGAGCAGCGCCGCAACCTTCGATGCCCTGTGATGGTGCACTTCTCTCCTCCTGGACCGGCTTTGGCGGGAGACGCTGGGGATTCGGCGGGAGACGGTGGGGCGGCGACTGGGCCCGGGGCCTTGACTGACGAGCCGCCCTATCTCCTTCACGAGGACAGATTACAGACCGCGGCGGGCGTTGTGGACCTTTTCGTCCACTGGCGCTCAGGCGGGTGGCGCGCCGCGCCCCAGCTCGCGCATCGCGTGGGCGAGCGGCGGGTTGGCGTACGCGCGCGACGTCTCGAGGCCGGTCAGCACGCGGGCGCGCTCTTCCTCCGGCTTGTCCTGCGACAGCTTCGCCTCCGCGTGCCACTCCTGCGCATGCAGGCGGAAGGCGACCACCTCGTCGGCCATCTCGCGCGCGGTCTCGCCCATCCGGTCGAGCGACCACGGGTGCTCGACGGCCGACTCGAAGTGCTCGACGGTGCGCCGGAGCACCGGCATCGCGTCGTCGAACAGCTCGGGCGTCCCGCGCACGTGGAGCGTGACGTGGTTCCAGGTGGGGATCGTGTCGTCCTCGTACCAGCTCGCCGACACGTAGCCGTGCGGCCCCTGGACGATGATCAGCACCGGTCCGCCGAGCGCCCGGGACACCGGATCGGCGCGCGCCACGTGACCCAGGAGCGCGAGGTCGCCGGCCTCCTCGTCGACAAGGACCGGCATGTGCGTCGCCCGCAGGTCGGCGGTGACGATGGTGGCGAACGGGTGCGCGCGCACCACGGAGCGCGCCGTCCGCGGGTCGCTGATCCGGAACGCCTCGTTGATGTGCACGACCCAACGCTACCGGGGCCTCGCGCGAGCCCGGGAGGCTCGCGCGAGGCCGAGCGGGCCGGCGCGCCTGCTACTGCCGGCCGAGCAGGCCGCCGAGGGCGCGGCCGACGAGCTCCACCCGGTCGGCGTCCGTGGCGAGCTGCTCGAGGCCGAAGCCCAGCAGCAGCGTGTCGGCGGTCGCCGTGCCGGCGTAGAAGTTCAGCAGCCGGCCGCCGATCTGCCAGTTCGTCGCGTTCGGCGGGCTGCCGGCGGGCGGACCGCCCGGCGTCCAGATGCTCGTCTCGCCCTCGAACCCGTCCGCGGCGACCACGGCGTCGTTCACGAGGACGTGCGTGTCGTCGACGAACGCGCCCACGCCGCCGGACGCCGGGTCGGTGACGTAGCTGATCGACAGCTCGACCGGGCCGCCGAGGAAGGGCGCGAGGTCGACCGCGACGGTCTGCCACCCGTCCGTGGAGGCGGTGAACGCGTTCCAGGTCCCCGACGTCCCCGCCCCCGTGCACGGCTCGCCGCCCAGGTAGTGGCGCAGGAACGGGTGCATCTCGAGCAGGAAGCCCTGGTCCGTGCACTCCGGCGGCGGGGCCGTCGTCGTGCCGCCCTCGAGGTCGGGCAGCGTGGTCCAGTCCTCCACGCCGGCGGTCCGCGCCTCGACGATCACACTGTCGTAGCCCGGCTCCGTGTTGATGGAGAGCGCGAACCGGAGCTGCGCGCTCGCGGCGCCGGTCAGGTCGACCGTCGTGGTCAGCCGCGCGTAGGTGGCGTCCGCGTGCAGCAGGCCGGCGTACCGCTCGCCCTCGACCGGGGCGAACGGGCCGCCGCCCGAGGTCTCCGGGTACCGCGCCACCCCGGCGCTCGCGAACTGCGGGAACCGGTCGGGCGGCAGCACCTCGCTCGTCGGCTGGAACGCCCCGGCCTCGTCGAGCGGGTTGTCGCCCTCCACGACCGGACCGCCGAGCGCGGCCTCGAAGCCGGCGAGCGGCTCGGCGATCCCGGTGACGGACGCCGGGTCGGGCACGTCCACCCGCGCGAAGCCGCCGAGGTAGTACTGGCGGAAGTCGTCCGCGAGCAGCAGGCAGTCGTCGAAGAAGCTCGCGGTGATGACGCACTCGGCCGTCGGGTCGCCGTTGATGGCGTAGTACAGGCCGCCGACCGCGTCGCCGACGCCGGCCAGGCCGGAGTACTGCGCGGTCTCCCCGGCGTGCACGAGCTTGCCGCCCTCGTTGAGGAAGTCGCGCACCGCCATCGTGAGGTACTGCTGGCGCTCGGCGACGCCGATGTCGGGCAGCTCGCCGAACGGGGTGGCGATGAGCTCGTCCTCCGGGTCCTGCGTGATGCGGTTGTCGCCGAGGTACCAGAGGACCGCGTCGTAGTGGCTGAGCACGCCGAGGTCGTGCGGGACGCCCTGGGCGTCGACGTCCCAGACGTCGGCGTCGTAGCCGGCGGCGCGGAGCGCCGCGACGTGCGCGTCCGCGTACCTCGGCGCGTTCGTGCCCGGCGGATACGTGGGGTTGACGCCGGTGTAGTCCTCGTTCGCGATGACGAGGACGCGCGCCTCGGTGTCGCGCGCGGCGGTGTAGGTGAAGCGCGAGCTCTCGACCCTGCCCACGCCGCGCTTGCGTGCCGTGAACCAGACTTCGACCCGATCGCCCGGTTCGGTGCCCCGCACGCGGCCCCGCAGCTCCGCGTAGATCACGTTGTTCTCGTCGCCGTAGCGTTCGCCGCCACGCCACTCCGACACGGACGCGCGGCGCGTCCGCCCGCCGTCGATGCGGTAGTTCAGGCGGACCTTGCGCAGCGAGCGCTTGGCGACGACGGCGACCGTCTGCGAGGCGCCGTACGAGACGTCGAAGGAGTCGACGCGGAAGTCCTCGGCCGCCCGCCCGACGACGGACACCGGGTTCTCCGGATCGGAGGCGGACTCCGCCACGGACAGCGCGAAGGGGATGTTCTTCTCGAACTCCGCCTGGATCAGCGCCTCGTCGTCGGGGAACTCGAACACGCTGCCGCAGGCGTCGGGCTCCCACTGGTCGTCGGGGTTCGCGGCGGAGGCCGCCGCGCACGTCGACATCTCCGGGGTGAACCCGAGCGTCCCGTAGGACTCGGTGATGTGCGTGTCCGTGTCGCCGTTGGTCGTGTAGAGCTCGGCGGAGATGTCGGGGTCGTAGCCGGGCACGGCCGGAGCGGCGTCGTCGCCGGCCATCGCCTCGTACAAGACGTCGTCCGGGCCGGGAGTGGAGACCTGCCATCCGGTGCCGTAGAGGAGCAGCTCCGCCGCGGAGTGGTAGTTGACGAGGAACTCGAAGCCGACCCGGCGGGCGAGCGCGTCGAGCGCCTGGGTCTCGGGCTCCGAGGCGGGGGCGGGCCCGCGGTAGGTCTCGCTCGACGGCGCCGGCGAGGAGCCCTCGTTGTCGTAGCCCCAGCGGGTCGGGAAGTTGCGGTTCAGGTCGACGCCGTCGCCCGCGGCGATCCGGCCGTCGCCGTTGTTGTCGCGGAGGTTCTTGCGCCACAGGCGCTGGCCCGGCTCGAACGTCCAGTCGTAGCCGTCGGGGTTGGCGACCGGCAGGAACCACAGCTCGTTCTCGCGCAGGAGCCGCGTGATCGTCGCATCGCTCCCGTAGCCGTCGACGAAGTGGTGCATGAGGCGGCGCACCATCTCCGGGGTGATCCACTCGCGCGCGTGCTGCGCGCCGAGGTACAGGACCGCAGGCTTGCGGCCGTCGCCGAGCGTGGCGGCGTTCTCGCTCACCTTCAGCGCGACGATGTCCTTACCGTTCACGCTCTGACCGATCGAAACGAGCTTGGCGATGCGGGGATGGGCCGCCGCGACCTGCTCGAACTCCTCCTTGATGCCGCCCGGCCCGCTGTAGCGGCGGAAGACCGTGAGGCCGCCCACCTGCTTCGTCGCGCGGCGGGCGACGCTCGTCCCGCCGATGCGCTTGAGCCGCAGCGCGAGCCCGCTGCGCCGCAGTGCCGCGGCCTGCCGGCCGGTGAGGATGGTCTCCACGCGGACGCCGGCCTTCGCCCCCTCGCCGGCCGCCGACACGCGCAGCTCGTGCCGGTCGATGCCGAGCTCCACGAGTGACTTGAGCCGGTCTCGCGCGATGACGCCGGTGTAGACGTCGAGGCGGGCCTGGGGCGTGTCGACGGGTGTCGGCGCGGCGCTCGCCGCGCTCGCGGGGACGACCGCGGCGAGCACGGAGACCGTCGCCGCGGTGCAGACGGACAGGCGCTTCACGATGACCCCCAATCGTCACTCCCTCCCGAAGCGCGGCAGTCTCACCAACCCGGGGCACGGTGTCAACGCGGGCACGCGGCGCGTCAGCAGGCCGGGCGCGGCGCGGCACGTCGTTCGCGAGTCCGCTATTACGGCCCTTCGCGGATCTCCACGTTTCCGGAGCGATCCATCTCGTGTATCTCATGCGCGTGCCGATCACCGCCGTGATCCTCGCCGCCGGACGCGGGACGCGCCTGCGCGCCGGCTGCAAGCCGCTGGCCATCGTGGGCGGGATGACCCTCCTGGAGCGGGCGGTCGGGACGGCGCGCGCCGCCGGCCTGCGCCGCATCGTGGTCGCCGTCGACTCGCTCGACGGGCCGGTGGCCGCCTTCTGCCGTACGCACCTGCCGGACGTCGAGGTCGCGTGGGCGCGGGACAGCGAGCGCGGCAACGGCGCGACGGTGCTCGCCGGGCTCGCGCACGCCGGCGGGCGCTGCCTCGTGATGATGGTCGACCACCTGCACGAGCCGGAGTCGCTGGAGCGGCTGCTCGCCGCCGACGGCGACCTCGTCTTCGCCGTCGACTCCCACGCGGGGTCGATCGACCTCGACGACGCGACGCTCGTCCGGCACGAGAACGGCGCCGTGGTCGACATCGCCAAGCGCCTCTCGGACTACGACGCCGTCGAGACGGGGCTCGCGCTGTGCTCGGCCGCCGAGGTCGTCGAGGTGGCGGGCTCGCTGCAGGGCGAGCTCGAGTTCAACCGCGTCAAGCGCGCGTGGCTCGACGCCGGGCGGCGGATCGGCACGGTGGACATCGACGGCGCGTACTGGGCGGACATCGACACGCCGCGGGAGCGCCGGCGCGCGATCGGCGAGCTGGTGGACCGGCACGGCGCCAAGCCGACGGACGGGCCGGTCGCGCGGGTGCTCAACCGCCCCGTGTCCCGCTTCGTGTCGCGCCGCCTGCTGGCCACGCGCATCGGCCCGAACCCCGTCACGATCGCGAATCTCGGCCTGCTGGTGCTCGCGGGCGTGCTGCTCGCCTTCGGGGCCGACCACGACGGCCTGCTGATCGCCGGCGGCGTCCTCGTACAGCTCGCCTCCGCCCTCGACGGCGTGGACGGCGAGCTCGCGCGCGTCGCCCACCGGCGCTCGGAGCTCGGCGCGGTGCTGGACGCGGTGTGCGACCGCTACGGCGACCTCGCGGTCTTCATCGGCGCGGCCATCGCCGCCGACACGACGGTCGCGTGGCTGTGGGCGCTCGCGGCCGTCGTCGCCAACTGGCAGCTCTCGTTCCTGCGCCGCGAGCACGAGCGGATAGCCGGCGCGCTGCCGCCGTCGCACGTGCGCTGGCAGTGGAGTCGCGACGTGCGGCTGCTCGTGCTCGCCGTCAGCTGCGTGGCCCTGCAGCCGCTGTGGGGCCTCGTCGCGGCGGCCGTGCTCGGCAACCTCGACGCCCTGCGCCGCCTCGTCGCCCTCATCCGCGCCGGGCGGCGCCACGACCGCGACGCCGCGCCCGCCGCATCCCTGGCCGAGAACGGCTAGGCCGCGAGGGCGGGCGCGCCGGCCGCGACTGCACGTCGCAGCGCGTGCGGCACGTCGCTCGTCACGGCGTCGAGCCCGAGGCCGAGCAGCGGGACGAGCGTCGCGGCGTGGTTGACCGTGCCCGTGCTGACGCTGAGTCCGGCTCCCTGCAGCGTCGTGACCAGCCGCGGGGTGAGGAGGAAGTGCTCGACGCAGACGCCGCGGAGGCCGATCCGGCGACCCCAGGCGGCGAGCGCCGGGATCTGGTAGGCCGCGATGATCACGAGCCGCGACCGGAAGCCGAGCCGGGTCGCCAGCTCGCACACGTCGGTCCAGAACGAGATGACCTCGACGCGGTCGCTCGCGGGGTGGTCGCGGAGCCGCTCGCACACGGCGCGGGTCGTGCGGCGGGCGAGCCCGGGGTCGGCGTGCGCCTTCACCTCGATCTGGAGGGCGACGCCGTCCGGCGCGCGGTCGAGCAGCTCGTCCAGCGTCAGCGGGCGCTCGCCGCTCGGCGTGCCGTCCGCGCCGAGCAGGCGTCCGGCGCGGATCTCCGCCGCGGAGCGCTCGTGCGCCCATCCCGCGAGCGTGGTGCCCGCCTCGAGCAGCGGGTCGTGGAGCAGCAGGAGCTCGCCGTCGGCCGTGAGGCAGCAGTCGGTCTCGAGGCCGTCGACAGGCTCGGCGAGCGTGCGGGCGAGCGCCGCGGCGGACGAGTCCGGGCCGTAGCCGCGGCCGAGGCGGTGGGCGTAGAGCGCCGGGAGCATCTCCCGGCACGGTACGAGCCGCGCTCGGCAGCGGCTGTTACCACCCCGCCACCGGGGTGTGAAGACGGTGTTGCGAATGGTGGACGGCCCGCGGCGGTCAGACCGCCGCCGGCTCCCGCACCTGGATCAGGCGGATGTGGTTGCCCGACGGGTCGCGGAAGGACGAATCGATGCCGTAGGGACGCTCCTCGGGCCGGTCGACGAACTCGACGCCGCGGTTCTCGAGCTCGGCATACGCGGCGTGGCAGTCGTCCGTGTTGAGGAAGATCGTTCCGGCGCCGCCCTTCGCGGTCAGGTCGGCGATCTGCTCGGACATCTCGGGCTCGAACACGGGCGGCCCCGGGATGGCCATCAGCGCGATGGCCACGTCGGGCTGTCCGGCCGGCCCGACGGTGAGCCAGCGGAAGTCGCCCAGCTCGGCCAGGGTCACGTCGGCGCGGACCTCGAAGCCGACCTTGCGGGTGTAAAACTCGAGCGCCTCGTCCTGGTCGTGGACCCAGAGCTGCGCGGTGGCGATGCGGATCACGGAAGGTCCTCCTTGGTCGCCGGGGTGGTCGCCGACGACGCTACGGCCGGACGCCGGCGCTGTCTTCTTCAAACGTGCGGCGTTGCGGGCGCGCGTACGCGCGGACGACGCACGCGGGAACCAGCGCCGAGCGGGCGGCGGGCGGGAACGCGGCGCGGTAGGCGGTCGGCGAGCGGCCGTAGGTGCGGGTGAAGCTGGTGGTGAAGGAGCCGACGCTCCGGAGCCCGACCGACATGCAGATGTCGGCCACGGAGCGGTCCGTGCTGCGCAGCAGCTCGGCGGCGCGCTGGAGCCGGCGCGTGAGGAGATAGGCGTGCGGCGACTCCCCGAACGCGCGGCGGAACTCGCGGCTGAAGTGTGCGCGCGACAGCCCGGCGGCGCGCGCGAGGTCGTCCACGCCGAGCGGCTCGAAGTACCGCGCGTCGGCGACGTCCTTGGCGCGCAGCAGGTGGCGGGCGGTCGGGACGAAGGCCATGCGCTTGCGAGTATCTCGCCGATTGACCGGTCGCGGGGCCGGGGATCAGCGTTCCGGTGAGCGCTCCCGTGGTCATCCAGTGCGCCGTGACCGGCTCGAGCCACCCGGACCCCGAGCGGCGGCCGAACGTCCCGCTGACCACGGAGGCGATCGTCGGCGAGGCGCTCGCCGCCTGGCGGGCCGGCGCCGCCGTCCTGCATCTCCACGCGCGCGAGAAGGACGGGACGCCGACGCAGGACGCCGGGCGCTTCCGGCTGCTCGTCGAGCGGCTGCGCGAGGCCGGCTGCGACGCGATCGTCAACCTGTCGACGGGCACCGCGGGCGGCCGGTCGGTGCGCGACGAGCGGCTCGCGCCGCTCGCGCTCGAGCCGGAGATGGCGAGCTTCGACTGCGGGTCGATCAACTTCGGCGAGCGCATCTTCGAGGGCGACGTGCCGTTCCTGCGGCGCATGGCCGAGGCGTTCCGCCGCACGGGCGCGCGGCCGGAGATCGAGTGCTTCGACACGGGACACGTCGGGCTCGCGCTGCAGTTGCGCGACGAGGGGCTGCTGGAGGACCCGCTGGTCGTGCAGTTCGTGCTCGGCGTGCCGGGCAGCGGGGTTCCGGCGACCGTCGCGCAGGTGGAGCACATGCGGCGGCTGCTGCCGCCGGGCGCGCAGTGGTCCGTGTGCGCGATCGGCGCCGCGCAGCTCCCGCTGAACGCGTACTGCATCCTCGCCGGGGGCCACGTGCGGACGGGGCTGGAGGACAACCTCTGGTTCCGCCGCGGCGAGCGCGCGACCAACGCGGCGCTGGTGGAGCGCGTCGTGCGGCTCGCGCGGGAGCTGGAGCGGCCGGCGGCGAGCCCCGGCGAGGCGCGCGAGATCCTGGCGGTCGGGGGGCGGGCCGCGGCCGCGGAGGGAGCGG
>Ga0196962_10000373_pt1 | contig 19237 bp, 14 predicted proteins | sample S3v_20metaG_FD_183186 | JGI IMG/M metagenome (GOLD analysis project Ga0196962, IMG submission 183186) | Soil microbial communities from Anza Borrego desert, Southern California, United States - S3+v_20 | ecosystem: Environmental > Terrestrial > Soil > Desert | place: USA: California | collected...
CTGCCCTACGGGCTGACGGAGCGGGCCATCGCGGCGGCCAGGCAGATCAGGTTCTCGCCGGCGATGAAGGACGGGCGGGCCGTCTCCCAGTACATCCAGATCGAGTACAACTTCAACCTCTACTAAGGCTCACCTGACCCAGGGTGTAACAACGAGCGGCGCTTCTCCCCGACGAAGAAGCGCCGCTCTTTCTGTCATTACTTTTTTCGCCTGTTCTGCCGTCATCAACTGCAAGGCCGCGCCCGCGCTCGCGTTCTAGCCGAAGAATAAATCGGGAACCGCGACCGGCACGGCGCGTCTAAATCATCGAGCCACCAGCGAGCCGGGGAAACTGTTCTTGCGCCGGGGCGCGCCGTCATTTGTTCGCGCCGCCGGCCCCACACGTCTCTTTTCCGAGGAGAACTCTTATGCGCCAGAATCCCTTAAAAATCTCCCTCCTGCTGCTGACAGTCATCCTCGCAACGTCGCTCGCCTTCTCCAACTTCAAACGCTCAGGGGCCGCGCAAGAGGCCGCGCCGCCCGCGGAGACGAGTTCCACCGGCTCGCTTCAGGCGCTCGACGCCAAGGGCCAGCCGCGCGGGCTCTGCCCGCTCAAGCACACGGACGTGAAGGCCGAGGTGAGCGGCTTCCTTTCGCGCGTGCGCGTCACGCAGGAGTTCGAGAATCCCTTCAAGGAGAAGATCGAGGCCGTCTACACCTTCCCGCTCCCGCAGGCCGCGGCCGTCGACGACATGACCATGACGGTCGGCGACCGCACGGTGCGCGGGCGCATCCTCCGCCGCGAAGAGGCCCAGGCCGTTTACGAGGCCGCGAAGGCGGGCGGCCAGGTGGCGGGCCTGCTAGACCAGGAGCGCCCCAACATCTTCACGCAGTCGGTCGCCAACATCATGCCCGGAGAGCGTGTCGTCGTCACCATCAGCTACGTCGAGACGCTCAAGTACGAGGAGGGCGCTTACGAGTTCGTCTTCCCGACGGTCGTCGGCCCGCGCTACATTCCGGGCGCGCCTTCCGGCACAAATCCGGGCGGCACCACCGAGGTCCCGGACGCGCAGAAGATCACGCCGCCCGTGACGCCTAAGGGGACGCGCGCGGGCCACGACATCTCGCTTGAGGTCGCGCTCGACGCGGGCGTGCCCGTGGAGGAATTGAAATCCGCGTCGCACGAGATTGACGTCGAGAGGCCGAACGGGTGGACGGCGCGCGTCCGGTTGAAGAAGAGGGACGTGCTTCCGAACAAGGACTTCGTGCTCAGGTACAAAGTCGCGGGCGGGCGCATCTCTGACGCCCTGCTCACGCACCGCGACAGCCGCGGCGGCTTCTTCACCTTCATCCTACAGCCGCCCGAGCGCGTCACCGTCGAGGACGTGACGCCGAAAGAGATAGTCTTCGTCCTGGACACCTCAGGCTCCATGAGCGGCTTCCCGATTGAGAAGGCCAAGGAGTCCATGAAACTCGCCCTCGAAGGGCTCAACCCGCAGGACACCTTCAACCTCATCACCTTCGCCGGCGACACGCACGTCCTGTTTGCGCGGCCGGTCCCCGCGACGCCGGAGAACCTGGCGAAGGCGCAGGCGTTTCTGGCCTCGCGCAGCGGCGCGGGCGGGACCGAGATGATGCAGGCCATCAAGGCCGCGCTCGACCCGTCGGACGCGCAAGGCCACATACGCGTCGTCTGCTTCATGACAGACGGCCACGTCGGCAACGACTTCGGGATCATCTCGGAAGTTCAGAAGCACCCGAACGCGCGCGTCTTCGCCTTCGGCATAGGCAGTTCCATAAACCGCTTCCTCCTCGATAAGATTGCCGAAGAGGGGCGCGGCGAGGTCGAGTACGTGGGGCTTTCGGACGACGGCTCGCTGGCGGCCCGCCGCTTCCACGAGCGCGTGCGCAGCCCGCTTTTGACGGACATCAGCGTCGACTGGGCCGGGCTGCCCGTCGCGGACATCTACCCCAAGCGCATCCCGGACCTCTTCAGCGCCAAGCCGGTGATCCTGTCCGGGCGCTACACGAAGGGCGGGCGCGGCGTCGTGCGCCTGAAAGGGAGAGTGTCCGGGCGCGAGTTCGTGCGCGAGATACCGGTCGAGCTGCCGGAGGCCGAGGCTCGCCACGACGTGCTGGCGACGCTCTGGGCGCGGACGCGCGTTTCCGACCTGATGGCCCAGGACTACGAAGGGCTTCAGCGCAACAGCGCGCACGCGGACTCGAAGGAGACCATCACGCAGCTCGGCCTGGAGTACAGGCTGATGACGCAGTTCACCTCCTTCGTCGCCGTCGAAGAGATGGTCGTCACGGAGGGCGGCGTCCCGCGCCGCATCGAAGTGCCCGTCGAGATGCCAGAGGGGATGAGTTACGAGGGGGTCTTCGGGGCCGACAAGAACGCGCCCTCGGGGACCATGACTTTTGCACTCGCCCGCACCCTCCGAACCGGCGGGGGAGGCGGCTTCAGCCGGGGGACCGCCGACAGGGCCAGGAGGCGCAGCCCGGTCAGCAGAGGCGTCATCTCGGGCAACGGACGGGGCGCGGCAGCACCCGCCGGTGCCAGGAACGCTGGCGGCGGCGGCGGCGGCGTCAGCCAGACCGCGACCGTCCGGGCGGCCAAAGTCCCTGCCGGACAATCGCCGGTCACCACCAGCACCGAAGTGTCGGCGGAGCCTATGCCCACGCCGAAGCTGTCGCCCAGGGAAGAGAAGCGGCAGCGGTTGGAGACGAAGCTCAACCCCTCGCTCGTCGCGCTGGTTGACCGGCTGAAGGACAGGAACGCGAAGCCGGGGCCGGACGAGGCGCGCTTCGTCCGCGACGGCCGCGCCGAGATTCAAATCTGGCTGACGGACAAGTCCGAGGAAGCAATCGCGCGGCTCAAGCAACTGGGCTTCGAGGTCGTCCTGGACCCGAAGACCGCCAAGCTCGTCATCGGCCGCCTGCCCGTAGAAAAACTGGAGGCGCTCGCCGAACTGCCGTTCGTCCGCTACGTCGCCCCGCTCAAGAGCGGTGGGCAGTAGGCAGTGGGCAGTTGGCAGTAAATGAAAACGGAAAGCAGCGGCGTACGAGATTTCGTAACTGCTTTCCGTTTTCCGCTTACTGCCCGCTGCCCACTGCCTACTGCTTTTCTGCCAACGAATTTATCAATCTCTCCAAACTTTCGGAGGGCGGCGTCTGAGGTGACGGGACGCGCGCCGGATTTTTCTAGGTTATTGGGACTAGTGGGCCGGAAAAATTTCGTGGAACGTCAGATGCCTGTTGTATACTGACGGAAATTTTCAAGGGGGGCTAGCCGTTCGCCGGGTTTCGCCCTCGCCTCTTTATTCATTTCGAAGAAGCTGCGGACGAAGTCAGGTCAACTGCTCGCCACTCCGGGCGCGGCCGCTCTCCCCAGACGCGCCGCCGCGGCCCGCGACCCGTACTCTTGGCCCTGACTCACACTCGAACAAGGGGAATCCGCTCGGCTCCCGCGGCCAGACCGAGCTTTACAGCACACGCACGCTCTTTCCCAGTTAACTTAGGAGGTTGTATGAAGAGAGCAAGACTTCTCGGGAGTGCTTTTACCAAACTACTGCTGTGCGCCCTGCTCCAACTCTTCGTCGTTCACGTCGCCTCGGCGCAGACCGGCTCGTCCTCCGTGCGCGGGACCGTCCTGGACCCGCAGGACCGCCCGGTCGCCGGCGTGACCCTGACGCTGACGAACGTCGAACGCAACTTCACGCGCACGCAGACCACGGACGAGGGCGGCGAGTACGTCTTCTCGGCCGTCCCTCCCGGCTCGTACCGCCTGGAGGCCGAAGCCTCTGGCTTCAAGAAGGCCTCGGTCACAGAGGTGCAGGCCCTGGTCGAGACCCCGGTCGAGATTAACGTCAAGCTGGAGGTCGGCGAGGTGACCGAGACCGTCAGCGTCGTCGCCACCAACGAAGCGCCGCTCAACACGACCGACGCGACCATCGGCAACGCCTTCGAGCAGCGCCGCATTCAGGAACTCCCGCTCAACGCGCGCAACGTCGTCGGGCTGCTCTCGTTGCAGCCGGGCGTGACCCGCACGGGCTACGTCAACGGCGGGCGCGCCGACCAGGCCAACGTCCTGCTGGACGGCGTGGACAACAACGAGCAGCAGCGCGGCCTGGACGTGGTGACCGACGAGGCGTTCGCCTCGGTGCTGCGCTCGACCCCGGACTCCTTGCAGGAGTTCCGCGTCGTCACGACCAACCCGAACGCCGAGCAGGGCCGCTCCTCAGGCGCGCAGGTCTCGCTCATCACCAAGTCGGGTACGAACGAATGGCACGGCTCGCTCTACGAGTACCACCGCAACACGGTGACGACCGCCAACGACTTCTTCAACAACGCGGCCGGCACGTACGCGGCTGACGACCTGGCCGTCACCACGGGTCAGGCCAACGCGGGCGACCCGCGCGCCCCGCGGCCGCAACTCCTGCGCAACGTCTTCGGCGGCTCCATCGGCGGGCCGATTAAGAAAGACCGCGCCTTCTTCTTCTTCACCTACGAGGGCTTCCGCGAGGCGTCCGAGACTACGGTCGTGCGCGAAGTGCCCCTGCCCTCGCTCGGGCAGGGCATCGTCAGGTATCGCTGCGATCAGGAGAACGAGGACGACGCCCTGCGCGCCCAGTGCATCGCCGCCGGCGGCGTCATCAGCCTGAACCCCGCCTCGATCAACGCGGCCTACATCGCCGCCAACGGCGACACCCCCGGCGTCAACCCGCTGACGCTGGCCGTGCTCGCCAGCGCCGCGAACCGCTACCCGGCCAACGACACGAGCGTCGGCGACGGGCTCAACACCAGCGGCTTCCGCTTCAACGCCAAGACGCCCGCCCGGCTGAACACCTACATCACGAGGATGGACTTCAACCTGACGGACCGCCAGACGCTCTTCTTCCGCGGCAACTACCAGTGGGACCACGTGACGCGCAACGTCTACGGCGGCCCCGACTGCGGGATCGACTTCACGGCCGACAACATCCAGTGCTTCCCGGACACGCAGCCGCTCTCCATCTGGAACCACCCGTGGGGCCTCTCGGCCGGCCACACCTGGACGGCGTCATCCAACTTCGTCAACCGCTTCACCTACGGCTTCACGCGCGCCGCCTTCACGGACAGCGGCGAGTCGGAGGAGAACCGCGTCACCTTCCGCTTCATCTTCGCGCCCCTCGGCTACAGGCGCGGGCTCCAGCGCGTGACGCCGGTCCACAATTTCGTCGACGACATCTCGCTGATTAAAGGCGACCACACCTTCAGCTTCGGCGGCAACGTCCGCATCATTCGCAACAACCGCACCGCCTTCGGCAGCTCCTTCGACGACGCGATCATCAACCCGTCGTACTACAACAGCTCCGGCGCGGTCGTCCGCCGGCCGTTCACCGACGTGGACCCCGGCTTCAACGACAACCTGCGCGACGCGCTCTCGGCGGTCATCGGCCGCTACTCGCAGTACAGCGCCAACCTCGTCTACGACGAGAGCGGCGCGTTACAGCCCGTGGGCACGGCGACCGACCGCTCCTTCGCCACCGAAGAGTACGAGCTCTACTGGCAGGACTCGTGGCGCATCAAGTCGAACCTGACGATCAACTACGGCGTGCGCTGGTCTACCTCGACGCCCGTCTACGAACGTAACGGCGTCCAGGTCATCCCCCAGCCGAGCCTCGGCGAGTACTTCGCGCAGCGCGTCGAGAGCGCCAACCAGGGCGTCCCCTTCAACGACCCGATCACTTTCGTGAAGGGCGGCAAGGCGAACAACGCCCCCGGCTACTACGAGCAGGACTGGAACAACTTCGCGCCGACCGTCTCGGTCGCCTGGTCGCCGGACCTCGGCGACAACTGGTTCGGCCGCCTCGTCGGGCGCAACGGCCGCTCCGTCATCCGCGGCGGCTTCCGCATGACCTACGACCGCATCGGCAGCCAGTTGGCCGTCAACTTCGACCTTAACAACCTGGCCGGGTTCACCTCCGCCAGGAACATCAACGCCAACACGTTCGACGTGACGGACAGCCGCGCCAACGGCATGGGGCCGCTCTTCACGGGCTTCAACCCGGCGGTCCGCTCGCTGATCTTCCCCGGCTCGAGCGGCCCGATCCCGACCAGCCTGTCGTTCCCGCTGACGGTCCCGTCGGACCAGGACCAGCGCATCGAGGTCTCGCTCGACGACTCGCTGACGACGCCCTACAACTACAGCGTCAACTTCTCCTACGGCCGCGAACTCGGCAAGGGCTTCGCGTTCGAGGCCAGTTACGTCGGCCGCTTCGCGCGCAACCTGCTCGCGACGCGCGACATCATGCAGTTGAACAACATCCGCGACCCGCAGTCGGGGATGACCTTCTACGAGGCGATGAACCTGCTGATCGACGCCCGCTACAACAACACGCCGATCACCTCCATCGCTCCGATAGCCTTCTTCGAAAACTTCTTCCCGTTCATGCCCGCCTGGCAGGGCGCGCCGGAGCTGACGCCCACGCAGGCGGCCTACCTGGAGGTCGCGCCCGCGTCTTTGGGCGGCTTCGACGACGTGGACTACACGTTCGTGCAGTTGTTGTGGGACGACAGGCCCGACTGCACTGGCTGCCCGTTCGAGGGCGGGCCCGGCAAGTTCAACAACCTGTTCTACCAGCCGCAGTTCGCCGCGCTCTCGGCCTTCTCGACCATTGCCTACTCGAACTACAACTCGATGCAGTTGAGCCTGCGCAAGCGGTTCAGCAACGACCTCGCCTTCGACTTCAACTACACGATGGGCCACTCGCTCGACAACGCCTCCGGCTTGCAGAGCGCGACGACCTACGGCACGGCCTTCATCGTCAACGCGCTCGACCCCGACCAGAACTACGCCAGCTCGGACTTCGACGCGCGCCACATCATCAACGCCAACTGGCTCCTGGGCCTCCCGTTCGGCCGCGGCAAGATGTTCGGCATGTCGGGGCTCGCCGACACGGTGCTCGGCGGCTGGCAGTTGACCGGCATCTTCCGCTGGAACTCCGGGCTGCCCGTGCAGACGCCGTTCGACGGCGGCGTCTGGGCGACGAACTGGAACGTGCAGTCCAACGGCGTGCGCGCCCGCCCGGTCACGGCGAGCCCGACGCGGACGGGGACGCCGAACCTCTTCAGCGACCCCGTCGCGGCCTACCAGAGCTTCCGCAACGCGCGCTCGGGCGAGGTCGGGGACCGCAACGTCCTACGCAACGAGGGCTTCGTCTCGCTGGACATGGGGCTCACCAAGGAGTTCAAGCTCCCGTGGGAGGGGCACTCGCTGCAATTCCGCTGGGAGGTCTTCAACGTCACCAACACGCAGCGTTTCGACGCGCTGACCATCGCCGACCTCGGCCTGGACATAGACCCGTTCCTGGGCGGCCAGCCCAGTTCCGAGTTCGGCCAGTACACCTCGACGCAGACGCCGCTCAACGAGACCAAGGCGGGCCGCGTCATGCAGTTCGCGCTGCGCTACCAGTTCTAACGGCGCACGCGCTTTGACCAAATGGAAGCGGGCTGAGGCTTCACGGCCTCAGCCCGCAAATTTTTGTCACGCACCCCGCGCAGTTTCGCCCGGCGGCCGAATGATTCACCCGAAGCCCGGGAGTCAAGACCGTGGCGGCCGGACGACGAGCCTGACGGGGCGATTCTCTTTGCCGACCCTGACCGTGACGGGCTGCGAATTAACTAGTCCGATTGCCTTGCCGACGGTGATGGTGGCCGACAACTCGTACGTCTGCCCCTCGATTCCTTTGATTTTGAAACGGCCCTGCGAGTCCGTGGACATGCAGTTACCCTCCCGGTAACCCGTCCTGGGGTTCGTCAGTGTGATGCCGCAATTGCTAACGAAAGGCCGCCCGTCGGGCCACACGGCGACGCCTTCTATTATCCGCTCGGCCAGGCGGAGCGGTCTCGGCAGGTAGAGCCCGCTTATTTTCTGCCCTTCGCTTAACGTGATGACGGCGGCCCTGGCCCGTTCCTCAACGCCGGGGTAATAGAACTCCGGGTACGGCCCGACCACGCTGGGGCCGCTCCGCAGGTTGAACCCCAGATAGTATCGGCCGGGCGGCAGAAAAGAGAACTTGAAGGCCCTGGACTCGTCGAGCCTTACGGTCCTGAGGTTGGCCCGGGCCGTCTTCTCGTCCGCGGGAATAAGCTGGGGCTCCACGTCCTCCGCGACTACCCCCGTGTCGTCCACCACCATGCCGGAAATTTCTCCGTTTGGTCTGGCGACAAACCATTCGCGGACGCAGCCCTGCCCAGGAATCTCCACCTCCCATTCACTGCGGGGCTCCTCGGCCAGCACGTCGGCGCTGCTGAAATTCGTGGGCGGGTTGGTGCGAACCTTGTAGCGCCCCCGCGGGACTCCGAGTAACTCGAACTTACCGCCGGCGTCGCTGACGGCCCGGAAGCGTTGGCCCACGCTCTCCAGAATCACTTCGACCTTCGACATCGGCTCGTCTTCCCGGCCGCTTTTATCCGCGCCCTGAGGCTCGCGGCTGACTTCGCCGAAGAGCCCGCCCCCCGGCGGCAGCTTCCCGACGCCGCGCAGGTAGACTAGGTCGTCGCCGGCTTCAGAGAGGGGCGCGGTCCCGCTGCAGATGTTCGTGTGAAAGGTGACGCCGTTCGGGTTCTTGTAGGCGTAAACCAGATACCGCTCGCCCTGTTTAAAGTAGTAGTCGCAGGTGGTGCTCTCGCCGGAGACTTCTATCTCCGCCGCGCCGACCCCGAGAAAAGCTTCCTCGACCTTGAAGAGCGAGGCACTGCTGCCGCGGGTTAAAGTGGTCGACATCGCGTTCGACGGGAGGCGGGGTTGGGTCGAAGTGGTACCCGTTTGAGTTACGAGGCCGGTGAAAACTACGGAGGCCGCGCCGTATGCCTGGCACGGCGACATCCTGGCGCACGAGCAGGCGTCGGCACTGGAAGCGAACGAGAGAATCAGCGCCACCGCTGACGCCGGCAGGAAAGCTCTGATATTAAATCTCACGGCCGTCCTCGCGCGCATCGAGCAGGATCAGTCTGCTTCGCCGGGCTTCCCGCGGCGCGCCGTTCGAGCATGAAAGTATTGCCCACGGCAATCTAGTCTGTCTCTTTCTTTTCTCCCCGCGCGGGTGCCTCTTCCTCGCGCGTGGATTCCTGCTTCTCCCGCTTCGGCTCCTCCTGCCGCGGCTCGCGCTCGTGCCGCCTGGCGATGGGCTCGATGATGGCTTTCCAGACCTGGTCGTCCAGCCTCCCGATTACAGGCATCACTCCCGCTCCTTTCGCCGGAACCGCGCCGCGCGCTCTTTCGCCGCCGCGCGTTTACGGATATATTTACCCAAAGTTTTCCCGAAAGAGTTTACTGCTATGCCAAAAAATCCCGCAACCCCCGAAAGAATCAACGCCGAGCGCAGACTTCTCCCGCTCGCCGCCGCCATCGCGCTCGCGCTCCTCGGCGCTCTCGCCGTCACGAGCGCGCAGGAGACTCAGCAGGACAATCAGAAGCAACAGCGTCCGCGCAGGGTCGGCGGCACTGCCACGCCCGCGCAGACGCCGCCCCCTCCGTCCTCAGAGCTTCCGGCCGGCGGCGAAGAGGTTGACGAGGGCGACGTGGTGCGCGTCGAGACGCAGTTGGTCTCCGTGCCGGCGGTCGTGACGGACAAGACGGGGCGGCCGCTCTCGAACCTGCGCGCGGAGAACTTCGTCCTCTACGAGGACGGGCGGCCGCAGCAGATCAGCAACTTCGCCACGACCGAAGCGCCCTTCGAGATCGCGCTCCTGCTGGACACTTCGGGCTCGACGCGCGCCGACATCGGCCTGATACGCCGCGCCGCGCGCTCCTTCCTCGACGGCCTGCGCCCCGGCGACCGCGTCGCCATCGTCGCCTTCAACAGCCCCGACGGCGGCCCGCGCGGATTGCCGACCGTGGAGTTGCTAGCCGGCCTGACGGAGGACCGCGACGTGTTGCAGGAGGCGCTGGAGAATATCGGCGCGAGCAACGGCACGCCCTATTACGACGCGCTCCGCCTGGTCGCCGCTGAGGTCTTCCGCGAGTCGCCGCGCGACGAGGTGCGCGGCCGCCGCGCCGTGGTCGCGCTGACCGACGGCGTCGACTCCGCGAGCGAGGGCGACTTCGCAGAGGCGCGCTCGCGCATCCAGATGACGAACGTCGCCTGCTACTTCATACAGGTCAACACGGAGGAGTTCGTCGAGGACCGGCTGCTCCGCGACTGCCAGGAGTTCGGCACGCTGCGCCTGTCGCGCGCGCAGCTCGAACGCTACCGCCGCATCTTCGTCCCCCGCGCAGAGGCCGGCACGTTCAGCGACTTCTGCCAGATGGGGCCGTTCGAGCGCATGCACATCAGCCGCAGCCTCTACGACCTGGCGCGCCGCGAGATGAACGACCTGGCGCGGGCCTCCGGCGGCAAGACGTTCGTGGCCGCGAGCCTGCGCGACGCGCGCGCCGCCTTCGCGCAGGTCGCCGCCGAAATTGGCACACAGTACAGCCTCGGCTACTACTCCACCAACAAGGCGCACGACGGCCGCTTCCGCGCCATCCGCGTCGAGGTCCGCGGCGCGGGCACAGGCGCGCAGGTCCGCGCCCGCGAGGGCTACTACGCGCCGAAGAGTTAGTCGGCGGCAGGCCGCGAGCGGCTGGCAGAAAATCAGACAGGTCGGAGGGGAATCACCGTTGATGAATCAAGAGAGCGCGTTTGAACGGATAGTCTTGATCGTCCTCGACAGCGCGGGCATCGGCGAGATGCCGGACGCCGCCGAGTGGGGCGACGCGGGCTCGGACACCATCGGCCACATCCTGGCCTCGCGCGAGGTGCGGCTGCCGAACCTGCGCGGCTACGGCCTCGGCAACATCCGCCCCCTCGCGAACCTCCCGCCAATCGAGAACCCGCGCGGCTCCTACGGCCGCTGCGCGCTGCGCTCGAACGGCAAAGACACGACCACGGGCCACTGGGAGATGGCCGGCATTATCCTGGACCGCGCCTTCCCGACCTACCCGCAGGGCTTCCCGCAACGGATTATCGACCGCTTCGTCGGCGAGACGGGCGTCCCAGGCGTCCTCGGCAACGTCCCGGCTTCTGGCACAGAAATCATCAAGGAGCTGGGCGAGGAGCACGTCCGCACGGGCAAGCCTATCGTCTACACCTCGGCCGACTCCGTCTTCCAGATAGCCGCGCACGAGGAGGTGATTTCGGTCCCGCGCCTTTACGAATTGTGCGAGACGGCGCGCCGCATCCTGAAGGGCGAGGACGAGGTGGGCCGCGTCATCGCGCGCCCGTTCCTTGGGGAGCCGGGCGCGTTCCGCCGCACAGAGAACCGCCACGACTACGCCGTCCCGCCGCCGCGCGAGAACCTTCTGGTCGCACTCAACGAAGCGGGCCTCGACGTGGTCTGCATCGGCAAGGTGGCTTCGATTTACGACTCGGCCGGGGTGACCCGGGACTTGACGGCGAAGAACAACGACCAGTCCATCGATCAGACCGTCCGCGCCCTCGGTGAGGAGTCGCGCGGCCTCATCTTCTCGAACCTGGTGGACTTCGACATGCTCTACGGGCACCGCCGCGACACCGAAGGCTACGCCCGCGCCCTTGAGCACTTCGACGCGCGGCTGCCGGAGATCGAGGCGGCGATGCGCGAGCGCGACCTCTTCGTCATCGCCGCAGACCACGGCAACGACCCGACCTTCCCCGGCACGGACCACACGCGCGAATACTCGCCCCTCATCGTCTACGGCAAGAGCGCGCGCCCCGGCGTCAACCTCGGCACGCGCTCCTCCCTCGCCGACATAGGCCAGACCATCGCCGACAACTTCGGGCTGAAACTAACGGCGGGCGAGAGTTTTCTGAAGGAACTGACAGATATTTAGCCTCGTTAGAGGCGAATGGAAATAGCCCGGCACTCCAGTGCCGGGCTATTTCCATTCGCCCCTGGCGGGACTATTGGCGGCCGTTATTTCTGCGTCAGACTCCTGTAGATTAACTCAATCCACTGATCGGTCTTGATAAAGCCCGTGCCCCAGTCTTTCCAGGTCTCGGGGAGGCCGGCGGCTTTGATCTGTTCGAGGGTTTTGCCGGCCGCGGCCTGCTTGCGGACGATGTCGGTTGTCTCCAGGAGCATGCGGTGGTAGAGCCGCAGGTCCTCGACGGTCGAGAGCGGGCCGTGGCCGGGGATGATCTTGACGCCGGCGGGGAGCCGGCTGATAACGTCGCCGACGTTCTTCGCGAGGCTCACCACGTTGCCGCCGTTCTCCAGGTCCACGAAGGGGAAGCGCCCGGCGAAGAAGTCGTCGCCCATGTGCACGACGTTCGAGCCCGTGAAGAAGATGACGCTGTCGCCGTCTGTGTGCCCGTTCGGGAAGTGTATGGCGCGAATCTCCTCGCCGTTGAAGTGGACGGCGAGCGAGTTGTCGAAGGTGATGACGGGCAGCGCCTCACGCGGGGAGGCCGGGACCGTGTTGCCGAAAATCTTCTGGTCCGAGGCGAGCCGCTTGCGCACGTTGTCGTGCGCGATGATGGAAGCCTCCGTGCTGAACCTGGCGTTGCCGCCCGTGTGGTCTCCGTGCCAGTGCGTGTTGAGGACGAATTTCAGTTTCCCGTCGCCCAGCGCCTTCAGCGCGGCGCGAATCTTCTCGGCGAGCGGCGCGAACTGGTCGTCCACGATCAGGATGCCGTCCGCGCCGACCGAGACGCCTATGTTGCCGCCCGCGCCTTCGAGCATGTAGACCGAGCCCGCCACCTTCGTCGCCTTAATCTCGACCTTCGAGAAATCCGGCTGCTGCGCCCTCACCGAAACTGTGCCAAGACAAGCGACGGCCAACGCACAAACCAACACGAATCTTTTCATCTTATTCTCCTCGATAAAAATGACGAGTGCGGAGTGAGGAATGATGAATTAAAAAGCAACTGTCTTCAATTCGTCATTCCTCACTCCGCACTCATCATTGCACTTCCGGGTCTTTGATCACGGCGATGTAAGGCAGGTTGCGGTAGCGCTCGGCGAAGTCGAGGCCGTAGCCGACGACGAAGGCGTCCGGGATTTGGAAGCCGAGGTAGTTGATCTCGACCTCGCGCTCGCGCCGCTCGAACTTGTCCAGCAGCGCCGCGAGCTTGACGCTCGACGCGCCGCGCGACTTGAGGTTGGCGAGCAGGTAGGAGAGCGTCAGCCCCGTGTCCACGATGTCTTCGACGACCAGTATGTCGCGCCCCTCGACGGCCACGTCCAGGTCTTTGACGATGCGGACCTCGCCCGAGGTGCGCGTGCTCGACCCGTAGCTCGAAATCGCCATGAACTCTATGCCGAGCCTGAGGTCTATGGCGCGCAGCAGGTCGCTGACGAAGATGACCGCGCCCTTGAGCACGCCGATGAGCAGGGGGTTCTTGCCCTCGTAGTCGCGCGCGATGTCGCGGCCCATCGCCGCGATGCGCTCCTGAATCTGCTCCGCCGAGAAGAGTGTTTCGAGGTTGGGGTTGTTGAACTCAGAGAGAGCCTGCGCGGTCGAAGTGGACAAGACGGCCTCCAGTGTTGAAAATCAGTCCGTGCCGGGTGCGGTTCAGCCCTCCATTCAAACAAAGAAAATATTGATCGGTGAACGAGTGACAGAACCGTTTTCGTTTGCGTGTGTCGCCTGTGACGACATACTATTCAAGCTCTCCCCGCAGGTCAATGTTTCGGAGCAGTCCCCGAAAGGAACCGGATTGAGACACTCTGCCAGATTCTGTGCGTGCGTGATTCTGCTCTGCCTGTCGGCGGCCGCGGGGCGGGCGCAGCAATCGGGCGCGGCGGCGAGCCCGCCGCCGCCGCCGAGCAGCGCGCCGCCTTTGGACATCAGCGTCAAGGCCACGGAGCGCGAGATTGACGACAGCATCCCGGCCGACCCCGCGACCGCCGCAGTCGTCGCGCCCTACAGCGCGAAGGTGCGCGAGCTGGACGCGCCCATAGGGAAGCTCGCGGGCGATTTGAAGAAGGGCGGGATGGGCGCGGGCTCGCTCGGCAATTTCGTCGCCGACGCTTTGCGCTCGCGGGCCGAAGTGAAACTGGGCCGGCCCGTCCTGCTGGCCATCACCAACAGCGGCGGCCTGCGCAAAAACGAGATCATCGCGGGCTCGCTCTCGGCCAACGACATCTTCCAACTGCTGCCCTTCGAGAACGCGCTCGTCGCGCTAGACCTCACGGGCGAACAGCTCCTGCGCTTCCTCAAGGTCGTCGTCTCCCACCGCGACGCGCAGTCGGGCGCGCGCATCGTCTACCGCACGAACGAGAAGAAGGAGAGCGAGCTGGCCGCAGTGGGGCTCGGCGGCCCAGGCGCGTGGAAAGACGTTGACCCGCGGGCCACGTACACCATCGTGACGATAGACTACCTGGTGAACCGCGGCGGCGATTACAGCATCTTGAAGGAGGCGACAAACGTCCGCCCGCTCGGCCTGACGATGCGCGACGCGGTGCTCGACTACGTCAAGGCGGAGACGGCCGCCGGCCGGCCCGTCAAGGCGCTGCTCGACGGGCGTTTCAGCACGGAGAAGGCCGCGACGACGACGAAGACGGAGGACGAGGAGCCGCAATGATTACCAGACGAAAATTCCTGGGCGCGTCGGTTGGCGGCGGCGCTGCGCTCGCGCTCACGGCTTCGGCGCAACCTTTCTCGGGCCACGCGTTCAGCTCCTTCGCGGCCTTCAGCGAGCCGCTGCTCCGTCCCGCTGAAGGTGAAACGCTCATCACTATCCTGCACACGAACGATCAGCACTCGCAGATTGACCCGCTCCCCGCGAACGACCGCAACGCGGGCAAGGGAGGTGTGGCGCGCCGCGCGACACTCGTCAAACGCATACGCGCCGAGAACCCTAACACGCTGCTCCTGGACGCGGGCGACTCGTTCCAGGGCACGCCCTACTTCAACCTCTACCGCGGCGAGGTCGAGTACAAGGCGATGACGGCCATCGGCTACGACGTGGTGACGCTCGGCAACCACGACTTCGACAACGGGGTGGAGGCGCTGGCCGAGGCGATGAAGCACGCGAAGTTCGAGTTCGTCTCGGCCAACTACGACGTGCGCGGGACGGCGATTGAGAATCGCGTCAAGCCTTACGTCGTGAGGGAACTCGGCGGCGTGCGGGTCGGCGTCTTCGGCCTCGGCATCAAGCTCGAAGGCTTGAACCCGCCGGAGAGTTTTAAGGGCGTCAAGTATTACGACCCCGTCAAGGTCGCGCACGGGGCCGTGAGGGTCTTGCGCGAGCGCGAGCGCTGCGCGATGGTCGTGTGCGCCTCGCACCTCGGCTACTACCCGAACCCGAAGCCGGACGATGTTGGCGACTCGCAGGTGGCCTCGCAGGTGAACGGCATAGACTTCATCGCCAGCGGCCACACGCACACCTTCATGCGCCAGCCCGTCGCCGTCAAGCAGCCGTCCGGCAGCAACACCATCATCTTCCAGGTCGGCAAGAGCGGCATCTACCTCGGCCGCGTGGACTTCACCGTCCGCGCCAACAAGGTCACGGCCTACGCCGGGAGGATTCTGGATTTGAACGACGCGTAACGAGCGGGGCGGCCCGCGAGTTGAATTAAGGAGCGGCGAGATGGCTGAGAATTTTCGGAAATTTAAAATCGCGGTCGTGGCCGCCGGGCTCGCCTGTGCGCTGGCGTTCCTCGTCAATCATCTCTCGGCGAGCGCTGTAGTGCCGGTACGTGAAAAGGAAAATAGTTTGGCCGGCGACAAGCCTGTGAAGGAAATCAAGGGCTACAAAAATTGGACGAAGGTTAACGCGGCCCCGCAGTTGATGCCGGGGCGGATTGCCGCTGCGTGCGCGATCTGGCTGGGGGCCGGCGGCGTGGTGATTGACGGTGAGGGGAACCCGCATCGCCACAAGTATTTCACCGTTTACGTGAACGACACGGGGGGGGCGGCGATGCTCAATCAAAAAAGCCCGAAGTTCCCGGAGGGCTCCGTCATCGTCAAAGAAAAACTGACGGCCAAAGACAGTCAGACGCCGGAGCTGTTGACGGTGATGATTAAGCGGCACGAAGGCTTCAACCCTGAGAGCGGCGACTGGGAGTACATGGTCGTGGACGGCACTGGCACAAAAATCGAGGGGCGCGGGAAGCTGGAAAACTGCCAGGGCTGTCACCTCAGCAACCAAAAAACAGACTACATCTTTCGGACTTATTTGTCGGACGAGGCCGAGAGGGTTTTGAAATAACAACGCCCGAGTCCGCCGAACCGGCCGGCCGACGTTAGTAAACTTTTATGGCGACTGACGACAACACACGCGACCGCGTCCGCGCGCTCGTCCGCGACGTGCTGGCGAACGCGATGCCCGCCGAAGAAGAGGCGTCCGGCGCAAGCGCGCCCGCCGCCTCTTCAACGCAGAGCGCGCCTCCCGCCTCTTCGACGCCGACCCGGTTCATAGACACTGTGCCGGCGGAACCCCCGCAGACGGGCCGCGGGGAAGAGTTCGCGCGCGACGAGTCTTCCAAGCGGGTGATTACGGAGGACGACGTGCGCGGCCTCGAAGACGGCTCGCGCTTGAGAATCGCGGAGGGGGCGCGCCTCACGCCGCTCGCGGCCGACATCGTGCGCGAGCGAAAGATAGAGCTGGTGCGCCGCGTCTCGCGCAAGGGCTCGCGCGGGGCGAAGCTGGTCGCCGTCGGCGCGGACCACGGCGGCTTCAAGATGAAGGAAGAGCTGAAAGGGCTGCTCGCGGAATTGGGCCACCGCGTGCGCGACTACGGCACGGACTCGGAGGACGCGGTCGACTACCCCGACTTCGCGCACGCGGTCGCGCGCGCCGTCGCGGACGGCCACGCCGACGTCGGCGTCATCATCGACGGCGCGGGCGTCGGCTCCTGCATGACGGCCAACAAAGTGCCGGGCGTGCGCGCCGCCGCCTGCTACTCCGTCGCCGTAGCGAAGAACTCCCGCGAGCACAACGACGCCAACGTCCTCACGCTCGGGAGCAAAGCCGTCACCAGCGCCGAGATGCGCGAGATAGTGACCGCCTGGCTCTCCACCGAAATCAGCGAAGACCGCCACCGCAAACGCGTCGCCAAGATCACGGCCATCGAGCGGCAGTATCTCAGTTAGCCCATGCGACCATTCAGGACCGAGGAACGGAGGCGCGCCATCCGGCGCGGCCTGGAGTTCATCTACGAAGTGGCCCGCGACGGGGAGTGCTTCGCGGAGTACGGCCACGACCTCATCAACTGCTTCTACTTCATCTCGGACACTTCGCTGGACCCGTCGCTCCGCCGCGCGGCGCGCCGCATGGGCCGCGAGCGAGCGCGCCTCTGGCGGCGCGAACACTCAAAGCCCCCCGCGGGCGCGGACGCAGACACCGTCAGCGTGTACGTCCACGGGAGCTACGCGGCAGACCGCTTGGGCCTGCGCGACCCGGAGTTGAAAGAGCGACTGAGGCGCGCGGCGCGGCGCGTCACGGCGCAGGACTACTTCTGGTTCGACCCGGCGAACGAGCCCCCGCCCTCGACTGTCACGCCGCGCTGCCGGTGCGGGCTCTTGAACGAGCGCGGGCGGAAGACTTGCCGCCGCTGCCGCGGGCGTCTGAACTTCGTCAACCGTTACAAGCTCTGGTACGAGGCGCTCATCGCCGCCTACAACTGCGAGCGCGTCGGCGCCCGCGTCGGCGGGGCGCGCTACCGTGACGTGTTGAAGTGGCTGCCCTTGATGCGCCCGTACCGCGGGCGCGAGGGCGGCCGCAACCCTGACTTTTACGACTCGCTCTACGCCGTCACGCACGTCGTCTACACGCTGAACGACTACAGCCGCCACCGCCTACGCCCGCGCTGGCTGCCCGACGAGTTCGAGTTCCTCAAACGAAACCTGCACGAGGCCGCCGAGACCAAAGACGCAGACATGATGGGCGAGTTCCTGGACTCGCTCAGGGCTTTCGGGCTCGAAGACACGCACCCTTTGATTCGCACCGGCGTAGAGTTCCTCCTCTCGCGCCAGAACGCGGACGGGAGCTGGGGCGACACGTCTGCGTCGGACATCTATCACCGCTACCACCCGACCTGGACCGCCATCGACGGCCTGCGCGAGTACCGCTGGCGCGGCGAGCGCCTCAGCTTCCCGCGGCTCATGCCCATGCTCCGCGAGATGAACGGGCGGCGCGGCCTTGTGTTAAGATAGGCGGCAAAAGCGGGCCAAATCTAAAGACCATGTCGCTCGCGACGCGGGAACTGAGAAAATGCCACATTCACAAAACGGCGATTTAGAGCACCTCGTGGAGCAGATCACTGACGTGATCGTCGCGCGATTGAACGGCGAGCGGGACGAGCAGGCGGCGCTGTGCGGGTGCACGAACGAGTGCTTCAACCGCTGCCCGGAGCGGATGCACAGGATCGTGGACGCGGGCGCGGCGCGCATAGGGCTCGTGCTGGGGCAAACGGCCTCGGCGCGCGACTGGGCGAGCTTGATTGACCACACGCTTCTGAAACCCGAGGCGGCCGAGGACGACATCAGGCGCTTGTGCGAGGAGGCCGCGCGCTTCCGCTTCGCGAGCGTGTGCATCAACCCCACCTGGGTGCGCGCGGCGGCCTGCCACCTGCGCGGCACAAATGTTCCCGTCTGCACGGTCATAGGCTTCCCGCTCGGCGCGACTCTGCCGGACGTGAAGGCGTACGAGGCGCGGCGCGCGATCATGGACGGCGCGCGCGAGTTGGACATGGTCATCAACATCGGCGCGCTCAAGAGCGGGGACGACTGCGCCGTCGAGCACGACATACGCTCGGTCGCGGAGGTCGCGCACGAGTACGAGGCCGTCTGCAAAGTAATTATCGAGACGGCGCTTTTGACGGACGAGGAGAAGGTCCGCGCCTCGCTCGCGGCCAAGCGCGCGGGCGCAGACTTCGTCAAGACCTCGACGGGCTTTTCGAAAGGCGGCGCGACCGTCGCCGACATAGCGTTGATGCGCCAGGCGGTCGGGCCGGATTTAGGCGTCAAGGCTTCGGGCGGCGTCAAAGGCTTGGAGGACGCGCGCAAGATGGTCGAGGCCGGGGCCACGCGCATCGGCGCGAGCGTCGGCGTCAAGATCGCCCAGGAGGCCGCCGGAGCAAAACCCACGGCGACGGCGGCGGCGTACTGAAGAAGGCGAAGGGAAAAGGCCAAAGGCGAAAGGGCGGCGCGTTAAGCACGCCCTCCCTTTCGCCTTTTAGAGCGGTTTTCAGTTGGCTGTAAGCCAGCGGGGGAGTAGACTCACCGCATGAAAGCCTACTCTCCTGACCTCTGCGCCAAGATCGCCAGAGCCTACAACGAAGGCGAGGGGTCGCAGCGCCAACT
>Ga0196962_10000374_pt1 | contig 19149 bp, 20 predicted proteins | sample S3v_20metaG_FD_183186 | JGI IMG/M metagenome (GOLD analysis project Ga0196962, IMG submission 183186) | Soil microbial communities from Anza Borrego desert, Southern California, United States - S3+v_20 | ecosystem: Environmental > Terrestrial > Soil > Desert | place: USA: California | collected...
GGCGGGCGCCTCTCGGGGGATACCGACTATCCGCCGGCGACGCTGCGCGCGGGGATCGAAGGATCAGTCGCCGTCCGCTACGTCGTCGGCACCGACGGCCGGGTCGGCGGATGCCGCGTGACCCGGTCGAGCGGCAATGCCGAGCTCGATGCCACCACCTGCCGGCTGATCGAGCAGCGCTTCCGCTATCGTCCCGCCCGCGACTCGCGGGGCCGGCCCGTTCCCGAGCCGGTCGCCCGCACCTTCGACTGGCTGCTGCCCTTCAGGCGCTGAAGCGGCGACATCGGCCTTGAACGCGGCGACGCCAGCTTACATGAGCGGCGGGCCCGTCCCTTGCGATGCGGAGAGGAAAGAGAGAGCGCCGTGACCGAGACGAACGCCATCGCGGCGATCGGCGCCACTCCGCACTGGCTCCCGCATGCGCTCGATCCGGCCACCGACCTCGTGTCGCTGCTCCGCATGGAGGAGGAGGATTACCGCCGGGCCAGCTTCCTCGATCAGCGGGTCGTCGCTCCCGGCTCGGAGATTCGCGCCCTGCCCTGGGGCGAGGCGGCCGCCGGAGTCCCGGCCGGGGCGCGCCGCGACGTCCAATATATCTTCCATCTCGGCAATGTCGGGTCGACGCTCGTCTCGCGCCTCCTTGGCGAGCTCGAACTCGTGTTCGCGTTGCGCGAGCCGTTGCTGCTGCGCAGCTTCTACGACAGGCTCGGCCCGCTGGCCGGACCTTCCGCCTGGCCGGCCGAAGAATCCTCGGCCCGCCTGGACACCCTCATCGCCTTGCTGTCGCGGACCTTCCGCCCGGGCCAGCGCGCCCTGGTCAAGGCGACCAGCTTCACCAGCGAGATCGGCTGGCGGCTCGTGCCTCCGGGCTCGAGCGCCCTGTTCCTGTTCGCCTCGCCCCAGGCCTATATCGAGAATATCCTCGCCGGCGAGAATTCGCTCCGGACCCTCGAGATGCTCGGCCCTTCCCGGCTCGAGCGGCTGCGCGGCCGTTGCCCGGGCCTGACGTTCGATTCCGAGCGGAGCAGCGCCGCCCGCAAGGCGGCCCTGGCCTGGGCGTGCGAGATGACCTCGCTCGAGCAGAGCGCGGCGCGGCTTCCGCCGGGCGCCGCGGCCTGGCTCGATTTCGACCGCTTCCTCGCGAATCCGATCACGCATTTCCTCGCCCTGGCCCGCCATTTCGGGCATCCGGTCGAGGCCGACGCCGCCCGCGCCATCTGCGAGGGACCCTTGATGAGCCGCTATTCGAAGGCGCTCGAGCATGAATATAGCCCCGAGCTGAGGCGCCAGGTCCTCGCCGAATCGCGCTGGCTCCACGAGCCCGAGATCCGCGACTCGCTCGGCTGGCTCAATGCGCTGGCAAGAAGCTATCCTGCGGTCGCGCAGGCGATTCGCCGGACTCGGCAGGAGGCGTGATGTTCAAGGAAATTCCCGATCTCCTGAACGCGGAGCAGGTCGCGGAGCTGAAGCGGATCGCCGCCGCCGGGCAGTTCGTCGACGGCCGCATCAGCAACCCTTATTCGAAGGTGAAGCAGAATCTGCAGCTGCACGACGAGGCGGCCTACCAGAAATCCTCCCAGCTCATGCTTCAGGCGATGTATGCCCACGAGGATTTCAGGAACTACGCCTTCCCGGTCGCGATCCTTCCGCCGCTGATGACTCGCTACACGCCGGGCATGCGCTATGGGGGACATGCCGACGCCGCCTTCCTTCAGCGCGGCAACATGACGCTTCGGTCTGACCTCAGCTGCACCATCTTCCTCAACGACCCGTCACTCTATGAAGGCGGCGCTCTTCGCATCCAGCTCGGCACCCGCGAGATGCGCTTCCGCGGCGCCCCGGGGGCGGCGATCGTCTATCCGTCGACGACGATGCACGAGGTCGAGCCGGTCACGCGGGGCGAGCGCTTCGTCGCCATCACCTTCATCCAGAGCCGGATCGCCGACGGCTTCCGCCGCGAGCTGCTCTACGAGCTGAACGAGGTCGCCGCGCTCGAGGGGCTCGGCATGGCGCCGGAGAATTTCGCCAGGATGCAGCTCATCCAGGCCAATCTGCTGCGCCACTGGGGCGACCCGCCCTAAGGGTCCGGCCGGCTGAAGCTGAATTGCTTCCCGGCGAAGGGGCGCCCCGCAAAGTAGTACTTTGCGGGGGCCCCGAAGGCCGGGACCCAGTCCTTCCGACAGTGCCGCTGGACCCCGGCCTTCGCCGGGGAACAGATGTTTCCACTCCATTGGGACAGACTCTGGGCCGCGGCCCGTCACACGTCGTAGCCGAGGCGCTCGGCCCAGGGCAGCAGCACCGGCAGGACGTCGGCCATCTCCTCACGATAGCGCCGCCAGCGGCCGCGGGCTCGGGCATAGACCGGCTCGGTCACCTGGGCGTAGCTGGCCGAGGCGACGTAGCCGCGCGCCGCGGCGGCGCGGCGATGATCGGTCATCCCGGCCTCCCAGTCGAGGCCGAGGAAATCGAGCAGCGGGCGCACGGTTCCGTCGAGATCGTCGACGATCGCCTCATAGCGTATCTCGTGCACGTCGAGCGGAAACACCTCCCGGCAGCGCTCCCAGTACCTCATGGTGAGGTCGTAGAGCCGCGCCGAGTCGCTGAGGTCGAGGAAGTTCGCCATGGCGTAGTTCAGGCCGAAATTGGTGATGAAGCAGCTCAGCACGACGTCGCAGGGATGGCGCAGAGCGAACAGGATGCGCGCGTCGGGAAACAGCCGGTGGATGATCGGCAGCCGGGCGATGTTGAGCGGCATCTTGTCGACGGTCAGCGTCCCCGCCGGTGGCGGATCGAGCGCATCGAGGGTCGCGAAATAGAGGTCGCGCAGCTCGCCGATCTCGGCGGCGGTCAGATCGGCGAGCCGGGCCGGGTCGCCGATCGCCTCGAGCACCGGCTGCAGAAGCGGGCGTTCCTCGACGACGTGGAGCCGGCTGTGGCCCATCAGCACGGTGTCGAGCAAAGTCGTGCCCGAGCGCGGGAAGCCCATGAGGAAGATCGGCGAGGGCCTGGCCGCGGGCGGGGCGGCGGGGCTCCAGCCGGAATGCCATTGCGCGGTGGTCAGCGCGAGCAGCCGCTCGATCTCGGCGCGATAGAGGGCCGCGGCTTCGCCCGGCGAATCCAGCCCGGCGGCGGCCAGCCGGTTCATCTCGCGAAAGGCCTCGAAGGCGGCGGCGCCGTCGCCGAGCCGGTCGCACATTTCGGCGATGAGCTGGAGGCGGCGCAGCGGCTCGAAGGCGCGCGAGGCCGATCTGGCGGCGGCGAGCGCTCCGGCGTCGTCGCCCTGGCGGCGCAAGCTGAAGGCGCGGACCAGCGCCAGCTCCCGCTCCGGAACCCGCTGCCCCTCGGCCTCGGCGAGCAGGCCGCCAAGCTCCTCGGCGCGATTGCTGTGCTCGAGCAGGATGCCGAGATAGAGGAAGGCGGGAGCGAAGCCCGGGCTGAGCGCGATCGCCCGGCGATAGGCCGCTTCGGCCTCGGCGAGCCGGCCGCCGCCGGCATGAGTGAGTCCGATTTCGACCTGAAGCGAAGGATCTTCCGGAATCAGCGCGGCCGCGCGCTCGAGCTCGGCAAGCGCCGCCTCGCTGTCGCCGAGCCGGGCGTGGGCGCGCGCCAGCTCGACGAGGCAGGCGGGCTCGCCGGGGGCGATCCGGGCCGCTTCGGCGACCGCGGCGAGGCTGTCCTCCAGCCGCCCGGCCTCGGCGAGCGCGCCGGCGAGGTTCAGTCGAAGCATCGGCAAATCCGGCCGAACCGCCACCGCCCCCTCGAGCGCGGCGACGGCGTCGTCGCGCCGGCCGGCGGCGCGGTGGACGTTGCCGAGATTGTTGAGGCTCTCGAAGTCGGCGGGATCGCGATCGATCAGCCAGCGATAGGCCGCCGCGGCCTCCTCGAGCCGGCCCTGCACCTGGAGCTGGTAGGCGCGCATCCGCCCCTGGGCCTGGTTCATCCGAGCCTCCGGTCGGCCGGCATTCGGCGCTCGCGGAAGAAGTCGCGAAGCATCGCCGCGGCCTCGCCCTCGCCGATTCCGGAATAGACCTCCGGCGCATGGTGGCAGGTCGGCTGAGCGAACAGCCGGGGCCCGTGAAGCACCGCTCCGCCCTTCGGGTCGGCGGCGCCGAAATAGAGGCGCTCGACCCGGGCGAGCGCGATCGCGCCGGCGCACATCGCGCACGGCTCGAGCGTCACCCAGAGGTCGCAGCCGTCGAGTCGGGGCGAGCCGAGCCTGGCGGCCCCGCCGCGCAGCGCCACCATCTCGGCGTGGGCGGTGGGATCGGCGGTCTCGCGCATCCGGTTGCGGCCGATCGCGAGGACCTCGCCATCGCGCGAGACGACCGCGCCGACGGGGACCTCGCCGTCGAGCGCCGCCGAGCGCGCCTCGGCCAGCGCGAGCCGCATCGGTTCGGGAAGGGGAAAGCTCATCGCGCCCGTAGCTAGCCGCGACGGGGCTCCGGCGGAAGCTCTGCTTTGCGGCCTATTGCGCGTTCGCCGGCTGGGCCTCGTTCTCGACGCCGACGCTCGGCACCTCGACCTGGCGATTCTCCATCCGGACCACCGGAATCTGGACGTTCCTGACGGTCGTTCCGACCTCGACGTCGCTCGTCTGGATCGAGACCCCGTTGCCGTCCTGTCTCAGGTTGACGACGCCGAGCGCGACCAGGGCGATGACGATCACGATCAGCAGAACGATGAACAGCAGGAGTGTGCGCAGCATGGTCGTCCTCGCTTGACTTGGGTCTGGATGAGAACGACAGGGCGCCCGATTGGTTGCCGCTCCGCAACGATTTCGTCGTCGGCAGACGGTTGACGAATCCGCGCCCCCGCTCTATCTGCGCCCGGTTCCGGGGAGCCTTGCTGCCCCATTCCAGGAAGAGATTGAAATGTCGCGGATTTGCGAGCTGACCGGCAAGGGCCGGCAGGTGGGCCACAATGTTTCCCACGCCAACAACAAGACCAAGCGCACGTTCCTGCCCAATCTGCAGAACGTGACCCTGATCTCCGACTCGCTCGGCCGTCAGGTCAAGCTTCGGGTCTCGACGTCCGGCCTGAGGTCGGTCGAGCATGTCGGCGGCCTCGACAATTGGCTCGCCAAGACCGGCGACGACAAGCTGAGCCTCAAGGCCCGCCGCCTCAAGCGCGAGATCGCGAAGAAGCAGGGCGAGGCTTCGGCCTGAGCAATCGTCCCACGTCATCCTGACGAAAGTCAGGACCCATGAACGCGAAGCGGGGCAGTTCGCCGTGGCAGCGTTCATGGGTCCCGGATCAAGTCCGGGATGACGATGATTCATTCTCCGGCTCCTCGGCCAGCTCGAACTCCAGAAGCAAGGTGCGCTGAAGCGCCATGAAATTGTCGTCCGAGGCGATTCGGACGATGGTGCGTCCGCCTTCGACGGTCACGCTCAACGCCTCCATATTGTCGACGGTCAAAGAGGCGCCGAGGTCGGCGATCTCGCGCCCTTCGATGACCGCGCCCGGCCCGAGGCCGGCCGTCCGCGCCACCACCAGCCTGGCGGAGATTCCGCCGAGCCAGCTGAAGCGGCGGCTGAGAATGAGCAGCCGCCCGTCGGGAAGCAAGGCGGCATCGGTGACCCGGAAACCCGGCACCCGCCGGAAGCGCAGAGCGGCGGCCGGAGTGCCACGCTCGGCCGGGTCGCCCGCGAACAGCGCAACGTCGCTATAGGGATCCTCGTCGTCCCGGCCTTCGGAGAAGATGAGGAAGCGGCCGTCGGCGAGGCGCACCATCGCCTCGGGGCCGCTATTGCCGCGCCAGCGCCGCATCGGGCGCGGCTGGGCGCCGGCCTCGATCCGCCAGTCGCCGCGCCAGTAGCGGACCACGGCATTGTGCCGTTCGAAGGCGATCCACGCCTGGGGACCGCGCAGAAGGATCGCCTCGGTGTCGTGATCGGCCTTGTCCGCGCCGACGCTGTTCGGCAGCGGCTCGACGCGCAGCGGCTGGGCGCCGCCCGCGGTCCGCGGAAGCCGGAAGTGGAGGAGGACTCCAGCGTCGCTGATCGCCGTGACCCGGTCGCGTTCGACGGCCATCGCCGAGATTCCGCCGAATCGCGGCTCTTCGCTGCTCAGCGACCAGCCGCGGCGGAAGAGGAGGGCGCCGACCCGCCGCCTCCGCAAGTCCGCCGCGTCGAGCGGGACCGCGACGGCGGTCAGCGACGCTTCGGCCGGCCCGGCCCCGGGCGGCGGCGGAGACGGCCAGACCATCGTCGCCAGGACGAACAGGGCGGCAAGCAGGAAAAGCGCCCGCGCCGGCCGTCCGTTCAGAATTCTCGCTAGTTTCATGAACGTCCGCTTACGGTCGCATTCAGCACCGGCTCAAGCGACTCATGCGAAACCGCCGTCATGTCAACGAGGTCCTCCGCCGCTTCCGGCGCCGCGGCCAAGGACAAGGAGCAGGTACCATGTTCACCAAGTTCGCCCTTTCCGCCGCCGTCGCCGTCACCGCGATGACCGCCATGCCGGCCGCCGCCGAGGCGCAGAGCCGGTCCGGCTATTACGGCCAGTCGCGCTACGATTCGCGCCATTACGACCCGCGCTACGACAGCCGCCGTTACGACAGCCGCCGCTACGACAGCCGGCGCTATGACGGCCGCTACGACGACCGCCGCTATGCCAACCGTTACGACAGCCGAAGGTCGAGCCAATATTACGGCCGCCGCTGCAGCAGCGGAACGACCGGCGGGATCATCGGCGCCGTCGTCGGCGGCCTGCTCGGCCGCGAGATTGCCGGCCGCGGCGACCGCACGGTCGGCGCCATCGTCGGCGGCGCCGGCGGCGCCCTCGCCGGGCGCGCGATCACCCGCAATTGCCGCTAGCGTTAAGAGTTTGAGTTCCTCCGCGTAGCGTATCGGGGGCGGGGCCGGCCACCTTTCGGGGTGGCCGGCCCTTGTTCGTTTCAGGGCTTGTCGAACAGGGTGGCGAGCTGCTCGATCATCGTTCCGCCGAGCTGCTCGGCGTCCATGATGGTCACTGCCCGGCCATAATAGCGGGTGACGTCATGGCCGATTCCGATCGCCACCAGCTCGACCGGCGAGCGCGCCTCGATCCAGCCGATCACCTGGCGCAGATGGCGCTCCAGATAGGTGCCGCTGTTCACCGACAGGGTCGAATCGTCGACCGGCGCGCCGTCGGAGATCACCATCAGCACCTTGCGCTCCTCGACCCGAGCGATCAGCCGGTTGTGCGCCCAGAGCAGCGCCTCGCCGTCGATATTCTCCTTCAAGAGCCCTTCGCGCATCATCAGGCCGAGGCTTCGGCGCGCCCGCCGCCAGGGCTCGTCGGCCTGCTTGTAGACGATGTGCCGCAGATCGTTAAGGCGGCCGGGATGCGGCGGCCGCCCTTCGGCGAGCCACTTCTCCCGGCTCTGCCCGCCCTTCCAGGCGCGGGTGGTGAAGCCCAGTATCTCGACCTTGACCCCGCAGCGCTCGAGCGTCCGGGCGAGGATGTCGGCGCTGATCGCCGCGATCGAGATCGGCCGGCCGCGCATCGATCCCGAATTGTCGAGCAGCAAGGTGACGACGGTGTCGCGAAACTCGGTGTCGCGCTCGACCTTGTAGGAGAGGCTGTGCTCGGGATTGACGACCACCCGCGCCAGCCGGGCCGAGTCGAGCAGCCCTTCCTCCTGGTCGAACTCCCAGCTTCGCGACTGCTGCGCCATCAGCCGCCGCTGAAGCCGGTTGGCGAGCTTGGTGACCGCGCCCTGGAGGTGGACGAGCTGCTGGTCGAGATAGGATCTGAGCCGGCCGAGCTCCTCCTCGTCGCACAGCTCGCCGGCCGCGACCGTCTCGTCATAGCGGGTGGTGAAGATCCGATAGTCGAACTGCGGCGTAAGGTCCGACAGGGGGCGGTTCGGACGCACCGGAAGAGCGCCTTCCTCGCCTTCCTCGCCCATCCCCTCCGACGCGTCGGCCGATTCCTCCTCGGCCCAGTCGCGTTCGGATTCCTCGCCGCCCTCCTCCTGCTCGCCGCGAATCTCGGCCTCGCCGCGGCCTGAGCCCTCGTCGAGCTGATCGTCCTCGCCTTCCTCGCCGCCCTCGGCCTCGTCGCCCTCGCCTTCCTCGCCGCCTTCCGGCTCGGCCGCAGTCTCGGGATCGCCTTCGACCAGATCGAGGTCCCTGAGCAGCTTGCCGACCAGGGCGGCGAAGGCATTCTGGTCGTCGAGCGCGAGCCCGAGCGAGTCGAGATCGGCGCCGGCTTTCTCCTCGATCCACTCGGCGACCAGCCCGAGCCCGGCCTGCGCCTCGTCGGGCGGCGCCTCCCCGGTCAGGCGCTCGCGCACCATCAGGCCGATCGCGGAGGCGAGCGGCACCTCGTCGCGGTTGCGGGCCCTGACCAGCGGATCGGTGCGCAGCCTGAGGTCGGTCAGCCGCGCCAGATTCTGGCGCACCCCGGCCATGCTTCGCGCTCCGAGCGCCTCGCAGCGCGCCTGCTCGGCGGCGTCGAACACGGCCCGGGCCGTCTCGTCGGCGGGCGCTCCGCGCGCGTGGAGCCGGGCATTGTGGTGCCTTAGCCTGAGCGCCGCCGCGTCGGCGAAGCCGCGCGCCTCGGCGACCTCGCGCTCGGCCAGCGTGCGCCCGGGCATCGGCGCCTTGACGCTCTTGCCGGCGGCGGAGGGCGAGTCGCTGGTCAGCGACACCTCGACCTCGGCATCCCCGGCAATCGCCCGCGTCGCCCCGGCAAGCGCGTGGCGGAAGGCCTCGAGGGGGTTGTCGTCCCGGCTCGCCATCAGCCGCTCCCCGCAACGGGGAGGGCCCGGATCACCCCGCTTTCCCCGCCGCGCTCTCGGGCAGGTCCTTGCCGAAGACGCGCTGATAATATTCGGCGACGACCGGCCGCTCCGCCTCATCGCACTTGTTCAGGAAGGTGAGCCGGAAGGAGAAGCCGACGTCGTCGAAGATCAGCGCGTTCTGGGCCCAGCTGATCACCGTGCGCGGGCTCATCACCGTGGAGATGTCGCCGGCGATGAAGCCGCGCCGGGTCAGCTCGGCGACCTTGATCATCCGCTCGACCTCGGCGCGGCCGCCCTCATGGTCGTACTCGCCCGACTTGGCGAGAACGATCCGGGCCTCGGTCTCCGCCGGCAAATAGTTGAGCGTGACGACGATGTTCCAGCGGTCCATCTGGCCCTGGTTGATCTGCTGGGTGCCGTGGTAGAGGCCGGTCGTGTCGCCGAGCCCGACCGTGTTGGTGGTCGCGAAAAGCCGGAAATAGGGATGCGGGCGGATCACCCTATTCTGGTCGAGCAGGGTGAGCTTGCCCTCGGTCTCGAGCACGCGCTGGATGACGAACATGACGTCCGGGCGGCCGGCGTCATATTCGTCGAAGACCAAGGCGGTCGGGGTCTGCAGCGCCCAGGGCAGCAGGCCCTCGCGGAACTCGGTGACCTGCTGGCCCTCGCGAAGCACGATGGCGTCGCGGCCGACCAGGTCGATCCGGCTGATATGGGCGTCGAGGTTGATCCTGATGAGCGGCCAGTTCAGCCGGGCGGCGACCTGCTCGATATGGGTCGATTTGCCGGTGCCGTGATAGCCCTGGATCATCACCCGGCGGTTCTTGGCGAAGCCGGCGCAGATGGCGAGCGTGGTGTCGGGGTCGAAGACATAGGCGGGGTCGAGATCGGGCACGCGCTCGTCGGCCTCGGAGAAAGCCGGCACCTCCATGTCGGCGTCGACTCCGAACAGGTCGCGCACCTTCGCCATCTTGTCGGGCGCGTCCATCACGACGGCGCCGCGGCTGGCAGGGTTGGCGTTGGGCAAATCGGACATTCGCTCGACTTTCTGAAAACCGGTCCTTCGAGACGCCGCTTCGACTTCGCTCAGCGGCTCCTCAGGATGAGCGGGCCCCTACCACCCCTCGCTCGTCCTGAGTAGGGGCTGAGCCCGGCGAAGACCCGTATCGAAGGATCACGCAAAGGCAGGCCTGCCTTTGAGCGCCGAATAAGCCTCGATCACCGCCTGCAACGCTTTCTCGTGGCTTCGGTCGCCGCCATTCTTGTCGGGGTGGTAGCGGCGAACGAGGTCGAGATAGCGCTGCCTCAGCGCCCGCCGGTCGGAGTCGACGGCGAGGCCGAGCACGCGCAGCGCCTTGCGGTCGCCCTCGCTCAATTCGCGTCCGTCGCCGCGCTGCTCGGGCGGCCGCGGCCTGAAGCGGGCGCCGATCGCGTCGAGCGGGTCGACGAAATCGGCCCAGCGCGGACCGGGCGAGCCGTTGGCGGAGAAGGCCCGGGTCTCGCGCTCCCAGCCGCCATAGGGATTCTGCGCCTCGGCGATCTCGTCCGGCGTCATGCCGTTGAAGTAATTATAGTCGGAGTTGAACGCCCGGACATGGTCGAGGCAAAGCCAGCGCCATTCGCCGGGGCCGTCGAAGCTCGGCCGGCGCGAGCCCGGCGCCCTGAACTCGCCGGCCGCGTCGCAGCCGGGATGGGCGCAGCCTTGCGCCTTGCCTTCGACGCGTCCGTGCAACCGGTCCTGTCTCTTCCCCGCGCTCGCCAACTGCCTGCCTTTCCGTCGCAACCCGCCTATATAGAGGCGATGAGCTTTTCTTGCACCGGCCCGGTCGCCGCCGAGATCGACCAACGCCTGCGCGCCGCGCTCGCTCCCACCCGGCTCGCCGTGATCGACGACAGCGAGCGCCATCGCGGCCATGCCGGGCATGACGGCAGCGGCGAATCGCATTTCACCGTCGAGATCGAATCGCCCGCCTTCGCCGGCCTGTCGCGCCTCGACCGCCAGCGCGCGGTCAATGCGGCGCTTGGCGACCTTCTCGAACGGCGAATCCACGCTCTGGCGATCCGGGCCACCGCGCCCGGCGAATAGCGCGTCGTTCAAGAGGCCCCACCGCGCGCCTCCTCGCCGTTGCCGGCCGAGCTTGACGAGGACCGGGCGCTGCGCGATGCTCGCTTCCGGAGATGGAGGGCATCATGTTGAAAACGGTGATTTCCGCCGCACTGTTGGCCGCGACGGCGGCGGCGGCGCAGGCCGAGGGCAACGCCCCGGCGAGGGGTCCCGACAACGATCCGAACGAGGTCGTCTGCGTGCGCGAAGCGGAGATCGGCTCCCGCCTCAACCGCCGCCGGGTCTGCCGGACCCGGGCGGAATGGACCGAGCATCGCGCCCAGTACAAGCAGAGCGTCGAGCGCGCCCAGCAGCAGATGCAGACCCAGAGCCTCGATCCCAATCCCTGATCGGCGCTTCGGCCGCGAAGCCTTCGCTTCGGCCGCAGTTCCCCGGCGAAGGCCGGGGTCCAGTCCGCCGCCAGACCTGGACCCCGGCCTTCGCCGGGGAACTAGGGCGCATTGACAGGCTTCGCTCACGGGGAGGATCATCGCTGAACGCGTCGGAAGAATTATCCTGGATGTCGATACAGCCTCGATTGCACAAACTTCTTTCCTACAGCGTATCCTTTCTGTTCTATCGTCGGGATGAGCGACTCACTCCGCGCCCGCTTGCCCTTCGTGCCTGACTTCGACGCCTCGGCTCGAGGCTGCAGGACGATTCCCCAATGCCCGGCGTCAACTTCGCCAGCTTCGTCAATTTTGCGGGGCGGCGGACACACCGCCTGGCATGTGTCACATTCGTCAACATCATCACCTTCCCGGAGGACCGGCGGGTGGCGCGGCGGCGCCCTCCGGCGCGCGCTCGGCCGGTGTCGCGGCCCCTCCCGCGGCCCGTCCGCTCGAAGGTTCATCCGGCTGGCGCGGACCGGCAAAAGCGGTAAGGCGGGGCGATGACCGACCCGCTCTTCCTCGAGACCCTGCTTCCCGTCACCCACGATCTCGGCGGCTTCAAGGTCCACCGGACTCTTCCGCACAAGCAGCGCACGACGATCGGCCCGTTCATCTTCTTCGACCAGATGGGCCCGGCCCGGCTGCCCCCGGGCGGAGGGATCGACGTTCGCCCGCACCCGCACATCAACCTCGCCACGGTCACCTACCTGTTCGCCGGAGCGATCGACCACCGCGATTCCCTCGGCACCTTCCAGACGATCGAGCCGGGCGCGGTGAACCTGATGACCGCGGGCCGCGGAATCACCCATAGCGAGCGCTCGCCGCCCGCGATGCGCCCGGAGGGGCCCGAGCTGTCCGGGATCCAGACCTGGCTCGCGCTTCCGGCGGCGAAGGAGGAGGCGGACCCGGCCTTCGAGCATGTCGGGCGCGACGAGCTGCCCGTCGTCGACGGCCTCTACGCCCGCGCCCGCATCGTCATGGGCTCGCTGTGGGGCGAGACCTCGCCGGTCACCTGCCACAGCCACACCGTCTACGCCGACATCAACCTCGCCGCCGGCGGGGCGATGCCGATCGACCCGGAGGCCGAGGAGCGCGGCCTCTACGTCGCCGAGGGCACGGCCGAGCTCGACGGCGAACCGCTCGCTCCGGGCTCGCTCTACGTTCTGCGCCCGGGCGTGCGAGCGACCCTGCGCTCCGCCCGGGGCGGCCGGGTCATGCTCTGCGGGGGCGCTCCGATGGACGGGCCGCGCCACGTCTGGTGGAATTTCGTCTCCTCGAGCCGGGAGCGAATCCGCGAGGCGCGCCGCGACTGGAAGGCCGGCCGCTTCGCTCTGCCGCCCGACGACGACGCCGAGTTCATCCCGCTCCCCGAAGTCCCGCTGACCGTGAGCTATCCGTGAGCGCGCTCCGGGCCACCCGGATCGGGCTTCCGACCGGAGTCACGCTCACCGTCCAGCTCGGCGGGCCGGAGGACGGCGAGCCGATCCTTCTTCTCCACGGCTTTCCCGAATCGCACCGCACCTGGCGCGCCGTCGCCCCCGACCTCGCCCGCGACTTCAGGGTCGTCGCCCCCGACCAGCGCGGCTTCGCCGGCTCGGACAAGCCGGTCGGGGTGGAGGAGTACAGGACCGACCGAATCCTCGCCGACCTGATCGCGCTGGCCGACGCGCTCGGCCTCGAGCGCTTCACCCTGGTCGGCCACGACTGGGGCGGAGCGGTCGCCTGGCTGGCGGCGCTCAGGCATGCCGACCGGATCGCCCGCCTGGTCGTGGTCAACGCGCCGCATCCGCTCGTCTTCCAGAGGTCGCTGATCGAGGACGAGGCCCAGCGCGCCGCCTCGCAATATATCCGCGCCTTCCGCAATCCGCTGATGGAGAAGGGCATCGAGGCGATGGGCCTCGATGCCTTCTTCGCCAAGACCTTCGGCAGCCACGCCGACCTGTCCCGGGTGCCCGACGAGGAGCGGCGGGCCTATCTCGACGACTGGGGGCGCGAAGGCGCGCTCACCGCCATGCTCAACTGGTACCGGGCCAGCGACATGGTCGTCCCCGAGGTCGGCGAGAAGGCCTCGCTGCCGATGTGGACCCGGCTGCCCTTCCCGAGCGTCAAGGTCCCCACCCTGGTCGTCTGGGCGATGCTCGACAGGGCGCTGCTCCCGGTCCAGCTCGACGGGCTTCACGATCTGGTCGAGGATCTGCGCATCGTCGTCGTCGCCGACGCCGGCCATTTCGTGCCTTGGGAACGGCCCGAACCGGTCGTCGCCGCCATCCGGGATTTCATGAAGGCGGCGGCTTAGCTATGGCCCCGCCAATGGCCTCGACCCGGAAGCGATCGCTCCCCCGCTCCGCCGCCCGCCTCGCCGCGGTGCAGGCGCTCTACCAGCAGGAGATGGAGGGGACGAAGGTGGCGCCGCTGCTTCACGAATTCCACCATCACCGCCTCGGGGCGACGATCGACGGCGTCGAATATGCCGACGCCGAGGTGGATTTCTTCGACGACATCGTGATCGGCGCGGACGCGCGCCGGGCCGAGCTCGATGCGCTGATCGCCGGCAAGCTCGCCGGGGACTGGTCGCTGGCGCGCCTCGACAAGCCGATGAAGGCGATCCTTCGCGCCGGCGCCTACGAGCTCCTCGCCCGCCCGGACGTCCCCACCGCGAGCGTCATCTCCGAATATGTCGACGTCGCCAAGGCCTTCTACGACAAGCGCGAAGCCGGCTTCGTCAACGGCCTGCTCGACGCCGTCGCCCGCGAGGTCCGCAAGTGAAAAATCCTCCCTGTCGCGAAGCGATGGGGAGGGGGACCGTGCGAAGCATGGTGGAGGGGCCATCCGGCGCCGCTCGCCCCTCCACCGCCTTTCACGCGTGTTGGAGCGAGATCGTGTCCGCCGGACGCGATCTTGGATCGCCGGGGGCGATCCAAAGCTCCGACACCCTCCCCACGGGCTTCGCTCGAAGGGAGGATTAGGTGTCGGCTGAATCCGCCTTCATCGATTCGCTGCGGTCGCTGGCGACCCATCCCGGCGCTCGGGGCCTGCTCGACGACGCGGCGGTGCTTGAGATCGGCGGCGAGACCCTCGTCCTCACCCACGACATGATCGTCGAGGGAGTCCATTATCTCGCCGACGACCCGCCCGAGGACGTCGCCTGGAAGCTCCTGGCGGTGAACCTCTCGGACCTCGCCGCCAAGGGCGCTCGGCCGCTCGGAGCGCTGCTCGGCTATGCGCTCGGCGACGAAGCCTGGGACCGGGCGTTCGCGAGCGGTCTCGGCACCGCCTTGGCGGCCTTCGATCTGCCGCTTCTCGGCGGCGACACCGTGGCGATTCCGGAAGGCGCGCCGCGAGCGCTCGGCCTCACCGCGATCGGCCGCGCCGACCGCCCAGTCCCCTCGCGCGGCGGCGCCCGCCCGGGCGACCGGCTCTGGGTGAGCGGATCGATCGGCGACGCCGGCGCCGGCCTCGCGCTGCTTCGCGGCGGCGGGACCTCGCCCGCCGCCCTCGTCGAGCGCTATCGCAATCCGCGTCCCCGGCTCGAGGCGGGGCAGCGCCTGGCGCCGCTGGTCACGGCGATGATGGACGTGTCGGACGGCCTTCTGATCGACGCCGGGCGGATGGCCTCGGCGAGCGGCTGCCGGGTTTCGATCGAGCTCGATGCGGTGCCGCTGTCGCCGGACCTGCTGGCGCTGCGCGGCGACGGCCGCGCCGCCCGCCTCGCCGCGGCGGCCGCGGGCGACGACTACGAGCTGCTGTTCGCGGCCGCTGAGGACTCCGGACCGGTCATCCTCGCTCTGACCGAGCGGATCGGATTGCCCTTGTCCCGCATCGGCCGGTTCGAGGCCGGCGGCGGACTGGCGCTGGCCGATTCCGAGGGCGCCGTCCCCCTTCCCGGGACGCTCGGATACGAGCATCGCCGGGGCGCCCCGATGCTCGGCCGGCTTGCCAAGCGTCGGCGGTTGAATCCTTTTCCTTTCCCCCGTAAAGGGCGCGCCACACCGGGCGCGCCCGCCCAGGGCGCCGGCCCTTGCCTGCTTGAAATCCAGGGGAAGGACGTTTCATGACCGTCGTGCTCATCGCCATTGGCTGCGGCCTCGTCGCGGTGCTTTATGGCATCCTCACCAGCGCCCAGGTGCTGCGCGCGCCGGCCGGCAACGCCCGGATGGTCGGCGTCGCCGAGGCGATCCAGGAGGGAGCGAAGGCCTATCTCGGCCGCCAGTACACGACCATCGCAGTCGTCGGGATCGTCGTCGCCGCCCTGGTCGGCTATTTCCTCGGGCTCACCGAGGCGATCGGCTTCGTCATCGGCGCCCTGCTCTCGGGAGTCGCCGGCTATATCGGAATGAACATCTCGGTGCGCGCCAACGTCCGCACCGCCGAGGCCGCTCGGACCAGCCTCCAGGGCGGGCTCACCGTCGCCTTCCGCTCGGGCGCGATCACCGGAATGCTCGTCGCCGGCCTCGCCCTGCTCGCCATCTCGGTCTTCTTCTACGTCCTCGTCGCCGTCCAGGGCCACGCCCCCAACGACCGCGAGGTGATCGACGCGCTCGTCAGCCTCGCCTTCGGCGCCTCGCTCATCTCGATCTTCGCCCGTCTCGGCGGCGGCATCTTCACCAAGGCCGCCGACGTCGGCGCCGACCTGGTCGGCAAGGTCGAGGCCGGAATCCCCGAGGACGATCCCCGCAACCCGGCCGTGATCGCCGACAATGTCGGCGACAATGTCGGCGACTGCGCCGGCATGGCCGCCGACCTGTTCGAGACCTACGTCGTCACGGTCGGCGCGACGATGGTTCTGATCGCCCTTCTGGTCACCGCCGGCGCCGAGCAGATGCTGGCGCTGATGAGCCTTCCGCTGATCATCGGCGGAGTGTGCATCCTGACCTCGATCATCGGCACCTATTTCGTCCGCCTCGGCCGCAAGCAGTCGATCATGGGCGCCCTCTACAAGGGCTTCTGGATAACGGCGATCCTGTCCGTCCCTGCCATCTTCTATGTGATGATGCAGACTCTGGGCGACATGAACGCGGTCATCGGCGGCGCCGTCGAAGCGGCCGGAAGCGAGGTCGAGCTTGATGTCGCCCGGACCGCGGTCGAGGACGGGTTCACCGGCATGGACCTGTTCTGGTGCGCCCTCATCGGCCTCGGCGTCACCGGGCTCATCGTCTGGATCACCGAATATTACACCGGCACCAACTACCGGCCGGTCCAGTCGATCGCCCGGGCGTCGCAGACCGGCCATGGCACCAACGTCATCCAGGGCCTCGCGATCAGCCTCGAATCGACCGCCCTTCCGACGGTCGTCATCTGCGTCGGGATCATCGTCTCCTACCAGCTCGCCGGCCTGATCGGGATCGCCTTCGCCGCGACCGCGATGCTGGCTCTGGCCGGGATGGTGGTGGCGCTCGACGCCTACGGGCCGGTCACCGACAATGCCGGCGGGATCGCCGAAATGGCGGGCATGGAGGACAGCGTTCGGGTCCGCACCGACGCCCTCGACGCCGTCGGCAACACCACCAAGGCGGTGACCAAGGGCTATGCGATCGGGTCGGCGGGCCTCGCCGCTCTGGTTCTGTTCGGCGCCTATACGACCGACCTCGAGCGGTTCGCCGGCGAGCTCGGGATCGGCGCCGACGGAGTCGATTTCAGCCTGTCCAACCCCTATGTCGTGGTCGGGCTGCTGCTCGGCGCGCTCCTGCCCTATCTGTTCAGCTCGATGGGCATGACCGCGGTCGGCCGCGCCGGCGGAGCCGTCGTCGAGGAGGTGCGCGAGCAGTTCCGCAACAATCCGGGAATCATGGACGGCACCAGCCGCCCCAATTACGCCCGCACCGTCGACCTCGTCACCCGAGCCGCGATCAAGGAGATGATCGTCCCCTCGCTGCTGCCGGTGCTGGCGCCGATCGTCGTCTTCTTCGCCATCTATGCGGTGGCGGGGCGCGAGAGCGGCTTCGCCGCCCTCGGAGCGCTGCTCCTCGGAGTCATCGTCTCGGGCCTGTTCGTCGCCATCTCCATGACATCGGGCGGCGGCGCCTGGGACAATGCCAAGAAATATATCGAGGACGGCAATTACGGCGGCAAGGGATCGGAGGCGCACAAGGCGGCGGTCACCGGCGACACGGTCGGCGACCCCTATAAGGACACCGCCGGCCCGGCCGTCAATCCGATGATCAAGATCACCAACATCGTCGCCCTGCTGCTGCTCGCGGCGCTGGCCGGCCAGGCCGGCGGGTGATCCTACCGGACTCGGGAGACGGGCCGCCGGACCGCTCGCCGGCGGCCCGCCCGAGTCCCTTCGCCGACCTTCGGCCCGCCGCTTCGCCGGCCTTCGGGCGGCGGGGTTTTCATTTCGGCGGCGACCGGCTAAGGGCAGCCCGCCCTTCTGACCCAAGGACTTGAATGGCCAAGGAAGAACTTCTCGAAATGCGCGGCCAGGTGGTCGAGCTGCTGCCCAACGCGATGTTCAGGGTAAAGCTCGAGAACGGCCACGAAATCCTCGGCCACACCGCCGGCAAGATGCGCAAGAATCGGATCCGGGTGCTCACCGGCGACGAGGTGCTCGTCGAGCTCACGCCCTACGACCTGACCAAGGGTCGGATCACCTACCGTTTCAAATAGGGTGGACGGCCCGCCCATGCGGCTCGTCCTCGCCTCCGCCAGCCCGCGACGGCTCGACCTGCTCGCCCGCATCGGCGTCGTGCCCGACGCGGTCGTTCCGGCCGACATCGACGAGACTCCGGCCAAAGGCGAGCTTCCCGACCGCTACGCCTGCCGGATGGCGGCGGCCAAGGCGCGGGCGGCGGCGGCGCCCGGTCGCCTCGTCCTCGCCGCTGACACGGTGGTCGCCGTCGGCCGGCGCATCCTTCCCAAGGCGGCCGAGGAAGCCGAGGCGCGGGCGGCGCTGGCTCTTCTCTCGGGGCGGCGGCACCGAGTCCATTGCGCCGTCGCTCTGACCGACCTTTCCGGGCGGACTCGCTGCCGCCTGTCGACCAGCGTCGTCGCCTTCAAGCGGCTCGCCGAAGAGGAGATCGCCGCCTATCTCGCCAGCGGCGAATGGCGCGGCAAGGCCGGCGGCTACGCCATTCAGGGCCGGGCCGAGGCCTTGGTCCGCTTCCTCTCCGGCAGCCATTCCGGAGTCGTCGGCCTGCCGCTCTACGAGACCCGGGCGCTGCTTCGCGCCGCCGGCTACCCGCTTGGCTGAGTGGCTCTATGAGGAGGGGATCGGCGAGAATCGCGCGATCCTGGTCGAGGGCGGGCGGATCGTCGAGGCCTCGATCGAGCTGCCCGGCGCCGTCCGCGCCGGCGCGCTCGTCCCGGCGCGGCTGACCCGGATCCTGGCCGCCGGCCGCGGCATCGCCGCGCTGGAGGGCGGCGACGAGGCGCTGGTCGAGCCGCTGCCCGAGGCGGTGGCCGAAGGCGGCGCCTTCCTCGCCGAAATCGTTCGCGAGGCCATCCCCGAAGCGGGCCGGGCCAAGCTGGCGAAGGTCCGCGCCGCCCAGGGCGAGCCGCGGCCCGGGCCGAGTCTCGCCGATCGCCTCGGCCGATTGACGCCGCACGGCCCCCACGGGCCCGATCGCTTCGAGGAAGCGGGCTGGTCGGAGTTGCTCGACGAGGCGGCGCGCGGCGAGATCGCCTTCGCCGGCGGCGGGCTCCGGATGAGCCTGACGCCCGCCATGACCCTGTTCGACGTCGACGGAACCCTGCCCCCGGCCAGGCTCGCCGAGGCCGGGGCGGCGGCGGCGGCGGCCGCGATCCGCCGGCTGGGCATAAGCGGATCGATCGGGATCGACCTGCCCACGCTCGCCGGCCGCGGCGAGCGGCAGGCGGCCGCGGCCGCGCTCGACCGGCTGCTGCCGCAGCCGTTCGAGCGCACCGCGGTCAACGGCTTCGGCTTCCTCCAGGTGGTCCGCCGCCGGGAGCGGGCGTCGATCCCC
>Ga0196962_10000375_pt1 | contig 19147 bp, 4 predicted proteins | sample S3v_20metaG_FD_183186 | JGI IMG/M metagenome (GOLD analysis project Ga0196962, IMG submission 183186) | Soil microbial communities from Anza Borrego desert, Southern California, United States - S3+v_20 | ecosystem: Environmental > Terrestrial > Soil > Desert | place: USA: California | collected...
TGCTGCGTGTGGGCGAGGGGGAGCACGTGCTGGCGCTGGCGCTGCACCACATCATCTCGGACGGGTGGTCGATGGGGGTGCTCGTCGGGGAGTTGGCCGAGGCTTACGAGGCGGCGGGGCGCGGCGAAGGGGGGCGGCCGACGGAGCTGCCCATCCAGTACGCCGACTTCACCCACTGGCAGCGTGAGTTCGAGCAGACCGAAGAGTACGCGAGGCAGTTGGACTACTGGCTCCGACAGTTGGCCGGGGCCCCTGCGCTGCTCGAACTGCCGACCGACAGGCCGAGGCCGGCCGTCTTGGGAACGCGCGGCGCGCGCCGGCAGTTGGCGCTCGGGGCCGAAACCCTTGAGCGGCTGCGAAGCTGGGGGCGCGCGCAGGGCGTGAGCATGTACATGTTGCTGCTCTCCGCTCTGGCCTGCCTGCTGCGGCGGCAGACGGGGCAGGAGGATTTGGTAATCGGCAGCCCCGTGGCTAACCGCAGTTGGCGCGAGGTTGAAGGGTTGATCGGGCTGTTCGCTAACACGCTGGCGTTGCGTTTAAGGGTCGGCGGCGACGAGCAGATTCAGGACGTGTTGCGCGGCGTGAGACAGGTGGTGCTTGAGGCGCAGGAGCACGACGCCGTGAGATTCGAGCAGATAGTCGAGCGTCTACAGCCGGAGCGCAGCCTCGGCTGGTCGCCCGTCTTTCAGGTCATGTTCACCTATCAGGAAGCGATCCTCGAAGAAAGGCGGCTCGAAGACCTCGCCCTCATCCCGCTGGAGGTGGAGTCGAACCAGACGGCCTTCGACCTCACGCTGACGGCGGTCGAGCAGCGCGGCGGTCTCACGATTTCCGCCGAGTACAGCACGGAGCTGTTTGAAGCTCCGACGATTGACCGCCTGCTCGCGCATTACGCGAGGGTGCTCGAAGCCCTCCTCGACGACGCCGCGCAGAAGGTGTCTGAGCTATCTCTTTTGACCCCCGAAGAGGAGCACCAGCTGGTCGTGGAATGGAACGCCGGGCGGCTGGCGCTACCTCCGGGCCGCCGCGTCCACGAGCTGATTCAGGAGCAGGCGCGGCGAACGCCGGACGCGCTCGCCGTGATGGCCGGGACGCAGCGCCTGACCTACGGCGAGTTGGAGACGAGGTCGGAGCGGTTGGCGCGACAGCTCAGAAGCCTCGGCGTCGGGCCGGAGGTTCGCGTCGGCCTCGGCTTTGAACGCTCGATAGATTACGTCGTGGCGCTGCTCGGGGTCTTTAAGGCGGGCGGCGCGGCCGTCCCCCTCGACCCGGCCAACCCGGAATGGCGGCTGCTTCACATGATTCGAGACGCGTCGGTCTCGACCGTCGTCACGCGCGAGGAGTTGCTGAAGGAAGTGCCCGCCTACTCGCAGGCCGAGCGGGCCGTCTGCCTGAGCCCGACTCGGCCTTCGTTCGACGAGAACGGCGGCCCCCCGCACGCAGGCCCGGTCGACGGCCGAAACATAGCCTACGTCCTCTACACTTCCGGCTCGACGGGTCGGCCGAAGGGCGTCGCCGTCTCGCACGACGCGCTGCTGAACCATTGCTACGCCGCCCGCGACGAATACGGCCTCGGCGCGCAGGATCGCGTCCTGCAATTCGCCTCGGTGAGCTTCGACGTTTCGCTCGAAGAGATTCTGCCGACCCTTCTGTCCGGGGCGACGCTCGTCCTGAGGACGGGCGACGGGTGGAGCCCGCCGGAGTTCGCCAAGCGACTGAGCGAATACCGCCTGACGGTCGTCAACCTGCCCGCGGCCTTCTGGCAGCAACTCGTCCGTGAGCGCTCTTTCGCGGAGGCCGCGGAGGCGGGCGGCGGGCCCCGGCTCTGGGTGGTCGGCAGCGAGGTCGTGTCGCCCGAAGGCGTCAGGGCGTGGGCGAGCACGCCCTTCGCGTCGGCGCGTCTGGTTAACGCTTACGGAACCACCGAGACGACCATCACCTCCACCCTCTACGAAATCCGCGCGGGCGAAGACGCGGACGGCGGCAGAATCCCGCTCGGACGCCCGACCCCGAACGTCACGGCTTACATCCTCGACGAGAAGGGCGCTGTCGTGCCCGTCGGGGTGCGCGGCGAGCTGCACGTCGGCGGCGAAGGCGTCGCGCGGGGCTACCTGAACCGCCCCGGGTTGACGGCCGAAAAGTTCATCCCCGACAGGTTCAGCACCAGCCCCGGCGCGCGCCTCTACCGCACCGGCGACCTCGCGCGCTACCGCCCCGACGGCAACATCGAGTTCATGGGGCGGGCCGACGATCAGGTGAAGATTCGCGGCTTCCGGGTGGAGCCGGCCGAGGTCGCGGCGGTGGTTCGGGAGCACGGGGCCGTGCGGGACTGTTTCGTCACGGTCGAGGAGGGCGGGGCGGGCGACGGGCACCTGACGGCCTACGTGGTCGCGGGGGAGCGGCCGCCCGGGCTGGCCTCCGAGCTGCGCGCGCACTGCCGCGAGCGACTGCCCGCCTACATGCGCCCGTCCGCCTTCGTCCTGCTCGAAGCCCTGCCGCTCAACTCCAGCGGCAAGGTTGACCGCCGCGCCCTGCCGAAGTCGGGCTACGCAGACCGTTCGGAGGCGGGGAGCTACAAGGCACCGGGAAGTCACGTCGAGGAGCTGCTGGCGGGCATCTGGGCCGACGTGCTCGGCCTCGCGCGCGTCGGCATCCACGACGACTTCTTCGAGCTCGGCGGCCACTCGCTGCTCGTCACGCACATGATCTCGAAGGTGCGCGAGGTCTTGAAGGTGGAGCTTCCGGTCAGGAAGGTGTTCCAGCTCCACACCGTCGCCGAACTCGCCGCGTGGCTCGCCGCCGGCGAGGCGGAGACGGTTGTCTCCACCCCGCCGATCACGAAGGTGCCGCGCGAGCAGGACTTGCCGCTCTCCTTCGCGCAGCAGCGCCTCTGGTTCTACCACCAGCTGGCCCCCGAAAGCCCCGCCTACAATATGCCGGTCGCCGTGCGGCTGGAAGGTCGGCTCGACCTCCCCGCCCTCGCCAGAACGCTCGGCGAGCTCGTCAGACGCCACGAGACTTTGCGCACCACCTTCCGCGTCAGGAACAGGCGGCCCGTGCAGCTCGTCGGCGAGCCGCGCGAAGTGCCGCTGGCGGTCGAAGACCTCTCGATGCTCGACGCCGGCGAGCGGGCCGCGCGGGTCGAGCAACTCGCCGCGGAGGAGGCCGCCGCGCCTTTCGATCTGGAGCAGGGGCCGCTGCTGAGAGTCAGGCTGCTGCGGCTCGGCGGGGAAGAGCACGTCGCGCTGATGACCACCCATCACATCGTCAGCGACGGCTGGTCGATGGCGCTGCTGACGAACGAGGTCGGGCAGCTCTACCGCGCGTTTCTGAACGACGAGGCCCCGAACCTGCCCGACCTCCCGGTGCAGTACGCGGACTACGCCCACTGGCAGCGCGAGTGGCTGCAAGGCGACCAGCTTGAGAAGCACCTCGCCTACTGGAAGCGCCACCTGAGCGGGGCCTTCCCCGTCCGCGAGCTGCCGACCGACAGGCCGAGGCCCGCCGCGCCCGACTTCACGGGCGAGTACCGCCGGTACGTGCTTCCGGCCGAGCTTGAGCGCGCCATCCGCGGCCTGAGCCGCGAGGAAGGCGCGACCATTTTCATGACGCTGCTGGCCGTCTTCGACGTGCTGCTCGCGAGGTACACGGGCTCGACGGATGTCGTCGTCGGCTCGGCCGTCGCGGGCCGCAACCGCGCCGAGGTTGAAAACCTCATCGGGTTCTTCGTCAACATGCTCGTCCTGCGCGTAGACCTCGCCGGCGACCCGAAGTTCCGCGAGCTGCTGGCGCGCGCGAAGGACGCGAGCCTCGGCGCGTACGCGCATCAGGAGCTGCCCTTCGACCTGCTGGTCGACGAACTGCGCCCCGAACGCGACCCGGGCCGCTCGCCGCTCTTCCAAGTCGCCTTCGGCGTGCAGAACCAGCGGCAGCAGAGCCTTGAACTGCCCGGCCTGACCCTGTCGCCCTACCCGTTCAGGTACGAGGCCGTCAGGTACGACCTGACCGTCTGGGTCTCGGAAGAGGCCGACGGCCTCGCGGTTCAGTGGGCGTTCCGCAGCGACCTGTTCGACGCCGAAACGGTCGAGCGCATGCACGCGCACTACGTCTCGCTGCTGCGCTCTGTGGCCGCCGACCCCGACGCGAGAATCGCAGACCTCGAAATGCTCACCGAGGCGGAGAAAGAGCAGCTGCGCGCCGCCGCCAGCCGCGAGGCGGAAGAGATGCAGAAGGGTTTCGCCGTCAGGAGGAGGAGTCCCGTGGCCGTCTCGCCGGAGGGCGAACGTCTGTAAGTCGAGCCGGCCCGAGGCCCCGGCCCGGGATTAAGCTTATGTCACAACAGGAACAGGCTTTGACCGAAGAGGAAGCGCCCTTCAGGCGCCGGAAGTCCCTCAGGCTGTCGCAGGCGTCGCTCGTCAGGACGGGCTTTCTCGACGAGCGAAGGGGCTTCCCGCTCGTCGTCGAGCCGACGGTCGAGGGGCTCAATCTGGCGGCGTGGGCCGAGGGCTGCGCCGACTTCGTGGACGCGCAACTGAACACCTACGGGGCCCTCCTGTTCAGAGGCTTCACGACGCCCTCGCTCCACGAGTTCGAGAGGTTCGTCGGCGCCGGCGGCGGGGCCCTGCCGTACACGGAACGCTCCTCGCCGCGCACGCGGGTGAGCGGCAACATCTACACCTCGACCGATTACCCGCCCGAGTACCCGATCTTCCTGCACAACGAGCAGTCTTATAACCTGAGCTTCCCCGCGCGCATCATCTTCTGCTGCCTCACCCCGGCCGAGTCGGGCGGGCAGACCCCGATCGCCGACACGCGGCGGGTTCTCCGCCGCATCTCCGCCGACACGCGCCGCCGCTTTGAGGAGCGGGGCTACATGTACACGCGCAACTTCGGCAGCAGCTTCGGGCTGAGCTGGCAGACCGCCTTCCAGACGAACGACCCGCTCGGCGTCGAGTCCTACTGCCGCGACAACGCCATTCAATTCGAGTGGAAGTCCGGCGGGCGCCTGAAGACGTGGCAGGTGCGGCGCGTCACGGCCACGCACCCGCAGACCGGGGAGGCCGCGTGGTTTAATCACGCCGCCTTTTTCCACGTCACGACGCTTGAGCCCGAGATACAGGCGAGGCTGCGCGCGGAGGTGGCCGAAGAAGACCTGCCCAATAACACCTATTACGGCGACGGCTCGGCCATCGAGCCCACGGTGATCGAAGAGCTGCGCGCGGCCTACCTTGCGGAAAAGACCCTGTTCTCGTGGCGGCGGGGCGACGTTTTGGCGCTCGACAACATGTTGTCGGCGCACGGGCGCGAGCCCTACGCGGGGCCGCGGCAGGTCATCACGGGCATGTCGAAACTTTGCGGCTGGAACGAAGTGTAGCCGCCCGGCAACGCCGCGGCGCCCGCCCTCCCGCGCACGGCCGAGAGCCTTCCAATGAACGAGATCATCCCGCGCAGGCGTCAGGCGGTCAGGCTCACGCAGCAAGACCTCGTTCGCTTCGAGTACTTGGACGGCGAGCGTGGTTTCCCGCTCGTCGTCAGGCCGGGGGTCGCCGACCTGAACCTCTCGGAGTGGGCCGGCGCTCACAGGGGGCTGGTGGAGGGCGAGCTGCTGAGCCACGGGGCCATCCTCTTCCGCGGCTTCCGCGACGTTACGGCCGAACACTTCTCGCTCTTCGTCGGGGCGCTGACCGACGAACTGCTCGACTACAGGGAGCGGGCCGCCCCCCGCTCGGAGGTCAGGCCGTTCATCTACACCTCGACCGAATACCCCGCGGATCAGAGAATCCCCCTGCACCACGAGATGTCCTACTCGCACAACTGGCCGACCAAGATTTGGTTCTTCTGCGGGCGGCCCGCGCAGTCCGGGGGCCGGACGCCCATCGCCGACGACAGGAGGGTGTTCGGGCTGCTGTCGCCCGCGATTAAAAAGCGGTTCCTTGAGAAGGGCGTGCTCTACGTGAGGAACTACGGCGAGGGCGTTGACCTGCCGTGGCAGGAGGTCTTTCAGACCGACGACCGGGGCGCGGTCGAGCGTTACTGCCGCGAGGCCTACATGACCTGCGAGTGGAGGAGCGGCGACCGGCTGCGCACGCGCGCGATCAGGCAGGTCGTCGCCACCCACCCGAAGCTCGGCGTCAAGGTCTGGTTCAATCACGCGCACATGTTCCACGCCTCCAACCTGACGCCGGAGACCCGCGAGGCTCTGCTGGCGCAGTTCGCGGAGGACGAGTTGCCGCGCAACGCCTTCTACGGCGACGGCTCGCCGATAGAGCCCGAGGTGGCGGAAGAGATACGCGAGACTTACAGCCGGGCGGCGGTCGCCTTCGACTGGCAGCAGGGCGACATCCTGCTGCTCGACAACTTTCTCGCCTCTCACGGCAGGGAGGCGTTCTCAGGGCCGAGGGAAATTCTGGTTGCGATGGCGGAACTGTACGCACTCGGCGCCGCCCAACCGGGCCTTCACATTCTCTGAGCTTCGGCGGAGGGGTCGTGTCAACAGAGCAGAACCTTTACGGAGCGCAGGCGAAAACCCTCGAAGGTTTTCGCCTCTCACCCCAACAAAAACACCTCTGGCTGACGGCGCGGAAGCGGCGCGGGTTCGTCTCGCAGCTCGCCATCCTCGTGGGGGGCGAGCTGCCCCCGGCCCGTCTGGAGAAGGCGCTGCGCGTCCTGACGGAGCGGCACGAATCGCTGCGCACGACGTTCCACTGCTTCGCGGGGATGGAAGTGCCCATACAGGTGCTCGCCGAAGGTGCCGACGCGCGGCTCGAAGTTCAGGACGCGGCCGGGGGGGGCGACCCGCTCGCGGCCGTCGGGGAGCGCCTCCTGCAAGACGCGCGGGCCGATTTTGATTACGAGCGAGGGCCGCTCGCCCGCCACACCCTTTTGAGATTCTCCCCGACACAAAGCGCGCTGCTGGTGACGCTCTCGGCGATGTGCGGCGACGCCGTGACGCTCAAAAACATCTACGCGCAGTTGGCCGAACTGTGCGCCGCGGAGAGCGAGCCGGCCCCGTCGGGTGAAGAGTTCGTCCAATACATCGACTACAGCGAGTGGCAGCACGAGCTGCTCGAAAGCGCGGCCGGGGCCGCCGCGCGGGAGTACTGGAAGCCCTTCGCCGAAGCGGCGGCGGCCCCCACGCGCCTGCCGCCGGCCTCCGCGACCGCGACGCCCGGGGACGATGCCAGAGGCAGATTCGCCTTCACCGTCGAGGCCGCTCTTCTGCAAGGGTTGCAATCTCTCGCGGCGCGGCACGGGGTCAGCCTCCCGTCGGTGCTCTTCACGGCCTTCAGCCTCCTCGCGTGGCGGCTCGGCGAGGGGCAACGCTTTGCCGTCGGCGCCCTGTTCGACGGGCGGCAGCGCCGGGGGCTGGCCGACGCCCTCGGGCTCTTCGCAAGGTACGCGCCCGTCGAGCCGCGCATCGAGGAAGACTACACCTTCGCCGAAGTGCTGAAGCGAAACTTCGACGACCTCACGCGCGCCGAAGAGAAGCAGGTCTATTACCCGCTTGAGCAGGAGCGGGACGCGCGCGGCCCCGGCGCGTCGGCGACTGCGCTGCCGCTCAAGTTCGAGTGGAACCGCCTGCCCGACCCGGTTCAGTCGGGCGGCCTGAGGTTCATGCCCGTCGCGCTGTCGTCGGTCTCGGCCGATTACGAGCTCAAGCTCTCATGCCTCGAAAGCGCGGAGAGTCTGGGGCTCGAATTTCATTATGACCCGGCCGTCTATTCTTCCGGGGCCGCACGGCTTCTCGCCGAGCGCCTGACGACGCTGCTGCGCCACGCCGCCGCGGGGCCCCCTTGCCCCGTGAGGCGTGCCGAGATTCTGGGCGCGGCGGAGCGGCGGCAGGTGCTCGAAGCGTGGAACGAGACGCGGCGGCCCTACCCGGCGGCCAGCCTCGTGGAGCTTTTCCGCCGGCAGGCGGAGCGCACGCCGGAGGCCGTCGCCTGCGTCTGCGGCGAGCGGTCGCTCGACTTCGCTGAGTTGGACCGCCGGTCCGAGCGGCTCGCGCGACGCTTGCGAGGGCTCGGCGTCGGGACTGAATCCGCCGTCGGGCTCTGTCTTGAGCGGTCAATCGAGATGCTGGTCGGGGTGCTCGGCATATGGAAGGCGGGCGGGGCTTACGTGCCGCTCGACCCCGGCCAGCCGAAAGAGCGTCTCGCCCTTCTGGCGCGCGACGCGGGCTGCCGCGCCGTCGTCACGCAGACGAGCCTCGCCGCGCTGCTGCCGGGCGAAGAGGTCGCGCTGGTCGCGGCCGACGCGCCCGAAGCGGAGGCCGAGGGCGGAGAAGAGGCGCCGCCCCCGTCTGACATCGCGCCGGAAAATCTCGCCTACATCATCTACACGTCAGGCTCGACGGGCCGGCCCAAGGGCGTGATGGTGCAGCACGGCTCGGCCGTCAACCTCTCCTTCGCGCTGCTCGAAGAGATTTACGGCAACGCGGAGCGCCCGCTGCGCGTCGGGCTGAATGCGCCGCTGGCCTTCGACGCTTCCGTCAAGCAACTGCTACAGGTTCTTCACGGCCACGCCGTCTGCATCATCCCCGAAGAGGTGCGGCTCGACGCGGCCGCGCTCTCCGATTACGTGAAGAGGCACGGGGTCGACGCGCTCGACTGCACGCCCTCACAGCTCAAGCTCTGGCTGTCCGGCGGGCTTTCGGAAGAGTTGGAGGGGCTGCCGCCGACGCTCCTGATCGGCGGCGAGGCGTTGGACGAGGGGACGTGGGCGCGGCTCGCCGGGAGGCCGGACAGGCGCGGCTTCAACGTCTACGGCCCGACCGAATGCACCGTGGACGCGACGGCCGGCGAGATTCGCGGCGCGGAGCCGAACATCGGCCGCCCCATCGCCAACGTGCGGGCCTACGTGCTGGACGCATACCTGAGCCCCGCGCCGGTCGGCTCGCCCGGTCAGCTCTACGTCGCCGGCGCGGGGCTGGCGCGGGGCTACCTTCGGCAGCCGGCCCGGACGGCCGAGCGGTTCATCCCCGACCCCTTCTCGAAGGAGCCGGGCGCAAGGATGTACGCGACGGGCGACGTGGTTCGCCACCTGCCGGACGGGCGGCTCGAATACCTGCGGCGGCTCGACTTGCAGGTCAAAGTACAGGGCTTCCGCATCGAGCCCGGCGAGGTCGAAGCAGTCCTGCATGAGCACCCCGCCGTGCGCGAGGCGGCCGTCGTCGCCGTGCAGGACGCGCAGGGGAAACAGCGACTCGTCGGCTACGTCCAGCCGAAGCGCAGGCACAGGGCGGCCGTCGAGGGGCGCACGCGCTACCCCCTGCCGAACGGCAGGGCCATCGTCCACCACAACCGGAACGAGAGCGACTATCTCTATCAGGAGATTTTCGAGAAACGCATCTACACGAGCCGCGGCATACGCGTCCCTGACGGCGCGGTCGTCTTCGACGTGGGCGCCAACATCGGCATGTTCACCCTGTTCGTGGCCGAGCACTTCCCCTCGGCGCGCGTCTTCGCCTTCGAGCCGATCCCGCCCATCTTCGACACGCTCCGCATCAACGCCGAGTTGTATGCCGCGCCCGTCAAGCTGTTCCCCTTCGGCATCTCGAACCGGAATCAGACGGCGAGCTTCACCTACTACCCGCACTACAGCATGATGTCCGGGCAGGAGTCCTACTCCGACTCCTCGGCCGACATCGAGGTCGTCAAGAAGTATCTCGCCAACCAGCAGGCCGCCGGGCAGGAGGGCGGAGGGCTGCTTGAGCACGCGGACGAGCTGCTGGCCGGGCGCTTCGCCTCGGAGACCTACGACTGTAGCCTGCGGACGCTCTCGGACGTGATCGCCGACGAAGGCGTCGAGCGGATCGACCTCCTGAAGGTGGACGTGCAGCGCGCCGAACTCAACGTGCTTGAGGGCATCCGCGACGAGGACTGGCCGAAGATTCAGCAGATCGTGATGGAAGTTCACGACGGCGCGGGGCAGGAGACGAAAGGGCGCGTGGGCGAGATCGTCGCGATGCTTGAGCGCCGCGGCTTCGACGCCTTCGCCGAGCAGGACGCGCTCCTGCGGGAGACGGACAGGCATAACCTCTACGCCGTCCGCAGGGGCTTCCGGGCCGACGACGCCGCGCCGCCCGCCCGCCCGCGCGTCGCGGCCGAGCGCCCTCCCGCCGACCTGCTCTCCGTGCAGGAGTTGCGCCTCTTCCTCAGGGAGAGGCTGCCCGAATACATGATCCCGGCGGCCCTCCTGCTGCTCGACGAAATGCCTCTCAACCGCAACGGCAAGATCGACCGCGCGGCCCTCTCTTCGCCCGCGGCCCTCGAAGCGGAGACGAAGGCCGCCTACCTCGCCCCGCGGGCCGGCGCGGAGAGGCAGATCGCCGCCATCTGGCAGCAGGTGCTCGGCGTGGAGCGCGTCGGGCGGCAGGACAACTTCTTCGACCTCGGCGGCCACTCGCTGCTCCTCGTTCAGCTCCACCAGAGGCTGCGCGAAGAGCTCGACCTGAAAATCTCCATGGTCGAGATTTTCCAGCACCCGACCGTCGCCGCGCTCGCCGAGTTCCACAAGCGGGGCGAGGCCGAGGCAGACCCGCGCGCCGACTTCGAGCAGGCCCAAGAGGCGGCCGACAGGATTAGGAAGGCCGCCGCCCGTCAGAGGCGACTCTCGAAAGGACTGAAAGGCAGGTTATGACCGCATCCGATTTTTCCGACTCCCTCGAAGAGATCGCCATCATCGGCATGGCCGGGCGCTTTCCGGGCGCGCGGAATCTGGCCGAGTTCTGGGAGAATCTGAAAGGCGGCGTCGAGTCGATCCGCTTCTTCACCCCGGAAGAACTCGCGCGCGAAGGGGTCGCCCCTCACCTGCTCGGCAACCCGTCCTACGTCAGGGCCAACGCCGTCGTGGACGACATAGAGCTGTTCGACGCGGACTTCTTCGGCTTCACGCCGCGCGAGGCGGAGTTCACCGACCCGCAGCAGCGCCTCTTCCTTGAGTGCGTCTGGGAGGCGCTGGAGAACGCGGGCTATGACACGGAGCGGTTTCAGGGCTCAATCGGGCTCTACGCGGGCGTGAGCCTGAACACCTACCTCATCTCGAACCTGCTCTCGAACCGCCGGCTGATCGAAAAGTTCGGATTCCTGCAAACCTCGATCCTGAACCGCACCGACCACCTGACGACGCACGCCGCCTACAAGCTGAACCTCCGGGGGCCGACCGTCACCGTGCAGACGACCTGCTCGACATCGCTCGTCGCCGTGCATCTGGCCTGCCAGTCGTTGCTCGGCTACCAGTCGGACATCGCGCTCGCGGGCGGCGTCACCATCACCATACCCGACAAGGCCGGCTATCTTTATCAGGAGGGCGGCATCAACTCGCCCGACGGCCACTGCCGCGCCTTCGACGCCGGGGCGAACGGCACGGTCAGCGGCAACGGCGCGGGCGTCGTCGTACTCAAGCGGCTCGAAGAGGCGCTCGCCGACGGCGACCACATCCGCGCCGTCATCCGCAGCACCGCCATCAACAACGACGGCAGCGAGAAGATCGGCTACACGACGCCGAGCGTCTCCGGTCAGGCGCAGGTGATCGCGCTGGCGCAGGCGATGGCGGGCGTCTCGCCCGAACAACTCAGCTACATCGAGGCGCACGGCACGGGGACGCCGCTCGGCGACCCCATCGAGGTCGAGGCGTTGACGCAGGTCTTCCGGCGCTCGACTCGCCGGAAGACCTTCTGCGGCATCGGCTCGGTGAAGACCAACATCGGGCATCTGGACACCGCCGCCGGCATCGCCGGCCTCATCAAGACGACGCTCGCCCTCGAACACAGGCAGATACCGCCGAGCCTCCATTTCGCCGAGCCCAACCCGCGCATCAACTTCGCCGACTCGCCCTTCTACGTCAACGCGGCCCTCCGGCCGTGGGAGAGCGACGGCGGGCCGCGCACGGCCGGCGTCAGCTCCTTCGGCATCGGCGGGACGAACGCCCACGTCATCATCGGGGAGGCCCCGGCGACCGCCCGCGCCGGCTCAAAGCGGCCGCGCCACCTGCTCGTGCTGTCGGCGAGGACGGGGACGGCCCTTGAGGCTCTGACGGCCAACCTGCGCGACTACCTTGAGCAGCACCCCGAGGCCGATCTCGGAGACCTCGCGTACACGCTACAGGTGGGGCGGAGGGCTTTCAGCCACCGCCGCTCCGTCATTTGCGGCGACCGCGAGGGCGCGCTGTCGGCCCTCGGGATGACGGACATCAGCAAAGTCGTCACGGGCTCGAAAGAGGCGTTCGCGCGCCCCGTGGCCTTCATGTTCTCCGGTCAGGGCTCTCAGTACGTCAACATGTGCTCGGGGCTTTACGGCTCCGAGCCCGCCTTCCGCCGCCACCTCGACCGCTGCGCCGAACTGCTTGGGCCGCACCTCGGGGCGAGGCTTCAGGATGTGCTCTTCCCGCCGGAAGGGCAGGCCGGGCAGGCGGCCGAGCGTCTGAAGCAGACGGCCTTCGCGCAGCCCGCCCTGTTCGCCGTCGAGTACGCTCTGGCTCAACTGCTGATGGAGTGGGGGATTGAGCCCGAAGCGATGATCGGCCACAGCGTCGGCGAGTACGTGGCCGCGTGCCTCGCCGGCGTGCTGTCGCTCGAAGACGCTTTGAGGCTGGTGGCCGGGCGCGGGCGCCTGATGCAGCAGCTCCCGGGCGGGAGCATGCTCTCGGTTCAACTGCCGGAGGGCGAGCTGCGTTCGCGCATGCCCGACGGCCTTGAGATCGCGGCGATCAACTCGCCCTCGCTCTGTGTCGTCTCGGGCGCGGACGAAGCGGTCGGCCTCTTCGAGTCGGAGCTGTCGGAGGCCGGCGTGGTCTGCCGCCGGCTCCACACCTCGCACGCTTTTCACTCGTCGATGATGGAGCCGATCCTCGACGACTTCCTCCGCCTAGTCAGAACCGTCCGACTCAACCGCCCGCAGCGCCCCTTCGTCTCGAACCTGACGGGCGAGTGGATAACGGACGCCGAGGCCACCTCGCCCGAGTACTGGACGAAACACCTGCGCCGCGCCGTCCAGTTCAGCAAAGGGCTCAGGAAGCTGTTCCAAGACCCGGCGTGGATCCTGCTCGAAGTGGGGCCGGGCCGGGCGCTGATGACGATGGCCCGCTGGCACCCGCAGAAGCCCACCGGGCAGATGGTGCTGACCTCGCTGCCCACCGCCGAGTCGGGCCGCGCCGACGACGAGTCCGTGCTGATGGCCCTCGGGCAACTGTGGGTCGCGGGCGTCGAGCCGCGCTGGGAGAGCCTACACAAAGACGACCCGCGCGGCCGCCTCCCGCTGCCCACGTACCCTTTCGAGCGGCAGCGTTTCTGGGTTGACGCGAAGCCGGAGGCCGCCTCGTCGGCCGAGGAATCGCTTGAGAAAGACCCGGATCGCACGCGCTGGTTCTACGCCCCCGTCTGGAAGCACTCCGCGCAGGGAGAGGCGAAGGCCGCCGGGCCGCAGGATAAGGGGGAGACGGCGTGGCTCTTCTTCGCCGGCCGGGCGGGACTCGGCCGGGAGATGGCCGGACGGCTCCGCGAGTCCTCCGAAAAGGTGGTCGCCGTGGCTCACGGCGAAGCCTTCGCCAAGCTCGGCCCGCTCGATTACTCGCTCGACGCCGCTCGCCCCGAGCAATACGTTCGGCTGTTTGAAGAGCTGGCGCGGGACGGCCTGACGCCGAACCGCGTCGTCTATTCGTGGAGCGTCAACCGGGCCGCGGAGCCGGACGCGGAGTCGGCTCCCGGCGCCGGGGCCTCGCCCGATTACCGCAGCCTGATCTACCTCGCGCAGGCGCTCGGAACGTGCGCGCCCGGCAGGGCGGTTCACCTCGACATCCTGACGCTTAACCTCTACGAAGTGACCGGGGGCGAGGCCGTCGTCCCCGAAAGCGCGCTGCTCGTGGGGCCCTGCAAAGTTATCCCGCAGGAGTACGAGGGGGTGACCTGCCGTCTCATCGACATCGACTCCGACGGTGAGGCCGTGAAGGGCGGCGCGCAGTTTGTTGAGAGCCTCCTCGAAGAGCTCTCGGAGCCGTCGGAGGAGACGGTCGCTTACCGTCACGGGCGCCGGTGGGTACAGCTCTTCGAGCGGGTGCGGCTTGAAGAACCCGCGCAGGCGCCGCCCCGGCTCAGGCAGGGCGGCGTCTACCTGATTACGGGCGGGCTCGGCGGCGTGGGGCTGGCGATAGCCGAATACCTCGCGCGCGAGGCGGGGGCGAGGCTCGTCCTGACCGGGCGGTCAAGCCTCCCGCCGCGGGAGCAGTGGGACGAATGGCTCAGGACGCACGACCCGGAGGCGCGCGACAGCAGGAGAATCCGAAGCCTTCTGGCCCTGAGCGCGGCGGGCGCGGAGGTCGCCTACTTCGCGGCCGACGTGTCCGACCCGGCGGGCATGGCGGAGGTCTGGGGGCAGGCGGTCGCGCGTTTCGGCCCTATCCACGGCGTCGTCCACGCGGCGGGTGTGGCCGGCGGCGAACTCATACAGTTGAAGAAAGAGGGCGACGCGGGCGAGGTGCTGGCCCCGAAGGTGGGCGGGACGCGTGTCCTCCGGGGCCTGCTGCGGGGGCACGAGCCGGACTTCTTTATCCTCTGCTCGTCGCGCAGCGCGCTGCTCGGCGGCTTCGGCGGCGTGGACTATTGCGCGGCTAACGCTTTCCTCGACGCCTTCGCGCACCGCTACCGGCAGGAGACCGGCAGCTTCGCCGTCTCGATCAACTGGCCCGCGTGGCAGGAGGTGGGGATGCTGGCCGAGACGGCCGCGGCCTACCACGCCAGAGGCGCGGCGCGCGGCGAAGCGGGCCCGTCCTTCGGCCACCCGCTCATCGACGGCCACGTCGCCGAAGGCTTGTCGCGTCACGTCTTCCACTCGCGCTTTCAGGTCAACACGCACTGGATTCTCGACGAGCACCGCATCCTCGGAACGGCCGTCGTGCCCGGCGTGGCCTACCTTGAGATGGCGCGCGCGGCCTTCCAGCAGGCCGTCAGCCGCGGCCCCGTGGAGCTCTCGGATGTCTACTTCTTCACGCCGCTCAGCATGAAGGACGACGAGGCCAGCGACGTTAGGCTGGTGCTGGAGCGCGACGGCGACGGCTACGATTTTTACGTGGACAGCGCCCCGACGGACGGCGCGTCGCAGGACTCGAACCGGCACAGGCACGTCATCGGCAAGATCGCCGCGCTCGCCTCGGCCCCGACGCGCAAAGTTGACGTGGGGCAGCTCATCGGGCGTTGCCGCCGCCGCGACATCCTGCTCACGGAGGACGACTTCTTCGACGAAGACCTCGGGCCGCGCTGGCAATCGATGAAGCGCGTCTATCTGGGCGATAACGAACTCGTGGCGCTCACGGAGCTGCCGGACGAGTACGCGGGCGAGCTCGCCGATTTCGGGCTCTACCCCGCGCTGATGGATCGGGCGGCGGGCTACGGCATCATGTTTCTGGTCGAGCGTGAGAGCGGGTACCTGCCCTTCTCTTACCAGCGGCTCAGGGTTCACGGCGCTCTGCCGAAGCGTCTTTACGTCCACGCCACAGGCCGGGAGGACGCCGACCCCAACAAGGAGACGACCTCGTTCGACATCCAGATACTCGCCGAAGACGGCACCGTGCTCGTCGAGGTCGAGGGCTTCAGCCACAAGCGCATTAAGGAGGTCGCCAAAGGGGTCAAGGCGCTCGCCGCCGGCAATCAGTCCGGCGGCGAATGGCTGCGCGAAATGGCGGAGGGGGCGGCCGGAAGCGGGGACGCGTTCGACGCGAGGCAGAGCCTCTACGAGCAGGCGATGAGCCGGGGCGTGAGCACGGCGGAGGGCGTCTGGGCCTTCGCCGCCGTCCTCGGGAGCAAAGCCCTGCCGCAAGTGGTCGTCTCGCCTAACAGCCTTCAGGCCGTCATCAATCAGGCGCGGCAGATGCGCGCCGGCAACTACGAGGAGAAGGCCGAGAGCCTGCCCGTCATCTCTTCGGTGCACAAGCGCCCGGACGTGCAGACGCCTTACGTGCCCCCCACGGGCGGCCTCGAAACGCAGCTCGCCGCCGTCTGGCAGGAGATGCTGGGCATCAACCGCGTCGGCATACACGACAACTTCTTCGACCTCGGCGGTGATTCCGTGCTCGCCATTCAGGTCATGGCCAACGCGCGGAAGGCCGGGCTGAACTTCACCGTCCAGCAGCTATTCCAGCACCCGACCATCGCGCAACTGGCGGCCCTCGCGGGCGGGGCGCAGGCGGCGCCGTCGGCCGAGTCGGGCGAGTTGCCTCTCCTGCCCGCGCAGAATCAGTTCTTCGGCGGGGGCGGGGCGAGCCCGCACGGCTGGTCTCTGCTGCTCGAAGTCGAGGCGGGGCTCGACGCGAAGCTGCTGGAAGAGGGGCTGTCGCGCGTGCTCGCCTCGCACGAGTCGCTGCGCCTGCGCTTCCCCGGCGCGTCCGCGGGGAGGGCCGCGCGCGTCGCCCCCGCTTCGGCCGTGCCGCTGCACGTCATCGACCTCAGACGCCTCGCGCCCGAGGAACGGCTCCCGAACGTAGTCGAAACCGCCCGCCAGTTTCGGGAGCAGTTCGACGTGGACGAAGGCCCTTTGATGAAGTTCGCGCTCTTCGAGCGGGGGGCGACCGAAAAGCCTTTGCTGCTCGTCGTCTCGCACCAGCTCGTAGCCGACATGCCCTCGGCTCGTGTCCTGTTGAGGGATTTGCAGTCCGAGATTTCGGCCCGCCGCGGGGCGGAGCGGGGGCCGGCCGCGTCCGACGCGCGGCGCTACCGGGAGGTGGCGGACGGCGTTTTTCAGTTTGCGCAATCGCCCGCCGTCAGCAGCGAGGCCGCTTACTGGCTCGACATGCGCCGGCGCGAGTTCCCTTCGCTCCCGGCCGGGCGTCAGGGCGAGGGGCCTTCCGCGCCCGGCGGCCCCGCGCTCCACCGCACGCAACTCGGCGCGGGCGACACCCACGCGCTGCTCAGCCAAGCCCTGCGCGCCTACCACACGCGGGTCGAGGACTTCCTGCTCGCCGCCCTCGTCAAGGTCTTCTGCCGGTGGTCGGGCGCGGAATCCCTCTGGCTCGATTACCGGTGCAGGATCGAGGGCGTACCGGGGCTCGGCCTCTCGAACGCGGTCGGGCCGTTCACCTCGACCGCCCCGGTCGTGCTCGACCTGCCGCCGGCGGACGCGGACGGGCAGGGGGCGCTCCTCACGTCGATCAAAGAGCAGGTGCGTTCGATCCCGCGCGGCGGCTCAAGCTACGCGATGGCGCGCTACCACAACGCCGACCCCGCGCTCAGGGAAGGTCTGGAGATGCTGCCCCGCCCGCAGGTCAGCTTCGACTACCTCGGCGAACTCGACAGCCTCCTGCCCGAAGGCTCTCTGTTCAGCCTGCACCCGGTCGCGCCGGTGGCGGAAGTCGAGGAGCCGGAAAGCTCCGGCTACGCGCTGGCCGTCAGGTCGTTCGTGCACGAAGGGCGGCTCACGATCTACTGGTTTTACGACCGGGCGTCGCTCGACGACGAGACCTTGAGGGGGCTCGCCGATGCGCACGCCTCCGAAGTCCTCGCGCTCGTCGGCCATTGCGCGGCGAAGGACTCGGAGAGTTTCACCCCCGCGGACTTCCCCCTCGCAGACCTCGATTCGAGAAAACTTAACAAGGTCGCCCGGCTGCTTGAGAAAGCGGACAAAACGGCGGCGCGCTGACTCCTGAACCGCCTTCGCCTGCCGAAGCCGGCGGCCCACAACTGCAACCGCGCGGGGGCGCGACCGAGGCTGTCTGGCGCGGACAGCTCACGCCCCGCCGGGCAGAGAAAGATTCCAAATGCAAAACGTAGAGGACATTTACACCCTCTCGCCGATGCAGCAGGGGATGCTGTTTCATGCTCTTTACGCCCCCAACTCCGGCGCTTACGTCGAGCAGATAACCTGCACCTTCACGGGCGAGTTGAACCGCGAGGCTTTCCGCGAGGCTTGGCGCAGGGTGCTCGAACTGCACCCGATTCTGCGAACCGCCTTCCTGTGGGAAGGGCTCGACGAGCCGCTTCAGGTCGTGCGGCAGGAGGTGGAGCTCGCGGAAGATTATCAGGACTGGCGTGCCCTCTCGCCGGCCGGGCAGCAGGAGCGATTGAAGGGCTTTCTCGAAGAGGAGCGTGAGCAGGGCTTCGAGCTCGCGCGCGCGCCGCTGACGCGCTACACGCTCATCCGGAGCGGCGAAGACGCGCACACCTTCGTCTGGATGTTTCACCACCTCATCCTCGACGGCTGGTCTCTCCCGCTCGTGCTGAGGGATTTTTTCATCAGCTACGCGGCCGCCTGCCGGGGTGAAGAGCCGGACGCGCCCAGCCCGCGCCCCTTCCGCGACTACATCGAGTGGCTGCGGCAGCAAGACCTGACGGCGGCCGAGCAGTTCTGGCGGCGCACGATGGAGGGCTTTACGGCCCCCACGCCGCTCGGCGTCGACCGGGGCGCGAACGCGCCGTGGGAGGCGGACGAGGCCGCCTTCGAGGAAGCGCGCTTCAGATTCTCGGCCCGCACGACCGCCGGCTTGCAGGAGTTCGGCAGGCGGCATCAGCTCACCATGAACACGCTGATTCAGGGCGCGTGGGCATTGCTCCTGAGCTGCTACAGCGGCGAGACGGACGTGGTGATTGGCGCGACGGTCTCGGGCCGCTCGCCCCAACTGGCCGGCTCCGAAGAGATGGTCGGCATGTTCGTCAACACGCTCCCGGTCAGAGCGCGCGTCGAGGCGGGGGCGACCGTGCTCGACTGGCTGAGGAAGTTTCAGGCCCAGATGGTCGAGGCAAGACAGTACGAGTTCACCCCCCTCGTACAGCTCCACGGCTGGAGCGAGGTGGGGCGGGGACTTCCTCTGTTCGAGAGCATCGTCTCTTTTCAGAACCACCCGGTCGGCGAGGCGTTGCCGACCGAAGAGCTGGGGTTGAAGGCCGGCCCCGTGGTCGTCTACCACACGCGGACGACGTACCCGCTGACCATCGTCGCGGAGCCCGGCGAAGAGCTTTCGCTGGCCGTCGTCTACGACACGCGGCGCTTCGAGGCCCCGGTGCTCGAAAGGCTCGCGGGGCATCTTGAGATGATGCTCTCCGACATCGCCTCAGACCCCGGGCGGCGGGTGTCGGAGCTGAACCTGCTCACCCCGCCCGAGCGCCGCGCCCTGCTCCCGCCCCCCGCCGCGCGCCACGCCGCCCCCCCCGACTGCCTCCACCACCTCT
>Ga0196962_10000376_pt1 | contig 19138 bp, 15 predicted proteins | sample S3v_20metaG_FD_183186 | JGI IMG/M metagenome (GOLD analysis project Ga0196962, IMG submission 183186) | Soil microbial communities from Anza Borrego desert, Southern California, United States - S3+v_20 | ecosystem: Environmental > Terrestrial > Soil > Desert | place: USA: California | collected...
GCGGGCGTTGAGGTCGAGGACGTAGCGTATCCGGTAGGCGAGGCTGAGCGCGTAGGGGGCGAGCTCGAGCTGGCCCTCGCCGCGCAGGCGCTCGTACTCGGCGCGCGAGATCTCCAAGCCACGCTCAAACGAGTCGCCGACCCCCGCCTCGTAGACCTCGTCGGGGACGCCGGCGCCGAGGTCGGGACTGAGCCGCTGCCACTGGCAGGTCAGCAGCCGGTGGCGCTGCAGATCGCGGAAGGCGCCGTAGTCGGAGACGATCTCGAAGCGGTAGCGGAGCGCCTCGAAGCCGCGGCCGGGCCGGTGGCGGCGGTTTGCCCGCTCGCCGACCATCGCCGTCAGGAGCTCGGCCCGCTCGGCGCGGTCGAGGACGTCGATCCGGGCCAGGATCTCGGTCTCCGGTGCGCCCGCGGCCTCGAACAGGCAGGCGGCCAGCAGGTCCTCTTCGGAGCCGTCGACGTGGAGCAGCTCGACCGAGGGCACGCCCTCCCCCTCGCCGCGGCGGTCGAGCCCGAGCCGGGCGACCCACTCCTCGGTCCGCTCGCGCCGGGCCTGCAGGTAGGAGATCCACTCGCCGCCGCGCTCGGGGCGCTCGATCCGCGAGACGAAGCTGGGCATCACCCGCTGCAACTCGGCGAGGATCATCGCGCCGTAGTCGCGGGCCTCGGGCAGCGGCGAGGCCAGCAGCCGCATGATCAGCTGCTCGTAGGCCTGCCCGGAGGCGTAGATGCCGACGTGGCTCAGGGTCGCGGCCGGCAGCAGGCCGCGCATCAGGTCGAGCGCCTTGGCGCGGATCGAGCTCCGCCACGGCCCCTCGGGCTCGCCGTCGGCGCGCGGCCAGCGCTCCGCCGCCCAGGCCTCGACCGCGGTCAGCGAGCGCGAGTAGATCGCGAAGAGCTCGTCCATCGCCGCGGCGAACGGCGCGCCGAGCTGCTCGTCGCGGTAGAAGCGGTAGCCGCCGCCGGGCAGCTCCTGGTCATAGGGGATGTAGCGAGTCGACTGCTCGAGGTAGGCGGCGAGGCGACCGCGCTGCAGCTGCTTGGTGAGGACGTTGGAGACCCACTCGCAGGCGACGTGGGCGCCGCCGACCTGGGCAATCGAGTCGTCGCCGTAGCCGAGGAAGACGCGCTCGTAGAGGCGCGCGGCGCGGGCCCCCTCCTCGGCGTCGAAGGGGCGGCCGTCGTCCGGGGCGTCGGCGGCGAACTCCTCCAGGTAGAGGCGGCGAACCGTCCCCGAATATCGCGAATAGCGGGCAAAAAGCGCGCCCTTGACGGTCTCCGGCAGGTTGACGAGGGCAAACACCGGCCGGTCGAGATTGGTGAAGTGCGGCGCCAGCAGGCGCTGCTCCTCGGGGGTGAACTGTTCGACCGGGTAACGCACGGGTTGGCCATCGTAGCCCCCCGCCGGGACGGTCCCGGCCGGCAAGATTCACCGAAGACGCACGCTTTTCAAATCTTCAGTCACAAGCCTTGACGGCAGCCGCGGCGGCGCGCTTTGGTGGCGCGATGACCGCCGCGACCGACTCCGGCCCGAGCCGCGCCAGCCGCCTCCGCGCCCTCGCGGTGGCATGCCTGGCGGCGCTCCTGCTCCTGCTCGCGGCGGCGCTCCTGCTCGCGGCGGCGCTGCGACCCGGAGTGGCCTGGGCGGGACCCGACTCGCCGCGGAGCGCGATCGTCTCGCTTGGCGACAGCTTCATCTCGGGCGAGGGCGGACGCTGGCTCGGCAACGGCTCCGAGCCGTTCGGCACCCGCTCGGGCACCGACCGCGCCGCGGTCGCCTGCGACGACCTCGGCTTCTGCGACTACGAGCCGGAGCGGATCTACGGGGCCAGCGAGGCGAACGAGTGCCACCGCTCCGACGTGGCGCCGATCCGCAGCGCTCCGATCGCCGTCGACGCGCAGGTCAACCTCGCCTGCTCGGGCGCCCGCGCCCGCAACCTCTGGCCGGCAGACCTGGGCGGCCGTCCTCACTTCGGCGAGCCGCCCGAGGCCGACCAGCTGGCGGAGGTCGCCCACCGCCTCGACGTCCGCCTGGTGCTCGTCACGGTCGGGGCCAACGACGTCGGCTTCGGCTCGCTGGTCGCAGGCTGCGCTCTCGACTGGGCCCGCAGCGACCGGGCGGCGCCCGAGCTCTGCCACGGCTACGCCGAGGCCGAGATCGACACCCTGCTGCCGCGGGCTCGGCACCGGGTGGCACGCGCCCTGGTCGGGGTCGAGCGGACGATGCGCGCCGCCGGCTACCGCCGGCGCGACTACCGCCTGGTGCTCAGCGGCTACGCCTCCCCCTTCCCCGCCAGCCGCTGGCTGCGCTACCCGGAGAGCGGCTGGGACCGGCTGACCGAGGGCGGCTGCCCCCTCTGGGACGCTGATGCCGACTGGGCTGCCGGCCCCGGGATCGACTCGATCGTCGCCGCCCTGCGCCGGGTCGCCGCCGGCGCCGGCGCCGAGTTCCTCGACCTCCGCCACGCGCTCGACGGCCACCAGCTCTGCGACCGCCGCTCGCACCTGGTCGGCACCGCCGGTCCGAGCGAGGCGGGCGCCGAGTGGGTCCGCCGCCTCTCCTTCACCCAGGGCACGTCGCGCGAATCGCTCCACCCCAACGCCTACGGCCAGCGCGCCCTCGGCCGCTGCCTCGCCCTCCTCTACGCCCGTCCCCGCGGCGAGTGGTCCTGCCGGGCCGAGCCGGGGCGGGCGATTGGGGAGGCGATGAGGGTCGAGGCGCTTGGTGGTGGGTGAGGGACTTTTTCGAGGGACGGACAGGGACCGGGGTTGGCGGCGGTGGGGCGATCGTCGGCAGGACCCCCTCACTCGGCCTGTCGGGGTGTAGAGGGTTCTGCTGTCGCCCGCAGGAGCTCCGACCCTCAGCCGCAAAACGTTCGGGGGTCCTGCCGACGCTCGCCCCTCGAGGATCCGACCAGGGTTCAGTCCACCCCCTTCTCTCTATTAGCTGGCAAGGGACGAGGGCTGGCCGGCGAGGCCCGAATCCCCGCCGGCCGACGCTCGGGCCCCCGCCGGCAGACGCACAGGCCCACGCTGGCCGAGACCCGGGCCGCGGCCGAGGGTCCCCCGCTCCGCAGGAGGACGCACGCGCTTCGGCTCTCGCCGGGGCGCACCCGGCGATAGCCGCTCACCTTCGTCCCTAGTCAGCTTCCAGCCAGACCGGGGTGGGACTCCTACGGATTCGTAGGGCGAGTGCCGGTATGCCCTCCCAAAACACTCAAGCGGAGCCGAAGGCGGAGCGTTTTGGGAGGGCATGCCGGCGATCGCCCCCGCAAACCCTGATCCCTCGCCGTCCCTCGCAACGGCCGTCCCGCGCAAAACTCCCTTCTACCTCGAACCCCCCGGCGGCGCCGCCATCAGCTCGACCCGCTGACCGCCCAGCAGAGTGACGACGCTGCGCGGGGCGCCCCAATGTTCGCGATGGGGCACCGGGTCGAAGTCGTGCTCGCGCAGGCGCGCCAGGGCGGCTTTGAAGTCGGGGACGTGGAGGGCGACGTGGCCGCGGGGCGGGACGACCGGGTCGTCGGCGTGCATGAGGTGGATCTGGGTGCCCTCGCGCTCGACCCAGGTGAAGCCCTCGGCGAGCGCGGCGGGCGGCTCGACGCGCCGGAAGCCGAGCAGCTCGAAGAGGAGGACGGCGCGGTCGACCTCGGCGGGAAGGATCTCGATGCCGGCGTGCTGGAGCACCGGCTGGATTGTCGCCTAGAAGGGAAGCGAGATCAGCGCGACGAGGACGACGGCCGCGGTGGTCCAGACCGTTACCTCGGCCAGGGTTCGGGTGTCGAGGCCGTAGGCGTGGGCGACCGCCATCGCGCTGAGCCCGGTCGGCATCGCGATCAGCAGGCGGTAGGTGCTGGGCAGGTCGATCAGCGGCGCCGCCAGGGCGATCAGCAGGGCCGGCGCCAGGACGAGGCGGGCGACGAGGGCGATCATCACCGCGCGGGTCAGCGGCGGCGGCATCGGCAGCGTCCCCTCCTCGGCGTCCTCGGCGAGGGTCGCGCCGACCGCGAAGAAGCCGATCGGCAGCATCCCGATCATCATCGACTCGGCGATGTGGACCAGGGTCTCAGGGGCGAGCGCGGGCGGTGCGAGGAGGCCGAGGATCGCCGCGTAGAGCAGCGGGTTGCGGGTGAAGAAGGCGCGCACCCGCTCGCGGGCGGTCTCTCCCGATCTGGTCCCGAAGGCGGCGGCGACCGCGAAGGCGCCGATCAGGAGCAGCGGGCCGCTGACCAGGGCGTCGTAGAGAACCGCGGTCGAGAGCTGGTCGCGGCCGAGGACGGCGATCACCAGCGGGAAGCCGAGGAAGGCGGTGTTGACCGCCATCACCGAGACGATCACCGCCCCGACCACCGGCCGGGACAGGCGGAGGTAGCGGCTGGCCACCCACCCGGCCACCGCGGCCGCGGCGACGTTGGCGAGCAGCGCCAGGAGGATGCCGACGCCCTCGTCGAGGTCGATGTGGGCGGCGGCGAGGTTGAGGAAGTAGACCGGCGGCAGGATCACGTAGAGGATCACCAGCAGCGCCCGGCGGGAGGCTGCGACCGCGCTGCGCGGCCAGCGGTGCTCGGACCAGACGCCGATGCCGGTCGAGGCGACGATCGTCGCCGCGGTCAGAAGGACGCCCATGGGAGCTGGGTTCTACCCGACCGGCCGCGTTCGTCGTTTTTCCCGCCTGGCGGGAAGAAGTGCGAACGCGTCAGCCGAAGATCGCGGCGCCGGCGTGTGAGGCGAAGTCGACCAGCGGCTGCGGGATGACGCCGAAGAAGATCGTCGCCGCGGCGCAGAGGACCGCCGGGGCCAGCAGGTAGGGGCGGCGGCCGGCGCCGGGGTCGATCGGGTCGGCCTCGGGCGCGGCGCCGGCGATCGCCGGTTCGGCGCCGGGGGCGGCCGCTTCGGAGTCCGGCCGCATCCACATCGCCGCCACCACCCGCAGGTAGTAGGCGAGCGAGATCATCGTCCCGACCGCGATGAAGACCGCGAGCCAGGTGTAGTCGCCTTCGACCAGCGCCTCGATCAGGTAGAGCTTGCCGATGAAGCCGGCGGTCGCCGGCAGCCCGGCGAGGGCGAGCATCGAGATCGTCAGCGGCCAGGCCAGCCAGGGCCGCTCGGCGCCGAGGCCGCGCAGGGCGCGGATGTCGTCGCCCCACGGCGTTTCGCGCTCGCGGGCGATCACCACGGCGAAGGCGGCGAGGTTCATGAACAGGTAGGCGGCGAGGTAGAAGACGAGCGCGCTGACCCCCGACTCGGAGGCGACGACGACGCCGCCGAGCATGTATCCGGCCTGGGCGACGCCGCTGTAGCCGAGCAGCCGCTTGAGGCTGTCCTGGCCGAGCGCGCCGACGTTGCCGACGACGATCGAGATCGCCGCCAGGACCGCCAGCGCCGGCTGCCACTCGCTGCCCTGGTCGCCGAGGGCGACGTCGAAGAAGCGGAGGAAGACGGCGAAGGCAGCGGCCTTGGTGGCGACCGCCATGAACGAGGTGATCGGGGTCGGGGCGCCTTGGTAGACGTCGGGAGTCCATTGGTGGAAGGGGGCGATCGAGGTCTTGAAGGCGAGCCCGACCGCGCACATCCCGATCCCGACCAGGATCAGCGGGTCGCCAAGCACGCCGCCCTGGGCGATTCCTTTGGCGATCCCCTCGAAATCCGTCGATCCCGTCCCGCCGTAGAGGAAGGCCATCCCGTAGAGCAGCGTCGCCGAGCCGAGCGAGCCGACGATCAGGTACTTGAGGCCCGACTCGAGCGAGCCCTCGCGGCGCAGGTTGGTGGCACAGAGGATGTAGAGCGGGATCGAGAGCGTCTCGAGGGCGACGAAGAAGGTGACCAGGTTGTCGGAGGCGGTCAGCAGCACCATCCCCAGCACCGAGCCGAGGAGCAGCGCGTGGTACTCGCCCGAGCCCGCTTCGGCGACCGCCGGCTCGCGGGCCGAGAAGAGGACGGCGAAGGCGGCGGTGGCGATGGCGATCAGCGAGATCGTGATCGCCAGCTCGTCCATCCGCAGGGCGCCGGCGACGAGCGACTGCTCGTCGCCCCAGCGCCAGATCAGGAGGCCGGCGGTCGCGGCCAGGGTCAGCATCGTCAGCGCCGGTGCGGTCCGCCGCAGCGGCCGGAAGACGCTCGTCATCAGGACGACGACGAGGCCGACCGTCAGCGCGATCAGCGGCGAGATGCCGGCGTAGTCGATGTGGGGAGCGTCGAAGTTCATGGCTCGGAGATCCCCAGCATGTTGATATGAGACTTGGTTTCGAACCGTTCGTCGGCGGTGAGTGCAACCGGCGTCCGACCGCCGCGGCCCTCGGCCAGGCTCGCGTTCGGCGCCTCTCCCCCGGTCACCCGCGCCACCGTCTGCTCGACCGTCGGCGCGGTGCGGTGGAGGATCAGCTGGGGATAGAGCGCGAGGCCGAGGATGCAGAGGACGAGCGGCGCCAGGACCAACCCGTCGCGAAGGCCGATCTCACGCGAGCGCACCGCCAGCTCCTCGCCGGCCGCGCCGCGGTTGTGCATCGTCCGCTGGTAGAGCCGCAGCGCGTAGTAGGCCGACATCGCGACCCCGGAGATGGCGACGATCGCGAAGACGATCTTCGCCTGGAAGAGCCCGTTCAGGATGTAGAACTCGCCGATGAAGTTGGCCGACCCGGGCATCGCCAGGGTCGCCAGGGTGACGATCAAGAACAGGGCGGCGAGGACCGGGGCGCGGAAGGCGAGGCCGCCCATCTTGGTGATCTCCTCGCTGCCGGTGCGCTCGACCAGCAGGGCGACGATGACGAAGATCGGGGCGACGACGAGGCCGTGGTTGACCATCTGCAGGATCGCCCCGTCGGAGCCGTCGGCGCGCAGGGCGAAGATCCCGGCGGTGATGAAGCCGAGCTGGGCGACCGAGGAGTAGCCGGCGATCAGCCGCACGTTGGTCTGGGTGAAGGCCATCACCGAGCCGTAGAGGATCGAGGCCACCGCGATCACCAGCACGATCTCCTGGAACTCGATCGTCGCTTCCGGGAAGAGCGGCAGCACCACCCGCAGGAAGCCGTAGGCGCCGACCTTGGCCAAGACTCCGGAGAAGACCGCGAGCACCGGCAGCGGCGCCGCCCGGTAGGCGTCGGGCATCCAGCCGTGGACGAGGAAGGCGGGCATCTTGACCAGGAAGGCGGCGGCGAAGAACCAGAAGATCCAGCGCTGGCTGCCGAGCGGCAGGCCCTGTTCCTGCAGCGCCTGGATCGAGAAGGTGATCGGGTGGCCGTCGGCGGAGATGATCGCGGTGGCGATCGCCGCGACCAGCATCAGGAGCGAGCCGATCAGCGTGTAGACGATCATCTTCGTCGTCGCCGCCGGCGCGCTCGGGCCGCCTTCGGCCCGCCGGTCCTTGCCCCAGATCCCGAAGAGGAAGTAGAACGGGACCAGCATCAGGTCGAAGAAGAGGACGAAGAGCAGCAGGTCCTGGGCGAGGAAGCTGCCGAGCGTCGCGGTCTCGGCGACCAGCATCAGGAAGAAGAAGAGCCCCGGCCGCTCCTGCTGGCGGAAGGCGGCGAAGGCGATGCCGCCGACCCAGAGCACCGCGGTCAGCAGCACCAGGAAGAGGTTCAGCCCGTCGAGCCCGAGGCTGTAGTCGACGCCGAGCCCGGAGATCCAGGTCGTGTCGGTCGTGTACTGCAGGCCCGAGTCGGCGCTGTCGAAGCCGGCGACCATGCCGATCGCGATGCCGAGCGTGGCGATCGCGCCCAGCGTCGCCCACCAGCCGGTGATCCGGCCGGGCAGGAAGAGTCCGACGAGCCCGACGGCGAGCGGCAGCCAGAGGAGGACGTTGATCATCTGACACTCACCGTCACGAGCTCGTGATCAGGAAGTAGAGGGCGAGGCCGGCGAAGCCGACGAGGAGAAGCAAGGCGTACGAGCGGACGAAGCCGTTCTGGACGGCGCGGACCACCGAGCCCGCCTCGCCGACCGTCTCCCGCGTGCCGTTGACGAGGCCGTCGACGACGAAGCGCTCGAAGCTGCGGTTGGCGAAGCGGCCGATCGCCAGCGCCGGCCGCACCACCAGCAGGTCGATCGCCTCGTCGAAGTACCACTTGTTGGCGAGGAAGGTGTGGAGCCAGCCGAAGCGCTCGATCAGCTTGCCGGGCACCTCCGGGCGCAGCACGTAGGCCCAGTAGGCGATCCCGATCCCGACCGCCGAGATCGCCGCGCCGATCGCGAGGCCGACCCAGGAGGACGCGGTCGAGGGCTCGATCGCCGCCAGCGGCGAGCCCTCCCAGACCGGCTCGAGGAAGCTGATCACCATGTGGTCGAGGCCCGGCACCTGGACGAAGCCGGCGAACAGGGCGAGGAACGAGAGCACCGCCATCGCCCCCTTCATCGAGGGCGTCTGCTCGGCGATGTGGTGTTCGGGGCCGGGGAAGCCGACGTCGGTGTCCTCGACCTCGCCGGTCGCCGGGTTGCGCGGCGTCTCGTGCGCGAGGTGGCCGGTGTCGATCAGCTCCTGCGCCTCCTTGCAGGGCTTCCCGGGCAGGACGCGGAAGACGAGGCGGAAGGTGTAGACCGCGGTGATCAGCGCCCCGACGTAGCCGAGCACGGTGAAGATCAGGTACATGCCGCCGCGGTCGGTCGCGTAGGCGAGAATCTCGTCCTTCGAGAAGAAGCCCGAGGTGCCGGGGAAGGCGGCGAGGGCGAGCGAGCCGCAGAGCATCGCGATCGAGGTGAACCGCATCGCCTTGCCGAAGCCGCGCATGTCGTCGATGTTCTGGTTGTTTGCCATCGCCGAGATGATCGAGCCGGCCGCCATGAAGAGGAGCGCCTTGAAGAAGGCGTGGGTCATCAGGTGGAACATCCCGGCGCTGTAGGCGCCGATCGAGACGCCGACCACCATGTAGCCGATCTGGCTCATCGTCGAGTAGGCGATCGCCCGCTTCAGGTCGGTCATCACCAGGGCGATCGTGCCGGCGACCAGCAGCGTCGCCAGCCCGGTGAAGGCGGCGATGTCGGCGGCGGTCGGCGCGAGTTCGAAGAGGACGTGGGTGCGGGCGATCAGGTAGACGCCGGCGGTCACCATCGTCGCCGCGTGGATCAGCGAGGAGACCGGGGTCGGGCCCTCCATCGCGTCGGGGAGCCAGGTGTGGAACGGCAGCTGCGCCGACTTGGCGAAGGCCCCGACCAGGAGCAGTAGGCAGATCGCGACGATCGTCCACTCGTTGGTCTGGAAGACCTCGGGCGCTTTCTCGAAGACCTCGGTGTAGTCGAAGCTGCCGAGCTGCTGAAAGATCAGGAAGGCGGCGAGCACCAAGCCGATGTCGCCGACGACGTTGATCACGAAGGCCTTCATCCCCGCCCTGGTCGCCGTGGCGCGCCGGTACCAGAAGCTGATCAGCGCGTAGGAGGCGAAGCCGACGAAGGCCCAGCCGACGATCAGGAGGACGAAGTTGCCGGCCAGGACCAGCAGCAGCATCGAGAAGACGAAGAAGTTGAGGTAGCTGAAGAAGCGGTGGTAGCCGGCGTCCGAGCCCATGTAGCCGAACGAGTAGAGATGGATCAGGGTCGAGACGCCGGTGACGACGAGGACCATGAAGATCGAGAGCGGGTCGACGTAGATGCCGAGCTTGATGTCGAGGCCGGCGGCGCTGGCGTAGTCCCAGAGCGAGGAGGCGTGATGGCGGCTCTCGGCCGGGTCGCCGAGCAGGTTGACCAGGGCGGCGACGCCGCAGAGGAAGGCGAGCCCGACCGCGAGGGTGCCGATCGCGCCGGCGGCGCGGGCCGGGACGACGCGGTAGCCGAGCGCGCAGACGATCGACCCGACCAGCGGGCAGAGCAGGACCAGCCAGGCCCAGGCGGTGGCGCTCACCCGCGCAGCTCCCGCAGGTCGTCGACGTTCATCGGCAGCTTGCGGCGGAAGATCGCGACCAGGAGGCCGAGGCCGACCACGACCTCGCAGGCGGCGACGACCATCACGACCAGGGCGAAGACCTGGCCCTGCTGGTTGCCGACCTCACGGGAAAAGGCGACCAGCGCCAGGTTGCCGGCGTTCAGCATCAGCTCGAGGCAGAGCAGGATCACGATCGGGCTGCGGCGGATCAGGATCCCGACGGCGCCGATCGTGAAGAGGAGGCTCGAGAGGACGAGGTACCACTCGATGTTCATGCGCGAGCCTCCTGCGTGGGGGGCGGGGCCACTGGGCTCCCCTCCCCGGGCTGCTTCGCAGGAGTTCCCGGGGAGGGGAGCCCAGCGCCCCCGCCCTGGACGAGGTTGCGCTGCGCAGGGACGCCCGGTGCATCGTCCTCTTTGCTCTTTTGCTTGTTGGCCAGGACGATCGCGCCAACAGCGGCGATGAGGAGGAGCAGGGACGTCGCCTCGAACGGCAGCAGGAACTTCTCCAGGAGGAGGGTGCCGATCGCCGCGGGGTCGCCGAAGCCGGCGGGGACGTCGGGGCCGTGGGTGCCGAGAGCCTTCAGGGCCGAGGAGAGGACGGCGACCGAGAGCTCGACGAAGAGCGCGATCCCGAGCAGCGGCGCCAGGAACCTCTGGCCAGGGATCGGCTCCCAGGCCGACTCCCCCCCTTCGCCGACGTAGGCGACGACGAAGACGTAGAGGACCATCACCGCGCCGGCGTAGACGACCACCTGGGCGGCGGCGACGAAGGCCGAGGTGAGGAGCAGGAAGAGGACGGCCAGCGAAAAGAGGTGGGCGATCAGCGCCAGCACCGAGTAGAACGGGTTGCGCGCGGCGACGACGCCGATCGCGCCCCCGACCGCGCCGATCGCGGCGATGAAGAACATCACCGCTTCCACTACTCGCCCTCCCGTTTCAGCGGCGTCCGTTCGAGCGGCTCGGCGAGCAGCATCTCCTTGGTGAAGATCAGGTCCGAGCGGTCGTAGTCGGCCATCTCGTAGTCGTGGCCCATCGTGATCGCGTCGAAGGGGCAGGCGATCTCGCAGTAGCCACAGAAGATGCAGCGCGAGAGGTTGATCTCGTAGACGGCGGCGTAGCGCTCGCCGGCCGAGACGCGTTCGCCGGGGATGTTCTCGGCGGCGACGACGCGGATGCAGTCGGCTGGGCAGGCGGCGGCGCAGAGCGAGCAGCCGACGCATTTCTCGAGCCCGGTGTCCTCGAAGCGGTGCAGTTTGTGGCGGCCGCGGAAACGCGGGTAGACCGGCGTCTTCTCCTCGGGGTACTCGATCGTCATCGGTCCCTCGATCAGCCGCGACATCGTCGTCTTCAGCCCGCGCAGGGTCTCGCCGAAGGCGCGGTAGGCGCCGCCGAGCCCGCCCGGCTCCGGCCCCCGCTGGACCTCGACGACTTCGATCGAGTCGAGGTAGGGGGCGGTGCGCGGGTCGTAGACGTCGCCGCTGCGCTGCGTCTTCCGCTCGCTCACGTCGTCACCACCAGGACCGCGGTGACCAGCACGTTCAGGGTCGCCAGCGGCAAGAGCACTTTCCAGCCCAGCGTCATCAGCTGGTCGTAGCGCAGCCGCGGCAGCGTCGCCCGCACCCAGATGAAGAGCATCACCAGCGACAGCGTCTTGATCAGCATCCAGACTGGGTCGAGGAAGCTCGGCCCGGGACCCATCCAGCCGCCGAGGAACATCGCCGCGGCGATCGCCGAGACGACCAGGATCTCCATGTATTCGACCAGGAGGAAGGAGCCGAAGCGCATGCCGCCGTACTCGGTCATGAAGCCCTGGACCAGCTCGGCGTCGGCCTCGGGCATGTCGAACGGGGTGCGGTTGGTCTCGGCGAAGCCGGCGAGGAGGAAGATCGCGAAGCCGACGAACTGCGGGATCACGAACCAGAGGCCGCCCTGCGAGTGGACCACCGAGACGAGCGAGAGCGAGCCGCTCATCATGATCACCCCGAGCAGGGCGAGGCCCATCGAGACCTCGTAGGAGATCAGCTGGGCGGCCGAGCGCATCGCCCCGAGCAGGCTGTATTTCGAGCCCGAGGACCAGCCGCCGAGGAGCAGGCCGTAGAAGGCGATCGAGCCGACGGCGAAGAAGTAGAGGATCCCGATCGGGACGTCGATCCCGTAGAAGCCGACACCCATCTGGACGTCGCCCCAGGGGATGATCGCCAGCGCCAGGACGCCGGAGAGGACCGGCAGGAGCGGCCCGAGGATGAACAGGGTCGAGATCGCGTTTTCGGGCCGAAACGACTCCTTGGAGATCAGCTTGCCGACGTCGGCGAGCGGCTGCAGGAGGCCGAACGGGCCGACCCGGTTGGGGCCGTAGCGGTGCTGGAAGCGGCCGATCAGCTTGCGCTCGACGACGGTCAGGATCGGCAGGATGCCGAAGATCACGGCGAAGATGACGATCGACTTGGCGACCATGATCCAGGTGGCTTCGGCGAAGCCGGTGTCGGCGAGAGGCAGCGGCATTGGTTCTTAGACCTCGATGGTCTCCGGCTGGGAGACGGTGACGCGGACCGGGCCGCCGTTGCGGAGCGCGTTGGCATTGGCGTCGGGGATGCCCTCGGAGAGGAAGCAGACGCCCTCGGGGACGCGTTCCTTGATCTGCACGATCGCGTCGACGGACTGGTCGCCGGCGGTGACGCGGACCTCGTAGCCGGTCTTCAGGTTGAGGCGCTCGGCGTCGGGTTCGGAGAGCTCTAGGCGCTGCTTGGGCTGCAGGAAGCGGAGCGGTGGGTTGAGCTCGGTGACGGGGCCGGCCCAGATGTCGCGGTAGGTGCCCAGCAGGAGTCCGGTCGCCGGGGTTCCCTCCCCAGGCTGCTTCGCAGGAGTTCCTGGGGAGGGAACCCCGACACCCGGGCTCGACTGCGACGCCGCTCCAGCTGACGTGGAACTCGGAAGCTGTCCAGCTGACGGTCCTTCCTGCCAGCGGAAGCCGGTGCCGCCGAGGTCCTGGTCGGTGATCCCGGAGTAGAACGCCACCCCTTTGGTCAGAGCTGCGAAGGCGGTGGGTTGGTTCGAGATCTCGGTGGGCTGGCCGAGGGCGGCAGAAAGCTCCGAGAGGACCTGGATGTTGGAGCGCACACCCTCGGGGCGGGAGGCGGCGGGGCGGATTCGCTGCAGCCTTCCGTCTGGATGCGTGACGGTTCCGTCTTTCTCGGCGTGGGTCTCGAGCGGGAAGACGACGTTCGACTTGGCGGTGGTCGCGTTCTCGTGCATCGAGAAGGAGACGACGAAGTCGGCGGCGGTGATCGCGGTCTCCCAGGCCGTGGTGTCGGCGAAGTCGCGGAGGGGGTCGACGCCGAAGAGGATCAGACCGGTGAGGTCGCCCTGCTCGAGGGCAGTGCGGATCTGCTCGACGTCGTAGCCGCGGGTCGTCTCGCCTAGGCCCGGGCCGGCGTCGGGGAGGGCGCCGGCCTCGCGCAGGCCGCGGGCGTTGGTGAAGTCGGGGATTTCGAGCAGGCCGCTGCCGTCGGTGCCGGCGATCTCGAGGCGGTTCGCGAGGTCGAGGAGGGCGGCGCTGGCGGTGGCGCTGTCGCGGTCGATCCGCTGGCCCCAGAGGACGACGACCTTGCCGGCCTCGCGGAGGGTCTCGGCCAAGGGCGTCGCCACCGTTTCCTTGCCGCCGATGGCCTTGGTCAGCTCGCCGATGAAGTGGCCGGCTTCGCCGGGGGCGTAGCGGGCGATCGCCTCGGCGCCGCCGTCGAGGGCGGTGGGGCGCTCGGTCGCGACCACGAGGCGGGCGCCGCCCCGGCGGATCGCCTTGCGGACGCGGAGGTCGAGGATCGGCGAGGAGTGCAGCGGGTCGGTGCCGAGGACGAGGATCGCGTCGGCGCTGTCGATGTCCTTGACCTTGGCCGAGAGCTCCGGGCGCGAGAGCGCGAGCAGCGTGTCGCGATCCGGACCCGGGTAGGCGCGCGAGTCGAGGTGCGGCGAGCCGAGCGCGCCGCGCAGCAGCTCCTGTAGGAGGAAGGCCTCCTCGTTCGAGGCGTCGCCGACGATCGCCGCGACCTTGCCGGGACCGGCGCCGCGCAGGCCGTTGGCGGCCGCCGCGATCGCCGCCTCCCACGCGACCTCCTCGCCGCCTTTCAGGCGCGGGCCGGTGACGCGCTCCTCGGCGGCGAACATCTCGAAGCCGTAGCGGCCCTTGTCGCAGATCCAGCCGTCGTCGACGTCGTGGTTGTCGCGGGTCAGGACCCGCTTCACCTTCTCGTCACGAATCGTCAGGGAGACGTTGCACTGGCTCGGGCAGAGGGTGCAGACGGTGCCGCCCTGCTCGATGTCCCAGGGGCGGGCGCGGAAGCGGTAGGTGTAGTTGGTCAGCGCCCCGACCGGGCAGATGTCGGTGATGTTGCCGTGGAAGGGGCTGACGTAGGGGCGCTCGTCGAAGGTGCCGACGAAGGTCCGGTCGCCGCGCTCGAGCAGCTGCAGCTGGGAGTCCTCGGAGATCTCCTGGCTGAAGCGGACGCAGCGGTAGCAGAGGATGCAGCGCTCGCGGTCGATCGCGACCAGCGGCGAGAGTTCGATCGGCTTCTCGAAGTGGCGCTTTTCGTCGATCACCCGCGATTTGCCCGGCCCCCAGCCCTGGGTGATGTCCTGAAGCGGGCACTCGCCGCCTTTGTCGCAGACGGGGCAGTCGAGCGGGTGGTTGACGAGCAGGAACTCGACCACCGCGTTCTGGGCGTGCTTGACCTGTTCGGTGCGGGTGTGGACGACCATCCCGTCGCGCACCGGGGTCGAGCAGGAGGTCTGCAGTTTCGGGATTCCCTCGATCTCGACCAGGCACATCCGGCAGGCGCCGACCGGGTCGCCCAGTTTCGGTTCGTAACAGAAGACCGGGATCTCGACGTCGCCCTCGCGGGCGGCGTCGTGGAGCATCTGCCCCTCGGTCGCCTCGATCTCGCGACCGTCGACCGTGATCGTCACCGTGCGCGGGCCGTCGCTCATACCGACGCTCCCAGGGTCTCGGGCGGGGCCTGGACGACGACGTGCGGATCGACCATCCCGGCCGCCGCGGCCATCACCTGCTCGAACTCGCCGCGGAACTTGCGTACCATCGCCGCGACCGGCATCGCCATCGAGTCGCCGAGCACGCAAAGGCAGTGGCCCATGATGTTGTCCTGGACCGAGCTGATGATGTCGAGGTCCATCGGCGTCGCTTCGCCGCGCACAACCCGCTCGAGCATCTTCACCGTCCAGTTCGTCCCCTCGCGGCAGGGGGCGCACTTGCCGCACGACTCGTGGTGGTAGAAGCGCGCCGTGCGAAGCGCCATGTGGGGGATCGAGACGCGGTCGTCGGCGACGATGATCGAGCCCGAGCCGAGCATCGAGCCGGCTTCGGCCATCGCCTCGAAGCTGTAGGGCAGGTCCATCCCCTCCTCGGCGGTGAGCACCGGCGAGGAGGAGCCGCCGGGGTAGAAGGCCTTGATCTCGCGGCCGGGTAGCGGGCCGCCGGCGAGGCCGTAGATCAGCTCGCGGGTCGGGATCCCGAGCTCGACCTCGTAGTTGCCGGGGCGGCGGACGCCGCCGGAGATCGAGACGACCTTGGTCCCGGGCGACTGCTCGGTGCCGAAGCCGCGGAACCACTGTGCGCCTTTCGACACGATCCGCGGCACGTTCGAGAGGGTCTCGACGTTGTTGATCAGGGTCGGGCCGCCGTAGAGCCCCTGGACCGCCGGGAACGGCGGCTTCAGCCGCGGGTTGCCGCGCTTGCCCTCGAGCGCGTCGAGCAGCGCCGTCTCCTCGCCGCAGATGTATGCGCCCGCCCCCCGATGCACGACCAGCTCCAGATCGCGATGCCTCCCGAGGATGTTCGTCCCCAGGTAGCCGGCCTCGTAGGCTTCGGCGACCGCGGCGTCGAGGATGTCGGCCTGTTCGTCGTACTCGCCGCGGATGAAGATGAAGGCGCGGCCGGCGTCGGCGGCAAGGGCGGCGATCGCGATCCCCTCGATCAGCTGGTGCGGGTTGCGCTGCATCAGCTCCCGGTCCTTGAAGGCGCCGGGCTCGGACTCGTCGGCGTTGCAGCAGAGGTACTTCTCCATGTCGCCGCGGGGCAGGAACGAGGCCTTTTTGCCCATCGCGAAGCCGGCGCCTCCGCGGCCGCGGAGGCCCGAGTCTTCGAGCTCCTTGAGGATCTCGTCCTGCTCCATCTCCTTGTAGGCGCGCTCCAGGGTGGCGTAGCCGCCGACCAGGTCCTTGTAGCCGTCGAGGGTGCGCAGGCGGACGTCCTCGGCCCCTTCGAGCAGCACCCGGGTCTCGAGCTGGTGCGGCATCAGACGCCTCCCCCGCTCGGGGTCGGAGAGTCGCCGGCGAGGCCGCGCTTGGCCAGCGCCTTCTCCGGCAGCACCTCGGCGCCTTGGCGCAGCTGCTCGATCGCGACCCCGGCCTCGGCCGCCTCGAGCGGCCCGTAGTAGCGGTCGTCGATCGAGGCCATCGGCGCGATGTCGCAGGCGCCGAGGCACTCGAAGCCGGTGACGAAGAACTGGTCGTCGTCGCCCGCCGCGGCGGCCTTGAAGGCGTCGAGCAGCTCGTCGGCGCCGCGCATCCAGCAGCTGATGTTGGTGCAGACGTGGACCTTGTGGACCCCGACCTTCCGGGTGTGGAAGAGGTCGTAGAAGCTCGCCACCGACTCCAGGTAGGCGGGGGTGAAGCGCAGCACCGCGGCCGCCTGGCGGATCCCCTCGGGAGTGCACCAGCCGTAGCGCTCCTGCACCGCCCAGAGCGCTGGCAGCGAGGCCGAGCGGCGGTCCGGGTAGCGGGCCGCCAGCTCTTCGATCCGTGCCTGCAGCTCCGGCGGGCAGTCGACTTCGGCGAGCTGCGGGATCTGCTCGGGGTCGGCGCTCGGGACCCGTCCCTCGGTGACCGAGCGGTCGACCGGCAGGTTCGGGTTCGAGACGCCGGGGCCGTCGACGGGCGTCACCGGTCCACCCCTCCGAGGATCGGGTCGAGCATGCCGAGGCTGCAGATCATGTCGGCGACGTAGGTGTCGACCGCCATGTCGCGGAAGGCCTGCAGGTTGACGAAGGAGGGGTCGCGGAAGTGGACCCGGGCCGGCTTCGCCGAGCCGTCGGCGAGGACGAAGCAGCCGAGCTCGCCGCGCGGTCCCTCGATCGAGTAGTAGATCTCTCCCGGGCCGACCCGGTAGCCCTCGGTGACGAGCTTGAAGTGGTGGATCAGCGACTCCATCGAGGTCGGCAGCTCCGAGCGCGGCGGCAGCACGTACTTGCGGTCGTCGGCGATGAACGGGCCCTCCGGGAGGGCGTCGAGGCACTGGGTGACGATCTTCGAGGACTCGACCATCTCCGCCACCCGCACCCGGTAGCGGTCGTAGTTGTCGCCGACGGTCCCGACCGGGATCTTGAAGTCGAGCTCGGGATAGGCGAGGTAGTCGAAGGCCTTGCGCAGGTCCCAGGGCTCGCCGGCGGCGCGCAAGAGCGGGCCGGTGACGCCGAGCTCGAGCAGCCGCTCGCGGGAGACGACGCCGACGTTTTTCGTCCGCTGCAGGAATACCTCGTTGCGGTCGAGGAGCGCTTCGTACTGGCCGACGCGGACCGGCATGTCTTCGGCAAACTTGCGGCACTTCTCCTCGAAGCCCACCGGGATGTCCTCGATCACCCCGCCGACCTGGAAGTAGCGGGTGTGCATCCGCTGGCCGGTCGCCATTTCGAACAGGTCGAGGATCCGGTCGCGCTCGCGGAAGCAGTACCAGAGCATCGAGATCGCGCCGAGGTCGAGCGCCGTGGTGCCGAGCCAGACGAGGTGCGAGTGGATCCGGTTGAGCTCGAGGAAGAGGGTGCGTAGGTACTTCGCCCGGGGCGGGATCTCGAGCTCGACCAGCCGCTCGACCGCGCCGCAGAAGGCCTCCATCTGGAAGAAGTAAGAGACGTAGTCCATCCGCTCGACGAACGGGATCACCTTCCAGTAGCTCTTGTCCTCGCAGGACTTTTCGATCCCGGTGTGGACGTAGCCGATCACCGGCCGCAGCTCGCGCACGAGCTCGCCTTCGAGGTCGACGACGAGGCGCAGGACGCCGTGGGTCGCCGGGTGGTGCGGCCCGACGTTGACCGTCATCACCTCGGAGGTGGGGTCGTCGTGGAACTGGGGGTCGAGGATCTCGGTGCTGGTCCCGACCTCGAGCCCGGCGCGCTCCTGTGGGGTCTTATCGGTCGCGCTAGCCACGGTTGTGTTCGTTGTAGGTGAAGGTCACCGGCTCGCCGCCGATCGGGAAGTCGCGGCGCTGGGGCCAGCCGACGTAGTCGTCGGGCATCAGGATCCGGGTCAGGTTCGGGTGACCGCGGAAGACGATCCCGAAGAAGTCGTAGGCCTCGCGCTCCTGGGCGTTGGCGGTCGGGAACATCGCGGTCACCGAGTCGATTTCGGGCAGCGCGTCCTCGCCCGGATCGCCGAGCATCGCTTTCACCCGCAGGCGCTCGCGGCGGGCGAAGTTGAGCAGCTCGTAGTGGACGCCGAAGCGTGGTTCGGCCGGCAGGTAGTCGGCGACGTGGACGCTCGAGAGGAAGTCGTAGTTCTGCCCCGGCGTCTCCCGCAGCCAGCCGAGCACGGCGAGGATCTGCTCGGGGTCGGCGATCAGCGCCGCGCTGCCGTGTTCGTAGGAGGTCGCGAGGACCCCGCCCGGCACGTCGCGCTCGATTTCGCCGCGGATCAGCTCGAGTCCGGGTGCGTCAGGCAAGGGCCAGCTCCCTCGCCTCTTCGTAGGCCGCGGCCGCCTCGGCGCTCGGTTCCGAGCGCGGGCCGCCGCGCGCCCACTCCTCGGTGCCGGCGGCGTTGTAGCGGGTCCGCCAGCCCTGGTCGGCGTTGCCCATGATCTTGCGCTGCAGCTTGGCGAAGCCGTACATCACCGCCTCCGGCCGCGGCGGGCAGCCGGGGATGTGCATGTCGATCGGCATGAACTTGTCCGCTCCCTGGACGACCGCGTAGTTGGCGAACATGCCCCCCGAGGAGGAGCAGGCGCCCATCGAGATCGCCCACTTCGGCTCCAGCATCTGGTCGTAGAGGCGGCGGACGACCGGCGCCATTTTGATCGAGACGCGGCCCGAGAGGATGATCAGGTCGGCCTGGCGCGGCGAGGCCCGCAGCGCCTCGGCGCCGAAGCGGGCGAGGTCGTAGCGGGCGGTGACGATCGAGATCGGCGCCTCGATCGCGCAGCAGGCGAGGCCGAAGGTGAGCGGGAAGATCGAGTTCGCCCGCGCCCAGTTCTGGACCTTCTCGAAGGTCGTGGTGACGACGCGCTCTTC
>Ga0196962_10000377_pt1 | contig 19131 bp, 18 predicted proteins | sample S3v_20metaG_FD_183186 | JGI IMG/M metagenome (GOLD analysis project Ga0196962, IMG submission 183186) | Soil microbial communities from Anza Borrego desert, Southern California, United States - S3+v_20 | ecosystem: Environmental > Terrestrial > Soil > Desert | place: USA: California | collected...
TCGGGATCCAGCTCGACGGATGCGCCGAGCTCTCGAGGGAGACGACGACGTTGGGCCCGCGCTCGACCGCCGCCACCGCACCGGCGTCGCCAGCCGCCAGCCCGAGCCGTCGTACCGCCGGGCAGCTCGGCTCTTCGGCCGGATCTTCGAAATCGCCGAGGGGCAGGTGCCCGGCGGTCGCGGAGGGCGCCGCGGGCGGACGCTGCCATACCTCGTAGTAGTCGCCGCTGCGGACCAGCGAGTAGGCCGAGGGCGGCCGGCTCTGCGCAGGGCTGCGCCGTAGGACGAGGGTCCTGTAGGTCAGCAGGGAGGGCAGGGAAATCCGGTCCGTATCCGCCCATTCGCCCTTTTCGAGTTCCCCCCCGCCGACCAACGGAACCGGCCGGTACCGCAACTCGGAAGCCCCCTCGGCGTCGAGCTTGCGGAGGAAGTGGCGCACCCCGTACGGCTGGTATTCGGTCATCAGCGCCGGGCCCTCGCCGGCGAACTCCTCCCCGATGCTCTCCAGTTCGCGCAGCTGGTCATACGGCGCCAGGCTGACGTCGTGGTAGCCGACCGCGTTCGACCAGAGCACCCCGGCGAGGATCAGGCCGAGGACCGTCGTCCCCAGCACCCGTTCGACCCGGGTGGCGAAGGCGGCGGCGGCGGTCAGGGCCAACAGCAGCAGGGCCGGGCTCCCGGATGCCAGCGCCTTCGCCCCCACCCAGGGGGATGAATAGAGGAAGACAGCGACGCTGCCCGCCCCGGCCCCGGCGGCGTAGAACAGCAGCTCCCAGGATCGCCGGCGCCAGGCCAGCCAGACCCCCGCGGCCGCGGCGAGGAAGACGATCGCGATCAGGTACGTCGTCAGGCCGCCCTGGCTCGGGTCGAGCCGGAAGTCGCCGGCGATCCAGACGCCCGCGAACTGGGCGAGGCTGAGCGGGCCGATCAGGTTGCCCAGCTCGGCGTCGCTGGTCAGCCCCCCCTGGGTGGGCGAGAAGACGCCGGAGGCGAAGAGGACCGGGATCGCGAGGAGGAGCACGGTCAGGGCAAGCGGCCATGCCTGCCGGAGCAGCGCCGGGACCCCCTCGGAACGCCAGAGGGCGAGCGCGGCCAGCCCGAGGATCGGGAGCACCCAGACGAGGCCGCCGGAGCCGACCATCGCCAGCAGCGCCGTGGTCGCAAGCGCCGCCGGCAGCGTGGCGCGCCAGCCCAGCTCGGCCCTGGTGGAGGCTGGGGCGGTGGCGGCCAGGAGGGCGATTGCCAGCGCGGCCGCGATCTCCTTGATCCCGCCCCACAGCCCGTAGGCGAAGAGCAGCGCCGGCTGCGCCGCCCCGAAGGCGACCGCCGCACGCAGCGGGCGAGAGGCGAGGAGCGGCCGTGCCAGCTGGTAGAGGCAGAGGGCGAGCAACGCCGCCATCGTCGCCATATAGGGCTGGACGACCCAGGCGACGTCCGTCCCGGTCAGCCGCGATCCCACCCCGAGCGGGAGGAAGGCGCCGATCGGGTAACCGAGCGGCAGATTGACCTCCAGCGTGGTCTGGTAGGTGGACGGTTCCAAACCGGAGAGGTCGCGGCCGTGCTCCATCGCCCGGTCGACGAAGGCCATCCAGGTCGCCGTGTCGTCGAGCTTGATGTAGCCGGTGAAGGTCGGGTCGCCCGAGAGGACGACGGGCGCCGCGTAGACGGCAAAGCTCCCCAGAGCCGCGAGCAGCGCCCAGCGGTCGAGGCGGCGGCCGGCCCAGGGATAGCCGAGCGCGGCGCCGGCCAGCGCTAGGAGGACGGTGGCCGGAGTCGCCAAGAACGCCGTCTCCCCCCGCGCCGTGAGCAGGGCGGTGACGACGACGATCACAGCGAAGCCGGCCGGCGCGACGAGCGTTCCCGGGAGCCGGCGGCCGAGGAGAGCCTCGAGCAGGAGGCCGCAGCCGAGGCATAGCGCCGTCAGCAGGACCGGGAAGAGCAGCCAGGAGACGATCATGCTCAGCCCACCGGCCGGATCGCGCCGGCGCGAACCAGCTCCAGGGCCTGCCTGGGCCGGGGGTCGTAGACCTCGATCTGCAGTTCCGAGCCGGGGTAGGCGAGGTAGGCGCTCCCCTTGGAGGTGGAGCTCGCCAGCAGGAAGGCGTTGCCGCTCCGCTCGAGCGAGGTCCCCTCCTTGGCTGCCACGTCGCGCAGCGCCAGGACCGGGTCGGCGATCGGGTAGGTCCCAACCGTGAGAAAGCCAGAGCGTGCGTCCCCAGGCTCCGCGTCGGGCGGCAGGTAGCGCAGGTAGACGTTGCCGTCGGGTTCCTCGGTGACCTCGATCTGGCTCGGCGGACGCTCGCCCGCCCAGTAGATGTCGTGACCCAGCGTCTCCGCGAGCTCCGTCAGCCGCTCGAGGTCGGCCAGGCGCGGAACTCCGTCAGCAACGCGCTCCTCCCCCTCGCCGCCGAAGGCGACGAGCCCGACAGCGACGAGGACCAGCAGGGCCGAAACGGCGACTCCCCACCTCCTGGCGATTGACGGCATTGCGCAATCTTCGCCGCTCGCGCCTCGGTTCCTCAGACGACCCCCGCAATCGTGCCGCGCGGCGCTGCGCTGCCTTAGCCGGGCTGCACCTGCCGCGCGCAGAAGAGGGCTCGGTTGAGCCCGTCGAGCAGGGCGCGGGCAAACTGGCCATCGCCACCGAGCTCGAGACCGTCGGCGTCGTGGTCGATCACAGCGCGCAGCCAGGCAGAGACGGAGCCGGTTGCCCAGGCGCTGGCCTCGCCCTGGAAGTTGGTCGCGCAGGAGAGGATGCGGCCGCTCTCCACCTTGACCAGGACGCCGGCCAGCCGGTCTCCGTTGCCGACTTCGATCGCCAGCCGGCAGGTTCCCGAGACATCCTCGTCCAGGCTGAGAAGAGGGATCGCGAGCAAGAACGCCGCTTCGCCGTCGATGCGGCCGATCTGAGCGCTCTCCTCGGCGAGGTGTCGGCGCTCCCAGCGGGCAGCCACGGCGAGCGGAGCCACCGCCTTGCGCAGCCAGGGAGTGACCATGTAGGGCGTCCCCCGCCCGCGACCGGGCACCGCTTCGATCTGTCCGGCCGCCCGCATCGCTCCCAGCCGCCGCTCGAGCGACGGGTAATTGATCCCGGAGATCAACCGGTCGAGTTCGGTCAGGGCCAGCGGCTTCGCGGCGAGAGCTCGCACCATGCTCGTGCTCCAGCCTTCGACCAGGGCTTTGATCGCGCCCTTCGCCGCGACGCTGCCCGGCTCGATCGGTCGGCCCGGAGCGTCCTCCAGCCAGACGCGCAACGCGTCTATGACCTGCAGGATCTCCCGGCCGGCATCCGTCAGCTCGTAGTCGAGCGCGCCCGGAAAGCCGGTCTGGCTACGGCGCTCCACGATCCCCTTCGCGGCGAGCGTCCGCAGGTGGCCGCGCATCGTCGTCGCTGGAGGAGACCCCGCCTCGCGCCGCAGGTCCATCAGCGGCTTCGGGCCCTCGGTCAGCGCCTGGATCGCGTGAACGTTGATCGGCATCGAGAGCAACGTCAGGGCTTGCGTCCCAGCTCGCGCCCCGAGGCCGACCCCGCGTTTGACCTGAGGAACGCTCAAGGTCTTCTGATTATGGCAGGGGTCCAATCTTGTGTCAAAAAATTGGACTAAAAGGGAAAGGCCTTTTCAGGGTACAAAAAAGCGCGCGGCGGTTGCCCGCCGCGCGCTTTCTAACTACGAACTAGTGGCTCAGATCCTCAGGGATAAACGTTGAGGACGTTGGCCAGTTCGAGATTGCCTTTCTGGCGGGTTTCGTTGGTACCCGCAGCTGCCGGCAGACCCGACTGGGAGTTCACCAGGCCGTTGATGCTGATCGGAATGAAGCCGAACAGCGTCAGGGTGCACCCGCTGGCCCCTGGGGCCGAGAACGAGTTGTCGACCAGTTCCTGCCCCGTGAATTTGAAAATTTCCGGGGGCTCGAACGAGAACGTGCCGGTCGAACCGGTGATCGGTTTGTTCGGCGGCGGCGGGTTCGTGGTGCCCGTCGTCAGGCTGAGTTTGATCGGGTTGGCGAACGAACCGACGTAGCAGTTGTTGCCCAGCACCGGATGGATCAGGTGCACTTTGATCGGCAACGAAATGGTTTCGCCGAGGAACGGCTGACCGGCCAACTCAGTGACCGCGTACAGCGTGAGCGCTTCGCTACCGAAGAATTCCAGCAGCCAGGTCAGGCCGGTGAGCCCGACGATGCCGCCAGGAACTTTCTGTTTCGCTGCGCTCATGCCGCCTTTGGAGTTGGCGACGAGACCCTGACTCGGGAGCACGCCACCGCTCAGGGTGATCGGCTGTTCGATGGGGACGTTTTTGCTCCCCATTTTGAAGTTGCCGCCGGTGATGACGGACCGCGTGCAGAGTTCGACCCCAGGCACTTCGGTTTTGGGATCCGGACAGCCAGCGAACTGCGAGTAGCCCGGTGCGGGCGTCGTCGCGGTTGCAGCCGGTGCGGCAATCGCAACCACGGCAACTGCAGCCGCGAGGACGCCGAGTAGCTTCGACTTCATCTCTCTCTCCTTTTAGATGCTCTAACCCCTGCGTCACGCAATGGCTCGAGCTTGCGTAGAAAAGAACAACTCAGCCATTCATAACTGCTGTTTTAGTCAGGGACTAGCCCGGAGAGGAAAAAACTGAGCGGTTATAGGTCGGAAAGCATAAAATCCCTGCAAATCACAGGAAGCCTGATTTATACGCGCGCAAATTTGCGCGCGTGAGATTCTAGGAACAGTCAGCGTCTCGTTTTGAACCCCAGAATGCGGGGAAAATCGGCCGCTCTACTCCCGCCGCTCGCGGCGGTTCTCCTCGCGCCGGTGGCGGCGCAAGACGGGGGCCGCGTAACCGATCAGAGCGCCGATCCCAACCGCGACCAGCAAGGTGACGATCAGTGGCGCGTCGAGCGTGACGAAGAGGACGTCGACCCGTACCTGCTGCGAGTTCTGCAGCGCCACGATCGCGACCAGGGCGATCAGCAGACCGATCGCCCAGGCGCGCCAGTTGATCGGCTTCTTCTCTGTAGCCACTGGTAAATCCTAGAACCCGCCTTAGTATCCCGCCGAGCATGGGCGAAGAGCGGGAGAGGGCGGGCGGCGCAGAGGGTCCAGGCCTGCCGAAAGCGCTGCCCCCGCTCGCGGCGGCGGCACTCGTCTTCGTCGCCGCCGGCGCGGTCCTGATGCTGGAGATCCTCGCGGTCCGCTTGCTGGCGCCTTACGTCGGCCTGACCTTGGAGACGACGACCTCGATCATCGGCGCCGCCCTCGGTGGCATCGCGCTGGGCGCGGCTGTCGGGGGCTATTTCGCCGACCGCACCAACACCTACCTGCTGATCGTCGGGCTGCTGGTCGGGGGCGGGCTGCTGACCCTGCTCACGGTTCCGATCGTCCACTTGCTGGGACCGGAGGCGCGAGGCGAGGGCGACATCGCGGCGCTCGGGATCACGATCGTCGCCCTGGTGCCGGCCGCCGCGGCGCTGAGCGCCGTCTCGCCCGCCGTCGCCCACCTGCAGCTGCACGATCTCCGCGCCAGCGGCACGATCGTCGGCCGGCTCTCGGCCTGGGCCACCGCCGGGGCACTGGTCGGCACCTTCGGCACCGGCTTCGTGATCGTGCCGCTGATGCCGGTCGACACCGCGGTGCTCGTGATCGGCGCGGCGCTGGTCGGAGTCGGCCTGACGCTCGCCGTGGTCTCCTCCGTGCCCCCCGCCGGCCTGGCCGCAGTCGCACTGCTCGCCGTCGCGCTGGGCGCGCTTACCGCGACCTCCGACTCGCCCTGTCTGCGCGACAGCAAGTACCACTGCCTCAGCCTCGTCTCGGACCCGGAACGCCCCGGCAACTTCGAGCTGCTGCTCGACGAGGTCCACAACTCCTACGTCGACGTCGACGATCCCGAAGTCCTCGGCTACGCCTACACGCGCTGGATCGCCGAGGGGATCGACGCCGGGTACCCCGGCAAGGCGCCCATCGACGCCGTCTTCGTCGGCGGCGGCGGCCTCAGCCTTCCCCGCTGGCTCGACGCGACCCGTCCCGGGTCGCGAGCCACCGTGCTCGAGGTGGACGAGGAGATCATCCACCTGGTCGAGGATCGGATCCGGCTACCCGCGCCTCCTCAACTCAGCGTGGAGATCGGCGACGCCCGGGTGACGATGCTCGAGCTGCCGACCGACGCCGCCGACGTCGTCGTCGGCGACGCCTTCAGCGGCTACACCGTCCCCTGGCAGCTGACCACCGTCGAGTGGCTGCAGGAAGTCCAGCGGGTGCTGAAGCCGGATGGGCTCTACGCGGTCAACCTGATCGACTACGAGCCCGCAGACTTCTTCGCGGCGGAGGAGGCCACCTTCCTCGAGGTCTTCGACCACGTTCAGCTCGCCGCCCGGGTCGGCGAGGACGAACGGCCGGGGGGCGGGAACCTGATCCTGTTCGGCTCCGATCGCCCCCTCCCCCCACTGGTGACCTCCCGGGCCGCCCAGGCAGAAGGCGTAGCGACCTACACGCAGGCTGCCGTCGAAGAACTGGCCTCGGGGGCAGAGGTGCTGCGCGACGATTTCGCGCCGGTCGACCAGCTTCGCACGATCACGATCGGCTGAACCACGCTTTCCGAAGCGAGGCCCCCCGAACCGTCGCCGCCTCGCCGACAGCGATAAGGTCGGGGTCTGGACCGGCGACCCAGAGTCGGACCCAGAGCCCCCCGTGACAACGCCGTCGGATACTTCGACGGCGAGACCCGAGCAGGACCCGCCCGACCAACCCGGAGGCTTTCCCCGTGACTTCACCCGCCGCGACCGCAGACGCCCAACAGCACGACGACCGCACCCGCTGGCTCGCCCTCTACGTGCTCTGTGCCGGGATGCTGATGATCGTCCTCGACGCGACGATCGTCAACGTCGCCCTGCCCTCGATCCAGGACGATCTCGGCTTCTCCCAGAACGACCTCGCCTGGGTGATCAACGCCTACATGATCCCGTTCGGCGGGCTGCTTTTGCTGGCCGGGCGGATCGGCGACCTGATCGGCCAGCGCCGCGTCTTCCTGGTCGGGCTGGCGATCTTCACCACCGCCTCGCTGCTCTGTGCCGTCTCGCAGAGCCAGGAGATGCTGGTCGGCGCCCGCTTCGTCCAGGGTGTCGGCGGCGCGATGGCCTCGGCGGTGATCCTCGGGATGATCGTGACGATGTTCCCCGAGCCGGCCGCGCAGGCCAAAGCGATCGGCGTCTACGGCTTCGTCGCCTCCGCCGGCGGCTCGATCGGCCTGCTCGCCGGCGGCGTGCTCACCGACGCGATCAGCTGGCACTGGATCTTCCTGATCAACCTGCCGATCGGGATCGCCGTCGCCTACATGGCGATGCGGCTGGTCGAGCGCCACGAGGGGCTCGGCCTGCACGAAGGCGCGGACTACCCGGGCGCGGCGCTGATCACCACCTCGCTGATGCTCGGCGTGTTCACGATCCTGCAGATCACCGAGTGGGGCTGGGGCGACACCCGCACGCTCGTGCTCAGCGCGATCTCGGCCGCCCTGCTCGCGGCGTTCATCCACCGCCAGGCGACGATCGCCAACCCGCTGATGCCGCTGCGCCTCTTCCGCTCGCGCAACGTCGCCGGCTCCAACGTGCTGCAGGCGCTGCTCGTCGCCGGCATGTTCGGGATGTTCTTCCTCGGCGCGCTCTACCTGCAGCGGGTGCTCGACTACACGCCGCTCGAGGTCGGCCTCGCCTTCCTGCCGACCACGATCGTGATGGGCGCGCTCTCGCTCGGCTTCTCGGAAAAACTGATCATGCGCTTCGGGCCGCGCACGACGTTGATCCCCGGCGTCTGCCTGGTCGTCGTCGCGCTGCTGCTCTTCGCGCGCACCCCGGTCGACGGCAACTACCTGACCGACCTGCTGCCACCCTTTTTGCTGATCGCTGTCGGGGTCGGCACCTCGTTCCCGGCGATCATGACCCTGGCGATGTCGGGGGCAACCCCCGCCGACTCCGGGCTCGCCTCCGGCTTGGTCAACACCAGCATGCAGGTGGGCGGGGCGATCGGGCTCGCGGTGCTGGCAACGCTCTCGACCGAGCGCACCCAGCAGCTGCTTGACGATGGAGTTTCCAATGCATCGGCGCTGAACTCCGGCTACCACCTCGCCTACTTGATCGGCGCCGGCCTCGCCGCGATCGCCGCCGCGATCGCCGTGTTCGTCCTGCGGGACGCGACGCCGCCTGGGCATGGCGAGCCGGAAATGGAGCGCGGCGGCAGGCAGGAGCCGGAGCCGGCCTATTCTGAGGCGCGCTGACGAACAGCTGGGTTTGTTGCAGTCGGCCTGAACGGGGGCCCCAAAACATCAAGAAAAGTCGGCGGGCGCCCGATTGAGATTGCGTGACCGCATTCTCAGAGGACAGCTCTCAGCGGCCCGGCGGCTTCGCCGAAGGGCCCAGCGAGCGCTCCCGGATGGGGCGCATCTCCGGCTACCTCTGGATCGTCGGCGCCCTGATCGGGGTCGGAGCCGCCTTCCTGCCCGGAGCCGTCCACGAGGGCCTGCCCTGGGTCTTCGGCCTCAGCGCGATCTCCTTCCTCTACGGGCTCGGCAGCGTCACCGGGGTCCTCGGCTGGCAGTACGCCTCGATCAACGCGCTCGCCTTCGGCATGGTCGTGACGATCCCGGTCGTCGGGCTCGCGATCTATCTGACCGGCGGCTCGCTCAGCTACATCGAGCCCTTCCTCGTCTGCTCGCTGCTCTACGCCGCCTTCTTCTTCCCGGCACGATGGGCCTGGCCGCTGGCGATCGAGCTGATCCTGGTCGCCGGGACGCCGCTGCTCTATGACCCGACCACCACCGAAAACGCCTTCCCGTCTCGCTACCTAGGGCTCGCCGCCAGCTACCTGGCCGCCACCTGGGTGATGGTGGGGCTAAAGCGGCGCCTGGTCGACGCCGAGGCGCGCCAGCGGGGCTTCGCCAACCGCGACCCGCTGACCGGGGTCGGCAACCGCCGTGCCTTCGACGCGATCCTGCGCCGTGAGCTCGCCGCCCGCACAAAGCCGGCCGGCCGGCGCGGCGCCGACGACAGCCCGCTCGGCCTGCTCGTGCTCGACATCGACGACTTCAAGGGCATCAACGACGAACACGGCCACCACGTCGGCGACATCGTGCTGCGCGAGGCGGCGGACCGGGCGAGCGGGATCCTGCGCTCGACCGACACCTTGGCCCGGATCGGCGGCGACGAGTTCGCGGTGATCGCCCCGGGCGCCCAAGGGGATGGGGCGCAGCGGATGGCAGAAGCGCTCGGAACCGCGGTCAGCCTGCCCGAATCGGACCGTCGCGGCCCCGTCCCGAGCGCCTCGGTCGGGTGGGCCGTCTTCCCCGAGGACGGGACGGATTTCGAGACCCTGATGCAGGCCGCCGACGCGCGGATGTTGCGGCTGAAGGGGAACGGCGCGCGCTCAATGCGCGAGCGCAGCCGACTCGAGCACACCCAGTAGCTGGGTGACGCGGCAGACCAGGAGGCGCTCCTCGTCGACCTCGACCCAGGCGCCGGCGGAGGCCGGGAAGACGACGTGGTCGCCAGGCTGCACCGGCATCTCGACACCGGCGTTGGCCCACCAGTCCAGCCCGGGGCCGATCGCGAGCACGATGCCCTGCTCTGGAGGCGGCTCGTGGGTGCCCGGTGGGACGACCAGCCCGGACCGTCGCACCCGGTCCTGGTCGAGCTCCTTGATCACCACCTGGTCGAACAGCGGCCGCAACTGGTGGCGAACCGACTCGGTCGGGTCGGGTCTCTGCGCGGTGCCCACCGCGCCATTTTGAAGCATTCGCTCGGCGGGAGCTAGCCGCCGCTGACCGGGAGCACCGGCGTGCAGAGGAAGCCCTGGGGATGCGCCGGGTCGAGCGCGGTGAGGACGTCGGCGGCGGCGATGTGGTCGTAGGGCATCGAGAGGTGGTCGCCGAGGTCGAGCACGCACTGGTTCTGCAAGAGGATGTTGTCGACGTTCGGACCGCTGAGGAAGGCCGAGGTATAGGGGGTGACGACCTGGTCGAAGCGGGTTTGGATCACCGTGTAGGAGACGCCGGGAACGGTCTCGCCGCCGGCGTTGAGCTGGGTGAGGAACGGCGAGCCGGCTTCCTGCTGTTCGCAGGCCGGGCAGGTGCCGAACAGTCCGTTGGCGCCGGGAAAGAATTTGCCGAGCGTGAAGAGCCCGTTCAGGGTGGTCCCGTGGTTGGAAGAGGAGAGCCCGATCAGCGCGTTTACCTCGGCCGCTCCGCCGAGGTTCTTCAGGTAGTAGCGCGGCATCATCCCGCCCTGCGAGTGGCCGACCAGATCGACCTCGGCGGCGCCGGTCGCGGCGAGCACCTGGTCGACGAAGGCGTTTAGCTGCTGCGCCGAGGCGGCGATGTCGGCGATCCCGTATACCCCGATCGCGCCGCTGCCGTTGTGGGAGCCGTAGTTGAGCGCGAAGACGCAGTAGCCGCGATTGTGCAGCAACGGCGAGATCGCCTGCCAGCTGTTCGACATGTCGGCGAAGGTGCCGTGAACGAGGACGACCGGGCGCGGGTGGGCGGCGCTCGGTTTGCAGGACCAGTCGTTGGCCCCGGGCGGGCTCGCGGTCGGATGGGTCTGCGCGTAGCCGAGCACGCCGTTGTAGACGACGGGCAGGGTGTGAGCCGAAGCCGGCGCGGCGGAAAAGATCGCGATTACCGCGGTGAGCAGGAGGGCGGCGAGGCAGGAGGGGAAGCGACGACGCTCGCTTGGACTTAAACAACGCATGGTCCGGTTCCTCCTACCCATAAATGGGTAAGTCAAGCCGCAGTTGCGCTACACGGCGTTTTGCAATTAACTTTATTGAGTATAACGGGCCGGGGAGGCCGGGCGGGGACCAATCGGTTGGAAGGAGAGGTAAATGAACGTGTTGACCATGTCTGGCTCGCGAAGGGCGGTGAGGCTGCTCGCGACGGCCGTCGCGGCGTTGGCGATTCTCGTCTTCGGCGCCGCCGGAGCGCGAGCGGCGAACTACGTGTCGCTCGGCGACTCCTACACCGCCGGGCCGCTGATTCCCAACCCGGTGCTGCCGCTCGGCTGCCTCAAATCGAGCAACAACTACCCGCGGTTGGCCGCGCCGACTATCGGCCTGCCACTGCGCGACCCGAGCTGCAGCGGCGCCCGGACCGAGCACATGACGCAGCCGCAGAACGTCGACCCCGACGGGCCGAACCCGCCGCAGTTCAACGCGCTCGACGCGGAAACCACCGTGGTCTCGATCACGATCGGCGGCAACGACATCGGCTTTTCCAGCGTCGCCCAGGACTGCATCACCGTTAACCCGTTCAGCACGCCCTGCAAAGACAAATACGCCTCCGGCGGCAAAGACCAGCTGGCGGAACGGATCGCGGCGACGGCGCCGAAAGTGGCGGCGGTGCTGCAGGGCATCAAAGCCCGCTCGCCGCTGGCGAAAATCTACGTCCTCAACTACCCGGCGATCTTCCCCGAGACCGGGTTCGGCTGCTGGCCGCAGATGCCGATCGGGTTCGGCGACGTGCCCTACCTGCGCTCGACCCAGAAAAACCTCAACGCGATGTTGGCGACGCAGGCCGCCGCCAACGGCGCGACGCTGGTCAACTGGTACGGGGCCAGCATCGGACACGACGCCTGCAAGGGCAGCTCGACCCGGTGGGTCGAACCGCTGGTACCGGGAGAACTCGCCGCCCCGATCCATCCCAACAAAGCCGGGATGGTCGGTGCGAAAAACGTCCTCCTCGCGGCGGTGAAATAGTCGTGTGATGCGCATCGCGAGCCTCGTCCCTTCCGCGACCGAGATGCTGTTCGCGCTCGGTCTCGGCGGGGACGTGGTCGCGGTGACCCACGAGTGCGACTACCCGCCGGCCGCGCGTGAGCTGCCGCACCTGACCGCCACGGTGCTGCCGGAGGGATTAGGCGCCGGCGAGATCGACGCCGCGGTGAAGGCGGTGGTCGGCGAAGGGAAGGCGCTCTACAGCCTCGACGAGGAGCGCCTGGCGGAGCTGGCGCCGGACCTGATCGTCACCCAGGCGGTCTGCGACGTCTGCGCCGTTTCCTACGAGGACGTGGTCGCGGTCGCGGCACGGCTTTCCAGCCGGCCGCGGGTCGTGCAACAGGACCCGAGCAGCCTCGGCGAGGTGCTCGAGGACGTGACGCGGCTCGGGGAGGCAGCCGGGGTCGAAGGCCCGGCGGGCCAGCTCCGCGCCGAGCTGACACAGCGGCTGGAGGCGGTGCGCGCTGCGGTCGCCGGGGCGCCGCGTCCGCGGGTCGTCGCGCTCGAGTGGCTCGACCCGCCCTTCGTCGGCGGCCACTGGATCCCGGAGATGGTCGCGATCGCCGGCGGCGAGGACGTCGCCGGTCGGGCTGGCGAGAAGTCGCCCGAGGTCGGCTGGGAGAGGCTGGCCGCGCTCGGCCCGGACCTCGTCGTCGCGATGCCGTGCGGTTGGTACCTCGAGGACTCGCGCGCCCAGGCCGAGGCGCACTGGGGTCGGATCGCGGCGCTCGGCCCCGAGCGCGTCTTCGCCGTCGACGCCGCCTCGACCTACTCGCGACCTGGGCCGCGCCTCGTCGACGGCACCGAGCTGCTCGCCCACCTCTTCCACCCGGAGCGGGTGGAGCCGCCCGAGGGAATCGGGTTCGTCGAGGTGGCGGCTCAGAACTCGAGCTCGTAGAAGAGCATCGAGGGGCCCTCGGGCGAGCCTTCGCGGTTGGTGAACCCCATGCTCTCGTAGAGGCCGCGGGCTTCGGTGTCGGTTTCGCCCGTGTTGAGGTCGACCCCGGCCGCGCCCGCGTCGCGCGCGAGCTCGATCGTCGCGGTGAGCAGGGCGCGGCCGATGCCCTGGCCCCGCAGCACCGGCGCCACGTAGAGCTCCTGCAAATAGCATTCGAGCCCCTCGGCCCAGAGCGCGGGACGAAACCGGAACAGCGAGATGCCGTCCGGCCCGTCGCCTGCCAGCAGGACCGTGATCTCGCCGGCCTCGAGCAGCCGCCGGGAGCGCTCGGTGAGCGTCGCCACGTCAGGGGTCGGTTCTTCGAACTCGGAGTTGAAGTCGTGCAGAAGGCGCGCGATCTCCGGCGCGTCCTCCGGCCCGGCCTCGCGGATGTGAATTCCGTCGGTCATCGGCTTTGATTCCAGCATGATCCCCGACGAAGTTCGCGAAGCCTGTGCCTGGGTGGCCGAGCGGGCGCGCTCGGTCCGACTCGAGCTCGGTGCGATCGAGGCTTATGCGCACGCCTTGCCGCGGGACGGCGCCGGTGGGGGCGATCCCGCCGCCGCGCTCCGCGGCTTCGACCGTGAGACCCGGGTCGCCTTCGTGCTCTGCCTCGACGCGATCAACTTCGGCTCCGGCTGGTGGCCGACGGTCCGCAGGCGTCCCGGGCTGAGCGGGTACTCGACCGTCGAGGCCGGCGTCGTCGACCGCTTCCGCACCGACGGGGCCTGGTCCGCGGCGGAGCTGGCGGAGTCGAGCGCCGCGGGTGTCGCCGCCGTGCTCGGGCAGGGCCCGAGCCACCCGCTGATGGAGGACTTCGCCCGTTCGCTGCGCGACGTCGGCGCCCGCCTGCTCGCCGAGTTCGACGGGCGCTTCGAGCACGTGGTCGACGCGGCTGGCGGCTCGGCGCTCGCGCTCGCCGATCGGCTCGCATCCTGGGACGCCTTCGCCGACGAGTCCACTTACGAGGGGCGTCGGGTCCCCTTCTACAAGCGAGCCCAGATCGCCGCCGCCGACCTCGATCGCGCCGGCGTCGCGACCTTCGAAGACCGCGGGCGGCTCACCGCGTTCGCCGACAACCTCGTCCCCCACGTGCTTCGCGTCGACGGGGTCCTGCGGCTCGACCCGGAGCTGGAGGGCGCGATCGAAGCCGGCGAGCTGCTCGAGCACGGCTCGTCCGCGGAGGTCGAGCTGCGCGCCTGCGCCGTGCACGCGGTCGAGCTGCTCGCGGCTGCGGCGGGCGGGCGGCTCTCGCCGCCGGAGATCGACGCCCTGCTCTGGAACCGCGGCCGCGGGCCCCGCTACAAGGCGCTGCCGCGACCGCGGTCGCGCAACACCGCCTACTGAACGGCCGCGGGGGTGGGCTGGCGGTACAGCTCGCCCGAGGGGATGCCGATCACGTCGCCTGCGAAGCGCTTCTCGGTCCCGTAGACGACCCAGGTGGTGTCGATTTCGCCGATGTCGAGGTCGAGCCGGAGCACGTCTTCGTGCTCTTCGAAGTGCTCCATGTGGGTGAGGCCGGCGTCGTAGTCCCCGCGCAGCAGGCCGGCGCCGACGATCGGCTTCGAGGCGACGTCGATCACCTCCTCCCAGCCGGAGAGGTCGAGGTACCCCTTGGTGGCGGGGACGATGCCGAGCGAGCGCGGCCGCTCGACGTCGCGCCTGCTCAGCAGGACGAGCGGCTTGGTCGGGTAGATGAAGGTGTCGACGACGAAGACCTCGGTCCAGTACTTCTCGGTGATCTTGTGGACCAGCGGGTGGGCGCTGCACTGGACCAGGAAGGCGTCGTCGCGGCCGCGGATCGCCTCCAGGCCGTCGAAGAAGTCGGTGATCAGCTCGAACCCGAACTCGTCGATCCCCTGGAACTCGGCGTAGCGGCGGACCGCCCGTTCGTGGCAGGTGCCCTCCGGCCCCAGGGTGACGAAGGTGATCTTGCGCTGGCTCCCGTTCGTCTCCATGCCGTTACGCAAGAGTAATCGAGTAAATGAGCGCGTTCAAGCTCAGCGGCCCGCGCGACGTCGAGGTTCCTTGGTGATCAGCGGCCGCGGCGGCCGAAGCTGTGGCCGGCGGGGGCGACCGCGCGCAGCTCCTCGATCGCGAGCTTGCGCAGACGTTTGGAGCCGGGCGGCGGTTCGCGGCGGTCGCTGCTCGGCCGCTCGGTGCGCTCGAGCGGGGCGAGATCGGCGACGACGACGTTGACCACCCCCTCGCGGCGCTCGAGCCGACCGGATGCGCGCAGCATCGTCGCGCTGCGGACGAGGGGGCGGTGGCGCTCGTAGACGGGGGGCGGGACGACGAGGTTGACGACGCCGCGCTCGTCCTCGAGCAGCATGAAGACGATCCCCTTCGCGGTCTCGGGGCGCTGGCGAGCGGTGACCATGCCGGCGACCTCGACCGCGCTGCCGTCCTCCAGCCGCTCGAGGTCAGTGCTGCGGGCCAGGGCCGGATCGAGCTCGGGGCGCATCAGCTCCAGCGGGTGCTTGCCGAGCGCGATTCCGGTCGAGCGGTAGTCGGCGATCATCTCGTCCCACTCCCCGAGCGGCTTCAGCTGCGGCGGCTCGGGCGGCTCCAACGGCAGCGCCAGCTGGGTCGCGCCCCCGATCCCGTGCCCGGCGGGGGCGACGCCGACCCGCCACAGCGCCCCCCGCCGTTCGCTGCCCCCGGCCGGGACCTCGTCCAGCGCCCCGGCCCAGGCCAGGCGTTCGAGGCTCGCCAGCCCCGCCCCCGAGCGCGAGGCCAGCTCGGCGACGCCGCGGTAGGGGCCGCCTCGCTCCCGCTCCGCCACCAGCGCCTCCATCTCCTCGCTCTTCACTCCCTTCACGTAGCCGAGCCCGATCCGCACCGTCGGGCCGCCCCGCACCCGTTCGACGTGGCAGAGCACGCGGCTGCGGTTGGCGTCGGGCGGGGCGATCCGCAGGCCGCGCCGCCGCGCCTCCTGGACCAGCGAGTCGGGCGGGTAGAAGCCCATCGGCTGCTCGTTGAGGAGCGCGCAGAGGAACTCCGGGCCGCGGTGGACGCGCAGCCAGGCCGAGTGGTAGGCGAGCAGGCCGAAGGCGGCCGAGTGCGCCTTCGGGAAACCGAAGCCGGAGAAGCCGCGAATCTTCTCCCAGATCCGCTCCGCCAGCTCCGGCTCCGCCCCGTGTGTCCGCGCGGCGCCGGCGACGAAGCGGCGACGATGCTCCTCGATCGCCTGCTCGGAGCGCTTGCGGCTCATCGCCCGCCGCAGCCCCTCGGCTTCCGAGGAGCTGAAGCCGGCGAATGTGATCGCCACTTCCAGCACCTGCTCCTGGTAGACGATCGTCCCCAGCGTCTCCCTCAGCGCCGGTTCCAGCGCCGGGTGCTCGAAGGGGATCTCGAAGCCCTCCTCCTCGCGCTGGCGCTTGCGGCGCTGGATGTAGGGGTGGACGGCGCCGCCCTGGATCGGCCCCGGCCGGATCAGCGCCACCTGCACGGTGAGGTCGTCGAGGTTGGCCGGCCGGGTGCGCGGCAGCATCTGCATCTGCGCGCGGCTCTCGATCTGGAAGACGCCGGTCGTCTCCGCCGCCTGGATCGATTCGTAGGTCTGCTCGTCGTCGAGCGGGATCCGGGTCAGGTCGAGCCGCTCCCCCCGCGTCCGCTCGAGTTCCTCGACGCAGCGCTCGACCGCCGAGAGCATCCCCAGGCCGAGCAGGTCGATCTTGAGGAAGCCGGCGTCGGCGCAGGAGTCCTTGTCCCACTGGACGATCTGGCGGCCCTCCATCGCCGCCGGCACGACCGGGCAGACGTCGATCAGCGGCCTGGTCGAGATCACCATCCCGCCGGAGTGCTGGGAGGCGTGCCGGGGCAGCCCCATCGCCTCGCCGCTGAGCCGCAGCAGCGCCTGCCAGCCGGGCGAGCCGGCCCGCTCGGGGCCGAGGGCGGCGATCGCGTCGCGGGCGATCTCCGCCTTGGTCTCGTGGAAGCCGACCGTGCGCGCCACCTTCTCGATCTCGCTCGGCCAGAGGCCCAGCGCCTTGCCGAGCTCGCGGACCGCGCTGCGCGGGCGGAAGGTCGGGAAGGCGGCGACCAGGGCGGAGCGGTCGGCGCCGTAGCGCTCGTGGATGCGCGGGATCAGGATCTCGCGGATGTCGCGCGGGAAGTCGAGGTCGATGTCCGGCATCGATTCGACTTCGTCGTTGAGGAAGCGGCCGGAGAAGAGCTCTGCCTTGACCGGGTCGACGTGCGAGAGGCCGGTCAGGTAGCAGACGATCGAGCCGACGCTGGAGCCCCTCCCGCGTCCCGGAGGCATCACAGATCGCGCTGACTCTGGGCCGCGCACCTCGGCCGCGACCTCGCGGGCCAGCTCCAGCAGCTCGTGGTGGAGGAGGAAGAAGCCGGAGAGGCCGAGGCGGCGAATCGTCCCCAGCTCCTCGTCGAGGCGGGCCGTCGCTTCCCGCCGCCGGCGCGGCGGCTCCTCGCGGTAGCGCTCGGCGAGCCGGTGGCCGCAGAGCTCGGCGAGGTCGCGGTCGGCGCCCGGCTCCTCGGAGCGCGGGTAGCGGTAGCCGAGCTCCCGGGTCAGGTCGAAGCGCAGCCGCTCGGCGAGGTGCAGCGTCTCGGCGACCGCCTCCGGGTGCTCGGCGAAGCGCCGCGCCATCGCCTCGGGCGCGGCGAGGACGGAGCTGCGGTTGCCGCGCCGCTGCGGCTCGCACTCCTCGAGCATCTCGGCGCGGCGGACCGCGACGAAGGCGTCCTGCAGGTCGGCGCGGTCGGGATGGTGGGAGTGGACGTTGCCGGTCGCCACGCAGGGGACGCCGAGGCGAGAGGCGAGCAGCGCGAGCCAACGATTGCGGGCGCGGTCGCGGCGCCAGTAGGGGCGCTGCAGCTCGATCCGGAAGCGCTCGCGGCCGAAGGCGGCGAGCAGGCGGCGGCCGAGCCGCTCGCCGCGCTCGGTCTCGTGCCGCTCGAAGCAGCCCGCCACCGCGCCGTCACGGGCGCAGCCGGAGAGGCAGAGGAGCCCCTCGGCGTGCTCCTCTGCCTGCGCCAGCGTCGCCCACGGCTGCGAGGCGGTGCGGCCGGTGTTGTCACGGGTGTGTGAGTGGGCCAGCGTCAGCAAGCGGCAGAGGTTGCGGTACCCGCGCGCGTCCTCCACGAGCAGGGTGAGATGGGCGAGCCGCTCGCCGTCCGCTCCCTCCAGCTTCACGGTCAGCTCCGCTCCCGTGATCGACCGGATACCCAGTCCCCCGCACGCTTCGGCGAACTCCATCGAGCCCCAGACGCCGTCGTGGTCGGTGAGCGCGAAGGCCGGGTAGCCGTGGGCGGCGGCGGCCCCCGCCAGCTCGAACGGCGTCGAAGCCCCGTCGAGGAAGGAGAAGGCCGAGTGGGCGTGCAGCTCTATATAAGGAGCGCCGGCCATCGCCCTCAGGCCCGCTGCCGGAACCAGCGCCCGTTCGAGACGCAGCGGAAGACAGCCGCCGAACGCCCGTCGGCCAGGGCGAGGTCGAAGTAGTGGCGGCGCAGCGGCTTCGGCGTCCACCAGCGGTCCTCGACCCGCCACTCCTCACGCACCGCCTCGACCGCGACGCCGTCGACCGCGCACGGCACGCCGGCCGGATCGGCCTCGACCGTCACGCTCCGCGGGGTGTAGAGACGGCGTAGCCCGGGCATTTCACCGGGCTCGCTGCGGGCTTAGGTCAGATAGTGGATCGCGCCGCGACCTCAACGGTGACAGCGCGATCGGGCGCGGCAAGAGCAGCCGTCGCGGCGGCGGTGAGAGTCTCGAGGTCGAGCTCGTACTGCTCGACGACTGCCCGCAGCGGCTCGTCGACACCGAGGTTCGGATAGAGAAGCTCCAATGAGACGGGCTCTCCGTCTCGAAGGGCAACGATGGCCCGTTCGTGCCGCTGGTCCGCCCTCTCGGCAGTGACACCCCGGACCAGGGTGATCGCAATCGCGTTTGCTTCCTTGTCGTAGTCGGCCCACATGTCAGTCGTCTGGGAACGTCGTGATGACGAAGTCCAAATCGTCCTTGGCCAGGACAACGATGATCGCACGGTTGCCCGCCCCCAATCCGGTCAGGCGAGAATTCCCATCCTCGTCCACCTCTCTTCGAATCGGATACCCAACGGCCAATTCCACTTCGGAAAACAGAATCTTGTAGTGCCTCATCCGGTTCTTCGCGTGTCGGCTGAAGCGCACTCCCGTCCAAGGCGGACGGCCGAGCAAATTCGTCCCCCCTCCCCATGACAGCCCTACAGCTCCGGAAAGGGGGTCAGCGCCGCCCAGCGCTCGGGGACCCGCGAGTCGAAGGAGACCGAGAGGACCTTTAGCAGGGCCTCGGCGCCTTGAGCGGAGCGGACCTCGCGCACGGCGGCGCCGAGCCGGCCACGGCGCGACTCGGCCCCGCCGGTCTCGAGTTCGAGCTGGTCGACGGCGGGCGGGCCCAGCCCCACCGCCCGCAGCCGCAGCTCCGTGGCCGGGCCGGGCAGCGACTCCAGCCGGG
>Ga0196962_10000379_pt1 | contig 19088 bp, 24 predicted proteins | sample S3v_20metaG_FD_183186 | JGI IMG/M metagenome (GOLD analysis project Ga0196962, IMG submission 183186) | Soil microbial communities from Anza Borrego desert, Southern California, United States - S3+v_20 | ecosystem: Environmental > Terrestrial > Soil > Desert | place: USA: California | collected...
GGAGAGTAGTTCTCGGCCAAGGACTTCCGCACCTGGAGCGGCACCGTCCTCGCCGCAACGGCCTTGGCGGGCGAGCCGCGGCCGCGGTCGGAGGCCGCCGCGAAGCGGACGATCAACGCTGCCGTGCAGAGCGTGGCGGCAGCGCTCGGCAACACCCCGGCGGTCTGCCGCCGCTCCTACATCGACCCCCGCGTCTTCGACCGCTACCGCGACGGCGAGACGATTCCCCCCGTCCCGACGCGCGACGGCGAGATCGGTCCGCGGGTCCGTTCGAAGGTCGAGCGCCGGGTCCTCGAGCTGATCTCCTGACCGTCTAAACCCTCGTTTTGCCCCAGCGTCGCTCGGGTAGCCGGAGTGTGGACAAGGACAGCCCGCCGCCCCTGATCCCAGCGGCTTTCACCAGGCGAGAGCTTGGTTCCCGCTCGGGTGAGAAGACCAACCGCGGCAACGTGGAGAGGCGCTCGGGGGGCGGCGGGTCATTGCCTCTCGAGCAGCAAACGAGCTCAAAACGCACAGGAGGAGATCGAGATGTCCCAGTTGAACGACAAGCGAATCGCCTTCCTGACGGCTAACGAGGGCGTCGAGCAGGTCGAGTTGACGAAACCGCTCGAGGCCGTGCGCGAGGCCGGCGCCGAAGCCGAGCTGATCGCCCTCGAAGCCGGAGAGGTGCAGGCGTTCGACCACCTCGACAAGGCGGACAAGTTTCCCGTCGACCAGACGGTCTCCGAGGCCGACCCAAGCCATTTCGACGCCCTCGTCCTGCCGGGCGGGGTGGCCAACCCCGACCAGCTGCGGACGGATTCCGACGCGGTCGAGTTCATCCGGGCCTTCTTCGAAGCCGGCAAGCCGGTCGCGGCGATCTGCCACGCGCCGTGGACCCTGATCGAGGCGGACGTGGTGCGGGGCCGCACCCTCACCTCGTTCCCGAGCCTGCAGACCGACTTGCGCAACGCCGGGGCGGAGTGGGTAGACGAGGAGGTGCACGTGGACGACGGCTTGGTGACGAGTCGCAAGCCGGACGACCTCGAAGCCTTCTGCGCGAAGGCGATCGAGGAGTTCGCCGAGGGCGTCCACGAGGGGCAGCGCGAGAAGGCTGCCGCTCACTGACGAAGGAGGAAAGGCATGCCACCGCGCGGAGTGAAAAAAGGGTCGAAAAGGGACCGTCAGTACAAACACATCAAGAAGAGCGAGAAGGAAGCGGGTCGCTCGGAGCAACGAGCAGAGGAGATCGCGGCGCGCGCCGTCAACAAGGAAAAGGCGCGCTCCGGAGAGTCGGAAAGCGCTTCGCGCAGCTCGACCCGCGGCCGCTCGGCCTCCAGCCGCGGCGGCAAGCGGTCGGGGGAAGGCCCCGCTGGCCGTACCCGCGAACAGCTCTACAACGACGCAAAGAAGCTCGGCATCGAAGGTCGCTCGCAGATGAACAAGAAAGAACTCCAGCGGGCCGTGGCCGGCGCGAGCTGAGGATTCGCCCCTATGGCCGCGAGATCCGAGCGAGGATCTCGCGGTCCCGCCGCAGCTCCTCGATCGACTCGACCACCTCTGCGGCGCCTGCCTCGCGCAGCTCTTCCCTCGAGAAGCCCCCGGTGAGGACCGCAACCGTCGGGATTCCAGCCTTGCTCGCAGCCCGCGCGTCCCAGGTCGAGTCGCCGATCATCACCGCGGCGCCGTCGGGGTCGGCCTTCTGCAAGGCGGCGTCGACCAGGTCGGGGGCTGGCTTCGTCTCCTCGACGTCGGCGGAGGTGGTCCAGGCGTCGACAAGCTCGCGGGCGGCGAGCAGGTCGAGGTAGTGGTCGACCTCATTTTGCTTCGCCGAGCTGGCGAGGATCACGGTCGCCCCGTCGGCGCGCAGCTCCTCGACCAACTCGCGCGCCCCCTGCATCGGCTCGACTTCGCCGATCAGCTCGCCATACGCCTCGGCCTCGGCCTCGCGAATGTCGTCCCCTTCGCTCTCCTCCGCTTCCTCGCCGGCGAGGGCGCCGACGATCTTGTCCCCGCCCATCCCGATGTGCCGGTGGATTCTCCACATCTGCACCAGATGACCGTGCGCGCGCAGCGCCCGGTGCCAGGCGATCGCGTGGTGGTAGTTGGTGTCGACCAGGGTGCCGGCGGCTTCGTGGATTGCGGTGAGCGCCATGGGCCCGGCCTACCCCGCCTGGGCGCTGCGTCAAACGGCTATGTGTGTACGGGTGAGACCAAGGGGTAGATGGACGCCATGTCATCGATCAAGAAAGCGATCGCCCGTAAGGCGGTGAAGTCGACCGCCAAGCACACTGCCCACGGAACCGCCTCGAAGCTGAAACGGAACCCCTTCCGCGCCGCCACTCTCCTCGGCGTCGGATGCGCTGCCGGCCTTGCCGCCGGCTGGGCACTTGGCCGTGCCGCGACGAGCGCCGCGGTCGCCGACCCGAGCTAACTTTCGGAGCCGGGGCGGTCCCCCGCCCCGGCTCGATCGATCTACGAGCCGCCGAGGCGGGCACGCAACAGGGCTTTGCCCTGCTCGGCGCCCTTGCGGCTGGTCTCCTGGGCCCGCCCGAAGAACTCGGCGAGCTCGGAGTCGCCGTCCCCTTCGGCGTCTTGCTTGTAGGTCTCCAGGCGCAGCACGTTGCTCAGACACTGCTCGGTGAACCAGATGATGTTGTAGTCCTTGTCCTTGGTACCGGTGATCTCTCCGGCCTCTTGAACGGCCATGTCGCTCCTCCTCTGATTGCTTTCGCTCTCCCTTGCGACTACCCAATGCGCGGGAGGGTGAAAACGAGCCGCCGGGAGTTTCGCCCGCCTCAGGCGTGGGTAGCCGAGCGGCATGACTCGTGAGGACGAAGGCCGAATCGCCGAAGAGGAGGCGGAGGCGGCTCGGGAAGCGGCGGGGATCGGCGGAGCGGTCCGGCCCGAGACCGACGACCCGGCGCAAAAGCCCCTGGTGGAGGGTGGCCAGGGCGAGGCCGAGGGGTTCGAGCTCGCCGAGAAGGAACTGGAAGAGAACGCCACCCACGGCGACGCTCGCGGCTTCCCCCGCGAGGACATCCCGGACTCCGAGGAGCCGACCGATACCGAGTACGGCGAGCCCGACGAAGCCAGCCCCCCGGAAGGAGAGCCATGAGCGCGACCGCGACCCGCAGAGTCCTGGCGATCGTCCCGGACGAGCTTCAGGCCGGGGAGGAGATCGATGAGATCCGCCGCCTCGCCGACGGGGCCGGCATCGAGCTGCACGTCGTCGTGCCCGCGGTCGAGGCGACCGCCTTCCGTCACACGATGGGGGACGTCGACGAGCCGAAGGCCGAAGCCGAGGAGCGGCTGCGCGCCTCGCTGGCTTCGCTGCGCGACAGCGGCATCGAGGCCTCGGGCGAGGTCGGCGACCCCGACCCGATCCAGGCGACCCAGGACGCTCTGCTGAAGGAGCCGGCCGACGAGGTGTTGATCTTCGAGCGCGAGGCCCAGCAGGCGCGCTGGTTCGAAGAAGGTCTCTTCGAGAAGGCCCAGGCCGCGATCGAGCCGCCCCTGCGCCTGGTCGTGATCCACAGCGGCGACGCCGACGGAGAGCACGTGGTCGGGGTCGAGGAGGTCGGCCGCGGCACCGACGGCAAGGAGGAGGACGACCTGGAGATCTCGGAGAACCTCCCCCCGCTCTCCACCCGCGATCTGGCGGGAATCCTGATCGGCATCGTCGGCACGATCGTGACCATCGTCCTCGCCGCGGTGATCGCTTCCGGCCCCGGCCCCGAGGCCGGCTGGAAAGCCGTGGCGATCGGCATCGCCATCTTCACCGGCCTGATCAACATGGCCCACGTCGTCGGCCTGACCCTGTTCGAGAGCGTTCGCTACCGCGGTGGCTTCGCGGTCTTCTTCCGCGGCCTCTCCCTGGTCGGCACCTCCGCGGCGATGCTGATCAACCTCGGGATCCTGCTCTTCACCTGATCTCAGCTCTCGGTGTGGACGGCGTTCGAGCGCCGCAGCGCCTGCAGGACCTCCTCGGCGAGCTGCGAGCCGTCCTCGGCGCGCAGCGGCGTGGCGCTGATCCGGAAGACGACGCCGTCGTCGTCGATCTCCTCGAGGGAGACGCTCGGCCGGTAGCGGGTCGGCACCGCGATCGCCTCGAGCAGCCGCTCCTCGATCTGGCGCGGGCTGGCATCCGTGTCGAAGCGGGCGCGCACGTCGACCCTGTCGGGCTCGCGCAAGGGAACGACGACGAGGGTGATCAAGACGCTGTTGGGAACCAGCAGGCGGTCGGCGCCCTGGACCAGGGTCGCGTAGAAGAGGCCGAGCGAGCTGACCGTCCCCTCGATCGAGCCGGCCAGCGCGCCGCCGACCAGCCGCACCCTTTCGCCGACCCTGAACGGGCGCGTGCTCTGCAGGACGATGCCGGCGAAGAGGCCGCTCAGCGTCTGCTGGGCCGCGAGACCGAGCACGATCGCCGTGAAGGCGCCGCCGAGGGCCAGGGTGGCGGCATTCACGCCGGCGATTCGCAGGGCGAAGATGACGACCGCGGCCATCGCGAAGAGGCGGATCGAGAAGCCAAGGGTTCCCGCGGTGGCCGGGTCGAGCCGGCGGTAGAGAGGGGGAGAGAGCCCGCGCACGAGCCAGTGCGTCGCGGCCGAGCCGACCACGATCAGGATCGCGACGGTCGCGTACCGGACCCACGGCCCATATCCGGGGAGCAGGCTCTGCCGGTTGTAGTAGACGACCAGCGTCCCGGTCAGAACGAGCAGAGCGACCAGGAGCCCGCCCACCGCTCGTTTCGAGACCTGCGGCTCCAGCTCGTCCCCGAGGCCCAGCGAGTGCCAGGCGTGGCTGCGGGTCTCGAACAGCTCGCGCGGGATTCTCGGACGCCGGGGAGTGGGCATCAAGTACGGGTACCCGAGCGGCGCCCCGCCTATGCGTGGATGCCGTCGCTCAGCTGCGCAGCGCGGCGAGGGCCTCGTCGCGGGTGCTGTGAATCGGGATCGAGAGCTCCAGGCCGGTGATCTCGAGCACGCGGCGGACTTGGTCGTTGTAGCTGCTGATCACGACTCGACCGCTGCCTTCGCCCTCGGCGCTGCGGTCGAGCTGCTGCCAGGCCCTGACGATCAGGGCGATGCCGGTCGAGTCGATGAACTCGCACTGGGAGAGGTCGACGAGGACGAGGGCATCGCCGGCGGCGATCGCGTCGTCGAGTGGCCCCTCGAGTTCCGGCGCAGTGCTGAGGTCGAGCTCGCCGCGGACCGCGATGACGCGAATTCCGTCTTCGAGCTGGGCGGCAGATGCCTCGAAGGGCGCGGGATTCACGGCGCCGATGCTAGCGCAGGACCGTCATCCGCCGAAGCGAGTTTTCGCCCCCCGTCGGCGGGTAGGACTTTCGAGAAGCGGCGACGGAAAATCTGAAGCGGCGATCGAAGTATGCTCGCCGCCTACTTGCGATGGGTCATGGACTAGCTGAATCGTGAATACGACGACCACCGACGACCGTTCGGGGCTGCAGATGTCCCTACCCGCGAGGGCCGAGAACGTTGCTGTCGTCCGGCATGCGCTGGCGGGCTTGGCAGAGCGGCTGGGCATGGACGAAGCGGGGATCGCCGACCTGAAGACGGTGGTGACCGAGGCCTGCATGAACGTCGTGGTCCACGCCTATCCCGACCAGGAGCCGGGTCTGCTGTCGGTCGAAGCGACGCCGGAAATGGAGGGGCTGACGGTCGTCGTGCGCGATTTCGGCCGCGGGATCCAGCCCCGCCCGGAAGCCGACCGGCCCAGCCTGCGGATCGGGCTGACCCTGATCGCCGCGCTTTCCACCAGCTTCGAGATCAAGGGCGGCGTCGACCGCGGCACCGAGATCAGGATGTTCCTCCCGCTGCGAGCACGCGACGAGAGCGCGGCGCGCCAAGAGGCATCGGAGGCCGCGCCGATCCGCACCGAGGCGACCGCGATGCGGGTCGGGCCGCCGGAGCTGGTCGGCCCGGTGCTGAGCCGGGCCCTGGGCGCGGTCGCGGCCCGCCACGAGATCAGCATCGACCGCCTTTCCGACGCGATGCTGCTCAGCGACGCGATCTCAGCCCGCGCCCCGGAGGGCTTCGCCGACGGCCACGTCTCGCTCAGCCTCGCCGACCGGCCCGAGGGCGTGCAGCTGCGCGTCGGGCCGATGACGAGCGGCGGCGCCGAGCGCCTGCGGGAAAGCCTCGAGTTGCCTGAGGTGGGCGGCACCCTGGAGACGCTGGCAGACGAGCTGCGAATCGAGCGGGGCGAGGAAGGCGACTTCCTCGTGATCGGCATCGCCGCGTTCGGGGACTAGCCGCTCTCTTCCTCCCCTTCGGCCACCTCGGCGCGAATCCGCTCCAGGGTGCGCCGCAGGATCCGCGAGACGTGCATCTGGGAGTGGCCGATCTGTTCGGCGATCTGCGACTGCGTCATGTCCTCGACGAAGCGCAGCCGCAGGACGAGGCGCTCGCGCTCGTCGAGGTGGGGAAGGGCCCCTTCGAGGGCGAGCTTGTCCTCGACCAGCTCGAATCCTTCGTCCTCGTCGCCGACCCACTCCGAAGCGGGCGATTCCTCCTCGTCGCCGCCGACTGGGCGATCTAGCGAGAGGGGGCGGCGGTTGTGGTTGGCCTCCAGCACCTCGAGCACGTCGGTCGGGTCGACGTTCAGCTTCCCGGCGATCTCGTTCACCGACGGCGAGCGCTGCAGCTCGACCGTGAGGGCGGATATCGCCTTGTCGACCTCGGCCATGCGGTCATGGAGGCCGCGCGGAACCCGCACGGTCCAGACGCGATCGCGGAAGTGGCGCTTCAGCTCGCCGAGGATGGTCGGCGAAGCGAAGGCCGTGAAGGGGGTGCCGCGGTCGGGATCGAAGCGATCGATCGCGTTGACGAGCCCGAGGCTGGCAACCTGGAGCAGGTCGTCGAACGACTCGCTCGCGCCGCGATAGCGCAGCGCCAAGTTCTTCGCGAACGGCAGGTAGCGGCGCACGAGCTCCTCGCGGGTCACGGGGTCGCGGGTCTCGATGAAGCGCGCCCAGAGCGCGCGCTCGCTGGCCAGGCCATCCCCGGGCCCGGGTGGGGGGGTGGTCTCGATGGGTCGGGTCTCTTCCTCGTTCGCTGCCATCTGTGCAGTTGCGCCGGGACGTCTCACCGCCGCCGCCCTTTGAGCCCCAGAAGAAGCCGTGCAGCGCCCGCCGGCCGCAGGCCGGCGTTCACCCACACGATAGCGGGGCGCGGCTGCCGCGCCGTGTGACAGCATCGCCCCGCTTGCGGTGGTCGAGCTGGAGAGAGGGGTTGCCGATTCTCGGCCTTGCGGCCGCTGTGGTCGCATCCTTCGTTTGGCTGCTCGGCCTCGACTCGGAGCTCACTTTCATCGCGGATGACTGGCTGCTGCTCGTCAAACGGCATGAGGTTGGCGTCAACTATTTCCTCCACCCGTTCCACGGCAACATCGTCGCGGCCCCCGCGCTGATCTACAAAGTTCTTCAAGAGACCGTGGGGATGGGGTCGGCGACGCCCTATTACGGCCTGGCGATCGCCACCTTCGCCCTCAGCGCGGTCCTCCTCTTCGTCTACCTGCGCAAGCGGGTGGGAGATTGGCTGGCCCTGTTCGCGGCAGTCCTCGTCCTTTTTCTCGGCGCAGCGTTCGAGGATCTGCTCTTCGCCTTCCAAATCGGGTACTACGGAGCCGTCGCGGCCGGCCTCGGAATGCTCATCTGCCTCGACCGCGAAGACGATCGGGGGGACGTCGCGGCCACTGTGCTGCTCGCGACCTCGCTGTTGTTCTCGAGCCTGGGGATCGCCTTTGTCGCCGGCGCGGCAGTGGACTTCCTCTTCGGTCGCCGGCCACGGGGGAGGCGGCTGTACGTGTCGCTCGTTCCGATCTCCATCTTTCTCTTCTGGTGGCTGGGCTGGGGTCACGTGGCCAAGACCTACGTCAGCGCCCACAACATCGCGACGACGCCGGAGTTTGTGTTCAAGGCGGCGTCGGCGGGGATCGTCTCCTTCATGGGCCTGGCCACCGGCGACGGGAGCGAGCCCGACCAGCCCCATCTGATCTGGGGGAAGCTGCTGCTCGTCGCCGGCTTTCTGCTGCTGGCCGCGCGGGTGTTCCGCGAGCGCCGAATCTCGAGGGGCCTGGCGGTCGTCCTGGCGATCGGGCTGACCTTCTGGATCCTCGCCGGGATCAACCGAGACGAGACGCGGCTGCCGACTTCGAGCCGCTTCCAGTACCCGAGCGTGGTTTTCCTCCTTTTGATCATCGGCGAGGGACTGCGGGGGGTCAGACGGCCCACGCCGGCGATCGTCGCCGCCGGCGTGGGCACCGTCCTGGCCCTCATGGGCGGCATCTCCCTGCTCGAGCGCGAGCACTCGGAGCGATGGCGACCCTATGCCGACGCGCTCCGGTCACATCTCGCGGCGATCGAGATCGCGGGACCGGCAGCCGACCGACAGTTCACGGTCTTCTTTCCGCCGGACATCAAGGCTCCGGCCGGCGCCTACCTGGACGCCGCCGACCGCTTCGGATCGCCCGCCTTCTCCGAAGAGGAGCTGATCGCGAACCCCCGTGCCAATCGCCCTGGAGCGGACCTGACCCTCGCCCAGGCCCTGAACCTCGCGCTCGCCCCTCCAAGGCCCGGCAGCCGACCGGTTCGCTGCCAGAGCCTCCAAGCCACCGCCGCAGGCACCACCGGGCTCACCCTGGCGCCGGGCGCCTACAGCTTCGAGAACCTGGGCACCTCGCCGGTGGAACTCAAGCTGGGCAGGTTCTCGGAAGAACTGTCCGTCTCCTTCGGCGCGATCGCGCCATCGACCTTGACGGCCCTGGAGATTCCGCGCGACAGCTCAGAGCGTCCTTGGGTCCTGGGCCTTGACGGCGCAGGCACCGTCGAGCTCTGCATCAGGACGTAGCTGCGGGGCGGCGGCTACGTCCTGATGCCTGGGCGGCTACTCGGCTGAGGAGGACTCCGCCTCGGGGCTGGCTGCAGCTTCGGTCTCGGGGGACTTGAAATGGAGGATGTGGACCTTAGAGAGGATCCCAGCCTCGTCGTTGCCCTCCGCAATGCGCTGTGACGCTTCGGCTTGAATCTCCAAGACGCGGTCGAGCGTCTGCCGGAGCAGATCCGACACGTCGGCCCAGCCCTGTTTATCGACGACCATCGGCGTGCGGCTGAGGTGAAGGTCGTCGACCTGGTCGAGAGTGCCGCTGTTCGAAGCCGCCTCGAGATCCTCGAATACAGATTTGAGCATCGCTCCGGCCAGGCCGGGGCGGAGGTTCTCGGGCATCCTCGCCCATTCCGAATCGGTCAGGAACTGGCGGCGGGTGGCGCGATAGAAATGCTCGGTGGCCCCGCGCCGCTGCTTCGTGTCAACCAGCTCGATGCAGTCGTATTTCTCCAGCACCCGTACGTGGTAGGCCACCAAGTTGAGGCTCTGATCCAGCTCCTGAGAGAGCATGTTGGGGCTCGCGACCTTCTCATTGAGAATGATCAGGATCTGTACTCGGAGCGGGTGAGCGAACGCTTTGGCGACGATCTGTTCGACGCCGTCTTTCTTCTTGGTCTTGGGCAAGGGGCCTTTCCTTCGCTTGGTTACAGGGCTAGCGGCCGATGACAGGACTTTAAAGCCCGAAGCTCAGGATTTCCACAACGGTCCCGCAATTTTCGTTTATTTCTTATCTTCTTGGTCTGTTGCTGTTGAATAGTCCAAGGAATTAGAGTAAAACTTCCGATCGCACGGATGACCGCGTGGGAAGCGGCTCTCACGGATGGGACCTACGAGGGGAGGTGGACGAACGTGAAGATCGGAACGCTGCAGGCTCGGGTAACTCCCACTGCCATCGTCAAGGGCTCCTAAGGCAGGCTCTGAGGGCGGCGGTCGCGCCTGGCAGACTCGGGTGGTGGCTTCTTGGAAGCTCCCCTTGGTCGTAGCCGCGATCGCCGTCCCCATCGTCGCTGCCTTCTACGTCAGCCCCGGGCTCGGGCTCGCGGTTGGCGCCTTGGCGGCGGTCACGATCGTCGTCGTCGCGGCGCGCCAGACGCCCCGGGGGGCGATCGGCAAGGCGCCTCCCGAGCTCGGGAGGCGCCGTCTTCTGGTGACGATCACCAGCCCGGTGGACGATCCGGAGACGATCGACCAGATCGCCACGATGTCCGGGAAGCATGGCGAGGCCGACGTGCTCGTGCTCTCGCCCGCCAGGATCGGGTTCCTGGACCGTTGGGCATCCGACGTAGAGGGCGCGCGCCGCGAGGCGCAGAGGCGGCTGGTGATCACGGTCGCGGCGCTGGCCGGTGCGGACGTTGCTGCCGAGGCGCGGGTAGGCGACGAGGATCTAGTGCAGGCGGTGGAGGATCAGCTCGAGAGCTTCCCCGCGACCGCCGTCGCCTTGATCACGGGCCCGCCCGATGAGGACGAGGCCGGAGAGGCCGCTGCCGTGGAGCTGGGGCAGCGTCTCCGAGTCGAGTTCAACCGAATCGTGGTCAAAGGTTCAGCAGCTCGCTGAACCGCAGGGCCGCGCGGGTCGGGACCACGAAGGCGTCGTGGCGGTGAAGGAGGCCGGCGCCTGTGAGGTCGCGGACGGCCCTTTCGACGCTGTCGCGCTCGCCGAAGTCGGCAGGGTCGCTGGCGATCTCCCGCACCAGTTCGTGCACTGTGACCTGGGCGGGATGAAAAGCCAGCACTTGCTGGAGGACGGCGGACTCGGTAGCTGCGTCTTCGGCTGCGGGGGTCCACCTGTCGTCGGTCTCGCTCATTCCTCCCACCTCCCCTTTCCGGACGGCTAAGTCCCTTGTCCAGCCGAACTCTCCCCTTCCGATCTCCCCTCGGTCTCGCTGAGCCCGAGAAGCTGGCGCGCCCAGGGCGCCTCGACCGCGGTGCGGTAGAAGTGCTGCATCGACCCCCGCACCGGCCGGGTCCGCACCAGCACGATCGCGGCTCGGTCGGCGAGGACGCGGACGTGGTAGCTGACGTTGCTCAGCGGTTGACCGAGGGCGTTGGCGATCTCGCGCGGGCTGACCGCCTCCTCGCCGGCCATCTGGCGCAGGATGTCGCGGCGGAGCGGATGACGCAGGGCTACCAGGAGGTCGTTCGCGTTCGGGCGGCGGAGATCGGTCATCCCGGCCGCAATATAGAGCAAAATGAAACGTTCTGTCTGTAGGTCTTTTGTCTGCGAGACGATTGCCGCAGGCCGGCGAGGTCAGGCGTCCTCGCGGACCCCGCCCATCTCGGTGAAGACGGCGGTGACGCCGCCGTCTTCGCGGCGCTCGTCCGCGATCACGTGGGAGACCGCGTTGATCAGGGCGAGGTGGGTGAACGCCTGGGGAAAGTTGCCGAGATGCCGACCCGACTCGGCGTCGAGCTCCTCGGCGAATAGGTCGAGCGACCCGGCGGCCTCGAGCAGTCGCTCGCAGAGTTCCCGCGCCCGCCGACGCTCGCCGATCTCCGACAGCGCCGAGACCAGCCAGAACGAGCAGATCAGGAAGGTGCCCTCCTTGCCTTGCAGGCCGTCGTCGGTCTCGTCCACCTTGTAGCGGCAGACCAACCCATGCTCGGTCAGCTCGGCGGCGATCTCCTCGACCGTCGCCCTTACTCGCGGATCGTCGGGCGGCAGGAAGCGGAAAAGCGGGATCAGCAGCAGCGAGGCGTCGAGGGCGTCGGTTTCGTAGTGCTGGCGGAAGACGCCGTCGCGCACCCCCCGCTCGAGGATCTCGGCTCGGAACTCTTCCGCCTTGGCCGACCACTGCTCGGCGATCTCCTCGAAGCCGAGGCTGTGGGCGAGGCGGACGCCGCGGTCGACCGCGACCCAGATCATCAGCTTCGAGGAGACGTAGTGCCGCGGTTCCCCCCGCGACTCCCAGATCCCCTGGTCGGGATGCGGCCAGGCCGCGATCGCGGCCTCGACCTGGTGGCGGATCAGTTGGCGGTCGGCGGGAGTTCCAGTGCCCCGCAGGGCCTTTTCGTGCAGGTAGACGGAGTCGAGCAGAGAGCCCCAGACGTCGTTTTGGCGCTGGTCGAAGGCCCCGTTCCCGATCCGCACCGGCTTTGCGCCGCCGTAGCCGCTGAGGTGGTCCAGGGTCTTCTCGTCGAGCTCCTTCTCGTGCCCGATCCCGTACATGATCTGGAGGTCCGGGTCGTCCTTGCAGACGGCGACGATGAAGCGCATGAAGTCGCGCGCCTCCTGGTCGAAGCCGAGCGTGTGCAGGGCCCAGAGCGTGAAGGTCGCGTCGCGGATCCAGCTGAACCGGTAGTCCCAGTTGCGTTCGCCGCCCGGCGTCTCCGGCAGCGAGGTGGTGGGGGCGGCGACGATCGCGCCGGTCGGGGTGTAGGTCAGCCCCTTCAGCACGAGCGCCGAGCGCTGCAGGTGGATGCGCCAGGGATGGTCGGGGAAGTCGCCGTCGCGCAGCCACTCGCGCCAGAACTCCTCGGTCGAGTCGAGCCGCTCGAGCGCCTCGGGGGAGCTGCGCGGCCCGCCGAGCTCGCCCTCGCCCCACGTGACTGCGCAGAAGCCGCTCTCGTTCTCCCGCAGGTGCAGGCTTCCGCGGGCCGCGCCGTCGGCGATCGCCAGCTCCATGTCGCTGGTCAGGCGCAGCTCGGCGCCGTCGCCGCCGCGTGCCACCGCTTCGCCCAGCTCGCCGCCGCTCCAACGGGCGCCCTCGAGGCCGTAGGCGAAGCGGGGCAGGCACTCCATCTCCAGCTCGACCTCGCCGTCGATGCAGGTGATCGTGCGGAGCAGCGAGCGGTCCGACTCGTGCTGGGTGTCGGGGCGGCTGGTCTTGCCGTCGGACGCCGTCCACTCGGCGATGGTCAGGGCGTCGTGGACGACGGCCCAGCCGCTGTCGGTGACCCAGGTGGTCTCGATTACCAGCGTGCCGGGCTTGTAGCGGCGGCCGATCGGCACGTTGACCCCGCGCGGCCGCAGCCAGAAGTGGCCGGCGCCGCGGTCGAGCAGCGCTCCGAAGGCGCTCGCCGAGTCGAAGCGGGGGATGCAGAGCCACTCGACCGCCCCGTCGTAGGAGACGAGGGCGGAGGTGTGGCAGTCGGAGAGGAAGCCGTAGCTGCCGATCGTCGGAAAGCGGTCGTTCGAGGCAGCCATTCGGGGCGCCAAGCTAGCAGCGCGCACGGGGGCTAGCTGGCGATCCGCGTCGCTACGCTGGGTTCGATGACCCTGCCGTTCGCCCACGTGGGCAGCGCCTTTGCGCCGCTGGAGCTGCTGCCGCTGCTCGTCGCGGGCGGTCTTTACGCGAAGCGGGCCTCGGCCCTCGCCGCCAAGGACAGGCCCGTTCCGGTCTGGCGCCAGCTCTGCTTCGCCTCCGGCCTATTGACGATCCTCGTGGCGCTCTTCTCGCCGATCGGCCACGTCTCCGAGGAGCTGGTGATCGCCCACATGGTCGAGCACCTGATGATCGGCGACCTCGCCACCCTGCTGCTCGTGCTCGGCCTGACCGGGCCGCTGCTGCAGCCGGTGCTGGCGATCCGGGTCTTCGACCGGCTGCGGATCCTCGCCCACCCGTTGGTCGCCTTCCCGCTCTGGGTCGCCAACTTCTACGTCTGGCACATCCCGGCGCTCTACGAAGCCGCTTACGGGACGGCCTTCATGCACGTGGTCGAGCACTCGCTGTTCATCTTCTTCGGCTGCCTGATGTGGATGCCGGTGTTCGGGCCGTTGCCGACGCCCCAGTGGTTCACCGCCGGCTGGAAAGTCGGCTACGTGATCGCGGTCCGTTTCGCCGGCGCGATCCTCGGCAACGTCCTGATGTGGTCGGGCACCGTGCTCTACCCGATCTACGCGCCGGGCGAGGCTTACTGGGACATCACGCCGCTCGCCGACCAGAGCACCGCCGGCGTGGTGATGATGGTGGAGGGGACCTTCCTCGGGCTGGGCTTGCTGGCCTGGGTCTTCTTCGAGGCCGCTCGCGAGGGGACCGAAAAGCAGCGCCTGCTCGACCTCGCCCACGAACGAGGGGTCGAGCTCGACGCCGAGCGCGCGCAGCGCGCGGTGGCCGCCGGCCACGGCGCGCGGCTGGAGCGGCAGCTGATCGCGGCCGGGAGAGACCCTGAGGCCGGCGGCTCCTGAGCGGCTGCTGCTGCCGGCGCTCGTCTTCGTCGTCGGCACCGCGAGCCTCGGGGTGGAGATCGCGGCCGCCCGTCTCCTGGCGCCGTATTTCGGCGCCTCGACGATCGTCTGGGCGAACACGATCGGGGTCGTCCTCGTCGCGCTCTCGATCGGCTACTGGCTCGGCGGCCGCTACGCGGACCGCCACCCGCACCTCGGCGGGCTCTGTCTGCTCGTCCTCGCCGCCTCGGTGCTGATCGCACTCATCCCTTTCGCGGCCCGGCCCTTCCTCGGCTTCTCGGTCGACGCCTTCGACACCGTCTCGGTCGGCGGCTTTGCCGGCTCCCTGTTCGGGGTGCTGGTGCTGGTCGCGGTGCCGGTGACGCTGCTCGGGGCGGCGGCGCCGTGGGCAGTGCGGTTGGCGGTGCGCGACGTCGACCGCTCCGGTGAGATCGTCGGTCGCCTCTACGCGATCTCGACCGCCGGGTCGCTGCTTGGGACGATGCTCTCGGCGCTGCTCTTCATCCCGCTGCTCGGCACCCAGAGGACCTTCTTCGCCTTCGCCCTGGCGCTGGCCTTGGTCGCCAGCTTCGGGGTCGGGTGGCGTTTCGTCCTCGTCCCCGCCGGGCTGGCGCTGGCGATGGCGCTGCCGGTCGGGACGATCAAAGCGGCGGAGACCGGGAGGGTGCTCTACGAGGCGGAGACGGTGCACCAGTATGCGCGCGTGGTCGAACGGCCCGACGGCAGCCGCGTCCTCGAGTTGAACGAGGGCCAGGCGGTGCACTCGCTGTGGCGACCTGGCACCTATCTGACCGGCGACTACTGGGACGGGCATCTGGTGCTGCCGTCTGCGGCGCGCGAGGAGCCGCCGCGGCGGATCGCGATCCTCGGCAACGCCGCCGGCACCGTGGCACGCGCCTTCGGGCGCTACTTCCCCGGCACCGCCGTCGACGCGGTCGAGATCGACGGCGAGCTGACCGGGCTCGGTCGCCGCTACTTCGACCTGCGCAACCCGCGCATGCGGACCTTCGCGGAGGACGCGCGGCCTTGGCTGGAGCGCGTGGGCGGCGGCTACGACGCGATCATGGTCGACGCCTACCGCCAGCCGTACATCCCCTTCTACTTGACCACGCGGGAGTTCTTCGAACTGGCGCGGGAGCGGCTGACGGCGGCCGGCATCGTGGTCGTGAACGTCGGTCACCCGGAGGGCAGCGAGGATCTGGAGCGGGTGCTCGGGGCGACGCTGGCAGCCGCCTTCCCGACCGTGCTGCGCTACCCGATCGAGGACACCAACACCCTGCTCGTCGCGAGCGAGGGGGCGCTCTCGGCGGCCCGGCTGCGCCGCAACGCCGCCGCGCTGCCACGGGAGCTGCGGCCGCTGGCGGAGGCGGCTGCGGCGGCGCTGGAGCCGCGGCTGCCCGGCGGCGAGGTCTACACCGACGACCATGCCCCGGTCGAGTGGCTGGTCGACAGCTCCCTGCTGGAATACGCGAATGAGTGACTTCGCCGATCGGGCCCGCGCCTGGCTGGTCACCGGCCCGCTCGGTCGCGGTCTCTCCTTCGCGATCGACTTCGCCGTGGCGTTACGGACGATGCTGTCTCGCTAGGGTCCTCCGTCCTGATGCAGACCACCGTCAAAGAGCTGCCCGGCTCGCGCGTCAGCGTCGAGGTCGAGGTCCCGGCGAAAGACGTCGAGCGCGCCACCTCGCGCGCCGCCCGCGCGATGGCGAAGGAGATGCGGATGCCGGGCTTCCGCCAGGGCAAGGCGCCCGCGTCGCTGGTGATCCAGCGGCTCGGGTTCGGCCCCGTCCTGCAGGAGGCGATCCGCGAGGCGCTGCCCGAGTGGTACGAACTGGCCCTGCTCGACGCCCGGGTCGCCACGATCGGCGACCCCAGCATCGAGATGGTCTCGACCCCCGACGAGGAGGGCGAGCCGCTCGAGTTCAAGTTCGAGGTCGGGGTGCGCCCGCCCGCCAAGCTGGGCGAGTACAAGGGCCTCGAGGTGGGGCGCAAAGTGGACGAGGTTCCCGACGACGTCGTCGACCGCGAGGTCGAGCGGGTCCGCGAGGGCTTCGCGCGGCTGGAGCCGGTGGAGCGCGCGGCGACCGAGGGCGACTCGCTGCTGATCGACTTCGAGGGGCTGATCGACGGCTCCGCCTTCGAGGGCGGCAAGGCCGAGGACTACCTGCTCGAGCTCGGCTCCGGCCGGCTGATCGAGGGCTTCGAGGAGCAGCTGGTCGGCGCGAAAGCGGGGGACGACCGCGAGGTGGCGCTGAGCTTCCCCGACGACTACCAGGCGGAGCACCTGGCCGGCAAAGCGGCGCTCTTCAAGGTCGAGGTCAAGGAGGTGCGGGAGAAAGTCCTGCCCGACCTCGACGACGACTTCGCCTCCGACGCCTCCGAGTTCGACACGCTGGATGAGCTCCGCGCCGACATCCGCGAGAAAGTCGGGCAGGCGATCGAGGGCCGGGCGGAGGAAGACTTCCGGATCGCCGCCGTCGACGCCGCGGTCGACGCCGCGACGGTCGAGGTTCCCGCCGAGCTCGTCGCCGCCCGGGCCAGCGAACGCTGGGAGCGGATGGAACGCCAGCTCGCCCAGCGCGGCATGGATCCCAACGCCTTCCTGCAGATGCAGGGCAAAACCCGCGAGGAGCTGATCGAGGAGTCGAAGCCCGACGCCGAGCGGGAGCTGAAGCGCGAGGCGGTCGTCACCGCGATCGCCGAGGCCGAGCAGATCGAGATCACCGACGAGGAACTCTTCGAGGCGCTCGAGCACAGTGCCGAGCACGAACGGACGACGCCGCAGAAGTTGCTGGCGCGGCTGCGCGAGAACGGCCGCGACGCGATGGTCGTCGAGGACCTGCGGGCGCGCAAGGCGATCGAGCTGGTGGCGGAGGCGGCACAGCCGATTCCCCTCGAGCAGGCCGAGGCGCGCGAGCAGATCTGGACGCCGGAGAAAGAGCGCAAAGAGGCCGGCGACCTCTGGACCCCTGGCGACGACGACTGAGGCGTTGCGAAGGAGGCCTGTCGGAACCCCTGCGCGCGGGAATGTGAGCGAAGCGCGCGATATGCAATCTGTCGTTTGCCCGCCATAGGCGGGCTCTATCTGAGGGAGCTGCACCCACAGGGTGCGCGACTCAATTCCCGCGCAGGGGTTCCGACATCCCTCCCGGTAGAGTGCGAAACATGAGTCCTCTGGTCCCGATGGTGGTCGAGCAGACGTCGCGCGGCGAGCGCGCCTTCGACATCTACTCGCGCCTGCTCGGAGAGCGGATCATCTTCCTCGGCACCCCGGTTACCGAGGACATCGCCAACCTGATCGTCGCCCAGCTCCTGCACCTGGAGTCCGAGGATCCGGACAAGGACGTCAGCCTCTACATCAACTCGCCCGGCGGCTCCGTGTACGCGGGCCTGGCGATCTACGACACGATGCAGTTCATCAAGCCCGACGTGCAGACGATCTGCGTCGGCGTCGCGATGAGCATGGGGGCGCTGCTGCTGAGCGGCGGGGCCGCTGGCAAGCGGATGTCGCTGCCCAACTCGAAGATCCTCATCCACCAGGTCTCGGCCGGATTCCAGGGCCAGGCGACCGACATCGAGATCCACGCCAAAGAGATAATCGACGTGCGCCGCCGGCTCGACGAGATCATCGCCAAACACACCGGCCAACCGTTCGACAAGGTGACCAAAGACACCGAGCGGGATTACTTCATGAGCGCGGAGGAGGCGAAGGAGTACAACATCGTCGACCGCGTGATCGAACACCACTGAAGCTCCTCGCGCTTCTCGCATTTCTGCTCGTCCTGGCTCCGGCGTCCGCGAGGGCCAGCATCGCGGCTCCCGACGGCGGCACTCCGTATTACGGCCACGTCTTCCCGGTCAGCGGCGCGCATGGGATCCGGGGCGGGGTCGGCGAATTCGGCGCGGCGCGCAACGGCGGGCGCGTCCACGAAGGCTTCGACATCACCGCCGCCTGCGGCACCGGGCTGGTCGCGGTGACCAGCGGCCGCATCGAGCGCCGCGGCTACGACCCGGTCTTGTACGGCAACTACCTCTCGATCCACGGCCAGGGCGAGCGGCGCGCTTACTTCTACGCGCACCTGCCGCGACCGGCGCCGGTGCATCGCGGTCAGCGGGTCCTGGAGGGACAGCGGGTCGGCGCGGTCGGCGAAACCGGCAACGCGGTCGGCACCGGGTGCCACCTGCATTTCGAGATCCACGTCCGCGGCGCGCCGGTCGACCCGGCTCCCTACCTGCGCCGTTGGGACCGCTACAGCTGACCGAAGAGGCGGGGGCGGGTTGCCGACCGGCTTCCGACGTCCTCGCCGGCCCGATGCGCGCGACCCAGCGCAAGGCCGAGGAGTCGCAGCGCCGCTACTCGTCGAGCTGACGTTCGAACCAGAGGTTCGCCTTGCGGTTGCCGTTGTAGTCGGCGACCTCGCGGTATCCGGCGGCTCTGTAGAGGGCGATTGCGGGGGTCAGGTAGTCCGAGGTGTCGAGGCGCACAGCCGTGCAGCCGTGGCTATGGGCGATCTCCTCGAGCTCGGCGAGCAGGGCGCGGGCGAGGCCCTTGCCGCGGTGTCGGGGCGCCACGTACATGCTCTTCACCTCGGCGACGTCCGTGTCGAGGTGACGTACCCCGCCGAGCCCGGCCGGCTCGCCGTCGACGGCGACGAGCAGGAGCGTCCCGTCGGGCGGCACCAGGCCGCGCGGCGGGCCCGCCGCGATCTCCGCCTCGAGATCGATCTCCAGCGGGCCGTCGGTCTCGCGGATGAAGTCGGCGAAGAGGGGGGAGACTCGCGGATCGTCGGGGGCGATCGCTTCGAACCTTGCGCTGGTCACCAGCCTGAAGCTAACCGGTTCGCAATCGGCGCCGTGCGCAGCACATGCCTTCTGTCAAAGAGCCGATGGAAGTCGCGGGCTGGCGCGACGCGCTGTTCGCGTCGATCGGCCGGTCGTCTTGGGCCGCGACGGCCTGAGCGCCCGCTAGAGCTCCAGCTCGTACTCGATCCATTCCGAGCGCGTCGCGCCGGTCCTGTCGTAGAGCCGCTGGGCGGTGACGTTGCTCGGCGCGGTGGCCCATTCGAGATGGGCGG
>Ga0196962_10000381_pt1 | contig 19065 bp, 17 predicted proteins | sample S3v_20metaG_FD_183186 | JGI IMG/M metagenome (GOLD analysis project Ga0196962, IMG submission 183186) | Soil microbial communities from Anza Borrego desert, Southern California, United States - S3+v_20 | ecosystem: Environmental > Terrestrial > Soil > Desert | place: USA: California | collected...
ATGTCGCCGCCGATGTAGTTCCGGTTCCCCGCCTGCAGGTCGGCGGGTGAGCGCGCCGCGATCGCGACGACCCGCTCGCGGGTCCCCGGCGCGAACCGCTCGAACTGGTCGAGGATCGTCTCGGTCGCGTCCCCCTCCCACCCGTTCGGGACGTGGCAGTAAGCCCAGACCGGGTGGAGGTCGCCGCTGGAGCGATCGGGGTCGGCGAGGTATTGCTGGGCGGCGAGCACGAAGGGCCGTTCGGGCATCCGTCCCTCGTTCGCGGCGCCCTCGGCGGCGACGAGCTCGTTGAACGAGCCGACCAGGTGCAGGGTCCCGGCCTTGCGGCAGGCCTCGTTCCGCCACGGGATTCCATCGCGGACGGCGAGGTCGAGCTTGAACGCGGCGGGGCCGTGGCGGTAACGGCGATACGCCCGTGCCACCCGGCTCGGGAGCCGGTCGCCGGCGAGATCCGCGACCCCCCTCGGAACGAGGTCGAGCACGACGGCGTCCGCCCGCGGCAGCTCCTCGAGCGAGCGGACGCGCTCGCCGGTGCGGATCGTCCCTCCGTGCTCGCGGAGGTCGGCGGCGAGCGCCGCGGCGAGCGCACCCGACCCGCCGCGCGGGACGGGCCAGCCGAACGCATGGCAGGCGCAGATCAGCGCGACTCCGACCGCGGAGCTCATCGGCCGGTCGAGACGGGTGATCGCGTGCGCGGCGACGCCGCCGAACAGCGCCCGGGCCTGCGGGGTCCGGAACCGCCGCGCGAGCAGGGTCGCGGGCATCCCGGCGGCCAAGCCGAATCGCGCGAGGCGAAGCGGGTGCCGCGGGACGTGCAGGAACGGCCGCGAGAGGTCGTCGCGGTTGAGCTCGTCGAAGGTCCGCGCCGGCCCGCCGAAGACGCGCTTCCAGGCCTTCCCGTCCTCGCCCAGCCCTGCGGCGGTCCGGTCGATGTCACGGACCATCACCCCGGCGCTGCCGTCGTCGAGTGGGTGGGCGAGGTCGACCTCGGGCCAGCGCCACTCGAACCCATGGCGCTCGAGCCCGAGCGAGCGCAGGAAGGGCGATCCGACCGCCATCGGGTGGACCGCCGAGCAGAGGTCGTGGATGAGGCCGGGCTCGGTCAGCTCGCCGCTGCGGATGCCGCCGCCGATCTCATCCTCGGCCTCGAGCACGGTCACGCGGACTCCCCTGCGCGCGAGCGCGACCGCGCACGCGAGCCCGTTGGGGCCCGAGCCGACGACGACGGCGCTGGTCACTGATGCGGGCTCACGCCGGCGTGGGCTCGGCCGGGCGCTCCCCCGTCCGGGTCACCTCGACCGGGAAGTCCCAGTTCTCCTCGAGCCACGGGCCGCGCGCGCGCATGTCGGCGACGTCCACCCAGCCCTCTTCGATCAGCCCGGTGGCGGCGTCGTAGATCCGGTAGTGCTGGCGCTGGACCTGGATCGGCTGTGACTCCAAGTAGACCACCCGGAGTTCGCCCGGCTCGTACGAGCAGAGCTCCTGGACCGCGCCGAGCAGCTGCTGGTCGTGGAAATGACCGTCGCCGAAGTTCCAGCCGTTGACCACGCCCGAGACCAGCTCGCCGTCGCGGACCTCGTAGTCGTCGACGTCATCGGCCGCGCGGCCGATCAGCCCGAGCAGGGCGCGGCCGTGGCTGTGCATCGACCGGAACGCCTCCACCTTCATCCACAGGTGCTGGGCCTCCTCCTCGCCGTAGAGGCTGGTGATCTGCTCGATCGTGGTCGGACCCGGCTTCGTGATGCACTCGTCGAGCTTGCCCTCGGCGTCGGTGTCCTTGCGGAACAGCCACTTGCTCGAGGCCCAATTGCCGGCGTAGTAGCGCATCGAGGGCAGGAACGAGATCCATTGCGGACGCATGTTCCCGACGACCACGATCGCCGCCATCAGCCCGATGAGGACGAACAGAAGCGGATTCTCGACGCTCGACAGCGGCACGTCGCCGTTCTCGGCGAACAGGAACAGGATCCCGAAGATCATGAACAGGTTCCACTCCAGCGGCACCCCGAGCGCGAACGTCGACGTGATGTGGACGTGGAAGATGATCATCCCGATCACCGCGAAGACGAGCAGCGGGCCGCCGCTCGTGACGAGGAGCAGGAACGGCAGCCCGAACTCGACCGCGGTTCCGAGGTGGGCGCCGAATGCAGCGAACTTCGAGGGCCGCATGTCCTCGGGCCAGTCCCGCCACAGCTTCGCCTTCATCTTCTTCGAGCGGTTCCAGGGCGTGTTCGCGACCATCGCCGCGATCACGTAGGGGAAGTGGTGGTTGAGCTTCGAGCTCGCCGCCCCGAACCAGATCAGGACCATCACCAGCTGCCACCCGACGATCCAGTTCTCGGGCGCGAACAGGGATACGGCGAGGAACATCCCGTAGACCTCGGGGCGGGCGGCGAGGAACGAGACCTTGTCGCGGAGCCCGAGCAGTGCCCAGAGCCCGAGCAGGATCGCGATCGCGGTCCGGTCGAGGCCGCCGGTTTCCGCGGTCGGATCGGAGAGCAGCAGCCCCACCGACGCCACGATCACGGCGCCGTAGAGGGCGGCGTCGACGATCGTCCGCGTCGTCCCCCGCGTCAGCGGGACCTTGTCGGGCCAGGGCGGCAGGCGGGTCGTCCCGGGCCGCAGCCAGTAGAGGACGCCTCCGATCGGCGGGACGTAGCGGCCGGCGAGGGGAAGCGAGCCCGACCCGAGCCCGAGGATCTCCCAGAGCAGCGTCCAGACGACGATCTTCTGGAACACGACCGGGTGGTTCCACCAGTCGCCGATGTCGCCGAGGCCGCCGATCCCGGGAGTCGTCGCCGAGATCAGGAGGAAGGCGCCGACGCTGTAGACGACCAGCTTGACGACGTAGATCAGGTGGATCGCCGGCGGGGCGCCGTATCCCTGGACTCCCCAGTCCTGCGCGACCGGCTTCAGCCGCGACAGGAACGGCTTCCGCCTCCACTCGGCGAGGTCGAACGGAGCCGGATCCGGCTGCAGGAACCCCACGGGCCGGGACTCTATATCGCGACTGGCCGCGCGGCCAGGGGATCGCGCTAGTGCTTGATCTCGATCACGTCGCCGTCGCGGACGACGTAGTCGCGACCCTCGGTCCGCAGCAACCCGCGGTCGCGGGCGCCTGCATAGCCGCCGGCCTCGGCCAGGTCAGACCACCCGACCACCTCGGCGCGAACGAAGCCGCGCTGGATGTCGGTGTGAACACGCCCGGCTGCCTCGTAGGCGGTGCCGCCGCGAGAGAGCGTCCTTGCGGTCGCCTCCTTGCCGGTGTCGGCGGTGAAGAAGGTGACGAGGTCGAGCAGCTCGAACGCGGCGCGGATCAGGCGCTCGAGCCCCGAGCCCTCGATCCCGAGCGCTGCCCGCATCTCCTCGGCCTCGGCGGCGGGAAGCTCGCGCAGCTCCGACTCGACCCGGGCCGAGATCGCGACGGCGACGGCGGCGCGCTCGGCGGCGTGGGCTGCGATCGCGGCGGGAACCTCGTCCTCCCCCTCGTCGACGTTGGCGACGTAGAGGACCGGCTTCGCCGTCAGCGGCCAGAGCTTGCGGAGCGCGTCGCCGGCGGCCTCGGGGACGGGCACAGTCCGCGCCGGCTGGCCGGAGGCGAGCGCCTCGACCAGGTCGGTGAGCCACTCGCGCTCGGCGACCGCCCGCTTGTCGCCCGACCGAGCCTCCTTCGTCACCTTCTCTAGCCGGCGCTCGGCCTGCTCGAGGTCGGCGGCGAGGAGCTCGGTCTCGATCAGCTCGGCGTCGGCGACCGGGTCGATCCGCCCCTCGGGATGGGCGACGGCGCCGGCGCCGTGGGCGCGGACGACGTGGCAGATCGCATCGGTCTCGCGGATCGACCCGAGGAACCGGTTCCCCAGCCCCTCGCCCTTCGATGCCCCTGCGACGAGCCCGGCGATGTCATGGAAGTCGATCGTCTCCGGCACGACCTCGGACGACCCGAGAACCTCGGCGATCCTGTCGAGGCGCTCGTCGGGGACCCCGACGACGGCGACGTTCGGCTCGATCGTCGTGAACGGATGGCCGGCGGTCTCGGCACCGGCCGCGGTGAGCGCGTTGAACAGGGTCGACTTGCCCGCGTTGGGCATTCCGACGATTCCGATCTTCATCCGCGCTCACCCCGCATCGGCGCAGCAGTATGAGGACCGGATGAACGGGCTGCCGGTTACGCGGTCTGCTGGCGCTGGCGCCGCGTGAGCGCGTCGAGCGTGACCGCGAGAAGGAGGACGCCGCCGGTGATCATGAACTTGACGTCGGAGTCGAGGCCGAGCAGGTCCATCCCGTTGGAGATCGAGCCGATCACGATCGCGCCGAGCAGCGCCGACCAGACGTAGCCGCGGCCGCCGAACAGGCTCGTCCCTGCGATCACCGGGCCGGCGATCGCGAGCAGCAGGAAGTCGCCGCTGCCGGACTGTTGGTTGACCGCGAGCAGCCGCGAGGCGGCGAGGATGCCGCCTGCCGCCGCGAGGGTCGACGCGAGTGCGAACACGGAGAGCTTGATCGCGTCGATCCGGATCCCGGCGCGCCTCGCGGCCTCGGCGTTACCGCCGACGGCGAAGATGTGGCGGCCGTAGCGGGTGCGCTCGGTCAAGAACGAGAAGAACGCCATCAGGACGACCACGATCAGCGCCGCCAGGGGGACGCCGCGGTCCTCGTTCAGGATCGCGATCGCGGCGACGATCGCGGCCGCGACGAGGATGACCTTGAGGGCGAGGAAGCTGATCGGCTCGACCTCGAGCCCAACGGCGACTCGGCTGCGCCGCCGCCTCCAGAGGCTGAGCGCGTAGAGGCCGACCGCGCCGAGGCCGATCAGCCAGCCGATCCCGGGGTCGAAGAAGGTGCCGGTGAGGTCGGTGATGATGTTCGGCGGCAGGTTGATCGACCCCGTGTCGCCGAGGACGGCGAGCTGCGCGCCCTGCCAGCCGAGGAGGCCGGCGAGGGTGACGACGAACGACGGGATCCCGAATACGGTGACCATCGTCCCGTTGAAGAGGCCGATCACGGTCCCGACCAACAGGCCGGCGACGATCGCGAGCTCGGGCGCGAGGCCCTCCTTGACGCTGACGACCGCCATCACCGATGCCGCGAGTCCGCTCACGGCTCCGACCGAGAGGTCGATCTCGCCGAGCAGCAGGACGAGCACGACGCCGATCGAGACCGTCGCGACCGCGGCGATCTGCAGAGTCAGGTTCGTGAGGTTGACCGCGCTCAGGAAGCGGTCGTTCGCGAGCTGGAAGATCGTCCAGATGACGGCGATGCCGACGAGGACCCGGACCTCGCCGAGCTCGCCGCGCGCGACCCGCTTCGCCATCTGGGCCGGCGAGAACCGCTCCCGGACCGGCTCGTCCACGGTGACCGTCGCCGCTCCGTCGCTCACAGCGGCTGCTCCTCGGTCGCGCGGTCGCCCACGTCGGCGCCGGTGATCGCCGCCACGATCTCCTCGCGGCTGGACTTGGCGACGTCGAACTCGCCCGCGAGCCTGCCGAGGCGGAGGACGACGATCCTGTCGGCGACCTGGAAGACGTCGGCGAGGTTGTGGCTGATCACGACCACGCCGATGTCGCGCTCCTTCAACCGCTTGATCAGGTCGAGGATCTGCTTGGTCTGCACGATCCCGAGCGCCGCGGTCGGCTCGTCGAGCAGGACCAGGTTCGGCTCACCCAGCATCGACCGCGAGATCGCCACCGCCTGGCGCTGCCCGCCGGAGAGCCGCTCGACGTCGGTGCGGACGCTCCGCAGCGTCGTCACCCCGAGCGAGTCGAGGAGCTCGTTCGCCTTCTGCTCCATCGAGGTCTCGTCGAGGACCCCGTTCGAGACCTCCTGGCCGAGGAAGAGGTTGGCGACGACGTCGAGGTTCTCGCACAGGGCGAGGTCCTGGTAGACCGTCGCGATCCCGATCGCGGTCGCGGAGTGGGGGCTGTTCAGCCTCACCGGGCGGCCTTCGAACCGGGCCTCGCCGCTGTCGGCGGGCTGAACCCCCGCGATCGCCTTGATCAGGGTGGACTTGCCGGCGCCGTTGTCGCCGACCAGACCGACGACCTCGCCGCGATGGACCTCCATGTCGACGTTCTTGAGGGCGTCGACGGGTCCGAAGCTCTTCGAGACCCCCGACAGCGCGAGGAGAGCATCCGAGTTCGAGCCGGCCGCGGCCGTCGCGCTGCTGCTTTCGCTCTCGCTCATCTCGCTCTCCTCACGCCGTGGGGTACCCGTTTCGCTCCTTACTTGATCCCGGCCTCCTGACACGCCTGCTGGTACTGAGGCGTGCAGATCTCCTTCGCGCTCAGGAACCCGTCCGCCACGATCTCGGACTGGACGTTCTCCCTCGTCACGGGGACCGTCTCGAGGAAGACCGTCGGTACCGACTCGGTCCCGTTGTCCTCCTCGCCGTTGACCAGGCCCTCAGGCGGATCCTCGCCGTTCGCGATCGCGACGGCCAGCTCGGCCGCGCTCTCCGCGAGCGGGATGATCGGCTTGTAGACCGTCATGAACTGCTCACCGGCGATGATCCGCTGGATCGCGGCCAGCTCGGCGTCCTGGCCGGTAACCGGGATCTGCTGCGGGTTGAGGCCCGCGCCCTTGAGCGCCGCGATCGCGCCGCCGGCGGTGCCGTCGTTGGCGGCGTAGACGCCCGTGAAGCCGTCCTCGCCGACAGCGGTGATCGCCTGCTCCATCTCGCGCTGGGCGTTCTCGGGCAGCCAGTCCGGAGTGTCGTACTCCTGGGCGATCTCCACGCCGCGCTCCTCGAACACGCTGTTCGAGCCCTCCTTGAAGAGCGTCGCGTTGTTGTCCTTCGGATCGCCGTTGATCTTCACGATCGGGCCCGTCGGGCTTCCGTCCTGCTCGAGCCTGTCGGACAGGGCGGTCGCCTGCTGCTCGCCGACGACGGTGCTGTCGAACGAGACGTAGTAGTCGAGATCCGCGTCCAGGATCAGCCGGTCATAGCTGATCACGGGGATCCCGGCCTGCTTCGCCCGGTTCGCGAGCCCGGCGGCCGAGGTCGAGTCGACCGGATCGAGCACGAGCACGTCGACCTCCTCGGTGATCGCAGCCTCGACCTGCTGTTGCTGCTTCGCCGGATCCTGATCCGCGTTCTGGTAGAGCAGCTCGCAATCGGGACAGAGCTCCTCGACCTTCTGGGTGAACAGCGGCCGGTCCTGCGTCTCGTAGCGGTGCTTCTGCTTCTCCGGCAGGAGGAAGGCGATCTTGCCTCCGCCCCCGCCCCCGCCCGTATCGGTGTCGGCGCTGTCGTCGTCATCGTCGCCGCAGGCGACCAGGCCGAGGCCCAGCACCAGCGTCGCGAGGACGACCAGCAGCGCTCGCCCACGCCATCTCCAGCTCTCCATCACCTCTCCACCTCCATCATCGGGATTGACTCCTCTCTCATTGCAAGCTCGTTCCGGATCACGCCGCCACCTCGTGCTGCGCGTCGGCGAGGAAGCGGTCCGACCCGTGCAGGACGAGCGCGAGGGCGCCGAGCAGCTCAGCGCGCTCGCCGAGGACACCGGGGACCACGGTGACGTCCTCGGCCGCGCTCGGGATCGCGTAGCGGTCGATCGACTCCGCGATCGCCTCAGTCAGCGTCTCGCCCGCGGCGCTGAGCTCGCCGCCGACGATCACGCGGCCGGGATTGACGATGTTGCAGAGATTCGCGACCGCGATTCCGACGTCGCGGCCCGCCTCGGCGATCAGCCGTGTCGCGGCCGGGTCCTCGGCGGCGACGAGCTCGAGCAGGCGCTTGCTGCCGACCTGCTCGCCGCGGCTCTCGCTGAGGAGCTCGGCGATCGAGCGCGCCGACGCGACCGTCTCGAGACAGCCGCGGAGGCCGCAGCGACAGACGACGCCGTCGGGTCGGGCCGGGGTGTGGCCGATCTCGCCGGCGGTGCCGCCGGATCCGCGGTAGAGGCGACCGTCGAGCAGGAGCCCGGCGCCGACTCCGGAGCTGAGCTTGATGTAGATCAGCTCCGAGAACTTCTGCCCGGCGCCCCAGACGAACTCGGCGAGGGCGCCGAGATTGGCGTCGTTCTCGACCTCGACCGGCAGCCCCAGCCGCGAGTGCATCTCGGCCGCAGCATCGACGCCGACCCAGCCCGGGAGGATCGCCGAGGAGCCGACGGTGCCCGTCGAGCGGTTGATCGGGCCGGGCAATCCCATCCCGGCTCCGATCACGCGGTCGCCGTTGACGTCCGCGTCGGAGAGGACCCGCTCGACGAGCGCCGCGGCCGCGTCGAGGCCCTCGGCCGCCGAATGATCGACGTCGAGGTCGCGGGAGGATTCGGCGAGCACTTCGTGGGAGAGGTCGGACACCGCCACCCGGAGGTGGGTGTGCCCGAAGTCGATGCCGAGCGCCAGCCCGGCCGATCGGTTCAGGGCGAGCGGGACCGCGGGACGACCGCCGTGGTCGCCGTGGGCGGCGGTCGCCTCCTCCTGCTCGCCGACGAGGCCGCTCTGGATCAGCCCGGTGACGATCGTCGACACGGTCGAGCGCGAGAGGCCCGTCGCACGGGCGATCTCGGCGCGGCTGGCGCTGCCGCGGGTGCGGAGGACGTCGATCACGCGTCCCCGGTTCAGCTCCCTGAGCGACCGCAGCGATCCGGAATCGGACGATTCCATCGCGCGCAGCCTTATTCACTCGCCTGCCTTTGTCAAGGCTTTGGAGAAACTTTTCCGAAAACCGCGCGGTTATGTGGGAGCGCGCAACAAAGCTCGTGCGTGTGCAACCGCTCAGTCGAAGAGGCCGAGTGGGAACGCGAGGCCGATCGCCGTCCCCAGCAGCGCCCCGGCGAGCACGTCCGAGGGGTAGTGCATCCCGAGGTAGGGCCGGCAGGCCGCGATCGCGATCGCGATCGCGAACAGCGCCGCCGCCTCGGGCGCGATCCGGGCCATCGCGGTCGCGCAGGCGAACGACGAGGTCGCGTGCGCCGACGGGAAGCTCAGCGACGACGGCGCTCCGCCGAGCGGCGGCAGGCCCTCGAGGACGGGGCGAGCCCGCCGGACGGTCAGCTTCACGGCGAAGTTGAGCCCGATCGCGACCGGTCCGAGTACGCCGGCGGCGAGCCACTGCTCGCGACGGTCACCGTCGGCGAACGCGAGCACGACCCCGATCGCGAGCCAGACCGCGCCGTACTCGCCGATCGTCCCGAGGGCCTTCGCGACCGCCTCGGCCCGGGGGCCGTGGCCGCGGGTGCGCATCGCGTACAGGAGGCGGCTGTCCAGGTCCCTGAGCATCCGGCCAACCAACATAAGGCGACCTGCTCCGCTTCGCGTCCGGGGGTCGCCGAATACGGTTGCGGCTGTGGGAGACCGTGAGCAGCGCCTCGACGAATACGAGCGCAGGTTCCGGCGCGCGGGGCTGCCGCTGTTCAGCGAGGACTTCTCGGCGGCCGAGGACGTCTTCAACCGAGCGGCGCCGCTGCTCGGGCTCGTCTTCTTCGGCGAGGTCCTCGGCGCGATCGACCTCGACTGGCCGTGGTGGCAGAACCTGGCCGCGATCGCCGGTGGCCTCGCCGTTCTCCTGAGCGGCTTCGCGCTGATCAACATGGCTCAGGGGCGCCCGTTCTCGACGGTGCCCGAGCGGCTCGGCCGCGCCGAGCTGACGGGCTTCGTCGTCATCCCCGCCCTGCTCCCGCTCCTGAATGGCCAGACGACGAGCGCCTGGGTGACCGCGCTCGCCAACGCCGGCCTCCTGGCGCTGATCTACGCGATCGGCTCGCTCGGGCTCGTCGCGATCGTGCGCTGGGTCCTGGGCCGGCTCGCGGCACAGATCCGCTCCGCGCTCGGGCTGATCGCCAAGGCGGTGCCGCTGCTCGCGATCTTCGCCCTGCTCTCGTTCACGACCCAGGAGCTGTGGGAGATCTTCTCGACCGTCAACGCTGCGACCTACTGGGTGATCATCGCGCTCTTCGCGCTGCTCGGCGCGGGCTTCCTGTTCGCGCGGATCCCGCGCGAGGCGCGCCGGCTCGAAGCCGAGGCGGGCGAGGGAAGCCCGCCGCTGAATCGTAGGCAGTTGATGAACGTCGGCCTCGTGATGCTCGTCAGCCAGGCGGTCCAGGTGCTGATCGTGAGCCTCACGATCGGGCTCTTCTTCGTCGTCTTCGGGCTGCTCGCGATCGACGAGTCGATCCGAACCGACTGGATCGGCTCGCCGGGCGACGAGCTGGTCGCGTTCGACTTCCTCGGCGAGCGCCTTGAGCTGACCGAGGAGCTGCTCCGCGTCGCCGGCGGCCTCGCGGCCTTCTCGGGCTTCTACTTCGCGATCTCGATGCTGACCGACTCGACGTACCGCGAGGAGTTCCTCGACGAGCTCACCACGGAGATGCGAGAGAGCTTCCGAGACCGCGCCGAGTACCTCCGGCTGCGCGCCTGGGCGCCGGCTCCGGATCGGGCGTGAGCGACAATCGACTGATGGCGACGACGGCCGACCGGACGATGGTCCCCGGCTACCGGCACCTGCCGGGCAACCACTGTGGCTCGACCGCGCTCCGCAACCTGCTCGGCTTCCACGGGGTGGAGATCTCCGAGGAGATGGCGTTCGGGCTTGGCGCGGGCGCCTGCTTCTTCTACGTCGTCCTCGAAGACGCCTCGCCGTCGCGATTCACGAACGGGAGGGCGGCGAAGCTGGAGGAGAGCTTCCTCGAGCTCACCGGGGCGCCGCTGCGTCTGCGCACCGACGACGAGCCCGATCGCTCCTGGGCGCTCGCTCGCGAGGTCGTCGACGGAGGCCGCCCTGCGCTGCTGTTGACCGATCTCTACTACCTCGACCACTACGGCAAATCGGCGCACTTCCCGGGCCACGCAGTCGTCCTCGCGGGGTACGACGGCGAGCGGGCGTGGCTGTCGGACACCGGCTTCGAGGAGCTGCAGACCACCGTGCTCGAGAACCTCGCGAGGGCGCGGCACTCGAAGCAACCCGTGTTCCAGCTCGAGGGGCACGTGATCGACGTCCCGGACTGGGCCGCCCTCGACCGCGAGGCACTGCTCGAGGCGGCGCCGCGGGCGATCGAGCGGGCGGCGAAGGAGATGGTCGAGCCGTCGCTCGGGGAGTACCAGGGGATCCCGGCGCTGCGCCGGCTCGCCGACGAGATCGGCTCCTGGCCCGAGGTCGCGGAGGACTGGCAATGGTGCGCTCGCTTCCTCTACCAGGTGATCGAGCGCCGCGGCACCGGAGGCGGCAACTTCAGGCGGATGTACTCGCGCTTCCTCGCCGAGGTCGGGCGCGAGGAGGCGGCGCTCGCGGCGGATGCGGCCGAGGGCTGGACGTCGCTGGCGGCCGCCGCGCACGCCGCGAGCGAGCGGGAGAGCGCGGAGCCCGCCACGTGGCGGGACCTCGCCGGGCATGCCGAGCAGGTCCGGGGGGCGGAGGAGCGACTCTGGGAGTCGCTCCTCGCACCCTCCGCGGACTAGCTTCGTCCGGCTCCTTCTACGGCGAGATCACCGCCGCGTGCCAGGCGTCGGACAGGACCTGCCCGCCCTGCTGGCTCAGGGCCGTGAACGCCGTCGCGTCCTCGAGCACCAACTCGTTGTTGCCCGCCGGCGATGGCAGGTGCTGGCGCTGGTTGATCGCGGGGTTCGCGATCCCCAGCGGCCCGCAGCCGGTCGCGCGCGGGACGCGGAACGAGTCGTCGGCCAGGGTGCTCCCCGAGATCGTCAGGAAGAACACCGGGAACCCGTTCGGATCGGGGGCGCTGCTCGGCGTCCCCTGCGTGATCGTCCCGGGACGAAGCACGATCGGGTTCGCGTTCGAGCCGATGTAGCAATTCTTCCCGAGGAGCGGGTTCTGGAGCTGGATCTTCACCGGCAGGGTGAGGATCGGCACGTCGGGAACGAGCGCGCCGAGGGCGTTGAAGCCCGTCGGCGTGCCGGCGAGCCGGACCTTCGCCGTGACCCGGTTCAGGCCGAGATCCACCACCTGGCGGCAGAGCCGGGCGGCGAGGTCGCTGCTCGCCGGGCACATCAGCCCGAGGACGCCGCCGGGGACCTTGACCGGATCGGCGACCAGCGTCCGGCCGCCCGTCGCGGGCACGATCTTCCCGAGCGACGGATCCTCCGCAGTCGCACCCGCGACCCCGAACTGGAGGCGGGTCGCGCGCGTGCTCAGGGTGGTTCTGCCGATCGTGAAGCTGCCGCTCGGCGAGGTCGAGGCGACGCAGGCGACCCCGTAGCCGTCCAGCGGCGGAACGGCCAGCATCTCCGGGTCGTCGACGGGACAGGCGGTGAACGGGGCCCACGGGCCCTCGAGGATCTGCGCCGGCGCCGACGACGCCGGGATCAGGGCGGCGAGCGACGCGATCGCGGCGACCAGGCCCACTCGCGCCCTGGTGGACGTGCGAGACATTGGAATCCTTCCTTTCCCCCTGGGGCCGCGGGAGGCTCTCTCCTCGGTCCTATTCCGCGCCGGGCCCCCCTGCGCCCGATCTCAAGGACACAGGCGTACGCGGAAACGCCGGGATACTAACCGCGTTCAGCTCGACGTCGAGTCTCGCCTCTAGGCGGCGTCGGCGAGCCCGGCGGCCTCTGCGCCGGCCGGCTTCGCGAACACGGCGAAGAACCCGAGCGCATTCCCGATCCGGCGCTGGAAGTCGAGACCGGCGCCGGCGGCGCGCAGCCGCATTCCCCGCAGCGCGACGTAGTGGGGGTCGCCGACGAGCTCGCCGACCACCAGCCGGCCGCCGGGCCGGAGGACGCGGGCGAGCTCACGCAGGGCGGCGTCCTGGTCGGGGACCTCCCCGAGCACGGTGACGAGGTAGGCGCCGTCGAAGTAGCCGTCCTCGTAGGGCATCCCGGTCGCGTCGCCGAGCCGCGGGTGGACGTTCGCGAGGCCCTGCTCGCGGGCGCGGGACATCGTGTGGTCCAGCATCTCCTGCTGGACGTCGAGGATGTCGAGGGCGCCCTCCTCGCCCAGGACCTCGGCGACGTCGAGCGTGTAGTAGCCGGTCCCGGGCCCGACCTCGAGCACCCGCTCGCCCGGCTTCGGCGCCAGGGCCTCGCGCAGGCGCTCGCGGGTGATGAACGGGTGCGGCGCCTGGACCCAGAATCGCTGGCTGTAGGGGCAGGCCGATGGGTTCCGCCGCCACCAGAGCGCGATACCCGCGAGCGCGCCCGCGGCGGCGGCGCCGACTGCGATCAGGGCGCGCATCGGCGGGTCACCCGCCGAAGCCGATGCTCTGCGGCGTCGAGGCGCTGCGGAGGAAGCAGACCTGGGCGAGGTCGATCGAGACGTTGCCGTCGTCGGTCTCCAGGTCGAGCCAGCCCTCCGGGTTCTCGAGCGCCTTGCGGAGATCCTTGAGCTTGTCCGGGGTCATCTTCAGCTCGACGACCTGGCCGCCGTTGAAGCCGATCGAGACGCGCTCAGCCGTCGCCATCAGTGCCCCTCCGCCGGCTCGACGATCTCGGTGAGGACGCCGCCGGTCGCCTTCGGGTGGATGAACGCGACGCGGGAGTCGCGGATCCCGGTCCGCGCCTCGGAGTCGATCAGCTCGATCCCGGCCTGCTTCAGCCGCTCGAGCGCCGCGTCGATGTCGTCGACCGCGTAGGCGACGTGGTGCAGTCCGGGGCCCTTCTTCGCGAGGTACTTGCCGACCGGGGTATCGGGCCCGAGGGGCCGCAGCAGCTCGACGTGGCCGTCGCCGACGTCGAGCAGCGCCGCCTCGACGCCCTGCGACTCGACCGTCTCGCGATGGGCGACGGGCATCCCGAGCGTCCCCGCATACAGCGAGATCGCGCCGTCGAGGTCATCGGTGGCGACGCCGACGTGGTCGATGCGGCCGAGCATCGGCGGAAGTCTAGTCAGCGCTCTGTCACAGCCCGCTCCGCGGTTCCGTCTCAGTGGGTACAACGAAGAAAGGACAGACGATGAAGATCCTGGTAGCTGGAGCCACAGGGGCGATCGGAAAGCAGCTTGTGCCGAAGCTGGTCGCGGCCGGTCACGAGGTGACCGGGATGACGCGGAGCGAGTCCAAGCGGGCGCTGGTCGAGGAGATGGGCGCAACCGCTGCGGTCGCCGACGCGCTCGACCCGGACCAGGTCGCGACGGCCGTCGCCGAGGCGGAGCCGGACGCGATCGCGCACGAGCTCACCGCGCTCACGGACATCAACCTGCGGAAGATGGAGCAGAGCTTCGAGCTCACGAACCGGCTCCGGACGGAGGGGACGGACCACCTGCTCTCGGCGGCGCGCGCCGCGGGCGTGCGACGGTTCGTCGCGCAGAGCTATGCCGGGTGGCCGACCGAGCGAGTCGGTGGGCCGATCAAGACCGAGGAGGACCCGCTCGACCCAGACCCGCCGAAGCAGGTGCGGAAGATGCTCGACGCGATCCGCTACGTCGAGAAGGCCGTAACCGAGGCGGACTGGACGGACGGGATCGTCCTCCGCTACGGCGGCTTCTACGGTCCAGGGACCTCGCTCGCGCCGGGCGGCGAGCAGTTCGAGCCGATCCGCAGGCGCCAGTTCCCGATCGTCGGCAAGGGAAATGGGATCTGGTCACTGGTCCACATCTCGGACGCCGCCGACGCGACCGTGATCGCACTCGAGCGGGGCACGCCGGGGATCTACAACATCGTCGACGACGACCCCACGCCCATCGGCGAGCTCCTCACCGTGGTCAGCGACGAGATGGGCGTCGGCAAGCCCCGTCGTGTCCCGCGCTGGCTCGGCCGGCTCTTCGGCGGCGAGGCGGGGGTGGTGATGATGACCGAGTTGCGCGGCGCATCGAACCAGAAGGCGAAGCGCGAGCTCGGCTGGAAGCCGGCTCACCCGAGTTGGCGGGGCAGCCTCGTGACCGGGCGATGACCGACCGCGAGGACCTGCTGGAGGAGCTGCGGCCCGTCTCGTTCGGGATCGCCTACCGGATGCTCGGGAGCCCGACAGAGGCCGAGGACGTCGTCCAGGAGGCGCTGCTGCGGGTAGACCGGGCGCTGGAGCGGGGCGAGGAGATCTCCTCGCCCCGTGCCTACGTCGGCACCGTCACCAGCCGGCTCGCGATCGACGAGCTGCGCTCGGCGCGGGCGCGCCGCGAGACCTACACCGGCGAGTGGCTGCCGGAGCCGATCGAGACCGATCCCTCCGAGGACCCGGCCGGGCGCGCCGAGATCGCGGACTCGCTCTCGATCGCGTTCCTACATCTGCTCGAGCAGCTCTCACCCGAGCAGCGCGCGGCGCTGTTGCTGCACGACGTGTTCGGCTACGGCTACGGCGAGATCGCCGCCGTGATCGAGACGAGTGAGGACAACGCCCGCCAGCTCGCCTCCCGCGCCCGGAAGCGGGTCGAGGGCGGACGGCCGCGGTTCGAGGCGGATCGCGAGCAAGCCGAGGAGCTCGCGGGTCGGTTCATCGCGGCGGCGCAGGACGGCGAGCTCGCCGAGCTCGAGTCGCTGCTGTCCGAGGACGTCGTCCTGCACGGCGACGGCGGCGGCAAGGCGCCGGCGCTCGCGCGCTCGCTCCACGGCCGCGGCCGCGTCGCGAAGACGCTGATCAACTGGACGGGGCTGATCAGCCGACTGGAGGGGGCGATCGTGCGCCTGATCGAGCTCAATCGCCAACCGGCGGTGCGCTTCGAGACTCCGAAGGGGGATTTGTTCGGGATCTGGATGCTCGACATCGCCGAGGGCCAGATTCAGGGGGTGCGGGGGATCGTCAACCCGGACAAGCTCGCCCGGCTCGGGACCCCCGCCGACGTCAACGCGATTCTGGACGCGCTCCGCTCGAGGCGCGGCTAGTTCAGGTCGGCCGCGGCTCCCCGGCTTCGCTCTCGTCGAAACCGGCCGCCCGCTCGACCCTGAGGATCTCCTCGAGCGCGGCGACGCCGACCTCGAGCTGTTCCGGCGTCGGCTCCTTGGTCGCGAGGTGGCGCTGGATCTCGTGGCCGGGGCGATGGAAGGCGCGTGCGGCCGTCGTGTCGGGGTTGCGCTCGCTCCACGCGAACATCTCGGCGGCGAGCGAGACGCTCGCGACCCCGACAGTGCCCCGGGCGACCGAGCCGGGACTCTCGATCAGGCGGTCGAGCACCAGCTGGCCCGCCGCGGAGAGGACGAGCATCGGCGCGACCAGGTTCGAGCCGCAGCGCTCGTGCTCCTTCGTCGCCGCGGCGGGGTCGCCGGAGCCGGCCTCATAGGCGCCGATCGCCTTGTGCTCGACCCCGTGGTAGGCGGCGAGGTCGCGGTCGCCGAGGGCGACCAGGGCGGGAGCGAGACCGAGCGCCGCCTGTGCCGCCTCGCGGCCCGCTGTCGTACGCCCGCCCCGTAGGGCGCGGCTGAGACTGGAGGCGGCGAGCATCGCCCCGATCACCTTCGGGTCCTCGAACGGGAGCCGGGCCGAGCGCAGTCGCAGGCGCACGACCGGGATCAGCAGGAACGCCTCGGCGAGGCGAATCGGGCCGCGCAGCAGCGGCACTCGGGTCACGAGGCCGGGCGCGAGCGCCGGCTTCGGGCCCGAGGCGACCTCGACCTCACCAGAGCGCGAGCGCGCCGCCGCCGACCACGAGGTCGGGCCGTGGATCAACAGCCCGTTGCGAAGCGCCATCCCTCCCAACCGAAGGACAGGCTCGCTCCGATCCCCGTTCTCCGCGCTCACAACAGGATCCTCTGGGGCAGCTCGTAGAAGAAGCGGGCGCCGAGCTCGAGGTCGGCGACGGCGACGCGCTCGTCGGCCCCGTGGATCAGGGGGGCGACCTGCTCCAGCGGCATCTCGCGGTGGGGCCAGAAGCCGTAGACGACGGCGGACTGGAACGCGCGGCGGAACCAGTGGCTGTCGCTGAACCCGGGCATCACGATCGGCGCGATCCCCGCCCCCGGGTCGGCCTCGGCGAGCCAGGATCCGATCGCCGCCGCGAGCGGCGTCTCCAGCCCTGACCGCGTCCCCGGCACGGACTCGCTGAACTCGATCTCGTGGTCGCCGTCGCCGAGGAGCGCCGCGATCCGCTCGCGCGCGTCCTCCTCGCTCAGCCCGGGCGGCACCCGGGTGTCGATCAGCGCCTCGGCCCGCGACGGGATCACGTTCGCCTTCTCGCCCGCCTGCGCCTTCGTCGGGCTCAGGGTGACGCTCAGCATCGGCTCGGCGAGGAACGCGGCGAGCAGCGGCGCATCGGAGCGCAGCCGCTCGAGCCCGTCGCGCATTCCGTCCCCGCCCTCGAACCGCTCGCCGTACAGGGCCGAGAGGAACTCGAGCCCGTCGGGGGTCGGCTCGGGCGGCGGCTGCGCCTCGATCCGGGTGAGGAGGTGCGCCAGCTTCAACAGCGCGTTCTCGCCGATCCGCGGCAGCGACGCGTGTCCGGCGACTCCCCGGGCCCGCAGCCGCGCCCGGAAGATCCCCTTCTCGCCGACGCTGAGCGCGTAGATGCGGCGGCCGCCGAACTCGAACGAGGCGCCGCCGCCTTCGTTGACGACGAAGTCGCTGCGGACCCTGTCGGCGTGCTTCTCGCAGAGCCAGCGGGCCCCGAGACCGCCGCCGGCCTCCTCGTCGGCGGTGAGGACCAGAAGGAGCTCGCCGGCGGGCGGCCGCCAGCCGTCGCGGGCGAGCCGCAAACAGGCGGCGAGCTCGCAGGCGACCTGCCCCTTCATGTCCAGCGCCCCCCGCCCCCAGACCATTTCCTCGGCGATATCGCCCGACCACGGGTCGCGGCTCCATTCGCCCGGGTCGGCGCGAACCGTGTCGACGTGACCGAGCAGTGTCATCGTGGGACCGTCGCCGCCGCCGCGGAGTCGCGCGACCAGGTTCGGCCGCTCCGGCTCGGCCGCGAGCAGCTCGCAGTCGAACCCGGCATCGGCGAGCAGGTCGCGCAGCTCCTCCTGCAGAACGCGCTCGTTCCCGGGCGGATTCACCGTGTTCGCCCGGATCAGCCGCTGCAGCAGCTCGGTCGCCTCGGTCCCCAGCCTCTCCGGCGCCGCCGAGGGCGCGCTCTCCGCCATGCGGAGCAGGTTACGGCGATGAGGGATTCAGGCGAGCGCCGCGTGCGGGTACGACGAACGCGAGGCTCATACTGGGCGCGATGGAGGGCGAGCGCCTATTCGAGCCGGCCGAGAAGCGCGACGGCGCCGGCGTCCCGGCCGGCGATGCGCCCTTGGCGACGCGGATGCGCCCGCGCGACATCGACGAGTTCACCGGCCAGGGCCACCTCCTCGAGCCGGGCTCGGCGCTGCGGGTCGCGATCGAATCGGGCGAGCCGCACAGCGCGATCTTCTACGGGCCCCCCGGGACGGGGAAGACGACGCTCGCCCGGATTATCGCCGCGCGAGCGCGAGCCGGCCCCGGACGCGAAGCAGAGGAGCCGGCGACTGGTGCGGCATTCGAGGAGCTCTCGGCGGTCAACGCGGGGCGCGCGGAGGTGCGCGAGGTGATCGACCGCGCCCGCGAGCGCCGCGCCGCCGGCCGCCCGACGATCTTCTTCCTCGACGAGATCCACCGCTTCAACAAGGCCCAGCAGGACGCGCTTCTGCCCGCGGTCGAGGAGGGGCTCGTGATCCTGATCGGGGCGACGACGGAGAACCCGTACTTCGAGGTGAACTCGGCGCTCCTGTCGCGCACGCAGATCTACGAGTTCCGCCCGCTCGACTCGGCCGACCTCTCCGCCCTGATCGACCGCGCCCTCGCCGACGAGCGCGGCCTCCCGGATACGCCCCCGCTCGCGGACGACGCGAAGGAGATGCTCGCGACGCGCGCCGGCGGCGATGCCCGGGTCGCGCTTGCGGCGCTCGAGCGCGCGGTCGAGACGACCGTCGCCGCCGGCGGCGGCGAGATCGGGGTCGAGGCGGTCGAGGACGCGCTCCAGCGCAAGGCGCTGCTGTACGACCGCGCCGGCGACCGCCACTACGACTACATTTCGGCCTGGATCAAGGCGACCCGCGGCTCCGACGTCGACGCCTCGATCTACTACCTCGCGGTGATGCTCGAGGGCGGCGAGGACCCGCGTTTCATCGCCCGCCGGATGGTGATCCTCGCCTCCGAGGACGTCGGCAACGCCGACCCGCAGGCGCTCGTGGTCGCGACCGCCGCCGCGCAGGCCGTCGACCGGGTCGGCCTGCCCGAGTGCGCGCTCAACCTCGCCCAGGCCGCGGCCTACCTGGCTCTGGCGCCGAA
>Ga0196962_10000382_pt1 | contig 19032 bp, 20 predicted proteins | sample S3v_20metaG_FD_183186 | JGI IMG/M metagenome (GOLD analysis project Ga0196962, IMG submission 183186) | Soil microbial communities from Anza Borrego desert, Southern California, United States - S3+v_20 | ecosystem: Environmental > Terrestrial > Soil > Desert | place: USA: California | collected...
TCCACGCTGCTCAATTGGCTCAACCGCCGGTACCTGCCGGAGTACGCCAAGCTCAAGGGTTGGCGATCACCGGTGATAGTCTTCGTCGCCTTGTTCTACCTCCTTCCGACGCTGTACGTGACCTACCTGCTGGTGACCCAGGGAATGTCGGCATTCGCCTGACCAGGGAGGGACGCGGCAACCCGGGGAGAAGGCGCAGCCGGCGGGCCTCTCTCGAATCCCGCTCAGCCCTAGCTTGGGTCTAGCCGAACCTGATCTTCGCCGGCCGAACTCTTACTCTGAACGCCGTCCCTGACCACCCGAACAAACGAGTGCAGAACAGCGCCTGGGTCGTCGCGACGCCAGACCTTGCCCAGTTCCACCGTGGGCGAGAGGCCGTATCATGACCAGGGCACCGATCATCTCGCGATGCCGGACGAAACGCCACCAGGTCAGGCGAGCGTTGCCCGAGAGGCTATCCGTCTTGCCCGATGCGCTCGTCCGCGTCTTGGGGTTCGCCGGAGCGGCTCTTGATGAACTCTTTGAGCCGTTGCCTGAGGCCCGACTCGAGGGCTCGCACCATCCCCGGGGCCGAACCGCAGATCACCACGCCCGCCGGGATCGCGACGGCCAGGAGCGGGGTTCCCGTCGCCTCGTGGTACACGTAGCCCGCTTCGCCGTGGCCCTGCGCCGTCAGGATGTTGCCCAGGGAATCGGCCGACAGCGAAGGTTGCTCGAACGGGATGACCCTCGCGAACGTGAGGTACTCGGCGAACTCGAAGGGCTTGGGCAGTCGCACGCTGGAGTGTTTGGTCTCTTCTTCAAAGCCCTGGTCGAACTTCCGCAGGAACTCCTCGACGTCGTCGGAGACCAGGCACGCGGCCAGGCTGCGGGCCACGCCGCCGAACGGCACGTCCGCGATGCGCAACAGCCCCAACGTTTCGAGGGACCATTCCGACCCCTGAAACAGGTAAGACCTGCCTCCCAGCGAACGCGCGGGGACCGTGACGAAATGGGCCGAAAGGTCCGACGCTGTGTCAGCGATCGTGGTCTCGTATACCTGCGCGACGTTGCGGGCCGTCTCGAAACCGTGCCAGTGTTCCATACCCGCAGATTATCTCTTATCTTCGCGCCATGCGCCTGCGCCATATCATCGAGGTATGTCCGAGGCATTCATTTGGTATTGGACATATACCGCGCTAGCGACCAGAATGACGAAAGTGATAGGAAGGAGCAACACAGAAGGGCGCCAAGCGTCGACGGGCGATCGGATAGTGGGGAGAGTCGATGTCCAGGCACTTCGATCCCCCGCTTGCGGGTTGACGGAAGGAGGATGCGGCGAGGATGCGGGTAAGGGATCGGCATGGCTGAATTGGTAGAGTTGCGGGAGGCGGTTACCGGGTTGATGAGCGACGGCGACTCTGTCGCTCTAGAGGGCTTCACGCATTTGATCCCAACCGCGGCCGCTCACGAGATCATCAGGCAGGAGATAAGGGATCTTACCCTGATACGGATGACGCCTGACCTTATCTACGACCAGATGATCGGGATGGGTTGCGCCCGGAAGCTGATCTTCTCCTGGGGCGGCAATCCCGGCGTGGGCTCCCTCCACCGCTTCCGCGACGCCGTGGAGAACGGCTGGCCGCGTCCGTTGGAACTGGAGGAGCACTCCCACGCCGGCATGGCCAACCGCTACGTCGCCGGGGCTTCGAACCTCCCTTTCGCCGTCTTGAGGGGCTACGTCGGCACCGACCTTCCCAAGGTTACGTCGACCATCGTCCCCATCAAGTGCCCCTTCACGGGCGAGGAGCTTGTGGCCGTACCGGCGCTGAACCCCGACGTCGCGATGATCCACGCCCAGCAGGCCGACAGACGCGGCAACGTGGCCATCTGGGGCATAAGTGGCATCCAGAAGGAGGCGGCGCTTTCGGCGAAGCGCGTGATCGTCACCGTCGAGGAGGTAGTCGAGAAGTTCGAGCCCAGGCCGTTCCAGATCGTGCTTCCGGCCGTGGCCGTCGACGCAATAGCGGTCGAGCCAGGCGGTTCGCGCCCGTCCTACGCCGACGGTTACTACGACCGCGACAACGCCTTCTACGAGGCTTGGGACGGGATAAGCCGCGATCGGAAACGGTTTGGGGAGTGGATGGAACGCCACGTGCTCGGCACGCGAGACTTCGCCGAATACACGAAGTTCATCGAGAGCGAGGAGACGCTCAGGTGACGGACAATGGGGCGCTGGAGTACACCACAGACGAGATGATGACCGTGGCCGCCTCGCGCGAGCTCGAGGACGGCGCGGTGTGCTTTGTGGGCATAGGCTTGCCGAGCGAGGCGACGAACCTGGCGCGGGCGACCCACGCCCCCAATTGTCTCCTGATCTACGAATCTGGGACCATAGGCGCCAAGCCCGAGGTCCTCCCGCTCTCCATAGGGGACGGGGTGCTTGCCGAGCACGCCGACTCGGTCGTCTCGGTGTCCGAGATCTTCAACTACTGGCTGCAGGCCGGGCGCGTTGACGTCGGCTTCCTCGGGGCCGCCCAGATGGACCGCTACGGGAACATCAACACCACGGTCATAGGGACTTACGAGAGCCCCAAGGTGCGCCTCCCTGGCGCGGGCGGAGCTCCCGAGATCGCGGCTTCGGCGAGGGAGGTGGTCATCGTCCTGAGGCAGAAGCCCCGCTCTTTCGTCGAGGATCTCGCCTTCGTCACCTCGGTCGGGCACCGCCACGGCGGCGACTCCCGCGGGGAGCTCGGATACGGCGGCGCAGGTCCGAGCATGGTTATCACCGACCTGGGCATCTTGAGGCCCGATCCCGTGACCAAGGAGCTCACGATGACCGCCCTGCACCCCGGCACCACCGTGGAGGAGGCGAAGGAGGCGACGGGTTGGGAGCTCGAGGTGGCCGCAAAGGTGGAGACGACCGATCCTCCGACGGAGAGGGAGCTCGAGATCCTGCGCGACCTCAAGGCGAGGACGGAGGCGTCACGGAAGAAGGCCTGAGGAGGACCATGGAGGATCCCCCAACGACTCGATTTTGGTCAGATTTGTATCCGGGAGCGGTGCCAGAAAACGGAAACCCAAGATGAGGGGAGATATATGAGCTACGGTGGCACCACTGAAGCTTGGATCGTGGGCGCGGTCCGTACGCCTATCGGTCGTCACGGTGGCTCTTTAAGCGCCGTTCGTCCCGACGACCTGGGCGCGGTCGTCCTCGAAGCCCTGGCTGATCGTACCGGCGTGCCTGCAGAATTGGTCGAGGACGTCTACTTCGGATGCGCCAACCAGGCCGGCGAGGATAACCGCAACGTCGCCAGGATGAGCCTGCTCCTGGCCGGCTTTCCCGAGGAGGTCGCGGGGGTCACTGTCAACAGGCTGTGCGGCTCCGGGCTGGACGCCGTCGCCCAGGCCGCGCGCGCCGTGATGCTGGGCGAGGCCGACGTCTACGTGGGAGGCGGTGTGGAGTCGATGAGCCGTGCCCCCTGGGCGGTCCCGAAGCCGGAACGCGCCTTCCCGACCGGCAAGGCCACGATGTACGACACCACCCTGGGATGGCGCTTCGTCAACCCGAAGATGGAGGAGCTGGGCCACACCGACTCCCTCGGGATGACCGCCGAGAACCTCGCCCAAGAGAGGTTCCTGCTCACGCCCGACGAGGACGAGCCCGACGAGGTGGCTATCGCCTATGACGTCTCCAGGGTGGCACAGGACCGCTTCGCCCTAAGGAGCCATGAGAAGGCGGTCGCCGCGATGGACGAAAAGCGCTTTCGCGAAGAGATCGTGCCCGTGACGGTGAAGACACGAAAAGGAGAAACGGTCGTCGAGGCCGACGAGGGCCCCAGGCGCGACACCTCAGTGGAGAAGCTGGGCAAGCTCAAGCCAGCCTTCAAGGGCGACGGTAGCGTCACGCCCGGCAACTCCAGCTCCCTGAACGACGGGGCCGCGGCGGTGCTGGTAGTTTCCAGGGAGTACGCCGAGGCGCATGGCCTCGAACCCCTGGCAAAGGTACGGAGCATCGCCGTCGCCGGGGTCCCGCCCCGCGTGATGGGCATAGGCCCGGTCCCGGCGACGAAGAAGGCCTTGATGAGGGCGGGGATCTCGCTAGAGGAGGTGAGCCTCATCGAGCTCAACGAGGCGTTCGCGGCGCAGTCGCTGGCGGTGCTCCACGAATGGAGCATGGACCCGGAGGACGAGAGGCTCAATCCCAACGGCGGCGCGATAGCCCTCGGTCACCCCCTGGGGGCGTCGGGGGCGCGCATCCTGACTACGCTCCTGCACGAGATGCGGCGCCGAGACGGCGTCCGCTACGGGCTGGCGACGATGTGCATAGGGGTCGGGCAGGGAATCGCCATGGTCGTCGAGAAGCCGGCCTGAGGGAGAAGCGACGGTGAGACAGCAACCCACCGACGAAACCGGCGGTTTACGCCCGGAGGATAACGGGCAGCCGCCGTACCTGTATCCAGACTACGTGGCCACGCGCCTGAGGGCGCCGAAGGAACCCCTGATCATACTCCCCAAGACCCTCTCCGATACCACGGGTCCGGCCTACGGGCGCGGCCCTATCGGGGAGCTGGACAACGACCTGACCCGTCAGCACGGGGGCGAACCTCTGGGAGAGAGGATAATCGTCGCGGGACGTGTGTTCGATGGTGATGGACGCCCCGTGCGCAAAAGCCTCGTGGAGATCTGGCAGGCAAACGCCGCAGGACGCTACACACACCATCTGGACCAGCACCCTGCTCCGCTGGACCCGAACTTCTCGGGGGCGGGGAGATGCCTCACCGACGACGAGGGCCGCTACAGGTTCGTAACGGTAAAGCCTGGGGCTTATCCCTGGAAGAATCACGACAACGCCTGGCGACCGGCGCACATACACTTCTCGCTCTTCGGTCCGGCGTTCAGGAGCAGGCTCATAACCCAGATGTACTTCCCCGGCGACCCGCTCTTCGAGCAAGATCCTATATTTCGATCAGTGCGGGACAGAGAGGCTAGACAACGCATGATCTCGACCTTCGACCTCGAAACCACGCAGCCCGAATGGGCCCTTGGATACCGCTTCGACATCGTGCTGGAAGGAAGGACCGCCACCCCGATGGAGAACCCCAGGTGAGCCCCGAGCCAACACCTTCCCAGACGATTGGACCGTTCTTCCACGATGCGCTACTAGATGAGAAGTACTCCGAGCTCGTCTCGCTCGACCACCCTGAGGCTATAGTGATAAGAGGAACGGTCTATGACGGGGCTGGCGAGGCCGTGCCTGACGCTATGGTCGAGATCTGGCAGGCCAATAGGGAGGGCCGCTACGATCGTTCCACCGACGGCAGGCATGATCCGCCCCCCGACGAAGATTTCTCGGGTTTCGGACGCTCGGGCACGGACGCAGGCGGCGTGTTCTCCTTCTTGACGGTCAAGCCTGGACCCGTCCCCGGCCCGGACGGCCAGCTTCAGGCACCGCACGTTATGGTCTCCGTCTTCGCCCGCGGCCTCTTGAAGCGTTTGGTGACCCGCATCTACTTCCCCGACGAGGAAGAGGCCAACGCCGTCGACCCCGTCCTCTCGTCTGTCGAAGATCAGGGACTTCGGAGGACCCTCATAGCCCGTGACGAAGGGGATGCTCTGCGTTTCGACATCCACCTGCAGGGTGATGGGCAGACCGCGTTCTTCGCGTTCTAGAGATGGCTGGAGAGCTGTTCAGGCCGATCTTCGTCCCCGAGAGGTTTTCGGAAGCCGTCTCCGGGAGGGCCTGGATCCGGGCGATGCTCGAAGCTGAGGGCGCTCTTGCTCTTGCGCAGGCGCGGGCCGGTCTGATCCCCCGCCAGGCAGCGGAGACCATCGTCTCCTGCTGCGACGCTGAGAGCTTTGTTCCCGAGGAGATAGGACGCGAAGGACGCGCCCAGGGCAACCCCGTCCCGCCGCTCGTCCGGGCTCTCACCAGGGCGGTCTCAGAAGTCTCCGAAGACGCCGCCTTCCACGTCCACAAGGGTGCCACGAGCCAGGACATCATGGACACGGCTGCGATGCTGGTCTCTCGACACGCTCTCGGCCTGATCCTCGCCGAGATAGACGGAATCTCGGCGGCCTGCGCACGTCTCGCCGATACGTATAGAGACACCATGATGCCCGGGCGGACGCTGCTCCAGCAGGCGCTCCCGACGACCTTCGGCAAGAAGGCCGCCGGCTGGCTGGTCTCGGTGCTCGAGGCTGGAACGCGGCTGCGTGAGATGCGCCAGTCTGGGCTCGCCGTGCAGTTGGGTGGGGCGGCTGGGACGCTGGCCTCGCTCGGTCCGGCGGGCACGAAGGTCCTCGGCGAGCTCGCGCGGGAGCTCGAACTCGCCGAGCCCGTAATTGGGTGGCACACAGACAGGGTCAGGATCTCGGAGATCGGAAGCGCCCTCTCGCTCGTCGCCGGCGTACTCGGCAAGATCTCACAGGACGTTATCCTGATGGCCCAGACGGAGATCGGAGAGGTCGCCGAACCTGCGGGAGAGGGAAGGGGAGGCTCTTCGACGCTCCCCCACAAGCGAAACCCCATACTCTCCGTGATCGCCGCCGCCAACGTCAGAAGGGTACTCGACCTCTCGCACACGCTGCAGGCTGCTATGGTGGGCGAGCACGAGCGGGCCGCGGGCGCCTGGCACTCGGAATGGGAAGCACTCTCGGACGCCCTCGCCCTCACGGGCGGGGCCGCCGCAGCGGTCAGGGAGGTGACCGTAGGATTGGAAATCTATCCGGAGAAGATGCTGGAGAACCTGGACGCCACCGGAGGCCTGCTGCTCGCGGAGAACGTCGTCACCGTCGCGGCGCAGCATCTCGGGCGTTTAGAAGCGCACGACCTCATCGAGGAAGCCTCGCACCGAGCCCTCGAAAACGGAAAGCCTCTACGCGAGGAGCTACTATCCGGACTCGGCGAGATTCTCTCCGAGGAGGAGATAGATGCGGCCTTGGATCCGGCACACTACCTCGGGTCTGCAGGGGAGTTCGTGGACCGGGCTCTGAAACGATATCGTGAGGGGGAGATCAAATGAACGAAGGTACCGTAGTGGAGTTGAATCACATCCTCGAAGGACCGGAGGACGCACCTGTCCTCGTCCTGTCCAACTCTCTCGGCTCCACGCTCGGGATGTGGGACGACCAGGCGCCTATTCTCCGCGAGCGTTTCCGCCTTGTGCGCTACGACCAACGCGGGCATGGTGGTTCGCCCGTTCCGTCCGGTCCCTACAAGATAGAAGACCTCGGGCGGGACGCGCTGGCGCTGCTGGACAGGTTGGAGATCGAAAGCGCTTCGTTCTGCGGCCTCTCCATCGGCGGGCTCGTCGGCATGTGGCTGGCGAGCGAAGCGCCCGAGCGCGTCGAGCGCCTGGTGGTGTGTTGCACAGCAGCCCGATTCGAACCCGAGATGTACGACGCCCGCGCCAGCAAGGTCAGGGCCGAGGGTGTCGATTCTATCGCCGACGTGGTGCTAGAGCGGTGGTTCACGCCCGAGTTCCGCGCCGCCCGACCCGAGACCGTGGAGTCGGCAGGGAGCATGTTGCGTAGCACGCCGGCCGAAGGGTACGCGGGTTGTTGCGAGGCTCTCAGGGACGCCGACGTGCGGGACAGGCTTGGGGAGATCCGGGCTCCCACGCTCGTGATAGCGGGCGCGGAAGACCCCGCGGCGACCGTGGGTCAGGCAGAGGAGCTCCGCGACTCGATCCCGGAGGCACGCCTCGTCGTGGTCGGGGCCGCGCACCTGGCCAACATCGAGCAGCCCGAAGCCGTGACGCGGGAGATCCTGGAACATCTCGAGCCGGCCTTGGGGGACGGGAGATGACACCGGAAGACTCTACCTACGATCGCGGTATGAAAGTCCGTCGCGAGGTCCTCGGCGACGAGTACGTGGACCGGACCATCGGGCGCACGACGGAGTTCACCGCGGACTTCCAGGACTTCATAACCAGGTACGCCTGGGGAGAGATCTGGTCCCGCCCCGGCCTGGACCGCAAAACACGAAGCTGCATCACGCTCACCGCGCTAGTCGCGCTGGGCCGCCTCGACGAGCTGGAGCTGCACGTGCGCGCCGCCGTCCGAAACGGCCTGACGGAACAGGAGATAGGAGAGGTCTTCCTGCAGTGCGCCGTCTACTGCGGGGCGCCCGCGGCCAACTCGGCCTTCGCCGTGGCCCAACGCGTCTTCTCCGAAACCGGGAAGGGAGAGTAGGTGCGTACGCAGGTAGGGATCGTCGGGGGTGGGCCCGCGGGGCTGTTGCTCTCGCACCTCCTGCACCTGCAGGGAATCGAATCCGTCGTGCTCGAACGCCGCAGCCGCGAAGATCTGGAGACGACGGTCAGGGCAGGCGTGCTCGAATACGGCACGGCCGGGTTGCTGAGTGAGGTCGGTGTCGGAGAGAGGATGGAGCAGGAAGGTTCCGTCCACCACGGGATCGAACTCCGCTTCGATGGTCGCGGGCACCGCATCGACTTCGCCGACCTGACGGACGGGCTTTCGATCACGATCTACGGCCAGCAGGAAGTCGTAAAGGACCTGATCCGTGCCAGGCTCGAAGCGGACGGAAGGATCCTGTTCGAGGCCGGCGCCGAAAGCGTAGAAGCCCCGGACACTGACTCGCCGAAGATTCGATTCTGGCAGGATGGTGAGCAAGAGGAGATCTCTTGCGACTACGTCGCCGGCTGCGACGGCTCTTTCGGGGTTTGCAGGAGCGGGATCCCTGAGGACGCACGCACGGAGTACACCAGGACCTATCCCTTTGGGTGGTTCGGTATCCTCGTCGAGGGACCGCCATCGACACAGGAGTTGATCTACACCCTCCACGACCGCGGCTTCGCCCTGGTCAGCACCCGCTCCCCCGAGGTCCAGCGCCTCTACTTCCAGTGCGACCCGCAAGACGACGTCGAAGAGTGGCCTGACGAGAGGATCTGGGACGAGCTCTCCACGAGGCTAGCCACCCACGATGGCTGGGAGCTGGCCGGAGGCAGGATCTTCCAGAAGGACATCGTGCAGATGCGTTCCTTCGTCTGCGAGCCGATGCAGCACGGAAGGCTCTTCCTGGCCGGGGACGCCGCGCACATCGTCCCGCCCACGGGAGCGAAGGGTATGAACCTGGCCGTCGCGGATATCCGGGTCCTCGCCCACGCCCTGACGGAGTTCTACAGATCCGGAGATTGGCGACTCCTCGATGCGTACTCCGAGACGTGCCTGCGCCGCGTCTGGAGGGCGCAGCGGTTCTCCTGGTGGATGACCTCCATGCTGCACCGCTTCGACAGGAGCGATGCTTTCCAGCTCAAGGTACAGCAGGCCGAGCTAGACTACATCACGACCTCGCGGGCCGCGGCGACGACCATCGCCGAGAACTACGTCGGAGCGGCTCTGGGCACCTCCCACCCTCTATAATGGGCGGCGTGTCGAGAGGGAGGATCAGCGGCAAGACCAGACTGCTTGCCCTCATCGGGCACCCCGTCGGCCACAGCCTGAGCCCGGCGATGCACAATGCGGCCTTCGCCGCGGATGGCCTCGACTTCGTCTACGTCTGCCTGGATGTGGATCCCCACGACCTACCGGCGGCGGTGAGGGGCCTGGCGGCCTCAAAGCTCAGGGGTTTCAACGTCACGATGCCGCACAAGCGGGCCATGATCCCACTAATGAACGAGCTGGACGAGAGCGCACGCGTCTCTGGCGCCGTCAACACCGTGGTGATCGACGCCTCCGAAATGCGCGGTTTCAACACGGACGGGGGCGGGATGGTGATGGCCTGCCAGGAGGCCGGAATAGAACTCTCTGGCAGGAACATCCTGCTCCTCGGCGCCGGGGGTACCGCCGCCGCCATCGCGGTCGCCTTCGGTAAAGCCGGAGCCGGTGAACTTCACATCGCCAACCGGAGCGTGGAGCGCGCCGCGCACCTGCGAGACAAGCTGTACAGGACGGGAATGAAAGGACTCGCGGTCCACCACCTAAACGCGCTCCCCGATGCGGAGATCGTCATCAACACCACCCCTCTGGGGATGAAGGAGGGGGACCCCATCCCGGTGCCGCCCGATTACGTACAGGAAGGCAGGGCGTTCTGCGACGCGGTCTACCGTCCAGGGACCGAGACTCCGCTCGTCCGGCTGGCCCGCGAGCGGGGGATCCCCGTCGTCGCCGGCGGCAGGATGTTGCTCTACCAGGGCGTACTGGCGCAGAAGCTCTGGACCGGGCGCGAGCCGAACGTGAAGGCTATGGACCGCGCGATTTCCTGATACTTGAGGCGCGGAGTGCCTGCCACGGTGGATTCCCGCTTTCGCGGGAATGACGTATGAGAGGGCTCGGCGCGCCCACATCCCGAACGTGGTCACGCTCAACCGGACTCGCTTCGCAAGCTGAAATGCTGAAGTGCTGAAATGCTTCAAAACGGATAAACGACTACTCCGAGCGCCCCGAGCGCGTACCACGCTCCGAAGGCCATGCTAAGGACGCCTAGCACGGGGGCGACACGCTCGAAATTGCGCGCTATGGGACCGCCGGCTATGATGAGGCCGAAGGCCGTGGAGAGGAGCGCCATCGAGACGGCGGTCCCGGCGGCGAAGAGGATCAGGGCCCCCGTCGCCTGAGCTTTTTCCGAGATGGTCGAGAGCAGCAGCAGCGTGAGCCCGCCAGAACCGCCTATGCCGTGCACCAGCCCGATGCCGTAGGATGAAAGCGGGGTGTGCCGAGGGACGCGGTGGACGTGCCCGTGGGACTCGTCGTGGGCGTGGCAGTGGACGTGGCGGTGGGCCTCACCGCCGTCGTGGGTGTGGACGTGGACATGATAAAAGCCACGGCGCCACCGAATGAGAAGCCTCACTGCCAGCAGCACAATGATGCACCCGATGGCGACTTCGGCAACCTTGCTGATTACCTCGGGCAGGTACTGGTTCAGGAGGACGAGCGGCAGGCCGATCAGTACGAGCGTGGTCCCGTGGCCCAGGCCCCAGAGGAAGCCCATAGCGCCAGCCTTCCTTACCTGGTCTCGCTCCTTCTCGGAGGCGATGAGGGTTGTGACGGCGGCGAGGTGATCAGGATCGCTCGCGTGCCTGAGACCGAGCAGCAGGCTGACGAGCAGGATGACCCCTACGCCGACCTGTCCGTGCAAGAACCCCTCGAGCCAGCCATCTATCACGCCCACACGTTCCTCCTAGCCTTCGTCTTCCAACGCGGCCCTCACCAACTCGCGTCGTACTTCCTGCGGTAGAAGCGCTGGTCCACGAACGCCTGCACCCGACTACGCAGCGGGTTGAACAACGCCGCTATGGTCAGCGTGGAGGCAACGACCCCGAGCGTGGACTCCTGACCGCCAAGTACGCCCATGACGGCCTGCAGACCGACCACGCCGCCGACGTAGTCCGTCACCAGCATAGCGGTAAGCGAATCTTTCCAACTACCCTTGTGTTCTGCATCCCTGTTCCTGCTGTCACAGCACCACTCTACAAGATTTCTGTCTCCCGCACGCTACGTAAGCGTTGATCGTGTCTCCGAGTATCGCACCAAGGCGGAGTTCACGCCCGAAGTTCTCGGTACCCAAACAAGATCGGTTTCGACACACCGCCGGCGAGTCCCCATAATGAGTTAACATGCCCCGTCAAAGCGAAGGAGCGAGGGCGGATGGAAGAGTCCGAACAAAAGATCGTGGAAAGTAAGGAGATCAGGGCACGCTACCCCCACTTCCTGCGTGTACCGACGCGCTGGATGGACAACGACGTCTACGGGCACGTCAACAACGTTATCTATTACTCGTACTTCGATACGGTCGTGAACGAGTATTTGATCCGCTCGGGCGTCCTGGACATCGAGAGGAGTCCGGTTATCGGGCTCGTCGTCGAGACACAGTGCCTGTTCTTTGAGCCCCTGACCTTCCCCGACACCGTCCACGCTGGTCTGCGGGTGGCACGTCTGGGACGCAGCAGCGTGCGCTACGAGATCGGGCTATTCAGAAACGACGGCGAGATCGCCGCTGCTCAGGGACATTTCGTCCACGTTTACGTCGAGCGCGTGTCTCGCAAGGCGACCCCCCTTCCGCCGGGGATGCGAGCGGCACTCGAAAAGATCCTCGCCAGCCAGTAGCGGCTAGTTCGATTCGTATGAGCCGACCAGCGAGGCGACGTGTCCCGAGATCAGGGCCCCCATCTCCTCGAGGAGGGCTTCGTCTTCCTGTGAGAAGGCTCCGACGGTATCCGAATCGATATCGAACTCGCCGACTATCCTGCCGGCGTCCCGGATGAGGACGAACAGATCGGAGCGGGTGTAGATCGAGCAGGCCAGGTAGTTCTCGACCTCGCGCACGTCCTCGACTATCTGGTTGCGGCCCTCGGAGACCGCTGTGCCGCAGACGCCCTCCCCTATCCCGATGCGCGAGTGGTCCACCGGCGTCGTGCGGGGACCGAGTATGAGGGTGTCCCCCACAAGCAGATAGATGCCGCTCCAGTCCCACGCAGGATGCGCCTCATGCACCTTCCGCACGACCTCGTTCAATACCTCCTCGTCGGACGCATCCGAGGCCACAAGCGCCTCTACCTCGGATCTCAAATCCTCGCGGAGCCCCGTCTTCTCACTCATCGATGGAATCCTTCCGTATCCGGAACGTCTCCCATCAATAATAACGCCGCCCAGGAAAGAAATCCGTGAAGATCCTACGAAGCGACCTGATGCCGCAGGTTGAAGGGTTGATCTTCCAAAAACCGCTCTAGCCTGAGAAGAATCCCGATGTGTCCCACACCAGCAGGACGCCGCCGCTCGTGGGGTCTTGCGTCACGCTGATCAGCTTCCAGCTCTGGCGTGCCCCCTCGTTGATCGCCTCCTGCAAGGCAGCCTCCGAGGAACCGGACTCGCCGGCCTCCAGCGAAGCGTGCTGCGCGTAGTACCGCTCGGCCTCCGGACGGTCGGGAGCCTCCCTCTGTCCCTCAGTCATGTCCTACCTCCTTCATTTCTGTCGCCCCTCGGGCAACCTTTTCCACACAAACATGATGCCACCAAGCGGAGCCAGTCGCACCCGCCAGAGGTCCAGCAGACGATTGCCGAGCCGTTACTACAATATTACAGTTCTCAATCATGGCGACGTAAGATAGGTAAGTGGAAAGCACCCTCAAAATGCACGAAAAAGGCCGGCGTGCTAGACTGCGCGCACTTCCGCCTAGAAAGGGGAAAAGGGAGCAAAACCGCCGGATGTAAAGGAAAAACGCGGCGGATGTAAATACGTTGACAGCGGCCTGTGGAGGGCCGGTAGAACGTGGATTTCGGGTGGGTCGTACAGGCGCTGAGTCCATTTTGGGGAAAGGAGAGAAGGTTGCGCAGGATCCAGATGACGGTAGACGGGAACGCCCACGTGGCTGAGGTGGAACCGAGGTTGCTGTTGCTACACCACCTCAGGGAGAACCTCGGGATCGGGGGCGTGCATACCGGGTGCAACACGACCAGTTGCGGGGCCTGCACGGTCCACATCGACGGTGAGTCGGTCAAGTCGTGTACGGTCCTTGCGGTGCAGGCCGACGGGCACGAGATCACCACCGTCAGGGGCATCACGGAGAACGGTGTGTGGCATCCCATGCAGCAGGCTTTCCACGAGGCGCACGGTCTGCAGTGCGGCTACTGTACGCCGGGCATGATCATGGCCTCCATCAGCCTCCTGAAGGAGAATCCGGACGCGACGGAGCAGGAGATCAGGGAAGGTCTGGAAGGGAACCTGTGCCGCTGCACGGGCTACGAGAACATCGTGAAGGCCGTCCAGCTCGTCCAGCAGCACGAGGACGAGATGGCCCAGCACGCGGCATCCTAGAGGAGGAAAGAGAGTGACCCAAGCACCGGAGAAGTTCGTCGGAGGCGGCGTACTGCGCAAGGAAGACCCTGCCCTCGTAACCGGGCGGGCCACCTGGACGGACAACATCACGCTGCCGGGGATGCTACATGCGGTGTTCATGCGCAGTCCCTACGCGCACGCGAAGATCACGTCGATCGACGTCTCGGCCGCCGCAGAGCAGCCCGGCGTCGTCGCCGTCTTTACGGGCGAAGACCTTATAGACGAGTACGAGAAGCATCCCAGGGAGAACCCCGCGGCCGTCACCGGCTACGACCTGAGCCTCCACGATCGCAGGCAGGGCCACACCGTCACGGGCGAGACAGAAGGAGGGGACGGCCAGGGCGCCGACGAGCCGCGCTCGTTCGTCGCCTGGATCGTCCACGACGAGCTCAAGATCCCGCACCACGACCCGCTGGCCCACGACGAGGTCAACTTCGCGGGCGAACCCGTGGCCGTCGTGGTCGCGACCGACCGCTACAAGGCCCAGGACGCCGTCGAGTTCATCGAGGTCGACTACGAGCCGTTGGACGTGGTGACGGACCTGGAAGAGGCCATGACCGAAGGCTCGCCGCTGGCCCACGAGAACTTCGGGACGAACGAGGCTTATACCTGGGACCTCGCGACGGGTGACATCGACGAGGCCTTCTCCAAGGCGGATGTCACCGTGAAGGGCCGCTACCTGCAGCCGCGTCTGATCCCCAACGCCATCGAGACGCGGGGCGTGGTCGCGAGCCCCGACCCGGTAAGCGGCGGGTTCACCGTGTACACCTCGACGCAGGTGCCGCACATCACCAAGGCCGTGCTCTCGTCGTACCTCGGGGTGCCGGAGCAGAAGCTCCGCCTGGTCGCCCCCGACGTGGGCGGGGGCTTCGGCTCCAAGCTCAACGTCTACGCAGAAGAGGTCATCGCGCTCGTCCTGGCGCGAAGGATGGGCGTGCCGATCAAGTGGATCGAAGACCGCTCCGAGAATTACCTGGCCACCATCCACGGCCGCGGGCAGGTACAGGACATCGAGGTGGCCGCCGACTCTGAGGGCAAGATCCTCGGCATGAAGGTCAACCTGCTCGCTGACATGGGCGCGTATCTGCACCTGAACACGGCCGGTATACCGTTGCTCGGCGCGTTCATGTACCCCGGCCTCTACACCTTCCCCGCCTACTACTTCGAGTGCATCGGCGTCTACACCAACAAGACCCCGACCGATGCTTATCGTGGGGCCGGTAGGCCAGAGGCCGCCTTCGCCGTCGAGCGCATCATGGACCAGCTCGCCGCCGAGGTAGGGATCGATCCCGCCGAGGTGCGCCGCCGCAACTTCTACGAGCCCTTCGACGAGCCGACCGATACCCCCGCCGGCATCCAGTACGACTCCGGCAACTACCAGATGACGCTCGATCGGGTAATCGAGCTTGCCGACTACGAGGGGCTGCGTGAGGAACAACGCCGGAGGCGCGAGTCGGGCGACCCTGTACAGCTCGGGATCGGGTTCTCAACCTACACCGAGATCTGCGGCCTTGCCCCCTCGCAGGTGCTCACGGCCCTCGGGGCCGGAGGGGCCGGCTGGGAGATGGCGAAGGTCCAGATGCTCGCCTCGGGTAAGGTCGAGGTCATTACAGGAACTACGCCCCACGGACAGGGCCACGTGACGAGCTGGTCCCAGATCGCCGCTGACGTCCTTGGTGTCACGCCGGATGACGTCGAGGTCCTACACGGCGACACGGCAATAGCCCCCTACGGACGCGACACTTACGGCTCTCGCAGCCTCCCTGTCGGCGGCGTGGCGGTACATATGGCGGCCCAGAAGGTCGTCGAGAAGGCCAGGAAGATAGCGGCCCACATGCTGGAGGCCGCCGAGGACGATATAGAGTTCGAGGGCGGTACTTTCAGCGTCGCCGGCTCGCCCGACCAGAACGTCACCATGGCCGATGTGTCCGGGGCCGCATACCTGGCGAACAATCTGCCAGAGGGTATGCAGCCGGTACTCTCCGAGGAGTTCTTCTTCGACCCGCCCAACTTCACCTTCCCGTTCGGGGCGCACATCTGCGTCACCGAGGTGGATACGGAGACCGGGTTCGTGAAGATCAGGGACTACTTCGGCGTCGACGACTGCGGGCCCGTCATCAATCCGACCATCGTCGACGGACAGCTCCACGGTGGGATAGCGCAGGGCGTAGCGCAAGCCCTCTACGAGGAGGCGGTCTACGACGAGGAGGGCAACCTGACGACGGGCTCGATGGTCGACTACCTGATCCCTGGCGCACCGGAGCTACCGAATTACACCCTGGAGCGGACGGTCACGCCGTCCACCTCGAACGAGATGGGCGTGAAGGGCGTCGGCGAGGCGGGGACTATTGGGGCGCCTCCCGCGGTCATCAACTCTATCGTTGATGCGCTCTCGCCCTACGGCATAACGCACGTAGACATGCCGGCCTCGCCGTGGAAGGTGTGGCAGGCCATCCAGGACGCGCAGGGGAAGGAAGCAGGCACCCGCGACGCAGACCGCTCCGGACGCCCCTCCCAGGCGGTCGACAGCACCGACACGGAAGGAGGTAGCGTCTCGTGATCCCCCTCGCCTTCGACTACGAGGTCGCCGAATCCGTCGACCACGCCATCGAGCTGCTCGGGCAACACGGCGAGGAGGCCAAGCTCCTGGCCGGCGGCCACAGCCTGCTCCCCATAATGAAGCTCAGGCTCGCCGCCCCGACGGTCCTCGTCGATCTCGGTCGCATAGACGACCTGAACTACGTCCGCGACGAGGGCGATCACCTCGCCATCGGCGCGATGACCCGCCACACCGACATGGAACGCGACGCCACCCTGAAGGAGCACTGCGGCCTCATCGCCTACACGGCCTCGCTCGTCGGCGACCCGCAGGTCAGGCACCGCGGCACCATCGGTGGCTCTATAAGCCACGGCGACGCAGCCTCGGACCTGCCATCGGCGCTACTCGCCCTCGACGCAAACTTCGTCGTAAAGGGCCCTGGCGGCGAGCGGAGCGTGGCCGCGGGAGACTTCTTCGAAGATTACCTGCAGACCACGCTCGCCCCCGACGAGGTGCTCACGGAGATAAGGGTTCCGAAACTCGGCGGAGCGGGCTGGTCTTACAAGAAGTTCAACCGTCGCGCCCAGGACTGGGCCGTCGTCGGGGTGGCCGCCGTCGTGGAGCGGTCGAACGGTTCGATCGGCTCGGCCCGCATCGGGCTTACCAACATGGGTTCGACGCCCTTGAGGGCGACCGCGGCAGAGAACGCGCTCTCCGGCGCGGACCCGTCTTCGGTCGCCGAGGCTACCAGCTCTGCCGACGAAGGCACGAGCCCTTCATCGGACATCGCGGCCTCCGACGAGTACAGGCGCCACCTGGCGCGCGTGCTCAGCAGACGGGCCGTCGAGGAGGCACTAGAGCGTTGACCGAAGCTTCTGACGGACGCCGGGGGGCCTTGCCCCCCGGCGTTTCTCATTTCCGGGAGCTGGGAGCGCGGCTGCGCGAGCACGATTATCTGGCTGACGAAGGGCTGTCCACCGCGATCTTCCTCTCCCTCAAGCTCGGAAGGCCGCTGTTCCTCGAAGGCGAGGCGGGGGTCGGCAAGACCGAGGTCGCCAAAGTCCTCTCCCGCATCCTAAAGACGCCTCTCATCCGCCTGCAGTGCTACGAGGGCATAGACGTCTACCAGGCAGTCTACGAATGGGATTACGCGCGCCAGCTCCTCCACATCCGCGCCGCCGAAGCCTTTGGGGGCGAAGACCGGGAACGCGTCGAGCGCGACCTCTACGACCGCGAGTTCCTTACCAGTCGTCCGCTGCTCCAGGCGCTCGAGCATCGCGGGCCGATGCCGCCCGTGTTGCTCATAGACGAGGTGGACCGCTCCGACGACGAGTTCGAGGCGTTCTTGCTGGAGATCCTCTCCGACTTCGCCGTCACGATCCCCGAGCTAGGCACGGTCATGGCCGAACGTCCCCCCGTGGCCATCCTGACCTCCAACCGCACCAGGGAGGTACACGACGCGCTCAAGCGCCGCTGCCTCTCCCACTCCATCGAACACCCCAGCTTCGAGCGGGAGGTCGAGATCGTACGCCTGAGGGTCCCCGACGCCGAGGAGAGGCTGGCCCGCCAGGTCGCCGCTGCGACGGAGAAGATGCGCACGATGGACCTCTACAAACCACCCGGCGTGGCCGAGACCCTCGACTGGACCGAGGCGCTCGTCGCCCTCGGCGCGAAGGAGCTCGACGAGCAACTCGTCGAGGCGACCCTGGGCTCCGTCCTCAAATACCGGGAGGATCAGCAGCGGTCCGCCAACTCGGGCCTCGCCGCGCTCGTCAGCGGCGTGGGCGGAGCAGGGAGAGATGCCTGAGGGGGAGATCCAGGCCCCGCCGATGCTCGACGCGGCTGTCGCCTTCGGGCGGGTGCTGAGGGGGGCAGGCCTGCGCGTCGGAACCGACCGTCTCGTGGAGTTCGCCCGCGCCGTCGAGGAGATGGACCCCTCCCGCCGCGACGACGTGTACTGGTCGGGCAGGATCACGCTGACCTCCCGCCCCGAGGATATAGAGATCTACGACCGCGCCTTCGAGCTCTTCTGGGAGACCGGGGGCGGCGCCAAGCCACGGCCACGCCCGAAGGTACGGCTCTCCGTGCCGCAACCCGACCGCTCCGTCATGCCCCCCAAGAAGACCGTGGAGAAGAGCGAGTCAGGCGAAGAGGCCGTCAGGCTCCGCTACAGCCCGGTCGAGGTGCTGCGTCGCAAGGACTTCGCCCTCTTCTCGCCCGAGGAGTTCGCCGAGCTCCAACGCCTGCTGGCAGACTTGAGGCTCTCCGGGGCGCTCAGAAAGAGCCGGCGCCTGGAACCCGCTCCGCGCGGACGCCACGACCCCCGCCGCACGCTTCGGGGAGCCATGCGGACCGGTGGTGAGGCCGTGAGGCACCGTTTCCGCAAGGCGAGGGTGCAGCCGCGGCGCGTCGTATTGCTCTGCGACGTCTCCGGCTCCATGGCCCCTTACAGCCGCGCGCTCTTGCGCTTCCTGCACGCGAGCGTCGTCGCGGGGGGGCGGCTGGAGGCGTTCTCCCTGGGAACGCGGCTCACCAGGATCACCCGCGAGCTAACGACCCGCGACCCGGACAGGGCGCTCAGGCAGACGGCAGGCGCGGTAAAGGACATCTCCGGCGGAACGCGGCTGGGCGATGCGATCAAGGAGTTCGTCGACCGCTGGGGACAGCGGGGCATGGCGCGTGGGGCCGTCGTCGTGATCTTCTCCGACGGCTGGGA
>Ga0196962_10000383_pt1 | contig 19012 bp, 23 predicted proteins | sample S3v_20metaG_FD_183186 | JGI IMG/M metagenome (GOLD analysis project Ga0196962, IMG submission 183186) | Soil microbial communities from Anza Borrego desert, Southern California, United States - S3+v_20 | ecosystem: Environmental > Terrestrial > Soil > Desert | place: USA: California | collected...
CCCTCTCCGTCGGAGGCAAAGAAGGCGGCGAATGGCCGGGCCTCAGCGTGCCCGCAGAGAGCCTCGAGACCCTTCACTCCCATCGGACTCGCTATTACGCAAAGATCTCACCCCGGGGCAGAAAGAGACGCCTGTACGTCGCCAAGGCGTATCTGTCGGTCATCCCCGCCACGAAGTCTATTGTCTCGGTAAGGGGGTCGGGATCGCTGGCTACCCGCTCCTCTGGACGCTCCAGGTAGTACCAGAAGAGGTCCGTGACGACGCGGGCCGCTTTCTGGTTCTCCCGCGAACCCAGCTCGTTGTCGTACACGTGCCGGAAAAGCCACGTCCTGAGCTCCATGAGGGCCTCGTATACAGGATCCGAAAGGGAGACCTCACCTTTCATCTTAGAGTTAGAGATCATGTCCCTCACCAGGGTGTCGATCCTGGCGCTCATCTGCTCTCCGAGAACGGAGATAGGGTTCGGTGGGAGGTCATCGCTAGAGATGATCCCCGCCCGCAGCGCGTCGTCGACGTCGTGGTTGACGTACGCGATCCTATCGGCGACGCGTACGATCTCACCTTCTCTGGTGCGTGGATAGCCCGTTCCTGTATGGTTGAGTATCCCGTCTCTGACCTCGAAGGTGAGGTTCAGACCGTCGCCTTGATTCTCGAGATGGTCGATGACGCGCAGGGAGTGTTCGTTGTGGCGGAAGGTGCGTCCGTGGGCTGTGAGGGCGCGGGAGAGGGCTTCTTCTCCGGTGTGTCCGAAGGGAGTGTGGCCGAGATCGTGGCCGAGGGAGACCGCCTCCGTGAGGTCTTCGTTGAGGCCTAGGGCCCGGGCTATGGTACGGGATATCTGCATCATCTCCAGGGTGTGAGTGAGGCGTGTCCTGAAGTGGTCGCCATCGGGGGCGATGAAGACCTGGGTCTTGTGCATGAGTCTGCGGAACGCCTTGGCGTGGATAATACGGTCCCTGTCCCGCTGGAAGTCATTGCGGACACCGTCGGGAGACTCGGGCCTGGGGCGGCCTGCGCTATGTTCGACGGCCCAGGTGGATGGATCGTGGCGAAGGCCGACACCGGGTCCTTGGGATCTCACGCGCGGCGTCCGGCGCCAGCGAGGCGCGGGCCGGCCAGGGTATTCCCTGGCGCGTGGGCGAGGACGTGGGAGCGGACCACCCTGAGGACGCTCCCTTCGGGTCCTGTTTGCGCGGGCGCTTGACGGATGGGACTTTCGACCAGGATTCTCAGGCTCTCCAGTGTGCCTGGGGCGAGCGGGAAAGCGTCGCCTGTCGCGGGGCGGCACTCCTGGCACAGAACGCCCCCGTGGTCGGGGGCGAAGTGGAGCGGTTCCGAAGCCGCGTCGAGGTTCGTTGCGCAGGCCAGACACACGTCGAGTTGCGGCGCGTAGCCGGCGAGGATGGAGAGTTTTATGCCGAGGGCCGCCTCGATGTTCTCGAAACCAGAATCGCTCGTCTCCAGCGTGTGCAGGGCGTTGAAGAGCAGGTTGAAGACTCTACGGTCCGCCTCGTCGCCTCCCGAGAGGGCGCGCACGCTCCCGACCATTCCCGCGGCGGTCGCGAAGCGGGCGAGATCCTCCCTGATACCGTGGAAGCTGCGCAGCGTCTCCGCCTGGGTCACGGTATCGAGCGTCCTGCCGTGGTAGGCGACGAATTCGACGCAGGAGAGCGGTTCGAGGCGGGCTCCGAACCGAGACTTCGTACGCCTGATGCCCTTCGCGATTGCCGAGACCAGCCCTGCTTCCGTGGTGTAGAGGTCCAGGATCCGGTCCGCCTCAGAGTAGCGGATCGAACGTAGCACGATCCCCTTACTCTTGTAGACCGCCACCTTCGGCCTCCTTGATCACGGCGACGCTCCGGCTCATGCCGAGGCGCGAAGCCCCTGCGTTGAGTATGTCGAGGGCGTCCCCGAGGGAGCTGATGCCGCCCGACGCCTTTACCGCAAGGCCCTCAGGGGCTTCTTCCCTGAGCAGGGCCACGTCTTCGGGCGTTGCGCCTGCGGGGGCGAAGCCCGTCGAAGTCTTCACGAAATCCGCGCCGCTCGCGGCCACGATCTGGGTCGCCAGCCGCTTCATCTTGTCCGATAGGTAAGCGGTCTCGACGATGACCTTGACTACCACGTCGTTCAAGCCATTGTTCATGGCTACCGCGCTCACCTCCTGGGTTAGGCTTGCGAGCTCGTCGGCGACGTAGCCGAAATCTCCGGAGAGGAACTTCGAGATGTTCATCACCACGTCGAGCTCCGAAGCGCCCCTGGTGACCGCCTCGCGGACGGCCGCAATCTTCACCGCGGTGGACTCGTACCCGAAAGGGAAGGAGATCACCGTCGCCACCTTTACGTCGGCGCCACGCAACTCCCTGGCGGCGAGAGGGACGTAGGAGGGCGGGATGCACACCGCGGCGAAGTGATAGTGGGCGGCCTCCTTGCAGAGGCTTACGATCTCCTGCTCGGTGGCCCCTGGCTTCAAGAGAGTATGGTCCACCGTTTTCGCGAACTCACGCACCCTCATCGCCAAAGCGTTACGCTCCTCTCTCGACAGATCAGGGTGATTATAAACCCAACCGCTCCAGAAACTGCCTGTCGCTTCTCCATCCCTGGCTAACCTTAACTTTCAGGTCGAGGTAGATACGGGTGCCGAGGAGGCGCTCGACGTCGCGGCGGGCTTCGGTACCGATCCTCTTTATCGTCTTGCCGCCTTTGCCGAGCACGATCATACGTTGCGTGGCGCGTTCGACGTGGATGACGGCGTAGACGACGGTCACGTTCTCTTTGCGCTCTACGTCTTCGATCTCGACTGCGACGGCATGCGGCACCTCTTCCCTCAGCACGTTCAGCGCCTTCTCCCGAACGTACTCGGCGAGGACCAGAGACTCGGGGTAGTCCGTCACCGTGCCCTCGGGGAAATAGCGGGGACCATGCGGCAGGAGACCGACAACGGAATCCATCAGAGGATCGACGTTGGTGCCGTTGGCGGCGCTGATCTGGAACACCTCGTTCCAATCCCCGAGCCGCGAGACCGCTTGTACTATCGGCAGGGCGCTCTCACGGGTGCGAAGCAGGTCGGTCTTGTTGATGGTGACGATGGCCGGGGTGCCCGAGCCGGCGACGAGGCGGGCGATGTAGCGGTCGCCGCTTCCTAGTCCTTCCGAGGCCTGCGGCGCGTCGAAGAGCAAGAGGATGACATCCGACTCAGAGAGGCTGTCCACGACCTGTTCCTGCATCCTCGCCCGCAGTGTGTCGCGGGGCTTCTGTGAGCCCGGGGTATCCACGAAGATCGCCTGGTATCCAGGTCCGTTGCGGACGCCCCGGATCGGGCTGCGCGTGGTCTGCGGTCTGGGCGAGGTGATGGAGACTTTCTGGCCGACGAGCCTGTTGACCAGGGTGCTCTTGCCGACGTTGGGCCTGCCTACCACGGCGATGAAGCCGCTGCGGAATCCGTTGTTTGCGACGTCTCGGGTCATAGCGACCTTCAAAGGTCCTCCGGGCCGAAGGAATTGGGAAGAATCTGGTCGAAGGGGTAGCGCTGTAGCCCGCGGCCGGTCTCCACGAGGACCTCTTTGCAGCCGAACTCCCGCAACACCTGCCGGCAGGCTCCGCAGGGGAAACAGGGCGAGGCGTTCGGGCTGAAGACGGCGACGAGTTCGATCTCCCTGTCTTCAGGGTCTGTAGCGGCCATCATTGCAACCGCGTTGCGCTCCGCGCACATCGAGAGCCCGTAGGAGGCGTTCTCGACGTTCGCGCCCTGGTGTATGGTACTTCCTCCTGTCAGGATGGCCGCTCCGACGTGGAAGTCGCTGTATGGCGCGTAAGCCCGCTTTGCGGCGTCGCGGGCGGCCTGCATCACGATCTCAGGGTCCAAGGCTCCTCCCTTCATAAGAGTTGAAAGGCTGCCGTCGTAACGAGGACCCCTATCACGGCCCCCATAATGATCTGGTAGACGCTGTGAAGCCCGCTCTCGACGCGGCTCTGGCAGACGAGCAGGGCCATGAGAAGCGAGATCACGGAGATGAGCCCGGCGTAGGATCCCGCGCCGCCCTGGACGGCTATGAAGCTCGCTGCGACCCACCCCGCGAAGGCGACCGCCGCGTGCCCGGAGGGCATCCCGCCGGCGAAGGAGTTCGGGGAGTGGGTCAACGCCTTGCCTAGTAGGACGACTAGTACGATCACGCCGAGGGTGACGAGCGTGAGGTGGGCCGGCTGGCGCCTTATGGTCTCCAGGGTCGCGAGAGAGAGCGGCCCCAGATCGTCCGCCAGGACGAGATAACCGACGAGCACCGCCCCGACGCTGGAGACCAGGACGGCCCCTGCCGAGATGTCCTTGGCGAGCTTGGCAAGAGGATGGTATTCCTTTGTGGCGAGGTCGACGGCGAATTCCAGAGCTGTGTTGAATAGCTCGGTCACGAAGACCAGGAGTATGGTCAGAACGAGGACCGCGAGTTCCAGCTTCCTGACACCGACCAGCAGACTCGCCACGAGGACCAGGACGGCCACGATGACGTGGAAGCGCATGTTGCGCTGGGTGCGGACCGCGTAGATCATACCCCGGTAGGCATGCTCGAAGCTGCGGGCCACGCCCTGCTGACCCTTGTCCGGTCGCTCAACCTTCCTCGCCACGCAACTCCTCCATTACGGCCCGCTGGAGCCTCGCCATCTCGCTGGCCCCGAAGTCCTCTCCGTGGTCCATGCCGCCCAAGTGTAGCGCGCCGTGCACCACGAGTTCGTCGACGCCCATCCCACGATGGGCGCACTCGGGGCAGATCACCACCTCCCCTACCATCTCCCCGTATGGCCCGTCTACCTCGAAGCTGAGCACGTCGGTGGGTTCGTCTCTATCTCTGAACTCTAGGTTGAGGTTACGGATCGTCTCAGGGTCGACCAGTGCCACGGAGACCTCGCCGATTCGCTCCAGGTCGAGACCGAGGCCGGAGAGGGCGGCGGCGAAGAGGATACTGGCTCGTTTTGTGTCGAGTCCGGCATGGCCAACCTCATCGAGAACGGCGACGGACATAGGAGGGGAGTTCCTCAGGTGGCGATCCTGTCCGTAGCGTCCACGGCCTACGTCGCCGCCTTTCCGTTGCGAGTATCGCCCGAGTCTTCGGGATACGCGATGCGCGGACCGAGGAAACCTATGAGCGCCTCGCGGATGGCCTCCCCTGCCTCGTGGATATCGTGCATGGTGAGCTGGCACTCGTCGAACTGTCCGTCCTGGAGCTTTCTTCGCACCGTGTCGGCGACGACGTCGTCGATACGCTTCGGGGTCGGCTTCGGCAAAGACTTCACGGTCGCCTCTATGGAGTCGGCGAGCATCATGATGCCAGCCTCCTTGCTGCGGGGCAGCCCGCTGGAGTAGCGAAAGTCCGACTCGCGGACCGCATCCTCGTCGGGGGCGTCTTCGAGGGCCTTGCGGTAGAAGTACTCGATGCGGGTCGATCCGTGGTGCTGGGCGATTATGTCCAGGATCTCATGGGGCAGGCCCCACGCGTCACCTATCTCCAGGCCGTCCTTTACGTGGCGTTTGACCACCTTGGCCGAGAGCGTCGGGGAGAGGGCTGCGTGCGGGTTGATCTGGGCGATCTGGTTCTCCACGAAGTAGGCAGGATGTTCCATCTTTCCGATGTCGTGGTAATAGGCGCCGACCTGGGCGAGTAGCGCGTCGGCGCCTACTCTTTCTGCTGCCCTCTCGGCGAGCAGGCCGACTTGCATGGAGTGGGAGAAAGTGCCTGGTGCGTTTCTGAGTAGCTTATCGAGCAGAGGATGTCGGGGGTCGGAGAGTTCCAGGAGCTTCATCGGCGTGAGGATGTTGAACGCGTCTTCCAGGAAAGGTAACAGCACCGTCGCAAGCATCAGCGAGAGGAGGCCATTGCCGAGTCCGAAGACACCCAACCACAGGGCGTCTCGCAGATCGCCGCCCCCGATCAAACCCACGGCGAACGTCACGACGCCCATGACGGCAGCGATGACCAGCCCGGCCTTCAGCAACCGCTGGCGGGAGTCCACTCGCACGGTGGAGTAGATGGCGAAACCGGATCCCAGCAGCAGGGCCGCGGTCAGGAGGAAGTTGTTGCCGCTGAGGATACCTACGTTGACGCTGGTGATCACCACCATCAGGAACATGAGCCTCGGCCCGAGAAGCATGGTTCCGATGATGGAGAGACCCGCAAGAGGCGTGAGGTAGGGATCGAATTCCAGCTCGATAAAGAATCTGGCGAGCGCGGTGAAAAGGATAGTGAGCGAGGCGGCGAGAACGAGCCTTATGGCCGAGTTCGTCTTGAGTATGCGCTCCCCGAAGCGTTCCAGGAAGTACCAGGCGATCCACATCTCGGCGGCGACGACGATGCCGACCCCGACCAGCGCCATCCACGGGTCCGACTGCTGCAGCAGGTCCAGAGACTCGAGCCGCGTGCGGTCGCTCGAGTCTATGATCCCCTGGGAGATGACGCGTTCGATCAGGGGCCGCGGCGCTATACCAATGAGCGCCGTCAAAGAGAGCCACGTCAAGGCAGTAAGCCCGATGTAGAGCCTGACCTTCGGGATCCTCTCGATCCAGGCCCTGAAGAGCTCGAAGCGCGTCGGCGAGCGGTGCAGTTCGTCGACACGCCTGCCGGGCTGTTTCTTGAGGCTTCTCTTCCCGAGTTTCATGGTCGCTCCCGGCCCTTGGGCCTAGGCTCTGTCGCCCTCTCCCGCCCCTTCATAGGCATCGACTATACGCATGACGAGGTCGCTACGCACGATATCATCGCGCCTCAGTCCTACGAATGATACGCCTTCTACGCCAGTGAGGGTGTTCCTGGCGTCTTGCAGCCCGCTTATGCGGGCATTCGGGAGATCCACCTGCGTAATGTCGCCCGTAATGACCATCTTGGATCCAAACCCCAGTCGCGTCAGGAACATCTTCATCTGCGGGGGGGTGGTATTCTGCGCTTCATCCAGGATGATAAACGCATCATTAAGCGTACGACCCCGCATGAATGCGAGGGGTGCTATCTCGATTATACCTCGTTCCAGGTGCGCCTGGAACTTCGCCGGGTCGACCATCTCGTAGAGCGCATCGTAGAGGGGCCTGAAGTAGGGATCCACCTTGGCCATCACGTCGCCCGGCAGGTACCCGAGGGACTCGCCGGCCTCTACAGCGGGCCTGGTCAGTATGATCCTGGACACCTCTCCCCTGTTCAAGGCCTCGACGGCCAGGGCCACGGCCAGGTACGTCTTGCCCGTGCCCGCCGGTCCGATGCCGAAGACCACCTGATGCTGGCGAATGGCATCGGTGTACGCCTTCTGATTGCGGGTCTTCGGCGCGACCCGGCGCCCTCGGTGCGTGAGGATCACATCCCCCAGCACCTCTCGTCCGCCGCCTTCATCGGACATCTTGTAGAGTCGCTCGGCGGTCTCCGGGGTCGGGTGATGACCCTCCTCGGCGAGGCCGACCAGACCGTCGAAGACGGCCTCGGCCCTCTCCACGGCCTCCTCGGTACCGCGCAGTACGATCTCATTACCCCGCACTACGACCTCGCACTCGACGAGCTCCTCGACCCGCCTCAGCACGGAGTCGCGGTCCCCGAAGACGTCGAGAGTCCTGCCTGGCGGTATGACGAGTTTGACTTCGACTTGGCTGCTTTTTGTTTCCGTGTCTTCTCCTTTATAGGCGTCAGGTTTCAGGCATCAGGTTTCAGGTTCTCGTCGGACGGCGAGGCGGGGACGCGTGTACCTACGCCTTCTTTGGGTAGCCGATCTTTGCTCCCGCTTGGGGTGAGATCTGCACCTCCTGATGCCTGAAACCTGTAGCCTGAAGCCTTCCTCATTGCAGTCGACCTCGCGCCAGCGCGGAAATGGTGCGGCCTTCGGCGCGGCCCTCCGAGAGTTCCATGGCACGCGCCATGACGGCTCCCATGTCTTTCATGCCGCTTGCTCCTGTCTCGCTCACCGCCCGGTCGATAATCTCTTCGAGTTCGTCTTGCGAGGGTGGCTCGGGGAGGTAGAAGCGGACGATCTCTGCTTCGGCCGACTCGGAGGCCGCCCGCTCCTCCCGTCCGGCTTTGCGGAACGCTTCTGCGGACTCATCGCGCTGCTTGAGCTGGCGCCTGAGGATGGTCTGCTCCTCCTGCTCGGTGAGCGGCCTTCCCGCCTCTATCTCGGCGTTTTTGAGCGCTGCGCCGAGCATACGCAGGGCGCCGACGCGGGCCCTGTCGCGTTGCTTCATGGCGTCCCTGGTGTCGCCCTGTATGCGGTCCGATATGGTCACGGCATTCCCAGCTTCTTGCCGCCCATGACGTGCAGGTGGAGGTGGAAGACCTCCTGACCGGCGTCGCGGCCGTTGTTGATCCTGACGGCGTATCCGCCCTCGGTTACGCCGAGCTTCTGGGCGACCTCGCTGGCCACCTCGAAGAGCCGCTTGACAACGGTATCGGGCATCGCGCCGATCTCCTCCAGGTTCGCGACGTGCTGCCTGGGGACGACGAGGACATGAACGGGCGCCTTGCTATTTATGTCTTCGAAAGCCAGCACATCATCCTCGTCGTGAACCACCTCGGCATCTATCTCCCCTCGCACTATTCTACAGAATATGCAGTCGGCCTCGCTCACGGCCACCTCCCCTAACGTTCGACCATGCTCTCCAATGCAGCCAGCGTACGCGCCACCGCGATGATACCTGCGGTCTCGCTGCGGAGCCTGTACGGTCCCAACCCGCCGAAAGTGATGCCAACCTCCTCTGCGAACCGCAACTCGCCCGCGCTCCACCCACCCTCCGGGCCCACAAAGAGGCTCGCAGGAGCCCCAACTACGGCCTCGACCGGCTGGAGGTCGGGGGCGTTGTGGAGTAGGATTCCGGTCCCTTTCACCTCCGAGGCGGCTTCCTCGAATCGTACGGGTTCGGCCACATCGGGCACGCCGAGCCGCAAAGCCTGGCGCGCGGCCGCCTCGGCCACCCGCCGCCAGCGCCCGACCTTCCCACCACGCGGGCTCACGACGCCGCGCTCGGCCAACAGCGGCACGATACGCGTGGCCCCGACCTCCGTGGCCTTCTCGACGAGGAGGTCCATCCTTCCCCCCTTGGGCACCGCCTGGTAGAGGGTAATCTCCACCCCAACTCCATCCGGCGCCGCCAACTCCTCCACCACGGCCGCCTCTCCGCCCCTGCGCAATCTGGCAGTGAAGAGCCTCCCCCCGCCGTCCACGACCTCCATGAAATCCCCGTTCCTGCCCCGCAGGACGTTGCGGACGTGGTTGGTCTCACCCGGTGGCAGCTCCAGCACTCCGCCCGGCTCCAGTTCGGAGTCGATGAAGATTCTGGTTATCGGCGTGCGCGTAACGAAGCCTCCTACCGGAAGACACCCCTGAGGCGGTCGAAGAAGGAGCCTCCACTACCGTTGTAAGTCTCTTCGCCGGTAGTTGCCTCGAACCTCTCGAGCAGATCCCGCTGTTCAGACGTCAGACGCGTCGGTACCATGACGTCGACGACCACCTTGAGGTCTCCGCGCCCTCGCCGCCGCAGCCGCGGCATGCCATCGCCCCTGAGCGTGAGCGTCGCACCCGGCTGGGTGCCGGGATCCACCCTCACCCGTCTCGGTCCTTCGAGGGTTGGCACTTCCACTTCGGCCCCGAGCGCCGCATCGACGAAGCTGACCCTCATGCGGTGGATCAAGTCCTCCCCGTCTCGCATCAGCTCCTCGTCTTCTCTAACGTTTATCCTCACGTACAGATCCCCCGGTGGCGCGCCTGGGTCTCCTGCGTGCCCCCCACCCGAGACCCTGAGCCTCATTCCGCTCTCAATACCCTCGGGCACCCGCAGCCGTCTCGTCTGTACCTCGGAGACTCTCCCGCTGCCGCGACAGTTGTCACACACCACGTCGATGACGCGGCCGCGGCCGCCGCACGTCGAGCAGGATTGGGTCGTCACCATCTGCCCGAGGATGCTCTCCCGCACCGTCCTTACCGACCCGGCGCCACTGCAAGTGGGACACACGTGTGACTCCGTTCCCCCTATACCGTCGCAGACGCCACAGTTGCTGACTACCTGAACGTTGACCTCACGGTCAGCCCCGAACGCCGCTTCGTACAAGGAGACTTCTACCTCGACCTCGGCGTCGCTTCCACGACTGGGACCCTGCGCGGTGGAGGCACCGAAGAAGGAGCCGCCGAAAGAGCGGTCGCCGAAGAAAGCTTCGAAGATGTCCTGGAAGCCACCGAACGGGTCTCCGGCGCCTGGGTAGCCTGCCGCTCCGGCGCCGCGCGGTACCTGGTGGCCGTATGTATCGTAGGCGCGTCTGGCTTCCGGGTTCGAGAGTACCTCGTAGGCCTCGGTTAGTTCTTTGAAGCGTTCCTCGGCTGTATGATCGCCGGGGTTCGCGTCGGGGTGGTGGGAGCGGGCGAGGCGACGGTAAGACTTCTTGATCTCCGCGTCCGATGCTTCCCTGGACACGCCCAGAATCTCGTAGTAGTCGCGCTTGGTTGCCAACTAGAACCTGGCGTCCAGACAGTTGGTCAGGGCCTCCGCGGCCGAGCGGACCGTGGTGATCGCGGCGTCGTAATCCATGCGCTTGGGGCCGATCAGGCTGACAACCCCGTATGGCCGCTCGTGGCGGCTGTAGGCCGAGGCAACGAGGCTCGTGCCCATCAGGTTCAAGAAGCCACTCTCCGTGCCGATGGAGACGACGACCCCGCTGCTGCAAACGGAGCGACGGAGGGCGTCGCCCATCAGGCGAAGCAACCAGCGCCGCCGTTCGAAGATCTCGATCACGGCCGAGAGGCTGCCCGGGTCGAGGTCGTCCAGGCGGCTGAGGAGGGCCGAGGCGCCTTGGATGAAGACCCCGCGCTCAGTAGCCCTTCCCAGCGCGCCTACGGCCTCGAGGACGGCCCCCACCGTCATCGGGTCGTGATCCGAGAGCGCTGTGCGCGCGGCGAGACCGAGTTCCAGGTCGGTGCCGAGCGGGCGACCTCCCAGCCAGGAGTTGAGGGCTGCGAAGATGTGGCGCAATTCATCATCCTCGACGGGGACGGGCAGAGTGATCGCGGCGCTCGAAGAGGCGCCGCTCTCCATCGATACGACGAGCAAAAGCCTTCCTTCGCCCAGAGGCAGATAGTCGACACGGGAGAGCGACTCGCCCAGCACACTGGGCCCCGCGACCACGGCCAGAAGGCGGGTAACCTCGCTCATTCCCTCCGAGACGCCACGCAGCAGCTCGTCCACGTTGCCGTAGCCTTCCAGGGCCGCGAACGCCGTGTCATCCTTCGGACTCGCCTCCATCAGGGCGTCGACGTAGTAGCGGTAGCCGCTGTCCGTAGGGACCCTTCCGGCCGAGGTGTGCGGATGGTCGAGCAAGCCCAGCGACTCCAGGTGGGCCAGCTCCGCACGGATCGTGGAGCTGCTCGCGCCCAGTTCGTCGGATAAGGCATGGCTTCCGACAGGGGCGCCCGTGGAGATGTAGATCTCCAGCGTCTTCAGCAGTAGCTCGCGTTGTCTCTCTGAGAGCTCGAGGTGCTTCATGTCGTACGTGATTCTAACATGGGTACCTCTCAGCATTTCAGCACGCTCAGGCTTCGCCTTCGCTTGTCAGCACTTCAGCATTTCAGAAGTCGTCCCGTAGACTCGCCATGAGCGTAAACGTTACCGTGGGGGAATGCACCTCTCGTGCGCTGTCGAGCGAGGCCAGAACGGAAGAAGCTGACTAGCTGACAAGCGAGGGCTTGCAAGGCCCGAAGCGTGCTGACGAGGCGGCGCAGCCGCCGGGCTGACAAGCGGAGGCTAAAAGCCGGAGCGTGCTAGATGCGTAGCGCGGCCAGGAAGGCTTCTTGGGGTATCTCCACGCTACCGACCTGCTTCATGCGGCGCTTGCCCTTTTTCTGTTGCTCGAGGAGCTTGCGTTTACGGGTTATGTCGCCACCGTAGCATTTGGCGGTAACGTCCTTGCGGTAAGCGCGGACGGTCTCGCGGGCGATCACGCGCTTGCCCATGGTGGCTTGGACCGGCACCTCGAACTGCTGGCGTGGGATCAACTCTTTGAGCTTCTCGACGAGGGCGCGGGCGCGCTGATAGGCCTTGTCGCAGTGGACGATGATGGAGAGCGCATCGACGGTCTCACCGGAGACGAGGACCTCGACCTTCACCAGGTCGGAAGGCTGGTAGCCCAAGGGCTCGTAGTCGTAGGAGGCGTAGCCTTTTGTGCGGCTCTTCATGGCGTCGAAGAAGTCCGTGATGATCTCGGCCAGCGGCAGGTCGTAGGTGAGCTGCACCCTGCGGGTCGAGATGTACTCCATCCCGACGGAGACCCCGCGCCTCTCGTGGCAGAGCCCCATCACGGCCCCCACGTACTCCTTGGGGCAGATCACGGTCGCGCGCACTATGGGCTCCCTGATCTCATCGAAGATCTCCGGTAGCTCGCTCGGATTGGTGACCTCGACGACGTCGCCTCCGGCGACGACCTCGTACTTCACGCTCGGGGAGGACGCTATGAGGTCGAGGTCGAACTCACGCTCGAGCCGCTCCTGGATGATCTCCATGTGCAAGAGGCCCAGAAAACCACACCTGAACCCGAAACCCATCCTGGAATTCTCAGGCTCGAAGAAGAGCGAGGCGTCGTTTAGCTGCAGCTTGGAGAGGGCCTCCCTTAGCCGTTCGAAGTCGTCGCCCTCCGTGGGATAGAGGCCGGAGAAGACCGTCGGCAACGCCTTCGCGTAGCCCGGCAGCGGTTTAGAAGCGGGCGCCTGCGTCCGCGTGACCGTATCGCCGACGCGTAGGGCTTCGATGTCTTTGAGGCCTGCGATTACGTATCCCACCTCGCCCGTTCCGAGTACGGGGAGGGCCGTGGGTTTCGGTGAGTAGCAGCCGACCTCCAGAAGCTCGAAGTGCTCCTCGCTCCCCATCGCCTTGACCCTGTCGCCCTTCTTCAGTTCCCCGTCGAACAGACGCGCCAGTGAAATGACGCCCCGGTAAGGGTCGTAGAGGGAGTCGAAGATGAGGGCCCGCGTCTCGTCGTGCTCGGTGTGCGGCGCGGGGACGCGGTCCACGATCGCGTCGAGCACCCCTGTTACGTTCTCGCCGGTCTTGGCGGAGATCTTGATGATCTCCTCCTCTTCCACGCCGAGCAGTTCCACGAGTTCCTCCGTGACGGCCGGAACATCGGCTATGGGGAGGTCTATCTTGTTGAGCACGGGGATGATCTCGAGGTCGTGCTCCATCGCCAGGTAGAGGTTCGCGAGGGTCTGGGCCTGTATGCCCTGGCTCGCGTCCACGATGAGGAGCGCGCCTTCACAGGCCGCTATGGCCCGAGAGACCTCGTAGGCGAAGTCGACGTGACCGGGCGTGTCGATCAGGTTCAGGTTGTACTCGCCGTCTTCCCTGTTGTAGAGGACGCGCACGGCCTGGGCCTTAATCGTGATGCCACGTTCGCGCTCCAGGTCCATGGTGTCGAGGATCTGGTCCATCCTATCGCGCTCGGGGACGGCCTCCGTTATGTCGAGTAGCCTGTCGGCGAGGGTACTCTTACCGTGGTCGATATGCGCTATGATGCAGAAATTGCGAGTACGCTCGATGTTTTTCACCGGGAGATTCTACCATGATTGCCGCTTTGCTCTCCTTGTGTTACATTCTTCCGGTCAGGTAAGTATCAGATCCGAGGAGCCAGCGTGCCCGCACCATCCAAGCGCGACAAGCAGAGCGTCAAGCGTGGCGCCCACAACAAGGGCGTCAGGACCCGCCTTCGCAACCTCTCGAAGAGCTTCTACAGGGCCGTCGAGTCGGGTGACCAAGGGGAGGCCCAGCGCATCCGGGACTTGTCCCAGAAGGAATACAACAAGGCCGCGGGCAAAGGCATAATCCATCCGAACCGGGCTGCCCGCAAGGTAAGCCGCCTCGACAAGGCACTCGCGACCGACCGGGGCGAGTAACCACCTCGACTAGAGACTGAGATCGAGGATCCTGCCCGTCTGGGCATCCAGTCGCTTTCCTGCTCTCTTGTATGCGTGGCTACCGCCTGGTTACCTTTAGTGAATGCAGGTAAATAGCGGGACGGCGCAGAAGATGAAATACTTGCTGTGCTCCAGCATCAGACACCCGGAGGGTTAGAGGATGGGCAGAAGTAGAGGGACAGGCAGCCAGGGTTTCAGGCTCTTCATGTGGATAGCCACGGCGCTGTGGCTCGTCGGGGCTATCGCTGCGGTCATCGATCGCGATACGCTCAATGCCGTAGCCTGGTTCGGCTTCACCGCGTTCGGGGCCCTGACCGCAAGCGGTAGCACGGAACGCTCCAGGGGATTGGCTTACCTGTCCATCGCGCTCCTGGTCGTCGCCATGGCGATCCTGGTGGGTGTTTTCCTCGCAGACTAGACTCTGGAGCTGCTCCGTGTTCTAACGAACACTTGCGGGCGATGGTCATAGAAGGGAGATGACCATGGGCGAAGGTGGCCACCCGACCAAAGTGGAGGCGTTGCGGAGGCTCTCCACCGGGTGCACTACTTACACGAGGCAGGATTCGCACAGCTCGAAGGGCACCGAAGGGTAGCCAGGAGGATATCTGGGCCGAGCACTATGACGAAGCCATGGGCGTCCTGCGGATGGGGCTGCAGTAGGCTGGATTTCAGGCCTGCGCGGTGTGTATGGGCTTGGCCATGGTGATGCTCGTTATGTTGTAGCCCAGCTTTTCGTAGAGTGCCTGTGCCCCGCGGTTGTGGCCGAACACGTGTAGCTCTACACTCTTGGCGCCGAGGTCTCTGGCCCTCTCCTCGACGAGCTCCAGCGTGCGGGAGGCGTAGCCTTTACGCCTGAAGTCCTCGTGGATGATGATGTCGTAGATCCAGACCGACCGGCCGACGCCCGAGTCCCTGAGCGCAAACCATACGTTGCCCACTTCGGCGCCCATAGAATCGTCCCTGACCGAATAGAGGAGATGGCCCTGCGTAGCGGGACCTTCTGGTAGCAGTCCTTCTACGTCCCTGGCTGCGCGGCCCTCGGCCCCGGCTTGTGACCAGGCTCCGGCCCGCACTTTATCCGCCGCGTAATGGCGCACCAGATTCTTCCTGTACTCACGGTATGGCCCGTCCTCGAGTTCGACGAACCTGACGTTGTTCGTATCCTTCGGGGTCATGCGGATTCCTCGGAGAGGGTGAGCACGGTCATCTCTACCTGGAGTTCGTCGGAGAGATGGCTCCCCCCTTTGAGGCCACCTTCGAGGTCCTGGATCTGGGCCAGGGCGTGTTCCAGGTCTTCCTCGTCGAGCTTACGGCCCTGCTCCTCGAGCTTGCGCGCCACGAACGGCGGTACTTTGAGTTGGCTCGCAATCTCCTTCTGAGGAGTTCCGCGTTCGATCAGGGCGCGGGAGCGGGCGACGAGCTGGAACTGGCGACGGATCATGAACGTGAGGCGTAGCGGGGACTCGCCCGTGGAGATCAGATCTTCGAGCAAAGCGAGTGCTCTGTCTCGTTGCCCGGCGGCCAGCGAGTCGACGAAGGCGAAGATGTTGGATTGGACGTCCGGCGGGCACAGGACGGCCACATCGTCGTGGGTGGGTGTGCGATCACCGACGTAGAGCGCCAGCTTCTCCGTCTCCTGCAGCAGACGCATCTTGTCGTCCGAGCAGCGTTTGGCAAGGTCTTCGGCGACGTCCTCGGGGAGGTCCAGGTCCATCTTCTTAGCGTGCCCGATGAGCCAACGTACGAGGGCCTTGCCTGTGGGTTGATCGAAGGTATGGACCTCACCCGAGGACTTGACGGCCGAGAGCAGCCTCTCACGGGCGCCGAGCTTCTTACCGAGCAAGACCAGGTCTGAGCCGGGCGAAGGGTCCTTTAGGTAGTCGAGGATCACCGCCTTCTGGGCCGCGTTCCAGGCGTCGAGGTTCTTCAAGACTACGAATGGTCCTTCCCCGAACAGAGTGAAGGAGTTGCAGGCCGAGACTAGCGTTTCCGGACTGGTCTCCGAGGCGTCGTATGCCTCGACCATCCTTCCGGCACGTAGCTTCTCGACGCCGCGGGATTTCCTCTCTTCGTCGTCTCCGAGTAACAGGTAGACCGTCATGGACGTATTGTAAACGCTGGGGGTACCCGTAAGTATTTGGTTCGGGTTTCAGGTATCAGGATTCGGCTGCTCTGTGTCTTCGAATAGTTTGGAGGTGTCCGGTCGGCTGAACATGTCGATGGTCCAGTCGGCGAGTACGTGCGCCCGGTTGAGGTCGTAGCCGAGTTCGTACAGGTAAACCCCTTTCCAGATAAACGCCCCCAGCAGCCCACCGAGTTTGACTCCCAGGATGTCGACGAGGGCGCTACCCTGCCCCAGATCCACCAGCTGGCCTACGGAGCGGTAACGGAAGGCGACGGGTGCCTGGTTTTCGAGCTCTGCTACAAGGTTCGAAGCCGCCAGTTTGCCCTCCTGTTCTGCGGCCTGGGCGAGGGCTGGAACCGGCGGTCCGTCGTACTGTATGCTCGTGCAATCGCCGACAGCATAGACCTCGGGCCTGTCTTTCACGCGCAGATACTGGTCGATGAGGATCCTGCCGCGTTGGTCTTTTTGCACGTCCAGGTCGCCCACCAGAGGAGGAGGTTCGATTCCGGCGGCCCAGACGGTCGTCTGGGTCGGTATCGTGCGTCCGTTCGAGATCACCACGGCATCGGACCTGACCTCTTCGACCCTGGCGTCGTTTATGACCTCCATGCGCTGAGTAGCGAGCCTGCGCGTTGCGGCGTTTACCAGCGAAGAATCGAGACCCTTGAGGATCTGGTCGCCGGCATTCACCAGCACGACCCGCACTCGACCGAAGTCGACGTTGGGATAGTCATCCTGGAGCACGTCGAAGATCAAGTCGTGCATATCGGCTGCGGCCTCGACCCCGGTGGGACCTCCGCCGACGACGACGAACGTGAGCAGGTCGTCGGGAGCCTCCTCGTCGAGGTGCTCGGCTCTCTCGAAGAGGTCGATCACGTGATTGCGTACCCGCAGAGCATCTCGCAGACCTTTGACATCCATGGCGTTCTCCTCTGCGCCGGGGGTGCCGAAGTAGGTCGTGCGGCTGCCCGGGGCCAGGACGAGGTAGTCGTAAGGAAAATCGCGCTCAGCCGTCTTTACCCGGCGGGCCTCGAAGTCCACGCCTGTTACCTCACCCTGAAAGTACTCGACCCCCAGCGGCCTGAGGATGCGTCTGAGGGAGTGGGCCACGTGGCGCAACTCCGTGTTACTCGGGATGACCGAAGGTACCATCGGCCAGAACGTAGTGTAATTCATGCGATCCACCAGGGCGACGCCCACATCTTCGCTCCCGCTGAGCGTTCGGGCCAAAACTCTCGCCACAGAGAGACCTCCGAATCCACCGCCGATGATGAGGACCCTGGTCGGGGCGTGCGCGTAGCTGCCCTGGAGCGAGAAGGGCTTGCGTAGTCGCCTGTAGACTCCCCAGGCCGCGCCCAGGATCAGGCCGCCCATCGCGAGTTTGCTTCTCATGCCGTCCTCTCCCTTCCGTATGGCTCCTGGAGGATAGCATCTCGGCACGCTTCTCCCTTCGGGCTTCGCTTTTCAGCACGTCGCCCGGCGAAGCCTGGCGATTTGTAAGCGATTCAGTACGTTCCCCGTCGGGCAATCTCGAGGGCTGGATCCTTGGACCCAGCCCTTACTCTCACTCTATGCTCCATCTCTGTAGGGAGAGGCTCGTCGGGTCCGCCGTGTTACGCAACGCCACCACCGTAGCAAGCAAAAGTAGCGGGCGCATCCCTCAAACGAGCGATGTTCGTAGTTCTTGGCCAACTTTCTAGAGCCCCGTTTCGCAGAATGCAACCTCCACGAGGTTGCATTGGAGAGGAAAGCCGGGGCTCCCAGAGTAGGTCCCCAGCATATCATGGGAAGTGACTTTGCGTTAGCCTACCCTTATGCTGCAATGAGCCCCGCGACGATACCGGCGATCACGACGAGAATCGAGCATTGACCCGCTAGCCTTCTAACCTCCGGCCGTGAGTCTAGCTCCAGGCGCTCCTTGAGTCCATCTTCCACTGAGTGAATAAGCTCTATGTCCACTGACCTCATATACGCCTCCTGTGCGTAGGTGGGATCGGAGAGTAAAGTGGTATGCTAGCCGCTCCTTGGTCTGCTCATCTCTGTTCACTCCCTACGTGCGTCCGAATGGCTCCCTTCCTTATCCGGTCGAACTCTTGCGACTTTGACAACTAACAGCGATATGTGAGAGCGGGATGTGAATCGGCTTAGAATCGACTGAGATTTGCGGGGGCTTCTTCTGGGAATTCCTGAGAATCCGACTAGGCTGGACTTTGGCCATCTGTAAGCAGAAAGGGTAGGGTACGCTCCTCACCGCAATCCTCAAAAAAAGAGGTGATAGAGTGCGTACCCTACCGGCTACGATGATACGGGCTTTGGCCCTCTTCACGCCACTTTTCTCAAAGAGTGTCTTCCAACACGTTCAAGTGCTCGTGGCAGGCGCCATCCTCGCTCCTGGACGTAGAACCGTTAGCTCCGCCCTGCGCGCGATGGGCTTGGACCAGCAGAAGCGATTCCATCGCTACCACCGGGTCTTGAGCCGCGCTCGCTGGTCGAGGGCGCCTCTGAGATGGCCGTGTGGTACTCCACGGGCTTGTTCGCCTTGCCTGTGCGCTGGGTGCTGGTCCGTGACCCACGCGCAGAGTTCGAAACCCAGGCTATGTTGTGCACCGATCTTGGGTCAGATCCTAACAGCGCCGTGCATAAGGGCCCTACCCTTTTGCACGAGGAGCTATAAGCGATAAGCTTTGAGCAAGAACAAAAATCTGAAGGCTTATAGCTGTGTGCTTACAACGCGGGTTGCAGGAGCTCAATCTTTCTGATACCCGCTGTGAGACGTAGAGCTGTTGGGCTATCTGGCGGTTTGACATGCCTTGGGCTACCAAGGCCGCCACGTCCTCCTCGCGGTGGGTGAGGACGCGGGCGCCTGGTCTACTGCGGGTTCCTCCGGCGCAGAGGTCGCGAGCCGCGCGTCAGCGCTCGGGATCGGTCCCCAGGAAACGCTCCAGCAGGCGGCACCTCCAGGCCCAGCGCACCAAAAATACC
>Ga0196962_10000384_pt1 | contig 19003 bp, 18 predicted proteins | sample S3v_20metaG_FD_183186 | JGI IMG/M metagenome (GOLD analysis project Ga0196962, IMG submission 183186) | Soil microbial communities from Anza Borrego desert, Southern California, United States - S3+v_20 | ecosystem: Environmental > Terrestrial > Soil > Desert | place: USA: California | collected...
CAGGCGCTGGCCACGATCGCGGCCGTGCAGGGGGCGGCCCTCGACCGCATCTCGCGCAGCTACCTGACCGATGGATCTGCGGCGACCTTCCGGCTGATCGTCGACCCGCTGGTCACCTGGATGTGGATCGGCGGCCTGATCGCGCTGGCCGGTGCGTTGATCGCGCTCTGGCCCTCCCGCGGCCGTCGTCGCGGCGCGGTGGTGCGGACCGAAGCCGACGCGCTGAAGGAAGCCAAGTACAGGGAGATCCGCGACGCCGAGCTCGATCACGCGGCCGGCAAGCTCTCCGACGAGGACTTCGCCCAGCTCGACGCCGAGCTGAGGCGGGAAGCGGTGGAGATGCTCGACCGGCTCGAGAACGGCGGGAGGGCGAACGGCCAGGGCGCGGGGGAGACGCGCCCGAAAGTCCCGCAAGGCTAGACTTCGCCGAGCATGTACACGCTGCTCGGCATCCTGCAGGTGATTCTCGCCGTCGCCCTGATCTTCCTCGTGCTCTTGCACTCCGGAAAAGACGCGGGCCTCTCCGGCGCCTTCGGCGTCGGCGGCGGCGGCAGCTCGATCGGCGGCGGCTCGATGGTCGAGCGCAATCTCGACCGTGCCACGGTCTTCGTCGCCGTCGTCTTCGCGCTCAACACGCTCGTCCTGCTGAAGATCTAACGGCCCCGCGGCTCCTGCCGGCGCCTCCTCCTTTGCCCCAATATGTGGGGCCATTTCTCGTGGGTTTGTCTGTCTAGTTGACAAATTGGTTCAATTTGTCAACAATGCAGACGTTCACCGTCCTAGTGACAAAAGGAGGAGGGCCGATGGAGGCCACCGCCGCTGACTCTCATCACCATCACCACCACGACGACGTCGAGGTCAACCCCGCGACCTGGAGCGACGGCAAGCGCTATGCCTGGCTGCTCGGGATCATCGTCCCGCTGGCGCCCTTTCTCGCCTGGGGCTGGGTCTCCCTTACCGGCCTCGGCGCCTTCTACTACCTCGGCCCCGTGCTCGTCTTCGTCCTTTTCCCGCTGCTCGACATCGCGATCGGGCTCGACGACTCCAACCCGCCCGACAGCGTCCTCAAGTTCCTCGAGCAGGATCGCTACTACCGCTGGTGCACCTACGTCTTCATCCCGATCCAGTACGCCGGCCTCGTCCTGGCCTGCTACCTGTGGTCGAGCGGCGACCTCTCGACCTTCGAAAGCATCGGCCTTGCGCTGACTCTGGGGGTGGTCGGCGGGATCGCGATCAACACCGCCCACGAGCTCGGTCACAAGCGCGCCAGCTCGGAGCGCTGGCTGAGCCGCGTGGCTCTCGCCCAGACCGGCTACGGCCACTTCTTCATCGAGCACAACCGCGGCCACCACGTGCGGGTCGCCACCCCCGAGGACCCGGCCAGCTCGCGCCTGGGGGAGAGCTTCTGGGCTTTCCTGCCGCGCACCGTCAAGGGCAGCGTCAGCTCCGCCTGGGAGATCGAGGGCGCCCGCCTCGACCGCCTCGGCAAGTCGCGCTGGAGCCTGCACAACGACATCCTCGGCGCCTGGGCGATGACCGTCGCCCTCTTCGCGGCGCTGGCGATCGTCTTCGGCCCGGTCGTCCTGCCCTACCTGCTGATCCAGGCCGTGATCGGCTTCTCGCTGCTCGAGGTCGTCAACTACCTCGAGCACTACGGGCTGCTGCGCCAGAAGCGCGAGGACGGCCGCTACCAGCGCTGCCTGCCCGAGCACAGCTGGAACAGCAACAACGTCGCCTCCAACGTCCTCCTCTACCACCTGCAGCGCCACAGCGACCATCACGCGAACCCGACCCGCCGCTACCAGGCGCTGCGCCACGTCGAAGAGGCTCCGCAGCTGCCCACGGGATACGCCGGGATGATCGTGCTCGCCTGGTTCCCCCCGCTGTGGCGGCGAGTGATGGACCCGCGCCTGCTCGAGCATTTCGACGGCGACGTGACCCGGGCGAACATCCAGCCGCGCAAGCGGCGGAAGATCCTCGCTCGCTATGGCGCCAGCGAGGAGGCGGCTTCGTGAGCAGCTGGCGCTGCCCCGGCTGCGGCTACGTCTACGACGAGGAGTCCGGCCACCCGCGCGAGGGGTTCCCTCCGGGGACCCCGTGGAGCGAGGTGCCGGACGACTGGGCCTGCCCGGATTGCGGGGTTCGGGACAAGGTCGACTTCGAGCCTGACGACGACGCAGGGTGACCGCTTCCGCTGCGACGATAGGCGGGCGTATGGCAGGCGCCCGCACCCCCTACCCAGAGGCGGCACGCGAGCTGCTGCGCCAGACCCTGTTCGGCGCGGCGCGCGACGAGCTGGAGCGGCGCGCCTGGTCGGAGATCACGATGTCCGACATCGCCGCCGCGGCGGGGGTCAGCCGCCAGACCCTCTACAAGGAGTTCGGCAACCGCAGCGAGTTCGGGCTCGCCTTCGTGATCCACGAGGGCGAGCGCTTCCTCGACGACGTCGACGCGGCGGTCCTGGCGCACCGCGACGACCCCCGGGCCGCGGTCGGCGCCGCCCTCGAGCTCTTCCTGCGCACCGCCGGGGAGGACCCGCTGATCCGCATCCTGCTCAGCGACGACGGCACCGGCGGAATGCTGCCATTCGTCACCACCCAGGGCATGCCGGTCGTCAAATGGGCCACCGCCCGCCTCGCGACGACGATCGAGGAGGGCTGGCCGCAGGCGCCGCAAGCCGACGTCCTGTTGCTCTCCGAATCCCTGGTCCGTCTCGCGATCAGCTACATCACGGCGCCGAGCGAGTCGCCGGACACCACGGCGCGGGCCGTTGCCGAGCTGCTCGGCCCGTTCATCGACCAAGCACTGGGCTGAATCGGCCCCGACTTTCTGTCGCTCCGGCGACTAAAGATCGGGGCGATCCTCGGCTAGACCGTCTCCGCCGCCTCGGAGCGCAACGGAGTTGCGCCCTTGAGCAGGTCGGCGGCCCGCTCGGCGACCGCGATCACCGGCGCGTTGGTGTTGCCGCGCGGCACGGTCGGCATCACCGAGGCGTCGACGACGCGGATGCCCTCCAGCCCCTGCACCCGCAACTCGGCGTCGAGCACCGAACCGATCGCGCAGGTGCCGACCGGGTGGTAGATCGGGAAGGTGGTGCGGGCGATGTGGGCTTGCAGATCGGCGTCGGACTCGCCGGCGGGAGCGGTGAAGCGCTCGGCGCAGTAGGGCCGCATCGCCGGCTGGGCGCAGATCTCCTCGATCAGCCGCACCGCACCGACCATCCGCTCCATGTCCCCGTCGGCGGAGTAGAACTCGTCGCGGACGATCGGCTTCGCGGTCGGGTCGTTGGAGGCGAGGCGGACGGAACCGCGGCTGTTCGGGGTCAGCAGGCAGGGGGAGACCCAGACGCCGTGATCGGTCGGCTCGCCCATTCCCTCGTCGACGATCTGCACCGGGGCGACGTGGATCTGGACGTCGGGGGCAGGGGCTCCGGGGTCGACCCGGGCGAAGCCGCCGGACTCGGCGAGGTTGGAGGCGAAGGGCCCCGTCTGCGAGGCGGTGAACTCCTCCAGCGCCGCCGGCTCGAGCGCCAGCAGCAGGCTCTGCGGCTCCGGCGTGGTCCAGACGTTGTAGGTGGCGGCATGGTCGCTGAGGTTCGCGCCCACCGCCGGCTGGTCGAGCAGGACCTCGACCTCCTTCGTCGCCAGGTGCTCGGCGGGGCCGACGCCGGAGAGCATCAGCAGCTGCGGCGAGTTGAAGGCGCCGCCGCAGAGCACCACCTCGCGCTCGGCGCGCAGCTCCTGGGCCTGGCCGAGCTGGGTCGCCTCGACCCCGATCGCGCGGGTGCCCTCGAACAGCACGCGGGTCACGTGCATGTAGGGCATCACGGTGAGGTTGGGACGGTCGATCGCCGGGTGCAGGTAGGCGACTGCGGCACTGGCGCGCATCCCGCCGCGCTGCGTCAACTGGTACATGCCGACGCCGTCCTGCTCGGCGCCGTTGAAGTCCTCGTTGCGGCCCAGGCCCGCTTCGGCCCCGGCCTCGACGAAGGCGGGGGTGATGACGTTGCCGGAGCGCTGGTCGGAGACCGGCAGCGGCCCGCCGGTCGCGTGCCAATCCGAGGCGCCGCGCTCGTTGTCCTCGGCCTTGAGGAAGTAGGGGAAGAGGTCGTCCCAGCCCCAGCCCTGCACGCCCCACCCGTCGTAGTCGAGGCGGTTGCCGCGGATGTAGATCATCGCGTTGATCGACGACGAGCCGCCGAGCACCTTGCCGCGGGGGAGGGAGATGCGGCGGTCGTTGCAGTTGGGCTCGGGCGCGGTCGAGTAGTCCCAGTCGACCTCGGTCCGGGCCAGCTTCAGGTAGCCGAGCGGCACGTGGAGGTTCTCGCTCGTGTCCGGGGGGCCGGCCTCGAGCAGCAGCACGCTGACGTCCGGGTCCTCGGAGAGGCGCGCCGCCAGCACGCATCCCGCGGAGCCCGCCCCGACGATCACGTAGTCGTACATCGGACCTCCTCCTCGGTCGGAGCCGATCCCCTCGGCTCGCTTCCGAAGAGCGTACTCCGCATCCAGCGGCGCGCCGAACTATTCTCGGCTCCGTGACCGAGGACCACCCGATTCGCGAGCTCGAGCGCTGGATCGAGGAGGCGCGGGAGGACGGGATTCCGCAGCCCGCTTCGGTTGCTTTCGTCACCGTCGGCGAGGGCGGGCGCCCTTCGGCGCGGACGGTGACCTTGAAGCGCTTCGAGGACGAGGCGCTGCTCTTCACCTCGGCGCTGTGGACGCGCAAGGCAGACGAGATCCGCGCGAACCCGCACGTAGCCCTGCTCTTCCACTGGCCGGCGCTCGGTCGCCAGGCTCACCTCACCGGCGAGGCGAGCTTCGCCGAGCGCGCCCTCGCCGTCGAGCTCTTCGACGAGCGCGACCTCGTGCACCAGATGCAGACCGTGGTCTCCCGCCAGGGCGAGCCGATCGACGACCTCGATCGTCTCCGCGACCGCCTCGCCCACCTGGTCCGGGTCCAGGAGACGGCGCCGGTCTGCCCGGAGGACTGGGGGGCCCTGCGCGTGCGCCCGCAGACGATCGAGCTGTGGAGCGAATCGCCGGACCGCATCCACGATCGACGTCTGTTCGAGCGCGCGGGCGATGCCTGGAAGCTGACGCTACTGTCGCCCTAAGTCAAAAGCTGTCGTGTAATCAGCGGCAGTGAATAGGGAGAGAGATATGAACACGAAGCTGAAAAGGAGCCGGTCGCTCTCGAGCGGGGCGTTGCTCACGGTCTTGCTGGCGCTCGGCATGGCGCAGGGCACCGCCCTCGCCGCCCCCGGGAACGACAACTTCGCCAACGCGACGAAAATCTCGGGCTCGCTGCTGCGCGAAGGCGCGCCCGGCTCGACCAAAGAAGCGACGAAGGAGGCCGGCGAGCCCAACCACGCGGGCGATCCCGGCGGGGCCTCGGTCTGGTACCACTGGACGCCGACCGAAAGCCAGGTCGCGGCGTTCACCACCTGCGGCGGCTTCGACACCGTGATCGCCGTCTACACCGGCACCGCCGTCAACGAACTGACCGAAGTCGGCAGCAACGACGACACGCCGGCAGGCGGCGGTCCGGCCTGCGGCGCGCCGCGCAGCGAAGTACGGGTCCCGGTGAGCTCCGGCGTCAAATACATGATCGCGGTCGACGGCAAAGCCGGCGCCAGCGGCACGGTGAAAATGCAGATCTACCAGCGGCCGGGGAACGACGATTTCGCCGCTTCCGAAACGCTGCCTCTGACCGGAGTCAAATTCACCCCCAGCAACTGGCTGGCCACCGAAGAGGCGGGCGAGCCCGAACACGCGGGCGTCGCCGGCGGAACCTCCGTCTGGTACCACTGGACGCCGGTCGAAACCGGCCCGGTCACGCTCGAGAACTGCGGCGGCGAAAGCGGCCCCGACACGCTGCTGGCGGTCTACACCGGCACCGAACTCGGTGCCCTGACGCCAATCGCGAGCAACGACAACGGCGCCGGCGCCTGCTCCCCGCAGAGCGAAGTCAGCTTCGAAGCGGTGGCCTTCACCAAATACAAGATCGCCGTCGACGGTGTCGGCGGGGACGAAGGCTATTTCAACTTCAACCTGATTCCGTAGGGAGCATCCGTGTCAGGCGGGGCGGACGACGTTGAGCAGCGCTCGTCCGTCCCGCAGGCGCTCGACCTGCTCTCCTACGAGCTGCCAGGAGCGCCGAAAGCGACGCGGGGTATCGCCGGCCATGTGCGGGGTGAGCAGGAGGTTGGGCGCCGCCCAGAGAGGGTCGTCCGGCGGCAGCGGCTCGGGATCGGTGACGTCGAGCGCGGCGCGGAGACGGCCGCCGTAGAGGGCGTCGGTGAGCGCGGCTTGGTCGAGGAGGCGGCCGCGACCGGCGTTGACCAGAAGCGCCCCCGGGCGCATCGCGCCAAGCAGGTCGGCTTCGATCAGGCCCTCGGTTTCAGGCGTCAACGGCGCCAGCAGGACGACGACGTCCGCCTGCGGGACGAGGTGCGGCAGCTCGGCGACCGGATGCACGCCCTCGCGCCCGCGCCGCGCAACCCGCAGGAACTCGACGCCGAACGGCTGCAGGCGCTGCTCCAGCGCGGTGCCGATCGAGCCGTGGCCGACGATCAGGACCGTGCAGCCTTCGAGGTCGCCCGCGTAGGGCGGGCGCCAGTCGCCCCCCGCCACGATGTCGCGCCACTCGGCGCGCCGCTGGGCGTCGAGGTGCTCGGGGAGCTTGCGCTGCATCGCCACGATGACCCCGACCGCCCACTCGGCGACCGCCGCGTCGTGGGCGCCGCGGGAGTTGCAGACCGGGACACCGTCGGGAACGTGGGGAAGCAGCCACTCGACCCCGGACTCGAGCGCCTGGACCAAGCGCAGCCGCGGCATCGCCGCCAGTGCGTCGAGCACCCGCTTACTGCGGTACGGCGGGATCAGGACCTCGACCTTCGCCAGGTCGGGGTGCCCGGCGGGATCCGCCGGAACCGTTCTCAGCTCGACTCCCGCGGGGAGGGCGAGCGTGTCCCGCTCCGGCCGTTCGGACGCCCAGATCAGCACCTCCGCCTCACGGCTCCTCCATCATCGCGGTCGGTCGTCCAAGGCTCCATCGCGGCAGCTTGCCAGACGGATCGATCATGATCCCGCCATGTCCGATTCGGCGACGAACGTCTGCGCGGGTCCGTTCGGCGCGTTCTACAGCTTCTACATCGAACGGCCGTGGCTGATGCAGCGGATCGGCCGCCTCGTCTGGGGCATCGATTCCTCGGTTCTCTACGCGAGCATGGAGTCGATCGGGGAGACAGCCCCCGGCGCGACGATCCTCGACGTCCCGTGCGGGGGAGGGGTCGCCTTCCGCGCCATCGATCCCGACCAGGAGGTGCGCTACGTCGCCGCCGACCTCGACCCGAAGATGCTGCGCCGCGCCGAGCGCCGGGCCCGCAAGCGCTCGCTGGGCCAAGTCGAGCTTGTCGTCGCCGACATGACCGCGCTGCCCTTCGCCGACGAGGAGGCCGACCTCTTCCTCTCCTACAGCGGCCTCCACATGATCGACGAGCCGGAGCGGGCCGTCAGGGAGATCGCCCGTTGCCTCAAGCCCGGAGGTCGCCTGGTCGGCACCTCGTTCTTTGCCGGCGAGAGCCCCCGCGCCGACCGCCTCTTCGGCCTCGGCGCCCGCAGCGGCCACGCGCTGCCGCCGCGCCGCGAGCAGCTGCTTGGCTGGCTCGACTCCGCGCGCCTCGCCGAGCCGAGGATCGGCCCGGAGCGCGGCTTCGCGGCGTTCGAAGCGCGGAAGCGCCTGCCTCCCGCTTAAGCCGTGGGACGTCGAAGACCGTGATCGGCATCCGCAGACGCTCGTGCAGCGCTTCCAGCAGGCTGCGCTCGTAGCACCGTCCTTGACGCCGAAGTTTGTCAAGGTTATTTGATTTTTCGGTATTGCCTAGCCGACCCATGGGTCCCTAGCGTTCGCGAGCCGATGGGTCGAGATGCGTCCGAAATCCGCCGATCTTCCGCCGTCCGGTGGGGTTTGGCCCTGGTCCTCAGCGTGACCATCCTCGCCCCGCCTGCCGTCGCGAGCGCAATCTCGGCCCCGATTCATATCGCCAACACCGGAGGGGAAGGTGTCTTCATCCGCCCCGACCCGAACACCTCGAGACCGGCGATCGGCTGGATGCCGGAAGGGGCGAGTCCTGATTTCCACTGCTTCGCATGGGGGCAGAGCATCAACGGCGTGCCGATCTGGTTCAACGTCACTTACAACGGCGTTACTGGCTTCTACGCCTCTTTCTACGACGACAGCAGCTACCACTCCAACGAGGAGCTGACCGCAAAGTACGGCGTGCCTCTATGCGGCGCCGGCCCCGCTCCTCCACCGCCCACGGCCGCGCCGCCGCCAAGCTCCGGAGGCGCGGCAAGCGGGGTCTACTCGATCGTGGACGCCGACGGAGGGGTCTTTTTTCGCAATTCGCCACAGTGGGGCGATACGTCGCGGACGGTCGGAGTCGGTGTTTACACCGGGGATCGAGTGCAAGTGATCTGCGGATCATTTGGTGACCCCGTCGGTCCCTATGCGAACCGCTGGTGGAGCTACGTCGAGAACCTCAGTCGTCCCAGTGCGGGGCGGGGCTGGGTAAACGCCCACTTCATCAACGACGGTGTCGCTGCCAACCAACCCTCGCCCGGCGAGGGCAGCTGCCCGATCGGGACCACGGGCGTCGCCCCGAAGGGGCCTGGGAGCACTTCAAATCAGGGGCTGAACTCGGTGTTCTTCTCACCCAACGGCAACTCGGACGGCCTTGGCGAGGGCCTCGGGATCGCGTTCCATGAACTGACCTACGGGGCTTGGACGAACAGCGGATGCGACCCCGAACCGGCCGCTCGCTTCGTCGCTTCGTTGGGCTCCGATGGCGGATCGCTTGCTGGTTGGAGCAGGGGTCGCATCGGGCCGATCTACGCTCTGCTTTCGCCGAAGGTGCGGGCCAACGTCCACCGCGTCGTGCTCTTTGACCCGGGAAACAGCTCCGAAATCGAGGGGTCCTGTGATGGCAAGGGCTTCGTGAACGGCCTCCTCGCGGGCTGGGTCAGTTCGAATGAAGCCAATCGTTTGGTGATCCTCGCGGGGCGCGCGACCGAGGAGCGAAAAGGGGGCAAAGGAAGCCGCCCGACCTTCTCTGGCCTTTGGCATTACTACCTGGCGGGGATCTGGAACCAGCCCTTCGCCGATCGGGTGAAGATCTGCGCCTACGAAGAAATGGACCATGAGGAGATCCTCCGCGAGTTCGAGTGGATCGTCGAAACGCCGACTACCTACTGTCCGACCATGCCTTGGACTCCAGCGGTCACCGAATGGCATCCGTAGAAAGCGGCCGGGCCGGGTTCTCGGCCTGTTTGATCGCGTGCGCCCTCGGTTTTCTCTTGCCGCCGACGCTAGCTGAAGCGCGGATCGCCCCTGGCCGGGGCATCGCTGGAGTCCAAATCGGGGAGCCGATGAGAGCGGTTCGAGAGGCTCTTGGAAATCCGCGCCGCGTCGTTGCGCCTAGCTGGATCTACGGCGCCCCGCTACGGGGAAGGGTTAGCTTCGTCTCTCGCCATGTGGACGATGTCTGGACTAGGTCACGGCGCCAGCGCACGAAGCGCGGTATCGGTCCTGGCTCGACGCTGAGGGCCGTGAAGAGGGCCTACCCGAAGGTTCGATGTCACTCCCGCGCCGGCAGGTGGGATGCTCTCTGTGCGCTCAGTTCGAGAACGAACCGCGGCCACATCGACACCAACTTCCTGTTCGACGGCCGCCGCGTCGCCGTCGTTGACGTGTTCCGCGTTCGTCAGCCGAAAGAGAACGGCCCGTTCTAGGCGACCTTTGGTCTGCCGGCTCCCAGTCTCGCCTCGCTGGCATCTTCAGGTTCGCACTGGCCCGCCGACTGGCGCGCCGCCCGTCGAGGGCTACTGACCGAAAGTGCCTGCTAAACGCCGAAAACCCCCGGCTAGCGGGGGTTTTCGTGATGCGGCTGAATGGAGTCGAACCATCACGGGTGTTTCCACCCACAAGGCCCTCAACCTCGGGGTTGGGGGTGATTTCAGTTCCATTCGGTGTTCTCAGGTCGTCTGAGGTGCTCTGAAGTTACGCAGGGTAGCGATCTGGAGGTCCGCAAAAAGGTCCGCGGATTCTCGTCTCGTCTCGCCGGTCTCATCCAGGTCGATGTTTGTCACTCATTTCCTAGTCCGGATCGGCCGGGGGTCTAGGCAGAGATTTCTATCGGCCCTTTTTCTTGCGCGGGGGGCGGTCGATCGGCTCGTCGACGAGATCCTCGATCGTTCGCAGTAGGGCGATGAGCGCAATGCCTACCTCGGAATTGGTGTCGATTCGAACAGACCCCTGCGCCTCTTCGGTGAGCACGCCAAACGATCGGAGGGCTCGGACGATTTCGAAAACGGTGGTCCGGCCGCAGCCGAGCGAACCTGCAAGCTCCGCCGGTCGCCAACCGTCCGTTGACTCAGGCGCAGAAAGCGCTGCTAGGACTCGCCGCTTGCGATTTCCTCCGAGCAGCCAGTCTGCGACCAGCACACCGGCTGGTGCCTCGTTGTCTCCGTAGTTGGGGGTCAAGGGTGCCGCCGATTGAGGATGTACGGTTCAACCGTACAATGAATCTTCAAGTTCTCCAGGGCGGTGGTGACGATGTAGTTGAGGCGTTCACGCCGGCGCCGTTCGTTTTCGCCCGCCAGCCCCTGCGACCCGGAGTGGCGCATGAACCTCTCTGCTTGGCATTCGATCCTGCGCTTCTGAAACTCATCGAGCGGACTGCCGCTCTCGAGGGAATGCCCGCAGAGCAATGGGCGGCAATCTCGATTGAGTCCGAGCGAGTATTGCGGATCGCGGCAGAGGCAACCGGCCAGCCAACGATTCAGCTCGAGCAAGGCCTTGCGGCTACGGCGGTCAGGCCAAATGCGTCAGTGATCTCTCACCAAGGCCGGCGGCTCAATGGCTATGCCAGAGCTCTGCGACGTCTTGCCCCTCGCGGGCAGCTTGACCTAGCAGGCGAGCTACGTCTACCGGTTCCCTACCATTCTCTGCTCGCTTGGGAGCTTGAGGCCATCGGGGCCAGGATGTCGCTTGGCGAGTGGGTCGCCGACCTGCTGTCTGGACCTCCAAAGGGTCGCGTCATCTGGGAGGCCGCTGCAGCGGAAACAGGGGAGCTGCTGGGGAGTTGGGTTGCTCTTCAGGCTGCCCGGCTTGCCAGCTGCTGAAGAGCTGCCGCCCAACCTCTAAGGATGGGCGAACTGCTCCTTGACAACCGCGTGGCATAGCCAAGGCCCTCTTCGGCCGCCAAAAGGCCACTTCTTTTGAGGTCGTGGAGGTTGTGAATCCGCGTTGCGGCATTGCTGGCCCCACGGCCGCGGGGTGCGGGGCAGCCCTCGACCTCGCAGGGAATCGTCGACGGCGGCTCTGAGGCGGCGCGGGCGGTGCCTGCTTCGGGTACCTCCCACTTCAGTTCAGGTCCATTGCCCCCTCCGCCGCCGACCGGGTGAAGATCTTCTGCAACCTTGCGGAAGCGCAAAGCGTTCGTTGCGAATCCATCGGCGCCCGTGGCAATGAGCGCCGGGCCTAGGCGCCCTACGCAATCGCCGACGACGCGGGTGCCATCAGCGGAGCCTGCTCTAATCACCCCTGAGTAGGCAAGAAGCTCCGCAGGCGAAGCGAGCTCCGGCTCAAAGCGTCGGATACGCACGAAGATCACCTCCGCGCCGTTATCGGCGAGGTGCTCTGCGACTGCGGCGGCCGTCCCATCGAGGAGATGACTGCGCAGAACCTGCAGGTAGGCGATCAGCGTCCGGTCACCAGCAAGCTCGCGACTTCGTTCGAGCAGGGTGAGGTTGACCTTCAGGCGCGGGTCGTCAAGGCCGGCGACCTCGAGGTATGGAGCAGCGAAGGCGCGACTGCCGAGCTGCTGTTCTGCCGCCGCCTCCGCCAAGGCGGCCGAATTATCGGCGCTGCGCAGTTGCTCGACGGTCAGTGGCAGAGGAAGGGCGCGTGCCAGGGGCCTGTTGGCCGCGCGCGGACGCTGGCGTTCAATGGACTTCGGGTGTTGTAGCCGGGCGGTGTCCGGGTCAACGCTCCAGTCGAGGCCATGGGCCTCGATCGCCTTGGTCAGTCGATCCGGGTTGTCGTTGAAGTGCTTATGTCCCTCCGGATACTGAGCCAAGTAGCGGTCACTGATCACCGCTGCGTCAAATGGCGGGCTCTTCAACTTGCGGATGAAGTCCCACTCATTTGCCTCACAGCGAAGATAGAAGCGACCACGTGACATTGGACGGTTACGGTACGTCGCGACCCGGACGACCAAGCCTGGTTCCTATTCCGCCGGAGTGCGGACCTGGCGGCGAAGTGCCTCGACTGAGGCAGCGATCACGTCGGGGTCGGGGCGAACAGTGCCCCAATCCGTCCAGAAATCGCGGGTGGCGCTAGCCGGCTCGATCTTAGGCTTGTTTAGCTTCACGCGGGTGGGAAGCAGCATCGCGTCGCCGAGGATCAAGGCCTCTCCGACATCGAGGAGGGGCAGGGTGTCGATCAGGCCCGAGAGCGACTCAGAGACGAAACGGCGCACGACGGCTTGGTCGCGGTCGTTGGTTAGGCGCATGGCGAGGAAGTTGTTGCATTGACTGAGGATCGTGCGGCTGACATCGGAGGGGCGCTGGCTGACGATGAAGAGGGCGACGCCGTACTTGCGGCCCTCCTTGGCGATGCGCTCAAAGGCTGCAAGGGCACGGCGCTCGACCGCATCAGTGTTCTCCACAGCGGGCAGGTAGAGATGGGCCTCATCGCATACGAAAGCGAGTGGCGTGCGCTGGCCCTCGGGGGTCCAGAATTGGACGTCATAGAGGGTGCGGGCAAGCACCCCCGTGACGACGGGAAGCACGTCGGAGGGCACCTCGGAGAAGTCGATGACCTTGATCCCGGCTTGCTGGTCATCAGAGCGCAGCAGCTGCGAGGCCTGTTCGGCCAACCAGCCGTACTCCATGGTCTCGTTGGGTGGCTGGAGCAAGAAGGCATAGCGACGATCGTCCCGCTTTGACTCAAGACGTTGGATGAAGCGGGTCAGCTTGCCAAAGAGGGGACCTTGTTTAGGGCGATTATTCGAACCGGTGACCATCTCGGTGTCATCCTCTTTGAGTCGCTCAATTAGATCGTTAAGTGAGTAAGGGATCGGCGAGTCGACGGTGAAGGTGGCGGCGACCTCGGTCTTTCCTTCCCGCTCGAGAGTCTCGCGCTTGAGGTCGCGAACATGGGAGGCAAAACGGGAGGCTTGGTTGGGGGCGTTCTGGTCTGAGCGGTCTAGCAAGAGCGCCAGCATCTCTTCTTGGTTGAGAATCCAATACGGCAGAAAGAGAGCACCGGCGCTCGTTTCTGCGACATCGGCTGGGCCGGCGATATGAAAACCCTCGGCTGGTGCCTCGCGCTCGGCCTGGGACTCAGTTAGCGGCCCGTACTCGCCGTGCATATCGAAGACAATCAGGTTGGGGTGATCAAGGGCCGCGGCGCGCTCGAGGATCAGGGCGACGGTCCAGCTCTTGCCGGTGCCGGTGGAGCCAAGAAGGGCGGCGTGGCGCTGAAAGAGCTTGTTGCCGTCGGCGATCGCATCCGCGGAGGGATCGGAAACGAAGTGCCCAAGCTGAAGCCGGTCAGCAGGGTCAAGGTCGATGGCAAAAAGGGACATCAGAGCTTGCAAGTTCTCACCGGCGATGAGATACGCCTCGCGGTCGATCTGAGGGAACGAGTCGGCACCACGCTTGAGAACGCTTTTGCGATCTCCTTCTACGGTGCGGTAGGTGCCGACCAATACGACGCGGACGAGGTCGCGTTGACCCTCATCAATTGGGATCTCGCCGTCGTCATCCTCCTCATCGAGCATTGCCTCCTCATAGGGCTCGCGCGTCACGCGGTCGACAAGACCGATAAGAAACTCGAAGGCGGTGGCTCCCTTAATCGCGACGAGATTGCCGACCGAAACGCGGGTCAGCAGGTCGTGATCATCGACATCGACGACTGCGCGGGAGGTATCAACATTGATGATTCGCCCCAGAGTTCCTCCCTTTTCGAACTCGATCGTGCGGTCCTCTGCAGAGTTCTCATTCATTCCAATACCTCTCCTATGAAGTCGCCTAGTTGCCAGATTTCGGAGTCGGGAAGCTCGTGCTGATCGGAGCCGCGATGAACCCGGGTGCCACCATCGGGCGCAATCCGCTCAAGGGCAGTGAGATGAGGGCACTCAGGGAGCAACTCAGTGGCAGCAGGGGTTAGGTCGCGGGTGAGGATCAGCGTCGGCAGGCCCTCTCTGATCCGTGGCAGCAGGTGGGTTTGGAGATGGGGGTCGTTGAAGCCGAAGCCGATGGCAAGCACTGCGTCGGCATCGTCGATGGCTTCGTAGGCGATCTTGACTTGATGGTCGAAAGGCTGCTCGTATCCGCGTCGGTACTTGCTCTCTCCCGGAGTGATCATCAGGCGCGGCAGGTCAAGCGGGTAAGGACTGCGGATTGGGGTCTCGCCACTGGCGAACCAATCGAGTGAGCCGTGGGGCTTTGCGAGAACTACATGGGCCCGATAACTGACCTTGAACTTTTTGGGGCGACGCACAAGCAGCGAGCGGAGCACCTTGTGGCTCAGATCGACATCGTAAATTCCGTAGTGCGAGCCGACGAAGCCGGTGTCAAGAAGGAAGCCAGCGATCTCGGCGGCGAGCTCGATCAGGCGGTCGTAGTTGGTGGTGATAACTCGTGCTTGCCCGCTGAACCCCACTTTTTCCAGCAGTCGCGCTAGGGGATAGGCAGAGGGGTCACGGCAGATCTGGTCAATCGCCATCTCCTCAGCAGCGGCGATGCATTCGGCTACAACAGCGACGATGGTCTCTACCACCGGGCTGTCATGGTCGATTGCGTCTAGGGCAGGCTCAAGGTGCTCGCCGCGGGTCAGCGCATCTTCGACCGTCTTCCATTCGGCCACCTGTCCTCCGCCCAGACGTGCCGGCATCTCCGCACGCAAATGGTCTGCCAAATCGGGCATCGTCGGCAAGCCATAGGCGGCCGAATGACCGAGGCCGATCACGGTGACTAGGCGGTCGGTGAAGAAGCCCTGAAGGTGGCCCTTGAGGTCGTCAGTCATTGCCGGGCTTCCTTGAGCGATTGGTCTTCAACCGAGCCAAGTTATGCCCTGCTGCGGACGTACCTCAAGAGGTTCCATCGAGTACCTGATGGTCGGGCGACAAGGCCCGAAAGCCGAGCCGCATGCCACTAGCTATGTAGCTGCTAACTTGTTCGCATGACGCTACATCAGTCAGAGAGCGAAGTCGGAGTCCGCGAGCTCCATGATCGCCTCAGCGAGTACCTGGAGCGCGTGGAGGGGGGAGGCGAGATCGTTGTCACTCGCCGCGGACGGCCCGTTGCTCGCCTGAGCGGGTTTGGCGAGCGGCCGCTCGATTCTCTTGCGCGACGCGGCCTGGTGCGAATGCCGCAGGGGACGCGTTCTCCTCGGTCCGCACAGGTGAAGAGCGCCGGTTCGGTCTCCGATCTCGTATCCGAGCAGCGGGCCTGATCTTCTATTTCGACACCTCGGCGCTGGTGAAGCTCGTCGTTGTCGAGGACGGTTCCGAGTTGGCGGCCGAACTCTGGAGTAGTGCCTATCCCGCAGCGTCGAGCATCCTTGCCTACCCGGAGGGACGAGCTGCTTTGGCAGCCGCCCGTCGGCTGGATCGTCTCGGGGAAGAGGAGCACCGGGAGGCGCTCGCGGCCTTTGAGGAGCTCTACGAGGAGCTGACTAGGGTCGGGGTCGACCAAGAACTCGCCGCCCGCGCCGGCGAGCATGCCGAAGATCTGGCGTTGCGTGGCTATGACGCGATCCACCTCGCCACCGCGCTCGAACTCGGCGACGAGGAAATTGTGCTCGTAACCTGGGATCGGGATCTCGCCCAGGCAGCCGAGCGGGTCGGCTTGGGGGTTGCTGGCTTCCGAGCAACTGACTAGCCGAAGGCCCTGTCGATCATGCCGCTCTCGTCGTCACCCGGTTCGTAATCCGCGTAAATCAGAGTCGTGCGGTAGTCGCGGTGGCCCATCCACTCTTGGATCTTGCGCATCGACACCTCGCTGGAGGCGGCCATTCTCGTGCCGAAGGTATGTCGGAGGTCGTGGAAGCGGACCCGACGCACCCCCGCAGCCTTAAGCGCCTTCCTGAAGCGGCGCAGCAGCGACGCGTGATCCAATGGCTCGCCGGTGATCGGGCTGGCGAAGACCAGGTCTCCATCGGCCAGGAATCGTGATCCCTGCTGCAGCTCTTTGAGTTGGACGGCGACTCGGTTCGCGAGCCCTATTGAGCGTTCGCCGCTGCGCGACTTTGGCGTCCCCCAGTATCCGCGCACGTAGTTGCGGCGTACGCGGACCCGCTTCGCGTCCCAGTCGACGTCCCGCCAGCGGAGCGCTAAGAGCTCGCCCTGCCGCATCCCGGTCATCGCTGCCGTGAGAACAATCGCCTTATCGATGGCGCCGAACGGCTCCTCGACCACGTCGATCGCGCTGAGTACCGCTTCGAGTTCGTCTTTGTCGAGGAAGCGAATGTCCCGGTGTGGTCGAATCTGCGGCCGCCTCACCCCCCAGCAGGGATTCTCCGCGCACCACCGCTGACGACGGGCGTAGTTGAAGACCTGCGAGAGCAGCTTCAAGGTGTTCGCGCGAGTCTGTGCCCGCTTGCCTTCTCGCAACATCTGGGTCGCCAACGCTTCGACTTGGCTGCGTTTGACGCGGCCGACGGGGATCTCGCCAAAAGCAGGAAGCAGCCGGAAGTCGAAGATCTGACGGTAGTTGGCCAAGGTGGTGGGCTTGCGGCCGAGTTCCTCGAGTTCGCGCAGCATCAGCTCGGCCGCGACGGCGAAGGTGATCTCGTCTCCGACCTGGGGCGGCCGGTCGCGGAGCATCATCCGCCGAAGCTCGGCCTCGGCTTCAAGCTTCGTGAGGCCAAGACTGGTTCCCCGCTTGCGTTTCAGGCCGATGCGGCGATTCAGTCGTCGCGATCCTGCATACCACCGCCCGTACCAGAGCTGGCGGCCGTCGGCCCGGGTCTGGACGTGCAGGGAGCCGGTGCCGTGGCTGCGTCGACGAGGCGCAGGCGCTGGGAATGGGGAGCCGGGTGATGGCGCCATAGGCCGACTTTACGCCGGGAATCCGGGCTTGAAAAGAGATTCTGCCGCGCGCAAAACTGGCGAACTTGCGCGCCCTACGGTGCCGAGGAGATCGAGCGGAAGGCGATTGAGAACGGCCCCACCGCTGACGAAATAGTCCTTAGATGGACCGCTGGGGAGGGTCGGAGGGGAGACCCCCTCCGACGCCCAGCTTTTGGGAACACGCCATTTGCAGGCGGTTCGTGATGCGGCTGAATGGAGTCGAACCATCACGGGTGTTTCCACCCACAAGGCCCTCAACCTTGCGCGTCTACCAGTTCCGCCACAGCCGCTCGAGGGCGGCCGATTCTAGATGCTCGGGGGGCTCGGGGGAGGGGGCGGGTTGAAAGCATCCGATTTGGGCGGTAGCCTGCGAACAAGTGTTCGAACGGGCTCACCCGGCGATTTGGGAGACAATAGGAACTAGCGATGGTTGATCTGGACCTCACCAAGCGGCAGAAGGAGATCTTCGACTACATCCGCAAGTACGCGGCGAAGACGGGGTACCCGCCTACGGTGCGGGAGATCGGCAAAGCCGTGGGCCTGCACTCGTCTTCGACCGTGCACGCGCACCTGGCCAACCTGGAGAAGATCGGGTTGTTGAGGCGCGATCCGTCGAAACCGCGGGCGATCGAGCTGCTGTTCGACAAGGCGAAGCGGACGATCCGGCCCGAAAGCGGCCTGCCGCTGGTCGGCCAGGTCGCGGCCGGCGAGCCGATCCTGGCCGAGGAGAACATCGAGGAGTACCTCGAGATTCCCGACGTGATCGGCGGCGAGGACGGCGACTACATCCTCCAGATCCGCGGCGAAAGCATGAAGAACGCCGGGATCCTCGAGGGCGACTACGTCGTCGTCCGGCCGAGCGACGACGCTGCGAACGGCGAAATCGTCGTCGCCCTGATCGGCGAGGAGGCGACCGTGAAGCGGATCTTCCGCGAGAAGGACCACATCCGCCTGCAGCCCGAGAACGACGAAATGGACCCGATCATCACCACCGAGGCACGGGTCCTCGGGCGCGTCGTGGGCGTTTTCAGGGCTGTCTGAGCGAGCCGGGGCCGACTACTTCTTCGGCCACTTGCCGGCTTCGATCAGGCGTTTGTAGCGCCGCTGGCGCCGCCGCGCGTCCCACATCAGGGCCGGCAGCATTCGCACCGCGATACGGGGGAAGAGGTCGGCGAAGCGCAGGAGAGGCCCGCGCCAGCGCGGCACGATCGCGATCGGTCGCGGTCGCTCGGTCAGCTTGCCGACCTCCTCCGCCACCCGCTCCGGCGTGAGCAGCTGTCCCGAGAACGAAGCTGCCGCCTCCGGGTCGTCGAGCTTGTCTTCCAGCATCGGCGTCCAGATCCCGTCGGGGCAGACCGCCGAGACCTCGATCCCCCGCACCCCCGTGCGGCGCAGGTCGAAGTAGGTGCCGAGGGTGAAGGCCATCGCCGCGTGCTTGGTCGCCGCGTAGGCGACCTCGCCCGGGGCGGCGACGATCCCGGCCAGCGAGACGACGTTGACGATGTGGCCGCGGCCGGTCGCCATCATCGGGCCGAGCGCGGCGAGCGTGCCGTTGATCAGACCCGTCGTGTTGACGTCGAGCATCAGCTGCCGCAGCTCCGACCCCTGCTCCCAGGGCGGCCCGCTGAAGAAGACGCCGGCGTTGTTTACCCAGAGGTCGAGCGAGCCCTCGCCCGCGACTGCGTCGGCGAGCGCCTTGCAGGCCCCCTCGTCGCGCACGTCGAGCGCGGCGGCCGTGGCGGCGCCGCCGATCTCCGCCGCGGCCCGGCTCGCCGCCTCGGCGTCGACGTCGGTGACGTGGACCCGATAGCCGCGCCCGGCGAGCTCGGCCGCGATCGCCCGCCCGAGGCCGCTTCCCGCTCC
>Ga0196962_10000385_pt1 | contig 18998 bp, 18 predicted proteins | sample S3v_20metaG_FD_183186 | JGI IMG/M metagenome (GOLD analysis project Ga0196962, IMG submission 183186) | Soil microbial communities from Anza Borrego desert, Southern California, United States - S3+v_20 | ecosystem: Environmental > Terrestrial > Soil > Desert | place: USA: California | collected...
TGACGGCGAGCGCTGAGACGGCGAGCCCCGGCCCGAACACGCGGAAGAACTCGAGCTTGCCGGCGAGCAGCGACGCCGCGCCCGCGGCGACGAGGACGCCGGCCGTGAGCACGATCGGGACGATCCGCACGGTCGCGCCGCGAGCGGCGGACACGCGCTGCTCCCCGCGCGCGAGGCGCCGGCGCGCGTCCGACATGAAGAAGATCGTGTAATCCGTGACGAGCCCGAGCAGCAGCACGACGAGGATCGGCTCGATCTCCCGCGGCACCACGACGCCCGCCCGTTCGCCGCACCACGCCAAGGCGCGCACCGCCACGACGTAGGCGATGGCCACCGTGACCAGCGTCACCAGCGGCGCGCCGATCGAGCGGAAGTACGCCGCGACGATGAGGAGGATCACCGCCACCGTGGCGGCCTCGATCCACGGCAGGATGGCGTCGATCTCCTCGTACTGGGCGAGCCGGGCCGGCCCCGCGCCGGTCACGCCGACCGTCGTGCCGGCGCCCGCGGCGCCGTAGCGCGCGGCGTAGCGCCGCGCCGTCGCGTCGCGCTCGAGCAGGTTGAGGTCGGGCGCGACGAAGAGGTACGTCAGCGCCGTGGTCCCGGTCTCGCCCCACTCCACCCCGGGCACCGGCACGTTGACGAGCGGGATCGCGCCGCGGACGCCGGCGAGGTCGCGCGCCTGGCGGCCGCGCGCGACGTCCGCGGCGCCGCGCGCGACTCCCACCAGCTCCGGCTCGCCGAGGCCGGACGGGTTGCGCCACACGACGACGGTGTCCGTGAGCACGGTGCTGCCGAAGAGGCGCAGGGCGCGGTCCTGGGCGTCGATCGCGCCGGACCGGGCGGGGACGATGTCGCCCAGCGGCGACTGGCCAGAGCCGCCGAGCGGCGGAAGGACCATCCAGGCGAGGACCGCGGCGACGACCCAGGCCACCGGGATGACGGCGCGCAGGGCGACCGTCAGCCATGCGTACGCGGCGAGCGCGCGGTCGCCCGTGGTCGCGGGGTGCACGGACCCGTCCTACCCGCGGGAACGCCTCCTAGGATCGATCCCGACACTGCTCCCCGACGGAGGTTCTGATGCCGGCAGGCGATGTGACGGCGAACGGACGGGCGCGCGCGCTCGTCGACGGGAACGAGATCCCGCTGCTCGGCCTCGGGGTCTGGCAGGTGCCCGAGGGGCGGGAGTGCGAGGACGCCGTGCGGTGGGCGCTCGAGGCGGGCTACCGCCACATCGACACCGCGCAGGCGTACGGCAACGAGCGCAGCGTCGGCCGGGCGATCCGCGACAGCGGCGTGCCGCGCGACGAGGTCTTCGTCACGACGAAGTTCCTCCCGAACCGGCGCGATCCGGCGGCGGAGGCAGAGCGCAGCCTGGAACGGCTCGGGGTCGAGTACGTCGACCTCTACATCATCCACTGGCCCGAGGGCGGTCCGACCTGGGCGTGGGACGGCATGCAGCGCGCGCGGGAGCGCGGGTACGCCCGCTCCATCGGCGTGTCGAACTTCAGCGCCGCGGAGCTCGACGCGCTGCTCGCCGTCGCGGACACCCCGCCCGCGATCAACCAGGTGCTGTTCAGCCCGTTCGCGTACCGCCGCGCGCTCCTCGACGCGTGCGAGTCGCGCGGCGTGGTGCTCGAGGCGTACAGCCCGCTCGGGACCGGCCGGCACCTCGGCGACCGGACGGTGGCGGAAATCGCGGCCCGGCACGGGCGCACGCCGGCACAGGTCCTCATCCGCTGGTGCCTGGAGCGCGACCTCGTCGTCCTGCCCAAGTCGACGAACCGCACGCGGATCGAGGGAAACGCGCAGGTCTTCGACTTCACCCTGTCCGACGCGGACGTGGCGGAGCTCGACGCGCTCGACCGCACCGGGCAGACCGACCGGGCGGTCGAGCACAAGTGGTGGTGAGCCCGCGGCCGGCGGATCAGTCGTGGAGGTGGACGCCCGCGCCCTGTGGGCCGAAGATGGCGAGCGCCTCGACGGCGCCGTCCGCCGCGCCGAACCAGTGCGGCGTCCACGTGCTGAACTCCACGGCCTCGCCGGGTTCGATCGCGAGGTCGTCCTCGCCCAGCAGCAGGCGCAGCCGGCCGGACACGACGTACAGCCAGTCGTGGCCCTCGTGGACGGGGAGCGGGTCGGGCGGGACCGATCGCGCGGCGTCGATGCGGAGCCTGAACACGTGCAGCCCGCCGGGGCCGCCGTAGCGCGTCAGCGGCCACATCGTCAGCCCCTCGAAGCGCTGCGGCGGCCGCCGGACGCGCGGGTCCACCGGGCGCCGCGGTGACAGCAGGTCGTCGGCGGTGATCCCCAGGGCGGCGGCGAGCGCGGGCAGGTGATCGAGCGCCAGGCGGCGCTTGCCGGACTCCAGGCGGCTCAGCGTCGAGACGTCGATGGACGCGCGGGCCGCGACGGCCTCGAGCGTCAGGCCGCGCTCCGCGCGCAACTCGCGCAGACGCCGCCGGACGCGCTCGCCGACCGGTTCGCCGGTCGTCGGCGGGACGCCGGTCACGCCACCTCGGCGGCGCGCGGCACGGGCCCGACGGCGCCGGCGCCGGTCACGCCGCGTCTTCCATCCCGACCGCGGTCGCCCGCTCGACGGCGATGCGCGTGTCCTCGGTGACGAGGTCGTTGTTGATCATGGCGCCCGCCATCACGCCGGCGCTCGCCGCGGCGACGACCCACGCCATCAGGTCGGACACGTTGCCGGCGACCCAGACGCCCGGAACCGCTGTCCGACCGGTGGAGTCGGCCTCGATCCACAGCCCGGCGCCGCTCGGGTGATCGGTCGCCGCCAGGCCGATCCCCACGAGCGCCTCGGCGCGTGCGACGAGCGTCGTGCTGACCGCCAGCCTGCGGCGGGGCACCACCTCGCCGCTCGCGAGCCGCACGCCGCGAAGCCGGCCGCTCTCGGTCGCGAGCCCCACGACCTCGCCCTCGGCGACCGCGATGCCGCGTGCCGCGAGCCCGGCCGCCTCATCGGCCGACGGTCGCGGGCCGGTGTGAAGGAAGAGCGTCACGTCGGCCGACCACTGCCGGAACAGTTGCGCGAGGTGCACTGCCCGCGGGCCGGTGCAGAGCACGCCGATCGGCTCGTCGCGCACCTCGTGGCCATGGCAGTACGGGCAGTGCAGGACGTCTGTGCCCCACAGCTCGCGCAACCCGGGCACGTGGGGCAACTCGTCGACCAGGCCGGTGGCGATGAGCAGGCGCCGGGCCTGCGCGGAGCGGCCGTCCTCCAGGGTGACGCCGAAGGCGCCCTCGCTGCCGGTGAGCGCGGTGACGCGGCCGTCGACGATGCGCCCGCCGTAACGCTCGACCTCCGCCCGCCCGAGCGCGACAACCTCTGCCGGCGGGAGTCCGTCCCGGGTGAGAAAGCCGTGGACCCCGGACGCGGGCCGGTTGCGCTGCTCCCCGGCGTCGATGACAAGCACAGACCGGCGCGCCCGCGCGAGGGTGAGGGCGCCGCTCAGCCCGGCGGCACCGCCACCGACCACCACCACGTCGTGCCGTCCGCCCGTTTCTTGCATGACGTCACCGTACTGCGTCGTCGCAAACGTGCCAACTCCCCTTGCTGATCTGGCAAGCACGAGCCCCTTGCGCACCGCGTCCGTGTCCGCCGTCGGGGCGCCGTTCGCCTTCCGTTCGGCCGGCCCGCCGCCGATGTGTGGCTGACCGCCCTAGGCGCGTCCCGACCGAACTGTACCTTACGACGTCAGTTTACGGCGTAAGTCCACTTGGAGAGGAACAGGCGATGGCCCCGCGCAACACGATGGAAGGCAACGAACTCCGGTCCCCCTTTCCGCTGCAGCTGGAGGGGAAGCTCGCGCCTCGGCTCAACCGCGGGTTGTGGCTCGTCAAGTGGCTCCTGCTCATCCCGCACGGCATCGCGCTCGCCGTGCTGTGGGTCGCGTTCCTCGCCACCTCCGCGGCCGCGTTCGTCGCGATCCTGGTCTCCGGTCGCTACCCCCGCAGGATCTTCGCGTTCAACGTCGGCGTGCTGCGCTGGACGTGGCGGGTCGGCTTCTACTCCTACAGCGCCCTCGGCACCGACCGCTACCCGCCCTTCACGCTCGCCGACGTGCCGGACTACCCGGCGCGGCTCTCCGTCGCCTACCCGCAGACGCTCTCGCGCGGGCTCGTGCTGGTGAAGTGGTGGCTGCTGGCGCTCCCGCACTACCTCGTCGTCGCCGTGTTCGGGGGCGGCGCGTACGCCGGCTGGAACGCCGCGGGCGACGGGAACGCGTGGGCGTCCGGCACTGGCCTGATCGGCCTCCTCGTGTTTATCGCCGGCGTCGTCCTGCTCGTGCGCGGGCGGTACCCGCGCGGAATCTTCGACCTCGTGCTCGGCATGAACCGGTGGGCGTTCCGCGTCGCCGCCTACGTGGCGCTGATGACCGACACGTATCCGCCCTTCCGCCTGGACCTCGGCGGCCACGAGCCTCCGAGCGGCGAGACCCGCCCCGTGGCGCCGGGCCCCGCTTCTGCGGCGGCCTAGCCGGCACCGAGCGCCCCCGGACCTGCGCCGGGGCGCTCGTTCGTGCTCGGGTCGCCGTGGAGTCGTGCTGCCGGCCGCACGGCGATGCGAAAGAGCAGCGCCCGCAGGCGCGCCTCATGCGGCGGCGAGCGAGCGTGTCGAAGGACGCAGAGCGGGCGTGACGGAGGACGCGGAGGCGACCGGCAGGCGGACGTAGCGTCGGCGCAACCCACAGGCGCCCCGACGCGGGCGCCGGAAAGGAGGCCTCATGACCACCATCAAGACGCGCCGCTGGCCGTGGTTCGCGCTCAGCGCCGCGCTCGCCGTGCTGGGGATCGTCGTCCTCGACGGCGGGGTCGCGGGCGTGGTGTCCCTCGCCGCCTTCTTGACGTTGTTCGGCGCCTGCATGCGCGGCCTTGTCATCGACGCCCGCGAGGATCCCGAGCGCGTGCGGCAGCTCAGCCGGATCGGCGTGATCGGCTGGTGACGCCGGTCTAGGTCCCGCAGAAGGTGCGGTAGGGCCCCAAGCCGCCCGGCGCCGGGGCGGCGTAGAGCTCGAGGCCGGGCCGCTCGTCGAACGGGCGCGCCACGACGCCGAGAAGGCGCTCGAAGGGGTCGAGGTCGCCGGCCGTGGCGGCGGCGAGCGCCTCCTCCACGAGGTGGTTGCGCGGGATGTACGCAGGGTTCACGCGGTCCATCGCGCGCGCGGTCTCGTCCGGATCCGACCCTTGGTGCGCCAGCTGCTCGCGCCAGCGCGCCGCCCACGCGTCGAACGCGGCGCCGTCGGCGAACAGCGAGCGCGCGCGGTCGGCGTTTCCGCGCAGCAGCGCCGCGAGCGCCCGGAAGGCGGACGTGTAGTCGACGGCCTGCGCGTGGAGCAGCGAGAGCAGGTCGTCGATCAGCGCGCCCGTCACGTCGTCGGCCTCCGTGAGGCCGAGCTTCGCGCGCATCCCGGCGCTCCAGTGGCCGCGGAAGCGGTCGGGATAGGTCTCGAGCGTCTCTGTCGCCGCCGCGACCGCCGCCTCCTGGTCGGCGTCGATCAGCGGCAGCAGCGCCTCGGCGAGGCGGGCGAGGTTCCACTGCGCGATGTGCGGCTGGTTGCCGTACGCGTAGCGGCCGCCGTGGTCGATCGAGCTGAAGACCGTGGCCGGGTTGAACGCGTCCATGAACGCGCACGGCCCGTAGTCGATCGTCTCGCCGGAGATCGCCATGTTGTCCGTGTTCATCACGCCGTGGACGAAGCCGACGAGCATCCATCGCGCGACGAGCGACGCCTGCGTGTCGAGCACGCTCGCGTAGAGCGCGCGGTACGGGTTGTCGGCCTCGGCGGCGTGCGGGTGATGACGGGCGATCGCGTGGTCCGCCAGGCGCCGCACGAGCGCCGGGCCGCCGGTCATCGCCGCATATTGGAACGTGCCGACGCGGATGTGGCTCGCCGCGACCCGCGCGAGCACCGCGCCGGGCAGCGGCGCGTCGCGCATCACGCGCTCGCCGGTCGCGACGACGGAGAGCGCCCGGGACGTGGGGATCCCGAGCGCGTGCATCGCCTCGCCGACCACGTACTCGCGGAGCATCGGGCCGACGACAGCCTTGCCGTCGCCGCCGCGCGCGAACGGCGTCCGCCCCGAGCCCTTCAGATGCAGGTCGCGACGCCGGCCGCGCGTGTCGACGAGCTCGCCGAGCAGGAGCGCGCGGCCGTCGCCGAGCCGGGGCGAGTAGAAGCCGAACTGGTGGCCGGCGTAGGCCTGGGCGACCGGCGTGGCGCCGTCCGGCACCGCGCCACCCGCGAGCACGGCCACGCCGCCGTCCGAGCGCAGCGCCGCGGGATCGAGCCCCAGCTCGACGGCGAGCTCCTCGTTGAGCGCGAGGAGCCGCGGCTCGGCCACGGGCGTGCCCTGCCACGGCACGTACAACCCCTCGAGCTCGCGCGCGAAGGAGTCGTCGAGGGCGAACAGCGATCCGGCGACGACGCTCATGGGCCATCAGGCTAGCCGCCGGCCCGCGTACCATTGCGGCCGTGGAGGCGACCGTGGCCTGGATCTCCGTCACGCCCGTGAAGGGCCTGCGGCTCGATCACCGCGACGCGGTGGAACTCGGCGAGCACGGCGTTCGGGGCGACCGCGCGTTCTTCGTCGCCGGCGAGGACGGCGTGATGGTCAGCGCGAGCCGGCTCGGACCGCTCGTGGCGGTCGTGCCCCGGCACGACGCGGAGGCGGGGACGCTCGTGCTGCGGTTCCCGGACGGCGAGGAGGTGGGAGGCGCGGTCGAGCTCGGCGAGCCCGAGCCCGTGCTCTTCTACGACGAGACCGTGCGCGGCCGCCCCGTGCTCGGCGCGTTCTCGGAGGCGCTGTCGCGGCACTGCGACAGGCGGCTGCGGCTCATGGCCGCGCCGCCCGGGCGCTCGGGCCTCGACCGCGGGCGCGACGGCGGCGCGACGCTGCTCTCCGTCGCCTCGCTGGACCGGCTGCGGCGCGAGGCGGGGAGCGCCGACCCGGTCGACGCGCGGCGGTTCCGCATGACCTTCGGCGTCGACGGCCTCGAGGCGCACGAGGAGGACGGCTGGATCGGCCGCGAGGTGCGCATCGGGGACGCGGCGGTGCGCGTGCTCGGCAACGTCGGGCGCTGCGCGCTGACGACCCGCCAGCCGGACACCGGCGTCGTCGACTTCAAGACCCTGCACCACCTCCGGGCCTACCGCGGCGACGTGGCGACCACGGAGCCGCTGCCGTTCGGCGTGCACGCGCGCGTGCTGCGACCGGGGCGCGTGCAGGTCGGCGACCCCGTCGCAGTGGCTGCGGCCTGACGCCCTCAGCTCGCACGCCTCCCGACCACCACGTGGAGGCCCGGCGGCAGCGTCTCCGCGCCGAAGGCGGCGCCCACGCGCGCCTCGACGCCGTGTCCGGCCAGGAGCCCCGGCACCTTGGACGTGTCCACGAGCACGTTCTCGTGGCGCTCGCTGTCGCGCCGCCAGCGTCCCTCGCCGTCGGGCACGAACGTCGTCATGTCCCGCACGAACCGGTCCGGCGACGGCGTCGAGAACTCCGTGATGATCGCCCAGTCCGGCCCCGCGCGGCCGAGGTTCGGCGCGCCGCGGCGCACTTCCCCCCACGAGAGGTCGCAGAGGTCGAAGGCGAGGACGCCGCCCGGTCGCAGGGCCCGGGCCATGGCGACGATCGCCCGGTCGATGGCCTCCGCGTCGGGCAGGTAGTTCAGGGGATGGCCGATGGCGACGACCGCGTCGGCGTCGGGCAGCGGGTCGTCGGGCAGCGTGAGGCGCCGCACCTCCGCCGTTGCGCCGCGCACCCGGTCCGCGGCGACCGCCAGCATCGCGGGCGAGGCGTCGGTGGCGATCACCCGGTGGCCCGCGGCGACGAGGCGCTCCGTCAGGAGGCCGGTCCCGCAGCCCAGCTCGAGCACGAGGCCGCCGCGGGCCTTGACCGGCGCCAGCAGGTCGAGGACGCCCGGCGCGCACAACTCCGCGTGGAAGCCGAATCCGCGGTCGTGGACGAGCGCGAGATCGGTGCGGTAGTACGGGTCGCTCATCGTCGGCGTAGTCATAGCGTGCCGGCGCGGGCGCGCGTGGACGACGCGAAGCCGGCGGACCATCGCGAGGGCGCGACGATCGCTGCGCCCCGCGCTACGCTGGATCCGCGGTCGCTTCGCGGCCGTCCGGACGAGAGCGCGCGCCGTACCCGGCCCGACGACGGCGCGTCGAGGAGATTCTCATGGACCAACTCGTCCAGGTGCTCGGATCGCTGCTCGTCCTCGCCGCGTTCGTCGCGGCGCAGCGGGGGTTGCTCCGCACCGACTCGCGGCGGTACCTGTCGCTCAACCTCGTCGGCGCCGGCGTCCTCGCCGTGCTCGCCGCGCACGAGCGCCAGCTCGGCTTCCTGCTGCTCGAGTTCTGCTGGGCGCTCCAGGCCGGGTACTCGCTGATGCAGCGCGTCGGCGCGCGACGGCGCCGCGGCGCTACCAGTCCGGCATCCGCCCGGCCGTGAGGCGCACCAGCGTGCCGTCGCCGGCGGCGGGCACGGTGACGATCCGGTGATCCCCCGCGTCCGGTGAGAACAGCTCGACGACCAGGCGCGTGCCGTCGGCGGAGAAGCGCGGGAACGCGTGGGTGTCGGGTGCGTGGCGAAACGCCATCCGGAGGTCCGACCCGTCGGGCGCCATCGTCCAGACGCCGTAGCCGCCGTCCCGGTCGGAGACGAAGGCGATGCGCGACCCGTCCGGTGAGACGTCGGGCATGAGGTCGTCGCCGAGGGCGCCGTCCGCGCCCGTGCCCCAGAACGTCAGCCGCCGGAGCCCGCCGCCGTCGCTCGCGCGGATCCGGAACAGCTCGTAGTTCCAGTAGCCGAGACGATTGGACGCGAAGACGAGCGCACGGCCGTCGGGCCTCCACGCCGGCTGGGTGTCGTCGACGTGCCGAGCCGTCCGGGTGAGGCGGCGCAGGCGCGCGCCGTCCTGGCGCACGACGTACAGCTCCGACTCGCCGCCGGCCCGGGTCGAGGCGAAGGCGATGCGCCGGCCGCCGGGCGCCCACGCCGGGTATCGGTCGCCCGTCCGCGTCGTGAGGCGCCGCAGCCCGGTGCCGTCGGCACGGATCACGTGCAGGGACCCGTTGCGCACGAACGCGACGCGCGAGCGGTCTGGCGACCACGCGGGAAACGCATCCTCCTCGCCACCCGCCGTGAGGCGCCGCGAGCCGCCGTCGGGACCGGCGACGTGCAGGTCTCCGCCGCGTGCGAACACCACCGGGCCGGACGCGGACGGGTCGGCCGTCAACGGCACGCCGGGCGCGGGCGCCGAAGCGGCGGCGGGCGCCGCCGTCACCAGAACGCCGGCCACGACCGCGAGGCGGGCGACGTGACGGGTGAGCGACATGCCCCCCAGTGAAGCCCGCCGCCGGCGGCCCTCCCAACCGGCTACCCGCCCCTCGCGGAGGCGACAGCCGTACCGTGCCCGCGTTTCACCGCCCCCGCCGCCGGGGACGCGCTCCGCCATGTTCGACGGCTTCGTCCTCGACCACGTCGACACCGGCGAGGCCGTCCTGCGGGTGCGCCACGGCGGCTCGGGCCCGCCCGTGCTCCTCCTGCACGGTCATCCCCGCACCCACACGACGTGGCACCGCGTCGCGCCGCTGCTCGCCCGCGACCGCACGGTCGTCTGCCCCGACCTGCGCGGCTACGGCCGGTCGTCCAAGCCGCCGACCACGCCCGACCACGAGCCGTACTCCAAGCGCGCGATGGCGCGCGACTGCGTCGCGCTGATGCGCGCGCTGGGGCACGAGCGGTTCGCCGTGGCCGGGCACGACCGCGGCGCCTACGTCGCCTCCCGCACGGCGCTCGACCACCCCGACGCGGTGAGCGCGCTCGCGGTGATGGACGCCGTCCCGATCGCCGACGCGCTCGACCGCTGCGACGCGCGCTTCGCAGCGGCGTGGTGGCACTGGTTCTTCCTCGGCCAGACCGACAAGCCCGCGGAGCGCGTGATCTCCGCCGATCCCGAGTCCTGGTACGAGCCGAACCGGGCGGCGATGGGGGACGAGAACCACGCGGACTACCTCGCCGCCATCCACGACCCCGCGACCGTGCACGCCATGTGCGAGGACTACCGCGCCGGGCTCGCGATCGACCGCGCGCACGACGAGGCCGACCGCGCGGCGGGGCGGCGAATCGCGTGTCCGGTGGTCGTCTTGTGGTCGATCCACGACGATCTCGAGGACCTCTACGGCGATCCCCTCGCCGTGTGGGAGCCGTGGGCCGGCGACCTGCGCGGCGGGCGCATCGACAGCGGCCACCACATGGCGGAGGAGGCGCCGGAGGAGCTGGCGGCCGCGCTGCGCGGCTTCCTCGCCCGCTGACGGCGCACGACCGTCTAGGGTTCCCCGCCGGTGGGGACCATCGACGAGCTGCTCGAGAACAACCGCGCGTACGCGGGCTCGCTGGCCGAGATCCACCTCGACGTCCGGCCCCGCCGGCAGCTCGCCGTCGTGACGTGCATGGACTCGCGGCTCGACGTCTTCGCCGCGCTCGGGCTCGAGAACGGCGAGGCGCACGTCCTGCGCAACGCCGGCGGCGTGATCACGGACGACGTGATCCGCTCGCTCGCCGTGTCCCAGCGCCGGCTCGGGACGCGCGACGTCATGCTCATACACCACACGAACTGCGGCATGCAGGCGATCACCGACGACGGGTTCCGCCGCGAGCTGCAGGAGGCGACGGGCGTCGCGCCGGCCTTCGCGATCGAGTCGTTCGGCGATCTCGACGAGGACGTCCGGCAGTCCGTCCGGCGCGTCCGCCGGTCGCCGTTCCTCTTGCATCGCGACAGCGTGCGCGGGTTCGTCTACGACGTGGACACGCACCGGCTGCGCGAGGTCCACGTCGACGACGAGGCCTGAGGGGGCTCACAGCTCGGCGGGCGTAGCGGCCGCGAGCGCCGCGCACACCTCGTCCGTGCTCGCGATCATCGCGTCGCCGGCGAACCCGAGCGAGGCGAGCGCGCGCTCGCCGGCGGCGGCGTCGCCCGCGCCGCAGGCGTCGTGCACGACCACCGGGACGTAGCCCAGGTCGGCGGAGTGGCGCACGGTCGGCTCGATCCCCACCTCGAGCGCGACGCCGGCGATCAGGTACGCCCGCACGCCGCAGTCGCGCAGCACGATGTCGAGCGGCGTGCCCTCGAAGGCCGACATCGTGATCTTGTCCATCACCGCCTCGCCCCGGCGCGGCTCCATCTCCGGCACGAGCTCGAAGCCCGGGGAGCCGTACGGGATGAGCGGTTGCGTGTCCGCCGCACGCGCCTGGCGCTGCCACACCTTCGCCTGCCGCAGCTGGTAGACGCCCGCCAGCTCGCGCGGCATGAAGTAGTGGCGCAGGAAGACCGTGCGCACGCGCCGCTCGCGCGCCGCGGCGAGCACGCGCACGGCGTTCGCCAGCACGCGGTCGGCGTCGTCGATCTGGCGCAGGATGGCGACCTGCATGTCGTAGACGAGCAGGGCGAGCGCCGGCGGGGCCAGTGCGTCGGCCAGCGACTCGGGGATCTCGAGGCCGTTGAAGCGATCCATCCGCGGCACCGTATCCCCCGCCGCCCGCCCCGGCCAAGCGCGCGTCCCGCGGCCGGGCCATATCCAAGCGCCCCGCAACGTGGTACGAATTGGCCCACATATATCACCGGGGGGAGGGCTCCGGGAAGGAGGAGGCGCGCGCGTGACCATCGATTCGAGGCTCGAATGGCTCGACCCCGTGACCCGAAGGCAGGTGTTGCGCGGTGCGATGGCGGGCGGCGCCGCGCTGGCCGCGGGCGGATTCCTGGGCGCGTGCGGCGGCGGTGACGAGGGCGGCGGCGGGGACGGCGGCGGCTCCCCCGCGACGGGGACGGCCAACCAGAAGCTGCGCACCGGCGGCACGCTGCGGGTCGGCGCTACGGGCGGCGGCGCGAGCGACACGATCGACGCGCACCGTCCGACCGTCGACACCGACATCATGCGCTGCTGGAACCTCTACGAGTCGCTCGCAGTCCGCACGCCGGACTTCTCGGAGCTCCAGATGCTGCTGGCCGAGTCGATCGAGCCTGGCCGCACGCCGCAGACGTGGACCGTGCGCCTGAAGCCGGACCTCACCTTCCACAACGGCAAGCCGGTCACCGCCGACGACGTCATCTTCTCCCTCCGCCGCATCGTCGACCCCGACGACCCGAAGGTCGGCGCGGCGTCGATCAACTACATCGACGAGCAGCGGCTGCGGAAGATGGACGACCGCACCGTGCGGATCACGCTCCAGTTCCCGAACGCCGGCTTCCCGGACGACCTCGGCCAGTACTTCAACGCGATCGTCCCGACGGACTACGACCCCGAGAACCCCGTCGGCACGGGCCCGTTCCAGTACCAGTCCTTCACGGCCGGCCAGGAGAGCACGTTCACGAAGTTCGCCGGCTACTGGGAGAACGGAAAGCCGTACGTCGACGAGCTGGTGATCCTCGACTTCCCCGAGACCACCGCGCGGGTCAACGCGCTGCTCGGCGGCCAGGTCGACGCGATCGACAACCTGCCGGCGGCGCAGATCGACGCCGTCCGCGCGAACCCGAACCTCGCCGTGCTCATCTCGGAGACCGGCGCGTGGCAGCCGTTCACCATGCGGGTGGACCAGGCGCCGTTCGACGACGTGCGCGTCCGCCAGGCCTTCCGCCTGATCGTCGACCGCCAGCAGATGGTCGACCAGGTCCTGAGCGGCCAGGGCACGATCGCCAACGATCTCTACGCGCGCTACGACCCCGTCTACGCGAGCGACCTCCCGCAGCGCCAGCAGGATCTCGAGCAGGCCCGCTCGCTGCTCAGGCAGGCCGGCCGCGAGAACCTGTCCGTCGAGCTCGTGACCGCGCCGGTCTTCCAGGGCATCGTCGAGGCGGCGCAGGTCTTCGCCGAGCAGGCGAAGGGCGCGGGCGTCAACGTCCGCGTCCGCAGGGTCGACTCCGGCACGTTCTACGGCGACAACTACCTCCGGTGGACGTTCGCGCAGGACTTCTGGGCGTCGCGCGTCTACCTCTCGCAGGTCGCGCAGGGCGATCTCCCGGACTCGCCGTTCAACGAGACCCACTGGCGCGAGCCCCGCTTCATCGACCTCATCCAGCAGGCGCGCGCCGAGGTCGACGACGCCAAGCGCAAGGACATCCTGCACGAGGCGCAGACGATGCAGTACGAGCAGGGCGGCTACATCATCCAGTACTTCTCGAACATCATCGACGCGCACAGCGCGAGGCTGGGCGGCTTCGTCGAGGCCAAGTCCGGCTTCCCGTTCGGCAACTACTGGTTCAAGAACATCGGATTCCTCGCCAACACGTAGGCGGGAGGAGAATCGGGAGCGGCCATGAGGAAGCTCGTCGTCCGGCGACTCGCGCTCGGGGTGCTCACCCTGTGGCTGATCTCGCTCGTCGTGTTCGCGGCCGTGCTCGCGTTGCCGGGCGACGCGGCCACCGCCATCCTCGGCCGGGAGGCGACGCCCGACAGGGTCGCCGCGCTCCGCGACCAGCTGAACCTCGACGACTCGGTCGTGAGCCAGTACCTGCAGTGGCTCGGCGGCGTGCTGACCGGGAGCTTCGGCACCTCGGCCGCCACGCAGGAGCCCGTGCGCGACCTGCTGTCCGCGCGCGTCGGGAACTCCGCGTTCCTCGTGCTCGTCGCCTCGCTCGTCGCCATCCCGCTGTCGATCGGCCTCGGGGTGTGGATGGCGATGAAGCGCGACAAGCCGGTCGACCACGTCGGCTCGACCACGACGCTCGTGCTGGCCGCGCTGCCGGAGTTCGTGATCGGCATCGGGCTCGTGTTCATCTTCGCCACCGGCGTCTTCAACTGGTTCCCCGCCGTGTCGCTCCTGCCGCCGGGCGAGAAGGCCTGGCAGGACCCGCAGGTGGTGGTGCTGCCCGCGGCGACGCTCGTGCTCGCGGTGACGCCCTACATCAGCCGCATCATGCGCGGGTCCATGGTCGAGGTGCTCGAGTCGGAGTACGTGACCATGGCCCGCTTGAAGGGGCTGTCGGAGAGGACGGTGATCTGGCGCCACGCCGTGCCGAACGCGATCGTCCCCGCGATCCAGGTGGCCGCGCTGCAGCTCGCGTGGATGGCCGGCGGCGTCGTCGTGGTCGAGTCCGTCTTCTCCTATCCGGGCATCGGCGCCGCGCTCGTCGACGCGGTGGACAACCGGGACATGCCGGTCGTGCAGACGGTGACGATGCTCGCCGCGGGCGTCTACGTGCTGCTCAACCTGCTGGCGGACCTCGCCACCATCCTCGTCACGCCGAAGCTGAGGACGGCGGCGCGATGAGCGACCGCACGATCGACACGGCCGTCGACCTCGGCCTCGAGGGTGCGGTCGAGCCCGTCGCCGGCGCCGGCGCCCCCGTCCTGCAGAAGCGCCCGTGGCTCGGCATCCTGCGCAACGCGCTGCGGTTGGGGCGGACGCGCGTCGGGCTCGCGATCGTCGGCCTCATCGTGGCCGTCGCGGTGTTCGGCCCGCTCATCGCCCCCCACTCCCCCACGGAGTTCATCGCCGTGCCGAACAGCGGCCCGTCGGGCGAGGCGCTGTTCGGCGCCGACGCGCTCGGCCGGGACGTCTGGACGCGCTTCCTGCACGGCGGGCTCACGGTGCTGTGGCTCTCGGCCGCCGCCACGGTGCTCGGCGTGGTGCTCGGCGTCGTCGTCGGACTGATCGCCGCCTACGCGCGCAACTGGCTCGACGACGTGCTGATGCGCGCCAACGACGTCGTGCTGGCCTTCCCCCAGATCATCCTCGTGCTGCTCGCCGTCTCGGCGATCGGGCCGAAGCTGTGGCTGATCGTCCTCACCGTCGGCATCACGCACGCCCCGCGCGTGGCCCGCGTGATGCGCGCCGCGGCGCAGGAGGTCGTGGAGCGCGACTTCGTCAAGGCGGCGGAGGCCGTCGGCGAGAAGCGCTCGCGGATCGTCTTCGGCGAGCTGCTGCCGAACGTGACGAGCCCGCTGCTCGTCGAGCTCGGCCTGCGCATGACGTACTCGATCGGGCTGGTGGCGGCGATCGGCTTCCTCGGGTTCGGGGTCCAGCCGCCGACCGCGGACTGGGGCTCGATGATCAACGAGAACATGCTCGCGATCACGGTGCAGCCGTGGTCCGTGCTGCTGCCCGTGCTCGCCATCGGCCTGCTCACCGTGGGCACGAACCTCGTCACGGACGGCGTCGCGCGCGCCGCCATCGGGATCGACGGAAGGAGCCGGTGATGAGCGCGACGGCGGTCGAGGTCCAGGACCTCCGCGTCGAGCTGACGGGACGGGGCGCCGACGTCGTCGACGAGATCTCGCTCGAGATCCGCCCGGGCGAGGTGCTCGGGCTCGTCGGGGAGTCCGGCTCGGGCAAGACAACGGTGGGGATGGCGCTGCTCGGCCACGTGCGCCGCGGCGGCGCCGTCGGCGGCGGCTCCGTGGTCATCGACGGGCGCGACCTGGCGCACCTCGGCGACGGCGACCTGCGCAAGCTGCGCGGCGGCACCGTCGCCTACATCCCGCAGGACCCCGGCACGGCGCTGAACCCGGCGCTGCGGCTGCGCACGCAGCTCGCCGAGGTGCTGGAGGCGCACGCCGGCGCGTGGGACGAGCAGACGCGCGACATGCGGATGCGCGAGGCGCTCGAGGAGGTCGCGCTGCCGTCCGACGACGCGTTCCTCGCCCGCTACCCGCACCAGCTCTCGGGCGGCCAGCAGCAGCGCGTCGCGATCGCGATGGCGTTCGCCTGCCGGCCGAACGTGATCGTCTGCGACGAGCCGACGACCGGCCTGGACGTGACGACGCAGGCGCGCGTGCTGGCGACGGTGCGCGAACTCTGCCGCAGCCACCATGTCGCCGCCCTCTACGTCAGCCACGACCTCGCCGTGGTCGCGGAGCTCGCCGACCGCGTCGCGGTGATGTACGCCGGCCGGATCGTCGAGGCGGGCACGCGCGACGAGCTCTTCCTCGCGCCGCGCCATCCGTACACGCGGCGACTGCTGCGCGCCGTGCCCGACCTCGAGGGCAAGCGCGCGGTCGTCGGCATCCCCGGGCACGCGCCGCTTCCCGGCAACCGGCCGGACGGCTGCTTCTTCCACCCGCGCTGCGACCTCGCCACGGGCGAGTGCCGCGAGGCGTTCCCGCCCGCCTTCGAGGTGGCGCCGGGGCACCGCGTGCGCTGCTACCACGCCGCCGAGGCGGCGCGCGAGATCGCCGTCGAGGGCGGCGCGCGGGACGCGACCGGGCACGGCGAGCCGGAGCTCGTGCTCGCGGTCCGCGGGCTCGACGCGCACCACGGCGCACGCCGCACGCTGTTCGACGTGGAGCTCGAGGTCCACCGCCACGAGTGCCTCGCGCTCGTCGGCGAGTCCGGCTCCGGCAAGACGACGCTCGCGCGCTGCGTCGCCGGCCTCCACAAGGACTACACGGGCGAGGTCGTGCTGCGCGGGACCGCGCTGCCGCCCGCCGCGCGCAAGCGCTCCGACGCGGCGCGCAAGGAGATCCAGTACGTCTTCCAGAACCCGTACGCGTCGCTCAACCCGCGCCGCACGGTCGGCCAGACGATCGCCCGCCAGCTCGACCTGTTCGCGCCCGGCCGCAAGGACATGAGCCGGCGCGTGAGCGAGTGCCTCGAGCGCGTAGCGCTGTCGGCCACGGCGGCGAACCGTTACCCCGACGAGCTGTCGGGCGGGGAGCGCCAGCGCGTGGCGATCGCCCGCGCGCTCGCGGCCGAGCCGGCAGTCATGGTATGCGACGAGATCACCTCCGCGCTCGACGTCTCCGTGCAGGCGGCGATCGTCGACCTCCTCCGCGACCTGCGCACGGACGTCGGCCTCAGCCTGCTGTTCATCACCCACAACCTCGCGCTGATCCGGACGATCGCCGACCGGGTCGCGGTCATGACGGAGGGACGGATCGTCGAGACCGGCCCGACGGCGACCGTGCTCGAGCACCCCAGCGCGCCCTACACCCAGCAGCTCCTCGCCAACACCCCGAGCATCGCCGCGGCGGAGGGGCCGGCCGCGGCGCCGGCCGGCTGAGCGCCACCCCAGGCCACCGTCGCGCCCGTCGTGCCCCGGCCGAACGTCCTGCTGCTCATGGTCGACCAGCTCGCGGCCGGCTGGCTGCCCAGCTACGGCCATCCCGTCGTGCAGGCGCCCAACGTCGCGGCGCTGGCGCGCGCGGGCGTGGTGTTCGAGCGGGCCTACTGCGCCTCGCCGCTGTGCGCGCCGTCGCGCGCGGCGCTGCTGACGGGCCGGCTGCCGTCGCGCACGCGCGTGTATGACAACGCGGCGGAGCTGCGCGCCTCCGAGCCGACCGTGATCCACCACCTGCGCGCCTCCGGCTACGCCACGTGCCTGGCCGGGAAGATGCACTTCGTGGGCCCGGATCAGCTGCACGGCTTCGAGGAGCGCCTGACGCCCGACGTCTATCCCGCCGACCTCGACTGGACGCCGGACTGGCGCGTGCCGCCGTCCGAGCGGCTGCCCTGGTACCACACGATGGAGAGCGTGCTGGAGCCGGGGCCGTGCGCCGCGTCGATGCAGATGGACTACGACGACGAGGTCGCCGCCCGCGCGGTGCGCAAGGTACGCGACCTCGCCCGCGCCGGCGACGGGCGCCCTTTCTTCCTCTGCGTGTCCTTCACCCACCCGCACGACCCGTGGGAGGTGCGCCCGGCCTACTGGGACCGCTACGACCCCGCGGCGATCGACCCGCCGGCGGTCGGCCGGATCCCGCGCGAGGCGGCCGACCCGCACAGCCTGCGGCTGCGCGACATGTCGGGCATCGACGACGTGGAGCTGGAGCCGGAGCAGGTCCGCCGCGCACGGCACGGCTACTACGCGTCGATCTCCTACGTGGACGAGCGCATCGGCGAGGTGCTCGCCGCGCTGCGCGAGACGGGCCTCGACCGCGACACCGTCGTGCTCTTCACGGCCGATCACGGCGAGATGCTGGGCGAGCGGGGGCTCTGGTACAAGATGGCCTTCTTCGAGCCGGCCGCGCGCGTGCCGCTGATCGCCTGCGCCCCTGAGCGGCTGCGGCCCGGCCGCGTCGCCCCGCCCGTCTCGCTGCTCGACCTCGCCCCCACCCTGCTCGACCTCTGCGCGCTCCCGGACGCCGGCGACCTCGCGGCGGACATGGACGGCCGCAGCCTCGCGCCGCTGCTCGGTGGTGCGCCGGACGGCGAGGCCGGACGCACGGTCGCCGCGGAGTACCTCGCCGAGGGCGTCACCGCGCCAGCGGTCATGCTCCGCCGCGGCCGCCACAAGTACGTCTTCTGCCCGGGCGACCCGGAGCAGCTTTTCGACCTCGAGGCCGACCCCCGCGAGCAGGCGCCGCTGGCGGGCGACGATGCGCACGCCGCGCTGCATGACGAGCTCCGCGCGGAGGTCGGGCGCCGGTGGGACATGGACGGGCTGCGCGCCGCGGTGCTGGACAGCCAGCGTGAGCGGCGGCTCGTCGTCGCCGGGCTGCGCCGGGGCCGCTACCAGCCGTGGGACCACCGTCCGCAGCCCCTGCCGCCGTTCGTCCGCGGCGGCGACGACCTCTACGCGCTCCAGCGCCGCGCGCGGCTCGACGCGCCGGACGCGCGGCGCTGAGGGCGCGTGACCGGGGTCGCGCTCGCCCTCGGCGCATCGCTCGCTTGGGGCGTGAGCGACTACCTCGCCGGGGTCAGCGCGCGGCGCACCGGCGCGCTCGCCGTCTCCCTCGTCAGCCAGGTGATCTCCGTGGTGCTCGCGGCCGCCTGGGTGGCGGCGAGCGGCGACCCGGCGCCGGACGGCGAGACGATCGCCCTGTCGGTGGCGGCGGGCATGGCGATCATCGTCGGGCTCGGCGGCTTCTACAAGGCGATGGCGCTCGCGCCGATGAGCATCGTCGCGCCGCTCATGGCCACGGGCGTGGTCGTGCCCGTGCTGGCCGGCATCGCCGCGGGCGAGCGCCCCGCGGCGGTTCAAGCGGCGGGCATCGTCCTCGCCACCGCCGGCGTCGCCCTTGCCGTGCGCCGGCCCG